>OFLW01000039.1_pt1 | contig 112279 bp, 98 predicted proteins | sample 1541061 | NCBI WGS metagenome assembly OFLW01 (sample SAMEA4413045, study PRJEB24355) | metagenome | biome: human; feature: gut; material: faeces | place: United Kingdom | collected 2010
TCTTTGTACTCCACGAACAGGGTCGCCATCGGCTTGCCGATGTTGTCCTTGGTGAAGTTAGACATGATGTTGCCGCCTGCGCTATCCAGCGAGATGTTAACCTGCGGCTGGTTGTACTCATCCTGGCTTGAAGTGGAGTCGGTGATATGGTCACCGGTCAGGATCACGCGTTTGTACAGCACAACAGGCTGGCCTTCGCGGGTCTGTTTCACTTCAGAATCGCCCGGCACACGGCCTGAAGCCGCAGCAGCCTGGTCGACATTGGAGTTAACCAGACGGAACTCCAGGGTCGCCGTCGCGCCCAGAATCTCTTTCGCACGGGCGGTATCCTGGATACCCGGCAGTTCGACCACGATACGGTCAGCACCCTGACGCTGTACCAGTGGCTCAGCCACGCCCAGCTGGTTTACACGGTTACGCAGAATGTTAATGTTCTGCTGAACGGCGTATTCACGTGCTTCACTCAGACGCGCGTCGGTCATTACCGCACGCAGCTGGTTGCTGCCCTGAGAGGTGATCACCAGATCGCGGTGACGCTGAGACAGATACGTCACAGCCTGATCGCGTGCCGCGCTGTCGCGGAACGTGATGCTCAGGCCGTAGTTATCTTCTTTACGTACGGTGGTGTACGGAATGCCCTTATCGCGCAGATCGCTGCGCAGGCTGTCGATATTCTGTTCCTGTAGCTTGCCGAGCGCGGTATCCATATCCACTTCCATCAGGAAGTGAACGCCGCCACGCAGGTCAAGACCCAGTTTCATTGGCTCTGCGTTCAGCGCAGCCAGCCAGCGTGGGGTTGCAGGAGCAAGGTTAAGCGCCACGACATATTTATCACCCAGCACGCCCATCAGCGCTTCACGTGCGCGGAGCTGCGTGTCGGTGGTGTCGAAGCGAGCAAGAATTGCGCCCTCTTCCAGTGCCACAGACTTAGCGGTAATTTTTTCTTCTTGTAACGTTTTCTGGACCTGGATCAGCGTTTGCTCACTGGCGGCGACACCGCGCGCGCCAGTGATTTGAACGGCCGGATCCTCACCATACAGGTTGGGAAGCGCGTACAGCAGGCCGACGATAATCACGACGACCAGCATGATGTACTTCCACAAAGGATAACGGTTTAACACGGCAGTTCCCTTTGGGAAAAGTTGGGATTACAGCGCCTTCATGGTGCCTTTCGGCAGAACGGCAGCTACGAAGTCACGTTTGATAACCACTTCAGTGGTGTCGTTGAGGGCGATAGCAATGTAGCCGTTTTCCGCTACTTTGGTTACGCGACCCACCAGGCCACCATTGGTCAGGACTTCATCGCCCTTCGCGATGGAGTTCATCAGGTTTTTGTGCTCTTTAGTACGCTTCTGCTGTGGACGCAGGATCATGAAGTAGAAGATCAGACCGAACACAACCAGCATCAGAATCAGAGACATCGGGCTGCCCTGCGCTGGTGCACCCGTTGCTGCTACCGCATCAGAAATAAAAAAGCTCATTCAAATTCCCTCATTATTAAAATTAATCAACGTTCAACGGTGGAACATCCCGCCCCTGACGTTGGTAGAAATCGGTCACGAAGCTCTCTAATTTACCCTCTTCGATAGCCTTACGTAAACCAGCCATTAAGCGCTGATAATAACGAAGATTATGAATGGTATTGAGACGCGCCCCCAAAATCTCGTTGCAACGATCGAGATGATGCAGATACGCGCGAGAATAATTGCGACAGGTATAGCAATCGCACTCGGAATCGAGCGGGCTGGTGTCACTCTTATGCTTCGCGTTACGGATTTTCACCACGCCATCGGTAACGAACAGATGACCGTTACGCGCGTTTCGGGTTGGCATAACGCAGTCGAACATATCAATGCCGCGACGTACGCCTTCCACCAGATCTTCTGGTTTACCCACACCCATCAGGTATCGTGGTTTATCCGCCGGGATTTGCGGGCAGACATGCTCCAGAATGCGGTGCATGTCTTCCTTCGGCTCACCCACAGCCAAACCGCCGACAGCGTAGCCATCAAAGCCTATCTCTACCAGACCTTTAACCGAGATATCGCGTAAATCTTCGTAAACGCTGCCCTGAATAATGCCGAACAGCGCATTTTTGTTTTGCAGGGCGTCAAAACGGTCGCGGCTACGCTTCGCCCAACGCAGGGACATCTCCATGGAACGCTTGGCGTAGTCCCAGTCCGCCGGGTATGGCGTACATTCGTCGAAGATCATTACGATATCGGAGCCGAGATCGTACTGAATCTCCATAGACTTTTCCGGATCGAGGAAGATTGGATCGCCGTTGATCGGGTTACGGAAGTGTACGCCCTGCTCAGTGATCTTACGGATATCGCCCAGGCTGAAGACCTGGAAACCGCCGGAGTCGGTGAGGATCGGGCCTTTCCACTGCATGAAATCGTGCAGGTCGCCGTGGAGCTTCATAATCTCCTGGCCCGGACGCAGCCACAGGTGGAAGGTGTTGCCGAGGATAATCTGTGCGCCAGTGGCTTCAACTTCTTCCGGCGTCATTCCTTTTACGGTGCCGTACGTGCCCACAGGCATAAACGCGGGGGTTTCTACCACGCCGCGATCAAACACCAGACGACCGCGACGCGCGCGGCCATCGGTGGTATCGAGTTCAAATTTCATTTTTTCTCCGACGTCAGAAAAACAGTCCAACGTTGTAATACGGTGCCGCGGACTTATTCCCCGACACGCTCATTCAAAGCCTGCGGATTGTACGTGATAAACATCGCGTCACCGTAGCTAAAAAAGCGATATTTTTGTTCTACCGCAGACTTGTAGGCGTTCATCGTATGCTGATACCCCGCAAACGCGGAAACCAGCATAATCAACGTCGATTCAGGCAGATGGAAGTTGGTCACCAGCGCATCAATGACTTTGTACTGATAGCCCGGGTAGATAAAGATCTGCGTATCGCCAAAGAACGGCTCAATCAGCTCGCTTTTCGCGGCCTGCGCAGCGCTCTCAAGGGAACGTACCGACGTTGTACCGACGGCCACGACGCGATTACCGCGCGCTTTCGCCGCCAGCACCGCATCCACAACCTCCTGTGGCACTTCGGCATACTCAGAGTGCATGATGTGGTCTTCGATGCTGTCCACGCGCACCGGCTGGAAGGTGCCTGCACCAACGTGCAGCGTCACGAACGCCATCTCTACGCCCTTCGCGCGCAGTTTCTCCAGCAGCGGCTCATCAAAGTGCAGGCCCGCCGTTGGCGCCGCCACCGCGCCAGGCTTCTGGCTGTAGACGGTCTGATACAGCTCGCGGTCGGCCTCTTCGTCCGGGCGCTCAATATACGGCGGCAGCGGCATGTGGCCGATGGCGTTGAGGATATCGAGCACCGTGCGCTCGTCGTTGAATTCCACTTCAAATAGCGCGTCGTGACGCGCGGTCATGGTCGCTTTGATGCTCTCGTCATCCCCCAGCAGCAGTTCAGCGCCCGGCTTCGGCGCTTTAGAGGCGCGAATATGTGCCAGAATACGTTTATCATCGAGCATACGTTCGACCAGCACCTCGATCTTGCCGCCGCTGGCTTTACGGCCAAACAGACGCGCCGGGATCACGCGGGTATTGTTAAAGACCAGCAGATCGCCAGGGTTGAGCTTGTCGAGAAGATCGGTGAAAGTACCGTGCGTCAGCGCGCCCGTTGGCCCGTCCAGTGACAGCAAGCGACAGCTGCTACGCTCAGGCATGGGATAGTGAGCAATCAGGGATTCAGGTAGTTCAAAGGAGAAATCGGCGACGCGCATGACGTATACTCGTGACTTAAAAACAGGCGGCATAGTCTAGTGCTCACACCCTTTTGCTGCAACAACTAGCCGCCACCGGACAACGAAAACGCATGAATTTTCTCGCTCACCTGCATCTCGCTCATCTCGCGGACAGCTCCCTCTCCGGCAATTTGCTGGCCGATTTTGTACGCGGCAACCCCGCGGAAGCGTACTCCCCTGAGGTTGTCGACGGGATTTTTATGCACCGCCGCATCGACGTGCTGACCGATAACCTGCCGGAAGTGACGGAAGCCAAAGCCTGGTTCCGCCCCGAAACCCGACGCGTGGCGCCGATCACGCTCGACGTCATGTGGGATCATTTCCTGTCGCGCCACTGGTCCCGGCTGTCGCCTGATATGTCGCTGCCTGAGTTTGTGCGCTACGCCCACGCGCAGGTGTCGATCATTTTGCCGGACTCCCCGCCGCGCTTTGTGAATCTGAATAACTATCTCTGGTCTGAACGCTGGCTGGAGCGATACCGCGAGATGGATTTCATTCAGAACGTCCTGAACGGCATGGCGAGCCGTCGACCGCGTCTGGACGCGCTGCGCGACTCATGGCATGACCTGGATGAACATTATGATGCGCTGGAAACCCGCTTCTGGCAGTTCTACCCGCGTATGATGACGCAGGCGAAAAATAAAGAACTGTGAAGTCGGTTCGATTGATAGGTAAAAGCTGGTGGAACGATTGTTACCACCTCTTTGTCTTATTCCCGTACTGCCTCTATACTGGCCCGCGTTGCGTTCCAAATAACCTTAGTATCTACAGGAGAATCATATGGTTCTGGTAACTCGTCCGGCTCCGGATTTTACAGCTGCCGCCGTTCTGGGCAATGGTGAAATCGTTGAAAACTTCAACTTCAAACAGCACACCAACGGTAAAGCGACCGTTCTGTTCTTCTGGCCAATGGACTTCACTTTCGTTTGCCCGTCTGAGCTGATCGCGTTCGACAAACGTTACGAAGAATTCCAGAAGCGTGGCGTGGAAGTGGTTGGCGTCTCCTTCGACTCTGAATTTGTACACAACGCATGGCGTAACACCCCTGTCGAAAACGGCGGCATCGGTGCAGTGAAATACGCGATGGTTGCGGACATCAAACGCGAAATCCAGCAGGCTTACGGTATCGAACATCCGGACGCTGGCGTTGCACTGCGTGGTTCTTTCCTGATCGACGCGAACGGCATCGTTCGTCACCAGGTTGTGAACGATCTGCCGCTGGGTCGTAACATCGACGAAATGCTGCGCATGGTTGACGCGCTCCAGTTCCACGAAGAGCACGGTGAAGTGTGCCCGGCTCAGTGGGAAAAAGGTAAAGAAGGTATGGCGGCTTCCCCAGACGGCGTAGCTAAATACCTGTCTGAGAACGTATCCAGCCTGTAATCGGCACGGTTTACCAAAAAACCCGCGAATACGCGGGTTTTTTTATGGCTTATGCTGCGCCGTCTTTTTTTACCTCGCGCCAGATGCGCCATGCCATACCCGCAAGCACCATCACCCCCGCAATCAGTACGCCCCAGACCATCAGCGTTTTCATTCTGCTTTCCTGCTCAGCCGCAGACGTCGCGGTTAAACGCGCCTCGCCACCCAGCGGGACAGGTTCCAGCGTATCCGCCATCGGCAGGGCTGCCAGATCGTAGGTTTTACGCAGTTCGGTCGGGATCAGCATATCCGTCTCCACGCTCGCCGGTTTCGCAGCCCCGTTCCCCCACGCGAGCAGGTACGGCCCCTTCCCCTGCGCGTTAAACACCAGATCGTAGCGCACGCGTTGCCCGGTCACGCCAGGCAGGTTCTCAGGCAAACGCGCATTGAGGGTCTTGATTTTTACCGCCTCGACCAGCCCGCCAGGGAGCGGAACAGGTTCAGACGTTTTGCCGCCGAGCTGGTAGATCACCTCTTTTTTCAGCGTATGCCACCGATCCTTATCCGCCTCCCGCCAGGCTATTTCTGCCGGGAGAACACCGTCGCCATTCAGCATGAAGCCGATCGCACTCAGAGGCTGCGGATGTTTCCAGCGCCACACGGCTTCGCTTTCGGATAACCGCTCCCCCTCTCCCGCCAGGCTAATGTGCTCAGATTCCGGCTGTTCAGTCGCGTTAATCGCGTTGACGCCGGTTAACGTCAGGGCAGAACGCCCCGTGTTCAGCACCAGCAGCAGATAACGATTCGCCTCAGGCGATAACACCAGATCGGTATCGATGCGGTCGAGCTTCAGGCGATCCTGTCCACTCATCACGTCCAGCAGGGGCATCTCTTCGCGCAGGGTATACCAGTTTTTCAGATCCTCGCTGTAATAGACCGATGCCGTCCCCTGCCACGAGCCCTGCGGCGTGTCCCAGAAAAGCTGGAGCTGAGAGAGCGGAACCTCCGTCGCGTTTTCCGGCAGGGTCAGCAGATAGTGCTGTCCGGCAGCCGCCGCGTGTTGCCCTTCCAGCACAATTTCCACGCCGTTTCTGGCCCGTAGCATAATTTTATCGCCGCTGTCCTCTTCTCCGCCCGGCGAGGCGTTAAGCGCAAAGAGGCGCAGCGCCGTGGTGGTCGGTGCCGGCTGCGGACGCGTCGTGGCAACCAGGCTGAACGGTACCGGCTCGCCCGACTGATTAAACACGCGCACGTCGCGCAGATCGGGCGATGTGCTCTGCTGATAAACCGCCAGCGGCAGCATGACCCGATACCACGGCGAAGAGGCAGAGGTATCAAGGGACAGGCCATAGGCATAATCCCGCGGGGATTCCGCTGGCGCGCCCTCGCAGAATGCCGGACCGGCCACGGCCAGCAGTGCCGTACAAACAACCGCGTTCATCCATTTCATTTTTCTTCTCCTGCTTTAGGCGGTAGCGGCGAGAAATAGCCCACAATCAGGACCAGGATCGCCACGCCAATAAACGCGACGGCGCGCGCCAGGCCGCCACCGCCCGCGCTGTCCACCAGCATCAGTTTGAGCATGACCACCCCCAGTAGCGCCGCACCGCCAAGCCACTGCTGACGGGAGGCGTGACGGGTGGCGCGGATCATGACCACCAGCGCGCACAACATCCAGAACAGGGCAAAGGTGGTCTGGATAAGCCGCGAATGCCACAACGACTCCATATTCCAGGCCACCTCGCCGTACCACGCCAGCGCGCGCAGCAATGCGCCGTTAAGCCACCAGAAACCCAGGGCCATCAGCACAACGGCGGGCCACGGACGGGACTGCGCAAGCGATGCCGGATAGTAGCGATCCACTTCCCGATAAAACACCACCAGCCCCAGCAGCGCGAACGCCGCCCCTTCCTCAAGCGGGTTCACCAGCGGCAGCCAGGTCTGTTGATAGACCACACCGTCCTGCAAATTGGTCACGACCAGTAATACCACCAGCGCCACAACCACAGGGATCGCGGCAAGGCAGGCGTAGAGCGCAGGCCATACCCGGAACGGCCACCCGCGACGCCGTACGGCCGCGGAGAGCGCCATAATCACCCCACCGCCAACAGCCATCGCAATGCCGCTTCCCCAAGCCGCCATGCCCCACGGCAGGGAGCGGGCAAACCAGTAAAGCTCGGCGGCTATGGCGAGTAAAATCATCCACACCAGCGACAGATGCAGTCCCATTGAGATGCGCGGCAGAAGTTTATCTTCGTCGCGCCGCAGCAGCATCAGGGCGGCAGGCAGCGCAATAGCCCAGGCCAGATTTGCCCAGCCGGCCGCCAGGATTTGCTGTTGCCAGATCTGATACAGCACCATCAGCAGCATCACCGGCCACAGCAGCCATTTGCTGGCATCCAGCTCCCGCCACGCCAGACGAGCGGCAGCCTGCCGCCATCCCCAGGCCGACGCCGCCGTCAGCGCCATTACGCCTTCCAGAACCGATAACTCCTGCTTCAGGAACAGCTGCGACGCGCCCAGCTGCGCCACTAACCAGAACAGCAGCCCACCGGCCAGCAATGCCCAACTGCCCGGCTGTGCGATTTTCTGCCACAGCCAGGCCGCAGCCAGCCAGCAAAGACTGAGCACTGCGAAAATAAGCAGCAGGCTCAACGAGGTGACGCCGTCCATTTGCGCCCATATCGCGCTGCCGAGCGCCAGCACCAGCAGCGCCGTCCCGCTATAGCTCATGCGCCGCTGCTGCTGTTGCACGCCCAGCCAGAGAATACCCAACCCTTCCAGCGCCCAGGCCATCGCCGTCCAGCGCGCTGAAAGCGCCAGCGGTATGGCAAGCGTGGCAAACCCGCCGCCGATCGCCAGCGCCGCCATAACCAGTGGCCGCCCGACAGACGGATAGCGTCGCAGTGCGAGAAACGCCAGTGAGAGATAAAACGCACCATAGCCCAGCGCGCTGAGCGCCGGGCCGTACGTCCAGTGAGACGTCATGCCATACTGCATCCCAAAACCAATCAGCGGCGGAGCAAACAGCAGTGCGCCGTCAATAATCTGTTTGCCTTTTTCCTGCGCCCGCAGCGACAGCGCCACGCTAAACACGCCAAAAATAAGCGTATTGGCAATCAGGAACAGCTGACAGATAGCATAGTCTTCAGGCTGGTAGTCGCTCAGCCCCCATACCCCGCCAACGCCAAACGTGAAGAGCAGCCCGAGCAGGTTGAGCTCGCGCCAGTGCTGCCAGATGCTGATGGCGAGAATGCCGATGGAAAGCATGAGATAGAAGGAGAACAGCGCCACAACGCTGCCGCCTCCGGTAGACAACAGCAGCGGCGCAAGGTATCCGCCGAGGCTCGCCAGCATGGCAAGGCTCAGCGCCTTTTGCAGCACGGCCAGCCCGACGCTCGCCGCGCAAATCACCACCAGCAGCGCAAACGCCAGCGTCATCGGCAGCATTTGCCACAGCCGGAATGCGCCAAAGACGGTCAGATAAAGCACGCCGGTCGCCCCGCCCTGGAGGATCAGCGCGTAGATCCGCTGCCTGTGCCGCAGCCGCCATCCAACGGCCAGCAGAACCATGGCAAACAGCGCCGTGGCGGCAAGACGCAGCTCAATCGGAAACAGTGAATGTTCAACGGTATAGCGCAGCAGGAAAGAGAGGCCGAGGAAGAGCAGTACAATCCCCAGTTTTGCCAGCGGATTGCCCTGCATAAACCAGCGCGTCAGCGAGGACAGGATGCCGCCAAAGGCGGAAGGCCGTTTTGCCGCCGGTACAAGCGCTGGTTCTGCTTCAGTGACGGGCGGTTCGGGACGCCAGGGATCGACAGGTGGGGTAACGGCTTCTGCCACCGACGCTGGCGTCTCCACCGGCGCGGCGGTCTGCACCGGCTCCGGCGCTTTCTCAGCGACACCGCGCTGCTCAAGCGCCTCAATGCGCTGGCGAAGCCGGGCAATCTCCTGCCGCGCCGCCGTGCTTCGGTTAAAACCTATCACCGCGAGCACGGGTGCCACGACCAGCGCAAAAACCAGGAACAAACAGCCAAGGATGTAAAGCTCGTCCATGTTTCCACCTTCACCGTAAACGATCCGCTAAGATTGACACAAATCGTTGCATTTGCGCCATCTTAAAAGGTGAAAACCATTCTGCCTGCGCTTAGCTGCCGAACCAGACCACAGCGGAAATCGCGGGCAGCGTGAGCACGCTCTCCTGGAACGTCGCTTTACCCTCTTTGATCTTCCACGTTTTACCGGCCAGCAGCGGTGAATCTTCCAGCACCACTTCACACGCCTCGCCCCGGTTGATCGCCACCAGCACACGCTGCTGGTTATAGACGCGGACAAACACCACCACGTTATCGTGGGCGTACATCACCTGACAGCCCCCGTAGCGCAGGGCCTGACTCTGCCTGCGCAGCGTCGCCATACGCTGGTACAGGCTGAGCAGATCCTGATCCTGTTTTTCACTCTCCCACGGGAAGGTTTTACGGCAGAACGGATCGTTATTCCCCTCCAGCCCCACTTCATCGCCATAGTAGATGCAGGGTACGCCCGGCCAGGTAAAGAGCCAGGTCACTGCCAGCGGCAGACGCGCCACATCTTTACCCAGCAATGATTTAAAGCGCGCGGTATCATGGCTGTCGAGCTGGTTAAACATCCGCAGCTGCTGCTGATGCGACAGGCCAGCGCGATAGTTTTCCATCCACGCCATGCAGGTTTCGGCGTCGATATGCTGCGGATCGTAAGAGATATCGGTGTTAGCGAGGAAACCCCACAGCGGGAAGGTGAAGCCGCGATAGTTCATCGCCGCGTCTTCTGCATCAGCCTGCAACCACTGACGCGCATCGCCAAAGTGCTCCCCGAAGACGAACGCTTCCGACCGGGCCGCTTTTGCCGACCGGGTAATGGCGGCGACATGTTGAAGGTTATTCCGCGCCCCGCCTGATTCACCCAGCATATGCACCACGTCCAGCCGCCAGCCGTCCATGTTCCACGGCGCTTTCAGCCAGTGGCGCACGATGCTGTCGTCGTCGCCGTAGATCTCATTCACCAGCGATGGCGACTGGAAATCGAGCTTCGGCAGGCTCGGGTAGCCCAGCCAGTCCAGGGCACGGCCATTCTCATCAAAACTGTACCAGTCACGCTGCGGTGAGTCCGGATTATGGCATGCGCCGCTCATCGACTGATTATGACGGTCAAACCACGCGTGAGAATCACCGCTGTGATTGAACACGCCATCAAGGATCAGGCGCATACCCTTTTTTTGCGTGTTGTGCCGCAGCCGCAGCAGCGCCTCGTCACCGCCAAACTGCTCGTCAACGTGGCGATAATCCTGCGTATCGTATTTGTGCACGCTTGGCGCTTTAAACACCGGGTTCAGGTACAGCGCCGTGACGCCGAGCTTTTTCAGGTACGGCAGTTTTTCGCTGATACCGTCGAGATCGCCGCCGTAAAAGGTCGATCCCCCCGCCTGGGCGGTCAGCGGCTCGTCCCATTTTTTCAGAATGATGTCGTGACCGACCGCATGATGGTAATAAACCTTGTCCTGATCGGCGTTGCGCTTTTCGCTGCGCGCAAAGCGGTCCGGGAAAATCTGGTAAAAGACCTGATCGTTAACCCACTGCGGGCCGTTATCCGGGTGATCCACGGCAAACTGCTCCAGCCGGGCCGGAGGAAAACGGCTGAAGCCCTGCGGGGTAAACCACAGCTGCCGGTTGTTCCACAGCAGCTTGAAGCCGTAGCGGCGACGCGGCTGCCCGCTGAGCAAATCGATATTTGCCCGCCACGCCGTGACGCCCGGCTGCGGCTGGCTGCGCACTTTGTGCATTTTCAGCGACGTTTCTTCGTTATCCACTTCGGCGCGCAGGGTCACACGTTCAGGCTGATTGTCCCCTGCCAGCCAGAGCGTAATCACAAGGTTGTCTTTGTTTTGCTTAACAAATGGGGCAACCGGAAGGTGCCAGGCGTTTAACATCACGAATCCCCTTTGATGAAATTGACGTCACCTTGCCACAGGGTGATTAAAGATAGCTCATCGTGTTCGGGATTATTGGGGGAGGAGAACGGAGGAGGAGATTTTTTCCAGGGCAAAAGGGAGTGTAGGCCGGGTAAGCGCAGCGCCACCCGGCATTTTTACCTTACTGTGCTTCCGCCAGCTGACGATCGCGGCGACATTTAAACATCCAGCCCACCAGCAGCAGGACGATCCACGCGAAGCCCACGTACAGGGAAATACGGGTATCCGGGTGATAACCAATCAGGCCAATGATGAAGACCAGGAAGATGAGACCGACAATGGTCGTTGGCACGCCGCCCGGCACTTTAAACTTCAGCGCTTTGGCCTCTTCTGGCGACAGGCGGCGACGGAACGCAATCTGCGACAGCAGGATCATGATCCACACCCACACCGTCGCAAAGGTCGCCAGTGACGCAATCACCAGGAAGACGTTCTCCGGCATGATGTAATTCAGGTAAACCGAGAACAGCAGCGCCACGGTCATGACCAGCACCGTTACCCACGGGGTGCCGCGACGCGACGTTTTGGCAAACACCTTCGGCGCACTGCCCTGCTCCGCCATGCCGTGCAGCATACGACCCACGCCGAACACGTCACTGTTGATGGCCGACAGCGAGGCGGTCAGTACCACAAAGTTGAGAATGCTGGCGGCAAACGCAATGCCCATATGCTGGAAAGTCAGGACAAACGGGCTGCCGTTGGTGCCCACCTGGTTCCACGGGTAGATGGACATAATCACAAACAACGTGCCCACGTAGAACACCAGGATACGCATCGGCACCGAGTTGATGGCGCGCGGAATGGACTTCTCCGGATCTTTCGCTTCCCCGGCGGTGATGCCGATAATCTCAATACCGCCATAGGCGAACATGACCATCTGGAGCGACATGACCATCCCGAGCCAGCCGTTGCTGAAGAAGCCGCCGTTGCTCCACAGGTTATGGATGCCGGTTGGCTGCCCACCGTTGCCGATACCCCAGATGATGATGCCGAAACCGGCGAGGATCATGATAATAATGGTCGCGACCTTGAAGAAGGAGAACCAGAACTCCAGCTCGCCAAACACCTTCACGCTCATCAGGTTGACGGCGCAGATGATCAGCACCACGCTCAGTACCCAGATCCAGTGCGGCACGGCGGGGAACCAGACCCCCATATAGATGCCAAACGCCGTCACATCGGCAATGGCGACAATCAGGATTTCGAAGCAGTAAGTCCAGCCGGTGATAAACCCGGCCAGCGGGCCTAAGTTTTCTTGTGCGTAGCGGGAGAAGGAACTGGCAGACGGGTTGTGAACCGACATCTCCCCCAGCGCACGCATGATGATATAGGCCGCCACGCCGCCGATGATGTAGGCCAGCAGAACGCTTGGACCGGCCATTTTGATGGCATCTGCCGAGCCATAAAAAAGACCGGTGCCGATAGCCGAGCCCAGCGCCATAAAGCGGATGTGGCGGGTGCTCAATCCACGTTTAAGTTTGTTAGTGCTTTCCATTAAAATCTTGCCATTCAACACGAAAAAAACAAAAAACCACGGGGCCTTAAGCCCCGTGGTTAAACAATTTGTTGCCGTTGATTAATGGGCGTTGGATGTCACCTGACGCCCTGCCGCACGGTCCCAGATAATCGCCAGAACCAGCGCTACAACGGAAGGCATCAGCCAGGCCAGGCCCTGCTCGGACAGCGGCAGACGCTGTGTCCAGGCTGGCAGGATTTCTGCAAATGCTGATGCTTTGATCCCGTCAAGGATACCAAAAATCAGGCTGATAAACATGGCCGGCGCAATAATTCGCGTCGAGTTATGCCACCACGGGCGGGTGAAGCTCAGCACCACCAGCACGATACATGGCGGATAGATCGCCGTCAGCACCGGAATTGACACCTGAATCAGGTGGCTCAGACCGAGGTTTGACACCGCCATGGAGAAGATGCCGAGGATAAACACCAGCGTGCGGTAAGAGAGCGGCAGATACTGGGCGAAGAACTCCGCGCAGGCGCAGGTCAGACCCACCGCCGTCACCAGACAGGCCAGGAAAATCAGCGCCGCCAGCAGCATGCTGCCTGCACCACCAAAGGTATGCTGCACGTAAGCATGCAGGATCGCCGCGCCGTTTGCGTTCTGATCGACCAGCGTTGCGCTATCTGAGCCCAGACGGAACAGCGCCAGATACAGCAGCGTCAGGCCGACACCGGCCATCAGGCCAGCCCAGATGGTGTAGCGAGTCAGCAGACGCGCTTCGGTCACCCCGCGGGAACGCGCGGCGTTAACGATAACGATACCAAACACCATCGCACCGAGCGTATCCATTGTCAGATAGCCGTTCACGAAACCGTTTGAGAACGCCGCGTTCTGATAAGCGTCCATCGCGGAGCTGATGGGCCCCGCAGGCCAGACGATGGCCGCAACCGCCAGCACGATCAGCGCCACAATTTTCAGCGGAGCCAGGAAGTTACCCACGGTATCCAGCAGTTTGCCGGGATAGAGAGAAACCAGAATCACGATGGCGAAGTAAATGAGGCTGTAAATAAACAGCGGCATGGCGCCGTCACCGGTCAGCGGGGCGATACCCACTTCAAAGGAGACGGTCGCCGTACGTGGGGTCGCGAACAGCGGGCCAACGGCCAGATAGCAGACGGTTGCCAGCAGAACGCCAGCCACTTTGCCAATCGGGGTGCTGAGGCTGTCCACACCGCCACCGACTTTCGCCAGCGCGATAACGGTCAGTACCGGCAGGCCCACGGCAGTAAGCAGGAAGCCAAACGCAGCCGTCCAGACGTGTTCACCCGCCTGTAAGCCAACCATTGGAGGAAAAATGATGTTACCTGCGCCAACGAACAGCGCAAATGTCATAAAGCCCAGCGCGATAATGTCACGCGATTTCAAGTGATGGGTCATAAAACCTTACTGCCTGTGGATGTGGTGTTGAATACGTTGAGATTTTCGCCATCCCTCACGGGACGATACAGCGGAAAATTTGCTCAATTTCAGCGGGATATGCTCCCGTCCTGGCGTGGCGAAGAATAGTTTTTCGATTTACCACGCAAATACAGTCGGTCTGACAGTATATGGGGGGCAATTTAAACGCTTATAACGTTTAAAGGCAAGAAGGGATCGTAAAACCAGAACAATATGCCAGCATGAAAATTCAGACCAAAATAATATGCCATGTATAAGAAAAACTCATGGCTAATCATGCGAACAAAAAAACACCAGCCGTATAATATTCATCCGCGTTTCGCTTGACTGCAAAGCAAACGGGCCAGCAATCGCTGGCCCGTGGAAAGGTAGCCTGACACATCTGCCGTCAGGCGCTTTTTTTGGCAATTAATCGTTCCGGAATCACGAAGCTAAAGCGCGTGCCCTTACCCAAGGTGCTTTCGATATTGAGCCGGCTTTCGTGGTGGCTGACGGCATGCTTCACAATTGCCAGTCCCAGTCCGCTCCCGCCGGTCTGCCGCGAGCGCGCCTTATCCACCCGGTAGAATCGTTCGGTGAGACGCGGGAGGTGCTCGGGCCCAATCCCCGGCCCGTTGTCCTCGACGCTAAACTCAGCGCCCGCCGGGGTATGCTGCCAGCACACCGCGATATGCGTCCCTTTCGGGGTATGATTCACGGCGTTATAGACCAGGTTTGAGATAGCGCTTCGCAGCTCATCTTCACTGCCGAGCACTTTCAGCGTGTTATCAACGTCAAAACTCAGGGTGTGCTGATTATGACTCAGCGTTTGGGCTTCGCGCTCCACCACCCGCAACATCATCGGCACATCAATGCTGTCGTTTAGCGCCAACGACGGGGCAGCCTCAATCTTTGAAAGCGTCAGCAGCTGTTTGACCAGCCCTTCCATGCGGAACGTCTGCTCCCGCATGGTATGCAGTGCTTTCTCACGCGGCGCCCCCTCAAGCGTTTGCTCCTGCATCATCTCCAGGTAGCCCTGAAGCACCGTCAAGGGCGTACGCAGCTCGTGGCTGACGTTGGCAAAGAAGTTACGTCTCGCGCCCTCAAGCTGGTGCATCTGGGTAACGTCCCGCGCCACCATCAGCCACTGCCGATCGCTGTAGGGCATCACGCGGATTTCCAGATGGCGACCGTTATTGAGCTTCAGATTGTGCGGGCGCGAAAAATCCCGCTTTTTCAGATACAGCGTGAACTCGGGATAACGCAGAAGGTTCAGGATGTTCTGACCATTATCATCCGGCCAGCGCAGGCCCAGCAGCTGTTGCGCGAGGCCATTACACCAGAAGATTGTCCCTTCTTCTGTCGTCAGGATCACCGCGTCCGGCAGCGACTCCGCACCGCTACGAAAGCGTTTGATCAGGCTTCCCAGCTCACGACGGCGCTTTTTGTTACGCATCTGCATCTGGTGCAGGCCGTAGAGTAGCGGTTCCCAGCTCCCGCTTCCCGGCGGGGGTGTCATACTTCTGTCGACCCACAGCCACCAGGAGAGACGCAGTAAATTCCAGAAATGCCAGACGAGCAATCCCGTCACGGCCACCAGTAAAAACCACGGCAGATAGCCAAAGATAGCCCCCAGAATGAGGGCCGGAATACAACATAAGATCAGTTCAAAGACGAGCCTTTTCCATGACAGACGTTCCAGCACGCGTCACACTCCTGTCATTGTTCAGAAACGGGTCGAGAAACGATAACCCGTGCCGCGGACCGTCTGTACCATGCGATCGTGGCCGCTCAGTTCCAGTGCTTTACGCAGGCGGCGAATATGGACGTCAACCGTTCGGTCTTCGACATAGACGTTAGTTCCCCAGACGTTATTCAGCAACTGTTCGCGGCTGTAAACGCGCTCCGGGTGGGTCATAAAGAAGTGCAGGAGTTTAAATTCGGTCGGTCCCATATCGAGGGGATTTTCACCGGTCATGACCCGGTGTGAGGTAGGATCCAGGCTCAGCCCCTGCATCTCAATCACCTCTTCCACCGCCATCGGTGAAATACGGCGCATCACGGCTTTGATACGCGCCACCAGCTCTTTCGGGGAGAACGGTTTAGTGATGTAATCGTCCGCGCCGGTTTCCAGACCGCGCACGCGATCCTCTTCCTCGCCGCGCGCCGTCAGCATTACCACCGGGATATCGCGGGTCATCGCCTCGCGTTTGATATGCTTGATAAACTGCAATCCGGAACCGCCAGGCAGCATCCAGTCCAGCAGGATCAGATCGGGCCAGGGTTCATTCAGCTGGTTCACCGCGCTGTCATAATCTTCCGCTTCAACCGGCTGGAAGCCATTTTGTTCAAGCACGAAGCACACCATTTCACGGATCGGAGCTTCATCTTCTACGACCAGAATACGTCTCGCCATACTTTGCCCTGTCTTATCGTATTTAAGTTACAAGTCTGTAATGCGGCGTCATTATGCGTCAGATTTATGACAGATTTATGAAAAACATTACCACTATAAATAGCAAACTGTTGTTTTATTACAGCGGTTATTTTCCGTTCCCCGAACGTTTATAATCCTGCTTTCTTATTATTGCCACGGATCTTTTATGCGCATACTTCACACCTCAGACTGGCACCTGGGTCAAAATTTTTACAGCAAAAGCCGCGCCGCGGAACATGAAGCGTTCCTGAACTGGCTGCTGGAGACGGCTCAGGCTCACGAGGTGGACGCGATTATTGTGGCGGGCGACATTTTTGATACCGGATCGCCGCCGAGCTATGCGCGTGAGCTGTACAACCGTTTTGTGGTCAACCTCCAGCAAACCGGTTGTCACCTGGTGATTGTCGCCGGAAACCATGACTCGGTGGCGACGCTGAATGAATCCCGCGATATTCTGGCGTTCCTCAATACCACCGTGGTGGCCAGCGCCGGACACGCGCCGCAGATCCTGAAAAAACGCGACGGCACGCCGGGCGCAGTGCTGTGCCCAATTCCGTTTTTACGCCCGCGCGATATCGTGCAAAGCCAGGCAGGTCTGTCCGGCAGCGAAAAACAGCAGCATCTGTTGCAGGCCATCACCCGCTATTATCACCAGCAACATACGGAAGCCTGCGCCCTGCGCGGCGATCAGGCCATTCCGATCATTGCCACCGGGCACCTCACCACCGTCGGAGCCAGTAAGAGTGATGCGGTGCGCGAGATCTATATCGGTACGCTGGACGCGTTTCCGGCGCAAAACTTCCCCCCCGCCGACTACATTGCCCTCGGGCATATTCACCGGGCGCAGATCATCGGCGGCTGCGAGCATATCCGTTACTGCGGCTCGCCCATTTCGCTCAGTTTTGACGAAACGGGCAAAGCCAAATCCGTGCATCTGGTGAGCTTCACCGGAGGCAAACTCAGCGCCGTTGAGACGCTTGAGGTGCCGGTCACCCAGCCGCTGGCGGTGCTGAAAGGCGATCTGGCCGCCATTACCGCTCAGCTTGAGCAGTGGCGCGGCGCAGCGCTTAATCCCCCCGTCTGGCTCGATATCGAAATCACCACCGACGACTACCTGTACGATATGCAACGTAAAATACAGACGCTGACGGAAGACCTTCCCGTGGAGGTGCTGCTGGTACGCCGCAGCCGCGAGCAGCGCGAGAAAATACTGCTCAACGCCCAGCGTGAAACGCTTAGCGAACTTCGGGTTGAAGAGGTGTTCGCGCGGCGGCTTGCGCATGAAGAGGTGGACGAGGCCAGACGCACCAGGCTTAACGAGCTGTTTGCCCAGACCCTGCATTCCCTCCATGACGAGGACGAAAACGCATGAAAATTCTGAGCCTGCGCCTGAAAAATCTGAATTCGCTGAAGGGTGAGTGGAAAATTGATTTCACCGCGGAGCCGTTCGCCAGCAACGGACTGTTTGCCATCACCGGCGCAACCGGCGCGGGTAAAACCACGCTGCTGGATGCCATCTGCCTGGCGCTTTACCACGAAACGCCGCGTCTTAATAAGGTCTCTCAGGCGCAAAACGACCTGATGACGCGCGATACCGCCGAATGCCTGGCGGAAGTAGAATTTGAGGTCAAAGGCGTTGCTTATCGCGCTTTCTGGAGCCAGAACCGCGCCCGCAACCAGCCGGACGGGAACTTACAGGCACCGCGCGTTGAGCTGGCCCGCTGCGAAGACGGCAAAATTCTGGCCGACAAAGTCACGGATAAGCTGGAACAAACCGCCGCGCTTACCGGGCTGGACTATGGTCGCTTTACCCGTTCGATGTTGCTCTCTCAGGGGCAGTTTGCCGCCTTCCTGAATGCTAAACCGAGCGATCGCGCTGAGCTGCTGGAAGAACTGACCGGCACGGAAATTTACGGCCAGATTTCCGCCATGGTTTTCGAAAAACACAAAGCGGCACGTAACGCGCTGGAGATGTGCGAAGCGCAGGCCGCAGGGGTTGTGCTGCTGAGCGAGGAACAGCAGCAGCACTTGCAGCAAAGTTTGCAGGCACTTACTGACGAAGAAAAAGTCCTGCTGGCACAGCAGCAAAGCCAACAGAAAGATTTTCAGTGGCTTACGCGTAACGACGAACTGATACGTGAGCAGCAGCGTGCAGCTGCTTCGCAGCAGCAGGCGCAACAGGCTCTGACGGACGCCGCGCCCCAACTGGCGAAGCTCAAGCTGGCGCAGCCCGCCGCCCAGCTACGTCCGCTATGGGAGTATCAGCAGGAGCAGACCACCCGCCTGGCGCAGACAACAGAGCGAATTGTTGAAGTAAATACTCGCTTACTCGACAGAGCAGCGCAGCGCTCGCGTATTCGCAACGGTGCGCTGCGCAACCGTGAACAGTTGCAGACAGAGCACAAGGTACTGACGCAGTGGCTGACCGAACACGATCGTTTCCGTCAGTGGGGGCAGGAAATTGCCGGCTGGCGGGCGCATTTTACGCAACTGGGTCGCGATAAAAATCAGCTTGTTGCCCAGTCAGCGCGCATGACTGAGCTTCGTCAGAAGCTGGCTGAGATGCCTGAAAGTAGGTTGACGCTGACGGCTGAGGATCTCGCGACGGCAATGGAGCAACAGGCACAGTCGCGGGCGCTCCGCCAGCGTCTGACAGCGCTTCACGCTCGCTTTCAGCCGCTGCAAAAACGGCTGCGCCAGAATGCGGAAAGCGTGCAGAAAGCGCAGGCTGAGCAGGCTAAGCTGAATGAAACGCTGATCCTGCGGCGTCAGCAGTTCAAAGAGAAAAATCAGCACTATGCCGACCTGAAAGCGCTCTGTGAGCGTGAGGCGACAATCAAGGATCTTGAGAACTATCGTGCACAGCTCGAAGCGGGTAAGCCTTGCCCGCTCTGCGGTTCACGCGAACATCCGGCAGTTGTGCAGTATCAGGCGCTTGAACTGACTGACAATCAGCGCCGCCGCGACGCGCTGGAGAAAGAGGTTGCTGCGCTAAAAGAGGAAGGATTGCTGGTGCTCGCGCAGGTGAATGCGCTGACCCAGCAGATCCAGCGCGAGACAGAGGAAGCACAGGCTCTCTCTGAGGAAGAGCAAGCACTTACTAAGGAGTGGCTGGAGGTCTGCGCCTCCCTGAACATAGCGCTGAATATTCAGGATGATATAGCCCCCTGGATGAGCGAACAGGAACAGTATGAACGCCAGCTGTATCAGCTCAGCCAGCGTCTGACGCTGCAAAACCAGCTCAATGAACAGGAAGGTCAGGCGCGCCAGTACCAGCAGCAGCTGACGGCGACGCGTCAGGCGCTGGCGGCCTCGTTACAATCGCTGTCGCTTAGCGTACCCGATGAAGGGGCTGAAAGCGCCTGGCTGAGCGCGCGCGAAAGCGAATATACCCTGTGGCAGGAAAAACAGGCCCAGCACGGTACGATTCAGGAAGGTATTAACGCCCTGATGCCCATTCTGGAGACGCTGCCGGTTACCAATGATGCAGAAGCCGACGCGGTTATCCCTGAGAACTGGCGCGGCATCCACGACGAATGCGTGTCGCTGCAAAGTCAGCTCACCACCCTACAGCAACAGGAGACGCTTGAGCGTGAACGGCTCCAGCAATCACAGGCTCAGTTCAACGCCGCGCTGACCGCGAGCTGCTTTGCCGATCGGGACGCATTTCTCTCCGCCCTGCTGGATGAAACGTCGATCCGCCAGCTTGAACAACAAAAGCAGACGCTGGAAAACCAGCTCCAGCAGGCCACGGCGCTTTCGGTGCAGGCAAGCATGCAGCTTCAGGCGCATCAGGCACAGCGCCCCGAGGGGCTGGAAACCGATGCCGCAACGCTTCAGGCGCAGTTACACCAGCTGGCGCAACAGCTTCGGGACAACACCACGCATCAGGGGGAGATCCGCCAGCAGCTCAAACAGGACGCCGATAACCGTCTGCACCAGCAGGCGCTTATGCAGCAGATTGAGGAGGCGGCGCGTCAGGCCGACGACTGGGGCTATCTCAACGCGCTGATAGGCTCCAGCACCGGCGATAAATTCCGTAAATTCGCCCAGGGGCTGACGCTGGATAATCTGGTGTGGCTTGCCAACCAGCAGCTCAACCGTCTGCATGGCCGCTATCTGCTTCAGCGTAAAGCCAGCGACGCGCTGGAGCTGGAAGTGGTCGATACCTGGCAGGCCGATGCGGTACGCGATACCCGTACCCTTTCCGGCGGGGAGAGTTTCCTGGTCAGTCTGGCGCTGGCTTTAGCGCTTTCCGATCTGGTCAGTCACAAAACGCGCATTGACTCGCTGTTCCTGGATGAAGGATTCGGCACGCTCGACAGCGAAACGCTGGACACCGCGCTGGACGCGCTCGACGCGCTGAACGCCACCGGGAAAACCATTGGCGTGATCAGCCACGTAGAGGCAATGAAAGAGCGCATTCCGGTGCAGATCAAAGTGAAGAAGATCAACGGGCTGGGATATAGCAGGCTGGACAGGGAGTTTGCGGTGCAGTAAATGGGGGGATGATGCGCTCTGGTGCCCTCACCCTGGCCCTCTCCCACGGGGAGAGGGCACAAACATCAAAAACGGTTTGCGTTTATTCCGGCCAGAGCCACGCCGCGCCGCGTACGCCGCTGGAATCTCCGTGGACGGCTTTGCGGATCGGCGTTTCGCACTCGCCGCCAAATACCCACTGTTTCACCAGCGTTGGCACCGTGGCGTACAGCCGGTCGACGTTGCTCATGCCGCCGCCCAGTACAATCACGTCGGGATCAAGAATATTGATCACATGCGCCAGTGACTTAGCCAGCCGCATTTCGTAGCGGCTGAGCGCCAGTTCAGCCACCGGATCCTGCTCCTCAACCAGACGCATAATCTCGTTACCTTTCAGCGGCTGACCGCTCAGACGATGATAATCGGTGGCAAACCCCGTGCCGGAAATAAAGGTCTCAATACAGCCCTGCTTGCCACAGTAGCACGGTACTTCGGCGCGGTATTTGAGTTCATCTTCGTCCATCCACGGCAACGGATTGTGTCCCCACTCGCCCGCGGTGCCGTTGCTGCCAATATGCGAGCGCCCACCGAAGGCCACGCCCGCCCCGCAGCCGGTGCCGATAATGACCGCAAATACGGTCTGCGCGCCAGCCGCTGCGCCATCCACGGCCTCAGACACCGCAAGGCAGTTAGCGTCATTCGCCAGACGCACCTCCCGGTTCAGGCGTTGGCTTAAGTCTTTATCAAACGGCTGACCGTTGAGCCAGGTGGAGTTGGCGTTTTTCACCACGCCGGTATACGGCGAAATGGAGCCGGGGATCCCCATCCCGACCGTGCCCGTCTCGCCCGTTGCCTGCTCTGCCATATCGACCAGGCGGGCAATCGTCTCTATGGTCTGGTGATAATCATCGCGCGGCGTAGGCAGACGGTGGCGAAACAGTTGCTCCCCCTGCTCGCTCAGCGCAATAACTTCTGTTTTGGTGCCGCCCAAATCAATCCCAATACGCACAAGACACTCCTCATTATTTTGATTATCAACAGAGTAGAAGCCCACTTCCCGATTAGCAATGCAAGCGATGCGACAATTCGTTATCATGCCCGCTGATTTAACGACAAGGCCGTGGAAATTATCATGCTGTGGTTCAAAAATTTGATGGTTTACCGTCTCAGCCGCGACGTTTCGCTGCGTGCAGAAGAGATGGAAAAACAGTTAGCCGCTTACTCCTTTACCCCTTGCGGTAGCCAGGATATGGCAAAAACTGGCTGGGTTCCGCCAATGGGTTCTCAAAGCGATGCGCTGACCCACGCCAGCAGCACGGGGCAAATCATCGTTTGCGCCCGTAAAGAAGAGAAGATCCTGCCGACGCCCGTGGTTAAGCAGGCGCTCGAAGCGAAGATCTTCAAGCTGGAAGCTGAACAGGGCCGTAAGCTTAAAAAAACCGAAAAAGATTCGCTTAAGGATGAAGTGCTGCACTCGCTGCTGCCGCGCGCTTTTAGCCGCTTTAGCCAGACCATGATGTGGATCGACACTGTTAACGGGCTGATCATGGTGGACTGCGCCAGCGCCAAAAAAGCGGAAGATACGCTGGCGCTGCTGCGTAAGAGCCTTGGCTCATTACCGGTGGTACCGCTGGCGCTGGAAACGCCGATTGAGCTGACCCTGACCGAGTGGGTGCGCAGCGGGACTGCCGCGCAGGGCTTCCAGATCCTTGATGAAGCAGAGCTGAAAGCGCTGCTGGAAGATGGCGGCGTGATCCGCGCGAAGAAACAGGATCTGGTGAGCGACGAAATCGCCGTGCACATTGAAGCGGGCAAAGTGGTGACCAAACTGGCACTCGACTGGCAGCAGCGCATTCAGTTTGTGATGTGTGATGACGGCTCCGTGAAGCGCCTTAAGTTCTGCGATGAACTGCGCGATCAGAACGAAGATATCGACCGCGAAGATTATGCTCAGCGCTTTGACGCAGACTTTATCCTGATGACCGGCGAGCTGGCGGCGTTAATTCAGAACCTGGTGGAAGGTCTCGGCGGCGAAGCGCAGCGCTGACAGGCAAAACGCAGGCCGGGTAAGCGAATGCGCCACCCGGCATGCTTTTATTTCAGATAGCGGCACAGATAAGAGGTTGGCTCTGCAACCTGCAAATGGAACTCGCTGTGGCCCGGCACGTTGAAGACCTGCCCGGCACTATAGACTTTCCACTCCGTTTCACCCGGCAGCAGGACGTTCAGCGCGCCGCTGATCACCGTCATCTCTTCCGCTTCTGCGGTGCCAAAGGTGTATTCCCCTTCCGCCATGACGCCGACACTGGCGCGGCCAGTGCTGCTGCTGGTAAAACCAATGGATTTCACTTTACCGGAAAAGTATTCGTTACTTTGAAGCATGAACTGGCCCTTATATTTATAGAGAAAAATCCACTATAGGGGCCATGCTCATGACCTGTCACGCAAAATCATTACACCAGTAATTCTGACGCCAGGCGCGCCATCAGGACGTTAGAGAGCAGCACCGGAACATCCAGCGCCTTTTGCAGTAAATCACGATGCCGCTGATGGAAGCCCAGGCAGTCGAGCATCAGGACATCCGCCCCTCTGTCGATCAACTCCTGCCCGGCCGCAATCAGCTTCGCTTCGCTGTCCCAGAACGGGTTTGCCAGCGCGTACAGCGGGGTGTGCTCCAGCGCGGCCCACTTCACCGTCTGGTTATCCAGCAGTTCCTCAACGGGAACGATGACCCCAACCTGATGACCATCAACAATTGAGGCCACCAGCGGGGGGATAATCCGCATCGGTTCGAGCAGAATGGCATTACGCGCGCTGAGCCCTTTAACGGGTGCCGTGCTCATCAGCAAAATAACGTCATAGTCCTGATTGTCGAGCACTTCGATCACGCCCTGTAGCGCGCGCTCGATTTTCTGGCGTGACACATGCGCCAGTTTACCGTCACTGAGTAACGTTGCCAGGGGATCTTCCCCCTCTCCGACCGCGTAGTCTTCCATGACCTCTTCCCGACTGAGCTTCCCTAACAGACTGAGATGCGTAATTTGTTGTTCAGAGACATGCTCGGTTAAGAGCGGTAATACTTCGCTTACAGGCACCACACCAATCGTGAGGATCGCCAACGTCGCCTTCATTTTGATCGCCTTCCGTTACTACCACAACTGCCACATAAGTACAGGCTCACTACGCTGCACTGTTCATTTTTTCAACAAAACAGCACCAAGGGTAGCAGGGGATCTCTACACCGTAATGTAAAGATCGACTGGCCTTTCCGAATCCACCTGTAATAACTAAATATTAACTGCTGCTTAACATCAGCGATATGTTAAAAGTGTGATTCAGGCACGGTTGTAACGAATTCGGATTCCTGTCAGGACTTCTCAGGATCCTCATAGCGCCGTTTCGCATCCAGCGCTTCCTGTTCGGTTTCATGTTCGCTGATCAGCGAATCAGGTTTAGGGTGATCGGCACGCAGCTGGTACCAGGTTACGGTCTGATCGCCGTTACCTTTTTCAACGGTAACGATGCGGGCTTCTCGTGGATAGGGAGGTCTGGTTGGCATAGCTCATCCTTTTTTTATGTCTGAGCTATGAGTATAGACGGCTGTTAGCTGGCGCAAGCCAAACGCAGGGCGGTAATAATCTGAATCGCAACTTTCTCGGGTGACGCTGACGCATCCACAACGTGGTGTGCCGCCTCGCGGTACAGTGCATCGCGTTCGGCGAGGACGTCGCTGACCTCTTCACTCAGCGGTTTCGCGGTCAGCGCCGGGCGCTGTCCCTCTTCCGGAAACGCCTCCAGCCGCCCCACCAGCGTAGAGACCGGGGCACAGAGGTAGATCACGACACCCTTTTCGCGCATAAACTGGCGGTTATACGGTGCCAGAATAATGCCCCCACCGGTCGCGATCACGGTTGACGGCGCGGTCACCGCTTCCAGCGTGGCCGTTTCACGCGCACGAAAGCTCTCCCAACCCTCATCTTCAACGATATCGGCGATGGTCTTACCGGCATTCTCCTGGAGCCAGTGGTCAGTATCGACAAACTGACTCTGGCACAGACGCGCCAGCTCCAGACCAACGGTGGTTTTCCCACAGCCGCGAGGGCCAACTAAAAAGATGGGTGGGTTCATAACCAGGTGTTCCCCTTGCTGCCGGATAACTGAAGGCTGTAAAGAAATGATTGCAGTAGATGTTGCGCTAACTTTACTGCAAAGCGGTACGGAATGACAAGCCTGTGGAAGCCACACTGTACCACAAAACCGCCCGGAGGTGGGCTACGCCGGGCGGCGCTTCACTTCCAGCAGCCATTTATCCAGCTCGGCGGCAAACTGCTGGCGATCGCGCTGCGACAGGCTGTCCGGCCCACCGGTTTGCACGCCGCTGGAACGAAGCGTATCCATAAAATCACGCATGGTGAGCTTCTCGCGGATCGTTGCCGGCGAATAGCGTTCTCCGCGCGGGTTCAGCGCCGCCGCCCCTTTCGCCAGTACATCGGCAGCCAGCGGGATATCCGCGGTGATCACCAGATCTCCTGCGTCACACAGGCGTACTATCTCGTTATCCGCCACGTCAAACCCGGCCGGAACGCGCAGAGAACGGATGTATCTGGAGGGCGGCACGCGGATATTCTGGTTCGCCACCAGCGTCAGCGGCATCTGCACGCGCTCGGCAGCGCGAAATAAAATCTCTTTGATGACATTCGGACACGCGTCCGCATCAACCCAAATCGCCATAGTCTCTCCCCATTATGATTCTGGTGACTATTGTCGCCTGCATTTCGTTGTTAAGCTATCAATGAGAGATAACAACGCATAATAACGGAGAGACGTGATGGATAAGAAAATCGGGTTTATCGGCTGCGGAAATATGGGCAAAGCTATCCTCGGCGGACTGATTGCCAGCGGGCAGGTGTTGCCGGGGCAGATTTGGGTCTATACCCCATCCCCGGATAAAGTCGCGGCGCTGCGTGATGAGTATGGTGTCAACGCTGCCGAAAGCGCACAGGACGTGGCTCAGGTGGCGGATATTGTCTTTGGCGCCGTTAAGCCGAATATCATGATTAAAGTCCTGAGCGAGATCACCTCCAGCCTTAACAAAGAGACCCTGGTGGTATCGATTGCCGCAGGCGTGACCCTCGATCAGCTCGCCCGCGCGCTGGGCCACGACCGTAAGATTGTTCGCGCCATGCCAAACACCCCGTCGCTGGTGAATGCCGGTATGACATCCGTTACCCCGAACGCGCTGGTCACATCTGAAGACGTGGCGGATGTACTGAATATTTTCCGCTGCTTCGGCGAAGCGGAAGTGATTGCCGAACCGATGATCCACCCGGTAGTCGGCGTGAGCGGCTCTGCCCCGGCGTATGTCTTTATGTTTATCGAAGCCATGGCCGATGCCGCCGTACTGGGTGGAATGCCGCGCGCGCAGGCCTACAAATTTGCAGCGCAGGCGGTGATGGGTTCGGCCAAAATGGTGCTGGAAACGGGTAAACATCCGGGCGAACTGAAAGATATGGTGTGCTCACCGGGGGGCACAACCATTGAAGCCGTGCGCGTGCTGGAAGATCGCGGGTTCCGCTCCGCCGTGATCGAGGCGATGGAAAAATGCATGGAAAAATCAGAGAAGCTCAGTAAGTCCTGATGCGTTACGCCGGGCGTCAGGCGGCCACTTCGGTGCGGCCCCGTCCGGCATTTTTGGCTTTATAGAGGGCCACGTCCGCCGCCTTTAGCCATTCACGATAGTGGGTGAACTGCGCCCCCCAGGGGGCAACCCCAACGCTGATACACAACCTCGCCATAGGTGCTCCGTGCAGCGGCATGTTGACCAGCCGTTCGTGGACGCGCGACATCGCTGCAATCGCGCTGTCGGCAGGCGTGCCGGACATGATCACCGCGAACTCATCCCCGCCAAAACGGCCAATATAATCGCCTGAGCGCAGGGTCAGCTGAAGCTGGCGCGTGATGGCGACAATCGCTTCATCCCCCACGTCATGCCCCCAGGTGTCGTTGATCGTCTTGAAGTGATCGATATCGATGAGCAGTATCGTCGCCTGTCGATGGCTTCGACGGCAGGCCTCAAATTCGTTACGCAGCAGCGTTTCCCAGTGACGGCGATTGAATACGCCGGTCATTCCGTCGCGGGTACTCATCAGCTCAAGCCGACGCTTATGCTCTGCCAGACGGATCGCCGTGCGGTGGCTGAGCCAGGCAAACAGTATGGGGTAGACCACCAGCACGGGGAGCGTCAGCCACAACGCCAGCGGTTCAGAGGTCAATACCACAGGACTACCCGTGGATTGCACGGTGAGCAGAGCAGACAGAGCAAGCAGCGCCAGTCCTGTCAGAAATAACCGACATCCCCCCGATCCCATCATATTCATGCCGATCATCACGATCAGCGCCGCCGTTGGTAGCGCACTGAACCCTGTTAGCCCCATCCAGACACCGGCAATAATGGCATCGATTTTCAGATTAACAATTTCACTGCTGTGGGGTTCAGCCGAACGAAAAGCCAGCTGCCAGGCCAGATGGGGCCAGACAAAGACCCAGCCCACCAGCAATAACCACCAGACGCCGGAAAGAAACTGGCTCACCAGAACGCTGGCAAGCGGAACAAATAGCGCCGCCAGACCAACGATGCGTGCCAGCCGTATTCGCCGGGCAAATCGCAGACCGGAACGGTATGAATCATCCTGAGAAAGCTGCTGGTGCCACGCTTCCCGAATGTTCTCGTGATTGTCATAAAACTCATCATTCATCATTTTTGGGAATATTCTGAAACATTTTCCCAAATTATAGAGAGGGGGATAGCGGGGAAAGTATGAAATTTTGGGTGAGCCACAGCCGTGACTCACCCGTTAGCACTACGCCTGTTTTTTCAGGCACGCGCTCATAAACTTGCTGCGATCGTCGCCTTTCAGCATCTGCTGTGTCGCCTGGGCGTTGCACTCACGCATTTTTTGCTGCTGTGGGGTCAGGCTTTTTACACCGGGTTTAGCCGCACCATTTTTAAGGCAGTCGCTCATGTACGTTTTACGGGCATCCCCTTTCAGGCTTTGCGATGTCGCCTGTTGGTTACAGGTCGTCATGCGCTGCTGCTGGGGCGTTAACGTTTTCTCTTCCGCGTGTGCTGAGGCGATCAGACACAGGCCAGAGAGCAGGGTAACCAGTATTGTTGTTTTCATTGCACCATCCTTTATGTGAAGTTCCACGTTAAGTCTGGCTCGTTACGGGAAAAAAACCACCCTGCGACTCTGATTTTCGCCGGGCTCTGCGGTTATTTCAGCCCTGTATCGGAACAATATTCATTAACCGATTTCGCCGGGTGGGAGGCGGTAATTAATAACAGAAATTATGCGGTGAAAGGTGTGCTCTGTCTCAATTAAATTTTCCCTGCATAAATGTGTAAAAATAAAAACAGAGCGACGCCAGGCATCCTGCATGACAATTCTGTGACACGTCATTTCACCTCAGGCAGGTTAGCTGCGAGGATGCCTTAAAAGCTTCTTTACGTATTGCTGAAGCAGCTCCGCATCTTCCGCAGGCACCTGGGAATCAGGACGCGCTTTTTCCAGCGCGCCTTCAACGTTGTCGATCAACGCCTCCTGCTCCGGTTTTGCCATCTGTCGCAGCAGCGCCGTCACAACGATTTCCAGCGCCTCGACCTGGGCAACCAGCTCTTTCGACTCTTCTTCCTTTTGGGCAAGCTTAACCAACAACTCAGCAATGAGATTTTTCATGGTGCTATTTCCTTATGTGATTTCCCCTGAAATTAACACCCTCTCTGAATAATGAAAAGCATGGATTAGCTTTATCTTATGCAAAAGTGACATCGCTGCCAAAAAAGATATTTCAGCGCGAAAGCGAAACGTTTTCCTGAAAGAAAGGCGCCGCATTTCGTTATATAAAAATGCGGCGTTCATAAGAATAAATAATATATTATCGTGTTTACCGGGCCGACTTTGCCTCAGCGATTCGCCTGCGGCGTCGCAAGGCAAAGGCCAGTTGAATAATATTCAGCAGGACCACCACCGCCGTCGCGGCAAATACCCAGCGGAAACCCGCCATCGCCGAGACCGAGGCGCCGATAAGCGGGCCCGCTACGTTGCCTAAATACATGAACGACTGGTTGTAGCCAAAAATGCGGCCGGTTACCTGGTCACTGGAATATTTCACCAGCAGCGTCTGAACAGCGGGCAGCATGGCGCCATCTGCGAAGCCAAGCAGGAAGCGCAGGATGCCGAGCTGAAGAGGTGTGGTGACGAATGACATGGCAAAGAAAAGGATCACCGCAATGATGAGCGTTGCCATCAGAATACGTGCCGTACCGATCCTGTCGCCCAGTTTCCCCAGACGCGGAGCAGACATCAGCGCCGACACGCCCGGCACCGCGGCAATCATCCCGCTCAGAAAAGCAATGTTGCTGCTGTCCGGCGCCATCGACTTGATAAACAGCGCCAGAATCGGCCCTACCGAACCGTTACAGAGCTGGATCACCATCGTCGTCACAAAGAGGCTAATCATCAGGCCAGGATAAGGCAGCGAGGCGAAAACCGCTTTTCCGCTCAGGCGTTCGGATTTACTGACAACAGGCCGCCCGCCCTCTTTAATCAGAAAAAGGGTGACCAGAAAGCTGATCGTTAGCAGGATCGCGGTAATGATAAAGACCGCACGCAGCCCGACATGGTCCGCCAGGAAGCCGCCGAGCAGCGGGCCGCCAATGACCCCGCTGATCTGGGCCGTGGAAAGCGTGCTGAGCGCCCAGCCGCTTCGCTCACGCGGTACCTGTGAGGCCACCAGCGCCATGGCATTCGGAATGTAACCGGAGGTCAGCCCCATTATCGCCCGCAGAATAAACAGCTGCCAGACGTTGGTGGCGAAGGCCTGGAGCAAAATGGCTATCGCCATCCCCAGCGAGGCGCGGAGCAGCATCAACTTGCGCCCCTTGCGATCCGCCAGGCTGCCCCACATCGGCGACACAATGGCGGAGACCAGAAACGTCACGCTGAACGTCAGGCCGGACCACATCGAGAGCGCTTCATGGGAAGTCACTCCCAGCTGCGATACATACAGCGGCAGGAAGGGCAATATCTGGCTGATAGCCAGTCCGGTGAAGAAGCAGCCGAACCAGACTGAAATGAGATTAACTTTCCAGGATTCCATAACAGAAATAGTCTTCATTTTTAGGCGAATTCGCCGACAGATTAGCAAGTTACGCGCAATGACATAGCGCCAGAGATGCGGCCTTGCAGACTTTGGTGTTTTATCTTCCCAGTCATCATATTTGTGAAATAAGTCACAATTTATCCAATTTTTGGCGGAAGATTATGCTTCATCGACATAATCCATAGCCGCGCATCCCCAGATGGAAATGGTTGGCATGGGCGGCATTATAGTCCGGCCCCAGACCGTTACCGTAATAGCCACAGCTTGCCGAGAGCAGGGCCTGTAGCCAGGGCTGCGTCTTTTCCGCTTTCCAGCCGTTCAGGACGGTAACGCGCTGTCCATTTGCCAGCCTGAAAGCGCTGATATCCAGCGCATCCGCCGTGGCATGTTCGCTGCGCCGCGCATCCGGGCGGCTGTAGATATTGCGGCAAGCGAAGCTGCCCAGATGTTCAATACGAGTAAGCTCGCTTCCGGTCCAGGTTTTGGTGAGCGGTCGGGCCTGCTGGCTGACAAACAGCGCCGAACTTAACGCCAGCGGACAACTGGCCAGAAAGCTGCTGTTCAGGCTCACCGGGCCAAAATCGCGCACGCGCACCACGTTACTCAGCGGACACTCACCGGCGCTGTCAGCGACAGCCTGGGTACGGATAAGCTGGCGTTGATTCGCCTGCGCTAACAGGCTTTCGCATGCCTTCGGTGTTAAACGTCGAAGTTTAAACTGGGTTATTTTTCCGGGCGGATCGTCAAGCGTAAGCGGCACGAAAGGATTGTAATACGGCGGCAACCAGCGGTAGCCCACCGTGGCGATCCCGGCAATAACAATAAGAATAAGCAGACCTTTTCCTTTCACGCGCCCCCCTTCAGCATCCCCAAAACATTATGGCAGAAGGCCGCGAAACCCGCCGGGCATCGTGGTATGTTATGGGCTTTTCGTCAGACTGGAAGAGAGTGAGATGGCAAAGCAGCGCGTAGGTATTGTCTTTGGGGGAAAATCGGCAGAGCACGAGGTGTCATTGCAATCGGCTAAAAATATCGTTGATGCGATTGATAAAAGCCGTTTTGACGTGGTGCTGCTGGGCATTGATAAACAGGGCCAGTGGCATGTTAACGATGCCAGCCAGTATCTGTTACACGCTGACGATCCGGCGCACATTGCCCTTAATCCTTCTGATATCAGCGTCGCAACGGTTCCGGGCGTGGAACAGGGACAGCTTATCGATGCCGGGAACGCGCAGGCGCTGGCACAGATTGACGTGGTATTCCCTATCGTTCACGGCACGCTGGGCGAAGACGGCTCCCTGCAAGGCATGTTGCGGATGGCGAACCTGCCGTTTGTCGGTTCCGATGTGCTGGGCTCTGCCGCCTGCATGGATAAAGACGTCACAAAACGTCTCCTGCGCGACGCTGGTCTGAATATTGCGCCGTTCGTGACGCTCACTCGCGCCAACCGCGATAAACACAGCTTCGCGCAGATCCAGGCGCAACTCGGCCTGCCGCTGTTTGTGAAACCGGCGAATCAGGGCTCGTCCGTCGGCGTCAGCAAAGTCACCAGCGAAGCGCAGTTTAACGATGCCGTTCGTCTGGCCTTTGAGTTTGACCATAAGGTGGTGGTTGAGCAGGGAATTAACGGACGCGAAATTGAGTGCGCCGTTCTGGGCAACGACTTCCCGCAGGCGAGTACCTGCGGTGAAGTCGTGTTGAACAGCGACTTCTATTCCTACGACACCAAATATATTGACGACAAAGGTGCCCAGGTTGTGGTTCCCGCCGCGCTCGATCCTGACGTTAACGACAAGATCCGGGCGATCGCCGTTGAAGCCTATCAGGCGCTGGGATGCTGTGGGATGGCGCGCGTCGACGTGTTTCTGACGCCGGATAACGAGGTGGTGATTAACGAAATCAACACTCTGCCGGGCTTTACCAATATCAGCATGTACCCGAAGCTGTGGCAGGCCAGCGGGATAAGCTATCCGGAACTGATCACCCGCCTGATTGAACTGGCGCTGGAACGTCACGCCGCTGACAGCGCCCTGAAAAGTTCCGTTAACTAACGGTTAGTCAGCTTTCTCTGCCGTCGTCGTCTCATCGGGACGACGGCGGATAATAAATCCCGCCAGCCAGAAACTGATTACCCAGGTTACCAGCCCAACCGCATAGGTTTGCCAGCCTTTCGCTTCAAATCCCAGCAGCCCGACAACACCGTTGAGAATAAAGATCAGCCCGATCGCAAAGGCGTAGTAATGCCAGTCACGGCGTAATTTGGAAGTGAGCTTCATGACAACTCCGGCAGAAAAAAAACTATCCTCTCACAGTTTGATAAAGGCGTCTGTGGCGGATACGTAAATTCTGAAATGCAGCGCAGTTTCACTTATGTTATCAATTTGTGACGTGATGCAGAAATCGACAATCCAGGAGAAATCCTGAGCCGAATTTCCCACGATTCTGATATTGACAAATGCTATGACCTGTCACACTCACCCTGTACGACGCGTATTAAAACAGAGTGATATTATCGGGAGGTCTTATGGCAGACTTTACATTGTCGAAACCGATTTTTGGCGGAAAACAACCAAAAACCTCCACGGCGGGGAATATTGCCTATGCCCTGTTTGTTCTGTTTTGTTTCTGGGCAGGAACCCAACTGCTGAATATGCTGGTGCATGCCCCTGGCGTGTATGAGCATCTGATGCAGGTGCAGGATACAGGCCGCCCGCGCGTTGAAATCGGTTTAGGCGTGAGCACCGTATTTGGACTCATTCCCTTCCTTGCGGGCAGCATGGTTCTGGGCGTGATTGCCCTTGTCCTGCGCTGGCGCAACCGCCACTGATTACAGTCCCATACAGCGTGCCCGACGATCGTCAACGCGTTTCGCGAACCAGGCGGTCGTCAGGTTACGCGTGATCTTCGGGCTTTCCAGCTGAATGCCTGGCAGAATGGCTCTGGGTAAAGCCTTTCCACTTTTCTTCTCGGCCAGCGCAAAGACCTGCTTATACAGATCCGTTTTCTCAAACGCCAGGCTGTCGCCCTTCTCCAGCTGTCGGCGAATGTCGCTGTTGCTCATCTCCAGCTTCGTCGAGAGTTTTCGCACCGCACGTTCGGTGGTCCCGGCCTCACTGCTGCCGTAAGCAATGAGATCGCCGTCCAAAGCGAGCTTCACACCGCTGGCGCGGCTTACCGCATTCTGGAAGGCTGCATTTCGGCTGGCATACCAGCCCGCGTTAAAGTCGGCAAAGCGATACAGCGGTTTATCGTAGTTGGCCGGATAATTCAGCAGGTGATACGTCCCAAACCACAGCCCACCGCGCAGGGAGAAGACCTCCTGACGTACCGTACCGTCGATATCCCACGGATAGCCGTCGGTATGCTTTTCCGCAAATGCGATACTGACCTGCATCGGACCGCCGGTATGCACCGGATTTAGCGAGCCAAACAGCTTCTGCCCCATCGGCACCATATTGATGAAATCATCGAAAATGGCGCTAAGCTGTTTCTCGGTTTTCACCGTATCCAGCCGTTCACTGTAGCTTTTACCGTTTGGCGAGGTGATTTTAAGGGCGGTATGCACCAGGAAAACCGGGATATGCATCGATTCGGCCCGGCGGTCGATCTCCTTCCAGGCGATTTTGTTCAGGCCAGGCACTACAGGATCTGACTGATACATCGATTCCTGCTGCGCCACCGCGAGCACCGAGCAGATATTCTCCTCGGTAGGCGCGATCTTCTGGCTTTTGAAGGTCGCTGCCAGCGCATCAGCCCACTCACTGCGATCCTTCACGCTGGCGGGCATCTTTTGCCGCACCACGCTCGCCACATCAACGGGCTTCTCCCCTTCTTTGAGCGGGGCAGCCCCTTTTTCGGCACAGCCCGCCAGCACAAAAGCGGCGAGTAACGTCAGCGGTAATGCACGTGGTACGGCAAATGGCATAGCAATTCCTTTTTAACCTAATGTATGGGTGACTTCCTGCACGTCCTTATCGTCCAGCTCACGCTCGAAACTGCGTAAACGTTTGTAGATGGACATCAGCTCCACCAGCGTAGTCCAGGAGCTGATCAGATACTGGAACGAACCGCGAACCTGACCAAAGACGTTGGTGATTTGGGTCATCAGACCGAGCGTAATCGTACCCGCAACGATGGACGGGAACAGCAGGAACAGCCCGAAAACGTTATCAACCTGAAGATAAAGAATGCGCGCGATATTGAAATACATGTAATGGAAATAGAGGCGGAAATAGTTACGACGTACGGCGCCAAACAGCTCACGCACGGTAGGCGGTGACGCACGGTTGGCATCGTCTTCGCCATACACCAGTTCTTTACGGTAGGCCGCTTCCACGCGCTGGTTTTTAAACTCCAGCCCCGGCAGCTTGATCCCCACCACCGCCAGCAGCCCCGTTCCCATCAGCGACCAGACAATCGCAGCAATCACCAGGCCGTATGGCAGATGGCCGACAATCGGCAGCTCCGGAACGTGCGACGAGAGCGTCACCAGCACCGGCAGGAAGGCGATCAGCGTCATGATGGCGTTGATAAAGCTCACGCCCATATCTTCCAGAGTAGAGGCAAAACGCATGGTGTCTTCCTGCACACGCTGTGCGGCACCTTCGATATGCCGCAGGTGCTGCCAGTGTGCCATATAGTGTTCGTTCATCGCGGTACGCCAGCGGAACACATAGTGGCTGACGAAAAAGTTATTCATCACGCCAATCACCACGGCGATAAGGGCGATGCCGAGGAAGATCCCCACCTCATGGTAGAACTGGTTAATGGTCACTTTATGCGGCGAACTCAGCGCCGTCTGGATCAGATCGTAAAATGGCGCATACCAGGCGTTGACCGCTACGCCCACTTCCACCAGGAACCAGGTGACAAAGATGATTAACGACGTGCCGAGAATCGACCAGTATTGCCAGCGGTGAGGAGAATAGACAAACCAGAACATGGCAAAAAGCCCTACGCAGAGCACGTAATAAGCGTAGAAAAGCAGATAGCTCATGGACCAGAAGCGCGCTGCGCTAATGGGAATATCGCCCGTTGCCCCCGTAAGACGGGTCAGCCACGCGCCGCCACCGGCCTGCCAGAAAATGACAGCCAGCAGTGCCCAAATAAATGCCGACAGGAAAAAGGGCCCCGGCTTTGGGAAAAAAGACTTAAACATTGTGCTTCCTTCTTGTTGTTATGGCTGTTGCTGTGTTCAACATATCGCCACACGAAACCTTGCCTGTGCCAGCCTCCCGGCTCAGGCAAAAAAGTGAGACCTGCGGGTGAATTATTAGTTCGCTTCACAGTTTTCAGGAATTGTTTCGGTGCGTTTCATTCGCAACAGCGATCGTAGCGTCTATCATACGGTCGATGTCACAAAATGGGAGCCACGCCGCAAGTAAATTGTTCAAATTTACCCACGGTTACGTTTTTCTCGCTATCGTTATGCAAATCGGGCCATTGCCCGACGCCGATTAGTAGTATAACTACCCGTAACTTTCCTTATTCACTTGATGGATGCTTTTCGTTGAAACGTTGTCTGCTCTCTATCGCCGCGCTGTGTGCGGTGAGCCTGTCCACCGCCCAGGCAGCACAGCCTCTGACGGCCCCGGTTCTGGCCTCTGACATTGCCGATCGCTACGCGAACCTTATTTATTACGGCAGCGGTGCGACGGGAATGGCGCTGGTCGTGATCGACGGTAACCAGCGGGTGTTTCGCAGCTTCGGTGAAACACGACCGGGAAATAACGTTCGTCCGCAGCTGGATTCCGTTATCCGTGTCGCATCGATAACCAAGCTGATGACCAGCGAAATGCTGGTGAAACTGCTCGATCAGGGCGTGGTGAAACTCGACGATCCGCTCAGCAAATATGCACCGCCCGGCGCTCGCGTTCCGACATATCAGGGAACGCCGATCAGACTGGTGAATCTTGCGACCCATACCAGCGCCCTGCCGCGAGAACAGCCCGGTGGCGCTGCGCATCGCCCTGTCTTTGTCTGGCCAACCCGCGAGCAACGCTGGAACTACCTGAGCACAGCAACCCTGAAATCGGCCCCGGGCTCGCAGGCCGGCTATTCTAACCTGGCGTTTGATCTGCTGGCCGACGCTTTAGCGACGGCGTCGGGTAAACCTTACCCTCAACTGTTTGAAGAGCAGATCACGCGTCCGCTCGGGATGAAAGATACCACGTACACCCCTTCCCCGGACCAGTGCAAGCGTCTGATGGTGGCGGAAAAAGGGGCCAGCCCGTGCAATAACACGCTGGCCGCCATTGGCAGCGGTGGCGTTTACTCTACGCCTGGCGACATGATGCGCTGGATGCAACAGTTCCTCTCATCGGATTTTTACGCGCGTAGCAATCAGGCCGACCGAATGCAGACGCTCATCTACCAGCGTGCTCAGCTACGACGCGTCATTGGCATGGATGTTCCAGGTAAAGCCGATGCCCTCGGCATGGGCTGGGTGTATATGGCGCCAAAAGATGGCCGACCGGGGATTATTCAAAAAACCGGTGGAGGTGGCGGGTTCATCACCTACATGGCGATGATTCCGCAATCAAACGTAGGCGCTTTTGTGGTGGTCACCCGGTCGCCAAATACACGCTTCGTGAATATGAGTGATGGCGTAAATAATCTGGTGGCCGAGCTGAGTGCCAATAAAGCGCAGGTGCTTACGGCCTCTAACTGATCTCAATAGTCCGTGGGCAAACGGTTGATACTGATCAGTTTGCCCCGGCTCATATTGATGTAGTTCCCCTGTCGCAGCGCCGCCAGAACCTCAGCAACGACCGAACGAGAAATACGAGTGCTACGCTGAATATGATTCATAACACCAATTTTTGAACGTAGCGTGTCATCCCACTCGGCCATATTGATCAGCATCGCCCGGATTTGGCTATAGGAATTATTTCCGACCAATTGCATGTCACGTTTTCCCAATAAATGGTTAAGCCATGACAGCCAGCAGAAAGCCTCTTGCCAAAGTTGCGCGTCCTGAATAAGCTGGTACGCGTCAGATGCCGGTAAATAAAATCCGGTACAAGGCGTCTGTGCCATCAAAGAATATTCAAGATAGTTTTCATTTATCCATGCGCTTAAACCGTGGATATACGGTGCCCGCGCAATACCCATAAGTAATTCGTCTGATTTACGGTGGACGGCCGTCAGGCCGGATTGTATGACAACGGTCAATGGTTCATCATCATTATTGCCGGTAGTTATTAATTGTTGTGGTTCGATCTTAAATGGGGTACCGGCGACTTCCAGACACTTTATGAGCCGGCTTAATTCAGAAAGTGGCTTCGCATTAACGTTCATGCATACCTCAAGTCATCTGTATATGTCGGTTCTTTATAATTTTTAAAACACATAAAAAAGCGGGGGAAAAATCCCCCGCGCTTTCTATATTACCAGGTGTATTTCACACCCAGGTTTGCTCCCCAGTTCTGGTCAACGTCGCCGCCGCCCAGATAAGTCGCATCAGTGTAAGCACTGAAGTTTTTCGTGAAGCTGAACTGAGTGCCCAGTCCCACGCGAACCGCAGAGCCTTCCACGCCGTTATCAATGCTGTCATTGTTGATATCAGCATTGTTGTCGGCATCGTCATACACGTAAGCCAGTTTGAAGTAAGGCGTTAATGCCTGCTCGCCGCCGTAGTTGAAGGTATAACCTGCATCCACGCCGAGCTCATAACGCATACTGTCGTAAGACTGACCATCGATACGCATGTCGTTGCTTAGCTGGTAGTCATCACCGGACTGGAACAGGCCAGAGATCGCCGCGTAAGGCGTGACGTAGCCAGACAGGTTTGGTTTCCAGTCATAGCCCAGTTTCATCCCGAAACCAACGGCGTCAGTCGTGGTATTACCGTCAACATACTGACCGTTGCTCATGGTAGCAGAGAGGTCGTTGTTGAAGCGGGTGTAGCTCAGGGAGCTGTAGAGGAAGATGTCGTTCATGAACTTCGCCGACGCGTAGATCATCGCAGTCTGGCTGTCCTGATCGACCTGACCAGTACGATCGCTGATATCACCCTTCGCGAAACCAGCCGCACCACCGACAATCCACTTCGCGTTATTACCGTCGATCTGAGTATCCAGACCTACCATAATGCCGCTTACGTCCTGATCGTAGCTAACGGTGCCATTATCCGCGTCAAAGTTGCCGCCGAAATAGCTCACCCATGCGCCGCCGTTATCTGCCAGGCCATGACGGCTGTTGGTCAGACGGGTACCCACGGTATCCTGTTGCAGATTCCAGATGTTGGTATTAGCAGAAGGAATGCTCAGCGCCATGTTGGCGTAGTCAGTCAGCTCTTCCTGCTGGAGAACAACGGTGTCGCCCTTCTGCTGCGCCTGATAGGTATAAGCACCTAAATCGGCTTTGTTTGCGGCAGTAAAGCTGGCTGCGGTATCCGCGTTATTGTCATAGACGCGAACGATCTCTTTGTTTTCGTAGTCAGCTACGGAGCCTGCGCCGGTCGCATCGTCGATGCGCACTTTATAGTTACCGGCAACGTCACCGTTCACCGCCAGATGGCCGTCAGAGTTCAGCGCGACAACACCATAGTCGTAGTCCGCTTTAGAGCGATCGTTGGTGATATAGCGTGCGTTGTTCAGGTCGCTGTTCAGCACATAATCACGGCTGGCAACGTTAAGCACACCGCCATCGGTCAGCACCATATTATGCGTATCAACCTGACCCAGACCCAGCGCCAGCTCTGCACCGTTGTCCACGGTAATGGTGTTGGCATACAGCTCAGCTGTCTCTTCAGTGAGTGCAGCACGGCTGTAGCTATCCAGATACAGGCTGTCGGTAGCCACACCACCGCTGTCGCCAATATTCAGGCTAGACGCATTGGTCAGGGTGATGGAATCTGCCAGCAGGCCGGAGTTTTCAACATTGACCTGAGACTGGTTGTTCACCGTCAGCGCGTCGATGTTGGAGATCTTACGGGTATCCCACTCGGAACCGTTATCCAGCGCCACGTTGAACAGGCCGCTCTGATAAACTTCTTCACCTGCAACATGACCGTTGCTGTCAAAGGTAGAATCAGGCCAGATGCTGTTTGGAGAAAGCGTGTGCCAGTCTACATCGCTGTAGCCTTCACCATACATCTGCGCCGTGCCGATGGCTTCAACGCTGGACTGCGCGGCACCCACCCATTTACTGCCGTTGGTCAGCGTGACATCCAGCTTGTCGGTATCATCCCAGCCGTTGGTAGTTGGGTTATAGACGCCGTCATCGGTGGTATCCGTTGCCGGATCGCCATTCTCGTAGAAGTTGTTATCAAAGGTGCTGGCGAAAAGGATGTCGCCGGTAATGGTAGAGTGATCGAAGGTAGCGGTGGTCTGCATAGCGTTATCAGACGCGCCAGCAACAACGATCAGCGCCGCATCATCCGCAGCCGTGGCGTTGGTTTCACCGTAGTCGCTCGGCTTCGCCGTTTGACCGTAGAAGCCACTGGTACCCAGATCGCTGTACGCACCAGAGGTCAGCACAGAATCTTTCACCACCAGCGTATCGGTAAAGATATTGCTGCTGTTAGCAACGCCTTCAACACCGTCGTATGGCGTGTTATCCAGCTCCTGATAACCCTGCGTCAGCGTGATGCCCGCGATATGGGAGTTGTTCTGAATAACGATGTCAGATTCAACGTCCAGCGTGATCGCGTTACCCAGACCATAGGTGTCCAGATAATGCGTTTCAGTGGTTTCACCATTGACGACATCGTAGGCGTAATGCTCGTAGGTATCGTTGATGGTGGAGTTATCAACAGTCAGGCTAAAACGATCATACTGGGTATGAGTGGTACCGTCAGTATCCACGCCATCTGCACACGTCGTGGTCATACACTCTGACGTGATCATGCCGTTAATGGTGCTGTTAGAAATACTCAACGCGTTCGCACGGCCATTGACACCATCATCCAGATAGTATGTCGAAATAACTCCGTTTACGGTTGATTTATTGATGACTGGATAAATGTCACCATCATGTGTGGCATCTGAATAATCCCAGTCAGCATAACCATAATACCAGGGCGTGGACGCGGTATTGTCATAGCCAAAAGTATTATATGTTGTGCCGGATATATCTTTCGCATTGGCCTGAGAAGCGATAGCCAGTGTGCAGGCTAATGCAAGTTGTGATACAACCAGTTTCTTTTTCCATGTTTGCATTGGGTCATCCCTCCTCAGGGACGTAAGCAAGTTTGTCCATCAAATCATTTAGCAACATTAAATTGCGGAAGGAATTATGCAGTTTCACTTCGAAAAGGTTCAATGAATGATTCCATTAAGTCCGTATTCAGACAAATAAGCTTGTAAACCCAGGGCAATATCAATCATTATGAATAAATATTATAAATTCAACTGATTGCAAACTACTTTAGTTGCTTCGGCACATATAATAAAAAGCAATAAATCATTTATATTTATAATCCCGAACCAATATAGAAACCTCACCAATATTAAACACCACGCTGAACACCAGAATAAGTTTTATAATATAGACAAAATACATACAGCGAATATTAGTCGATTTCGAAAATCTAAAAGACAACTTTAGTAAAACACCGCTCCCTGCTTTCAGGTACACTATACCTCTTTGTTCCACAAACATCAGGCATACCATGACCGATTTAATTGCACGTCCCCGTCGCCTGCGCAAGTCTCCCGCACTGCGCGCCATGTTTGAAGAGACAACACTGACCTTAAACGATCTGGTGTTGCCGATTTTTGTTGAAGAAGAGATCGATGACTACAAAGCCATCGACGCGATGCCGGGCGTGATGCGCATTCCTGAAAAGCATCTGGCCCGCGAGATCGAACGCATCGCGAATGCGGGCATCCGCTCGGTAATGACGTTCGGTATCTCCCACCACACTGACGCGACCGGCAGTGATGCCTGGAAAGAAGACGGCCTCGTCGCCCGCATGTCGCGCATCTGCAAAGAGAGTGTGCCGGAGATGATCGTCATGTCCGATACCTGCTTCTGCGAATACACCTCTCATGGCCACTGTGGTGTGCTGTGCGATCACGGCGTGGACAACGATGCGACCCTGCTGAATCTGGGCAAGCAGGCGGTGGTTGCCGCTGCTGCGGGTGCGGATTTCATTGCGCCTTCTGCGGCAATGGATGGGCAGGTACAGGCGATCCGTCAGGCGCTGGACGCTGCGGGCTTCACCGACACCGCCATCATGTCCTATTCCACCAAATTTGCCTCCTCTTTCTACGGCCCGTTCCGTGAAGCAGCCGGCACGGCGCTGAAAGGCGATCGTAAAACCTATCAGATGAACCCGCTGAACCGCCGCGAAGCGATTCGTGAGTCTCTGCTGGATGAAGCCCAGGGCGCTGACTGCCTGATGGTGAAACCTGCTGGCGCATACCTGGATATCCTGCGCGACATTCGCGAACGCACCGAACTGCCGCTGGGCGCCTACCAGGTGAGCGGCGAGTACGCGATGATCAAATTCGCCGCGCAGGCGGGTGCCATCGACGAAGAGAAAGTGATCCTCGAAAGCCTGGGGGCGATCAAACGCGCGGGCGCGGATCTGATCTTCAGCTATTTCGCGCTGGATCTGGCTGAGAAGAAAATTCTGCGTTAATCCGCTTTAGCGCCGGGTAATGACTTCGCCTTACCCGGCCTGCTCTCTGCGCTAATCTTCACCAAACTGCAATACAAACGACATCTCCTCCTTCTACTGTCTGGGCAAGACGGCAGGAGGAGTGATCAATGTTTAGTCTCGACAGCGTTCTTGATGACCTTTGGCCTCAGGCGAGGCCCGCACCCTGGCAAAAAAGTCTGTTAAAAAGACTGCTTCACGAAGACGAATTTCAGCAGTTTGCCGCCAGCCACCGTCACCTGAAAGGGCTGGATATGGTGGAGCAGGTACTGGAACACCTTGATATTCACTGCTCCGTTTCCGCCCGCGACCTCGAACAAATCCCCGAACACGGCCCACTCATTGTGATAGCGAACCACCCCACCGGCACCCTGGATGGGCTGGCGCTGCTGTATGCCGTTTCCCGCGTGCGCCGCGACGTCAGGGTTGTTACCAACAGGATGCTGTCCCACCTTGAGCCCCTCAGTTCATTATTTATTCCCGTAGATAATATGGGCGGCAGAACCGCAAAAGCTTCGCTGATACAGATGGAGCAGCACCTGCAAAACGCCGGCGTGCTGATCTTCTTTCCGGCGGGCGAAGTTTCCCGCCCAACGCGCAAAGGCATCCGCGATAAAAAATGGCATCCGGGCTTTATCAAGCTGGCCGGCAAACTACGGGTGCCGCTACTCCCGGTACATATCCAGGCGCACAACAGCCTGCTGTTTTATGCCAGTACCCTGGTCTCGCCAACGGTATCCATGCTGCTGCTGATGCAACAGATGTTTCGCCGCCGTCACAGTCAGCTGCCGATCAAAATCGGCCAGCAGATTGCCTGGAATGACCGGTTTAGTTCTACCCTTTCATCGCGTGAGATGGCCGAGCAGTGTCGTCAGCACGTGATACGTCTTGGCAAGGGATTGCCTGGCGTCTTTAAAACCCAGTGCGCCATTGCCCGCCCGGAAGACAGGGCGACGCTCAAGCGCGAACTGGCGCAGGCCGAGTGTCTGGGCAAAACCAGCGATGGTAAGGCCATCTATCTTTGGCAGCGCAACGGGCAGGAAGAGGCGCCTCTGCTGCGCGAGCTGGGGCGGCTGCGCGAGATTGCCTTTCGTGCCGTGGAGGAAGGCAGCGGGAAGCGCCGGGATACCGACAGCTACGATGATGACTATCTGCACCTTATTCTGTGGGATGACGATGACCTGGAGATTGTCGGCGCGTACCGCTTTATGCCAACGGCCATGCAGGTGGAAAAGCGCGGCGTCGAGGGGTTGTACAGCTACAGCCTGTTCCACTACGACGAAAAAATGCAGAACATACTTGAGCACGGTATTGAGCTGGGGCGCAGCTTTATACAGCCGCGCTACTGGGGGCGTCGCGGTCTGGACTATCTGTGGTCAGGCATTGGCGCCTATCTGGCACGCTATCCCCATTACCGTTACCTGTTTGGTCCGGTGTCCATCTCCGGCGGCTTACCGCCAGCCGCACGGGATCTGCTGGTGGCGTTTTATCGTCTCTGGTTTCCGGCCAGCCATCCGCTAGCCGCCTCGCGTCAACCCTACCCGGCCTCACTTCCGGACGTGCTGGCACAGTTTGGCGGGGTGGATTACGTAGATGATCTGACAAAGCTGAAATCCCTGCTCGGCAACCTGGGTTGCGGCATCCCGCCGCTCTATAAACAGTATTCCGAGCTATGCGAGCCAGGCGGCGTGCAGTTTATCGATTTCGGCAGCGATCCGGCGTTCAATAACTGTATCGACGGGCTGGTGCTGGTGGATCTGTGTTATCTGAAGGCGAACCGCTATCAGCGGTATATAGAAGCACACCTTTAGCTCCGTTGCCCGGTGGCGCTGCGCTTACCGGGCCTACAATTAAACGAAGGCCGGGTAAGGCAACGCCGCCACCCGGCAATCAAGGCGCACGGTAAAACGGTTTATCCCCCAGGATCGTCGCCCGCTGCATAATCCTTCGCTGCGGCAGGTAATCCGCATTGGCGTAATGCTGCGTGACGCGGTTATCCCAGATCGCCAGATCGTTCTCCTGCCAGCGCCAGCGCACCTGAAACTCCGGTTTGGTGATGTGCGCGAACAGGAAGCCGAGCAGCGCCTCACTCTCTTTTTCCGCTACGTCCACGATGCGCGTGGTGAACCCTTCATTCACAAACAGCGCCTGTTTGCCCGTCACCGGATGGGTACGCACCACCGGGTGCAGCAGCGGGGGATGTTTCGCCACAGCTTCCTGCCAGCGCTGGTGCTCCTCTTCGCTTTTGCGGTACTTGTACTCCGGGAACGATTTTTTGAAGTCATGCTCCGCCCGCAGGCCGCTCAGCAGAGTCTGGAGCGGCGCGGAGAGCGCCTCAAACGCGGCAATCCCGCTGGCCCACAGCGTATCCCCACCCGTCTCCGGCAGCTGTTTTGCTGCCAGAATCGCCCCGGCTGGCGGTGTGTCGATAAAGGTAACGTCCGTGTGCCAGTTGTCATTATCGGGCGGGTTATCGTTATGGGTGTCCAGCACGATAATTTCCTCCACCCCTTCCGCATGCGGGTAGACCGGGTGGATATGCAGGTCGCCAAAACGCAGGGCCAGCGCGCGCTGCTGCTGTGGGGTAATGGCCTGTTCGCGCAGGAACACCACCTGATGACGCAGCACCGCGTGGTACAGCTGCTCAAACTGGTTATCGCTCAGCGGACGGGTTACGTCCAGGCCCGACACCTGCGCGCCAATATATGGCCCCAGCGGGGTAATGGTCAGTCGTTCACTCATTGTATTTCTCCATGCCAGGGCGTCAGGCGACGCTGTAGCGCGCGCAGTCCCAGTTCTAATCCAAAGGCAATCGCGGCGATCACCGCGATCCCTGCCAGTACCACGTCAGTCGCCAGGAACTCTCCCGCCGACTGCACCATAAACCCAAGGCCGCGCGTGGCGGCTATCAGCTCTGCCGCCACCAGCGTAGACCAGCCCACCCCAAGGCCGATGCGCAGCCCGGTCAGTATCTCCGGCAGCGCGCCTGGTAAAATGATGAACAGCAGTATCTGCGCGCGGCTGGCGCCGAGCGACTGCGCCGCACGTATGCGTACCTGCTGCGCACTCTTTACGCCAGCCAGGGCCGACATGGCTACCGGCGCAAATATCGCCAGGTATATCAGTAAGATCTTTGACGTCTCGCCGATGCCAAACCAGATCACCATCAGGGGCAGGTAAGCCAGCGGCGGGACGGGACGGTAAAGCTCTATCAGCGGGTCGAGAATGCCGCGTACCGTCGGGCTCAGTCCCATCGCGATCCCCACCGGAACGCCAATAATGACCGCCGCCAGCAGCGCCACCAGAATACGCATCAGACTGGCGCCTAAATGCTGCCAGAGCGTGGCATCCATAAAGCCCTGCGGCCCGGCGATAGTAATCAGTTTTTCCAGAACCTGGCCTGGCGGGGGCAGAAACAGCGGGCTGACCCACTGCTGCGCGGCAACCGCCCACCATACCGCCAGCACCACCACCAGCGTGCTGAGGCTTAAGGTGAGCTGGCGAGAGAACGGCCAGCGTAAGGCAAGGCGCGTCCGCCGCGTTTTTTCACTGAAAACAATGCTCATGAGAACGCCTCCCGTTGCTCAAACACGCGGCTTAAGACGTATTCACGCTGTTCAATAAACAGCGGATCGGATTTGATGCTGCGTACCGGCTCTCCCGCCACATAGCGGCGGGCAAACTCAAGCGGCAGGCGCTCCAGCACGCGTCCCGGCCCCGGTGAGAGCAGCACCAGCTCCGTCGCCATAAACACGGCCTCTTCGATATCGTGGGTGATTAACAGCACCTGCTTGCCGGTTTCGTGCCACAGGCGCAGCAGCAGGGTTTGCATCTGCTCGCGGGTGAAGGCATCCAGCGCCCCGAAAGGTTCGTCCAGCAACAGCAGCTGTGGGTTAGCCGCCAGCGCGCGGGCGATCCCGACGCGCTGACGCTGCCCGCCTGAAAGCTGCCAGATAAAGCGTTTTTCAGCCCCCTCCAGCCCGACCTTTTTCAGCATATCGCGCGCCGTACTCAGGCGCTGTTCACGCGCTACACCGGCCAGTTGCAGACCAAACGCAACGTTTTCCTGAACGTTTCGCCACGGGAGTAATCCTTCATTCTGGAAGACCACGCCGCGCTCTGCGCCCGGCCCCGTTACCCGTTTTCCTTCCAGCTGGATCGTGCCGTGCTGATACGGTACAAACCCGGCGATCAGGTTCAGCAGCGTCGTTTTCCCGCAGCCGGACGGCCCCAGCACCACCAGCAGTTCACCGCTGTCCAGCGTCAGGTTGATCTCTTCCAGGGCGGGTTTGCCGCCGTAATCGGCAGACAGGTTTGTAATGTTCAGCATTGCAGCCCCCTTATTTCACAAAGCGATCGGTCACGAACTGGCTGTAATCCGCCGCCACCGCAGGCACTTTGCCCTGCTCTTTCAGGAACGTCGCAGTGTCAACAATCGCTTTGCTCACCGGCCCGTTCAACTGCTGGACCTGCTGCGCAGGCGTCAGATAGGTGTTGCCTTTTACCAGCCCCGGCACGTCAGCTTCCGGCACGCCGCTCAGACGTGAGAGTTTCTCCAGGTTGGCGGGCTGTTTCAGCCATTCATCCGGGTTGCTGATGTATGGCTGCTGTGCGTCGATGGCGCTTTTGGCGAAGGCTTTCACCACTTCAGGGTGTTTCTCGGCAAAGTCCTTACGTACGACCCAGACGTCAAGGGTTGGCGCGCCCCACTGCCCCACTTTTTCGGAGTCGGTCAGCACGGTGCCCTCTTTTTCCAGCTCGTTGACGGCGGGGGCCCAGACGTATGCTCCGTCGATGTCGCCACGCTGCCAGGCGGCAATAATCGCCGGAGGTTGCAGGTTAATGATCTGCACCTGGCCCGGCTTAATGCCCCAGTGTTTCAGCGCTGCCAGCAGGCTGTAATGCGTGGTGGAGATAAACGGCACCGCGATGCGTTTGCCGATCAAATCTTCGGGTTTCGTTATAGTTTTCTTCACTACCAGCGCTTCGGAATTTCCGAGCTGCGACGCCAGCAGGAAAACTTCAATCGGCACCTGCTGGCTGGCGGCCACCGCCAGCGGGCTGGAGCCCAGGTTGCCAATCTGCACATCGCCCGAGGCTAACGCCCGCACAATCGCCGCGCCGCTGTCGAACTTGCGCCAGTCGACGTTCGCCCCGCTCGCTTTGGCGAAGGTGTTGTCCGCCTGCGCGACTTTCGCCGGCTCAGCGGAAGTCTGATACGCGACGGTGACGTCCACCGCCTGCGCCTGAAATGCCCACAGCGCCAGTGCGCCGAGAAGTGTGATTCGCGATGAAATTGCCATAGTGCCTGCTCCCCTTGTTGTTATGAGGGCAGTATTTCCGGCGCGAGAATTTTGATAAAGGAATAAAAAAGAATCGCTAATGACGATTCGTTTTTAGAAAAAAAGCGGGAAAGGATAGTGAATTTTGTGCGGTTGTTTCTCCGGGTGGCGCTGCGCTTACCCGGCCTACGGTTCGTGCAATTTGTAGGCCGGGTAAGGCGCAGCCGCCACCCGGCAAAGACCTCAGCGCTGAACCGTCAGCGCAGCAATATCCTGCGGCGTGGTGCGACAGCAGCCGCCAATCAGCTTCGCACCGGCATCCAGCCACTGCGGTAAATACCCCGCCAGCGTCTCGCAGGCGTCACCATGGTGATGCCAGGTTTTGCTCACCGCATCATAATGCTCGCCGGAATTCGGATAGACCACCAGCGGCAGCGACGTCAGGCTGTGCAGATGCGTCAGCGCCGCGGTGGTGTTTTCCAGCGCGATACAGTTGATCCCCAGCGCGACAACCTGTGGATAGCTTTCGAGCGCAGAAACGACATCCCGCAGCGGCGTCCCGTCACTCAGATGCTCGCTGTCACGCAGGGTAAATGAGAACCATGCCCGGGCGCGAGGATACGCCGTCAGCATCGCCGCCAGCACCTTAATCTCCGGGAAAGAAGGCAGCGTTTCGCAGGCCAGCAGATCCGCGCCCGCATCCAGCAGCGCCTCCACGCGGGGACGGTGGAACGCGGTGAACTCTTCAGCGCGACGCACATAATCGCCGCGATATTCAGATCCATCGGCAAGGTACGCGCCGTACGGCCCTACCGACCCCGCCACCAGCAGCGTGCCCGCCTGCGCATTCTCTGCCAGGTACGCTTCCCGCGCTTTGCGTGCCAGCTCTACGCTTTTGCCAATCAACGCCCGGGATTGCGCCTCGTCGAGCCCGCGTGCGGCAAAGCCCGCAGGCGTGGCCTGATAGCTGGCGGTGATCGCCACCTGTGCCCCCGCGCGGTAATAGTCGAGGTGCACGTCCCGGATCAGCTCCGGGTTTTCCATCAGCACTTTGGCCGACCAGAGGCTGTCGGCAAGGTTACAACCGCGCGCTTCCAGCTCCGTTGCCATCGCCCCATCCAGCACGACAAACGGCTGGTTTTCAAGGAGGGCGGTAAGCGGATTATTCTGCGACATGTTCAGGCTCCTGCGTGGTCATGTTTCGGGTCAGGTAGTACGCACCATAACACAGGGCGACAAACGGAAGCCCGCAATAAAGGGCAATACGCTGGCTGGGGTCAAACCACAGGCCGACGCAGGCCACCAGACAGAGGATAAAGCCAAGCACGGGCACCAGCGGATACCATGGCGCGCGATACTGCAACGCCGAAAGTGGCTGCCCGGACTGCACGTGACGGCGACGAAACACGAAGTGTGACGCGCAGATGCTGATCCACACCGCCACCACCGCAAAACCGGAAATGGCTGACAGGGCCACAAACACCGTATCCGGCGCGACCACGCTGGAGAACAGCGCCAGCACGCCACCCAGCATGGAAACGGAGAGCGCCGTCAGCGGCACGCCGTTTTTGTTGACGCGGGCAAAGCAGCGCGGCAGCGTTTTCTCGTTAGACAGAGACCACAGCATACGGCCAGAGGCGTACAGACCCGAGTTCGCCGCCGAGAGGATCGCCGTCAGGATCACGAAGTTAAAGATATCCGCCGCATACGGAATGCCGACCTTTTCAAACACCAGCACGAACGGGCTTTTCTCCACGCCAGCCTGCTGCATCGGGATCAGCGCCGCCAGCACAAATACGGTGCCAATAAAGAAGATGATGAGCCGGGCGATGGTGGTGCGAATAGCAACCGGAATAACCTTGTGTGGGTTTTCCGTTTCTCCTGCCGCGATGCCGATAAGCTCCGTTCCGGAGAAGGCAAAGTTGACCGCCACCATGGTCATCAGGATCGGCAGACCGCCGTGCGGGAACCAGCCTTCGGCAGTAAGGTTGCTTAAGCCCGGCGCCGGTGAACCGTCCTGCATCGGGATAAAACCGAAGATCGCCGCCCCGCCGAGAATAATGAAGGCGATGATGGTGATGACTTTCACCAGCGAGAACCAGAATTCCCCTTCGGCGAAGAAGCGCGTGGAAATGACGTTAAGAGCAAAAATCACCACACAAAAGACGACGCACCACGTCCAGACAGGAACCTGCGGGAACCAGTACTGCATACAGAACCCGGCTGCGGTAAAGCTCGATCCCAGCGCCACTGTCCACGTTAGCCAGTAGAGCCACGCCACGGTATACCCTGTCGCCGGGCCGAGATAACGAGCGGCGTAGACGTGGAACGCGCCGGTTTCCGGCATCGCCACGGAAAGTTCCCCCAGGCATTGCATAACCAGCCAGACCACCAGCGCACCAATAAGATACGCCAGCAGCGTGCCCGCCGCGCCAGTTGTCGAAATGATGTATCCGGTATTGAAGAATAACCCTGTGCCAATAACGCCACCCAGCGAGAGCATAATCAGGTGACGGGTTTTCATGGTGCGCTTAAGCTGCCCGTTTTGTTGTTCTGTTTGCATATTACCTTCTAAACGTATGGACATCTAAACATCCAAAGAAGGGTGTTATACCGCGATTGTTAACAAAAAGCCACCCGGCATGACTTCGGCGCAATTATTGGTAAATCCTTAAATCAGTTCTATAGTCGACACAGTTTCTTCTTCACCAGGACTCACTATGCGATTTAACGGACTGACCAAAGGTTTCTTTATTCTCATCCTGGCCCTTGTTACCTGGGCTTTCTTTGACGTGCTGTCTCCCTATTTCTCGGCGATTCTGTGGGCCGCTATCCTGACCATCATTTTCAACCCGGTGAAAAACAAACTGCGTACCGCGCTGGGCGATCGCAACGGGCTGGCTTCCCTCCTTACACTCGGCATTATCTGCCTGATCGTGTTTATTCCGTTGATGGTGATCCTTTCCTCGCTCGCGGTGGAACTGAACATGGTTTACACCAAGCTGCAACAGAACAACACGCAGTTCCCGGAAGTCATCGCCGGTATCTTCAATCGCCTGCCGGACTGGGCCAGCGGCTTCCTGGCGGATCACAACCTGACCAACGCCGCGCAGATTCAGAAAAAGCTTTCCGATGTCGCGTTACAGGGTGGACAGTATCTGGCGGGAAGCGCGTTCCTGATTGGTAAAGGGACGTTCGGCTTTGCTATTAGCTTCGGTATTATGCTGTACCTGCTGTTTTTCCTGCTCAAAGACGGGCCCTATCTGGTGCGCCAGATCCTCGACTCGCTGCCGCTGTCTGACTTCGCCAAACAGCACCTGTTCGCTAAGTTTGTCGGCGTCTCGCGAGCCACTGTAAAAGGTACGGCGGTCGTGGCAGTGGTTCAGGGTACGCTTGGCGGTATCGCCTTTGCCATCGTCGGTATTGACGGTAGCGTACTTTGGGGAGCGCTGATGGCGTTCCTCTCCCTGGTGCCCGCCGTCGGCTCGGCTATCGTCTGGGTTCCCGCCGCGATCTTCCTGTTTGCCACTCACCAGCTTTGGCAGGGTCTGTTCATTGTGGGCTTTTTTGTCATTATCGTCGGGCTGGTGGACAACCTTTTACGTCCGCTGCTGGTGGGCAAAGACACCAAAATGCCGGACTACCTGATACTGATCACCACACTCGGCGGTATGGAGCTGTACGGCATTAATGGTTTTGTGATTGGGCCGCTGATTGCCGCCCTGTTTATCGCCTGCTGGAACCTCTTCTCCGGCCGCGACCACGCAGGCAACGCCGAGGAGCTGGACGCAGACTTTATCGAAGAGGGAAAAAACCCTCCGGATCTCTAACGAAACGCGTTTTGTCAGGCGGCCCTGTGCCGCCTTTTTTTTCGCGATAAATCAGGGGTTTTCTATAATCTGAAATGAACGCTCTTCCACATTTGTCGTAGAAGGATCCAACAGGTGCGAATCGCCACGATCACAAACTGGGCCTATGGTGTCACGGTGTGCCTGACCATTGCCTCCGGTATCGTCATGCTGATGGCTTCCCATGCCGACAACGTAGAGCGTCAGGCTGTTAAGCAACGACAAATTTTTGACCAGCTTACGGAAGAGATTGAAGCAGAAACCTGGATGCTCTCCGATTTAGCGCGCCTTTACGCCATCAAAAAAGAGCCCGATGTGCTGAAAGCGTACCAGGCGAAAGAAGGTGAACTGAAGAATATTGAACACAAAGTGGGACAGTTAAAAGATACGGGCGCAACGGGCGAAGAGCTGGCGCTGCTGTATGAAGGGCTGAAGATTGTTGATGGCCTACAGGATGAACAGCAGGCAGCAATTGCCAGCGTCGCCCGGGGTGAGGAACAACAGGCCATTGCGTTACTCTTCGGCAAAATCTACGAACTTGAAACGGAACGCGCCCAGAGCAAGATTGACCATTTTCGTATGCTGCTGGATAAGCGCATTATTGCCGATGTCCAGGCGGCGACCAACACGTCGAAAACGCTGCGTACCGCCTCAGAGGTGATGGTCGGCCTGACCGCCCTGCTCTTCTTATTCGTGATGGGCTTTATTCTCAAGCACCGCGTGCTGCGCCCGGTGGTGCGCCTCAGCGATGTGGTTCACCGCCTGGCCTCACAGGATTACGCCGTCGAAACGCCCAATTTCAACCAGGTCGATGAGATAGGCGATATGGCGCAGGCCATTCGCATTTTCCGCGAGAACGGGCTGGCAAGGCAGCGGCTTGAAAAAGAACGCGACGCAGACTGGGCCATCCGCGAGCTGCTCGCACGAATGACCCAGCGCTTGCAGGGGTGCGAGAACGTCAGCGACGTGATTGAGGTGGCAGAGCTGTTTGCTCCCAACATTGCGCCGGGTATCGCCGGACGTCTGTATATCATGGATCGAAACCCGTGGGAGATGCGCTGTGCGGCGGAATGGTTATCTCCACATGGAGAAAAAAATGCTTTCCACCCCGATCAATGCTGGGCCATACGCCGTGGTCAGAGCCACCCACTGGTCAACGGCGAGCCGGATATCGGTTGCCAGCATCTGCCTGAATCACAAAAAGACAGCTCACTGTGCGTGCCGCTCATTGCGCAGGGGGAAGCCATTGGTTTGCTGTCGTTTCAGAACATCACGCCTGAAACAGCGCCGTCCCGCGCATATCTCGAATTAATGGCGGAAGCCCTGGGTCTGGCGCTGGCCAACCAGCGTCTGCGCGATGCCCTGCTGGAAAAAGCGCTATTCGACCCGCTCACCGGCTTGCGTAACCGCCACCACCTGGAAGATACCCTGCGCACTCAGATAGCTCAGGCAATGCGCAATGATGAGCCGGTGAGCTGCATGATGATCGACATCGATCACTTTAAAAGCATTAACGATCGCTTCGGCCATGAGGCTGGCGATCATGTGATAAAGAGCGTGGCGACAATTGTTCAGCGTGCCGTGCACGATGCCGGCCTGGCCTTCCGCTTTGGTGGCGAAGAGTTTCTGGTGCTGCTAACGGGTGCGGATGAGGAAGCGGCTCACGCCTGCGCAACTGAGATTTATAACGGCGTCCATACGCTGTCGCTGCGCTATGGGCTTGCTGAGATTGGCCCAGTGGATGTGTCGATCGGGATCGCCAGTTACCCGCAGCACGCCCAAAGCGACGACCTGCTGCGCGCGGCAGACGTGGCGCTTTACCGGGCGAAAGAGCTGGGGCGCTCGCGGATCGTCAGTTTCAGTATGCTGGAGACGGGTTAACCGAAACTCAGTGCAAATGACGTCAGAGGTACGCGCACTCTCTTATTCCCTCACATTGAGGGTGCGTTATCATTCTTTGTACAAATAAATTCATCTTAACGATGCCACCATTGATAAAAAATGGGGGTGCGTAAATATATCAATAAATCAAAGCGATCATTTTTTAAACCCGGGTGGCTAATTACACTGAGTTTTAATGTTTTAAAAAACGTAAGCTCCAGCCAGAGGTCTGCAATCACGGGGCAAACAACGATTATCCATTTGATTTTAATACATTTAATGAAGTATCGTTTGCAAAAAGCCGTGGCGTTCAACAAAATAGACAAACTTATAGGATAATTAACTTATAATTCTTATACTTCTGTTAAAAAGAGGAGGCCAATATGCGAATAATCCTAATGCTGTGCTGCTTTTTGGTACAAAGTTTAAGCTGGGCTGGCGAACTGCCAAAGCCTGTGGGCAAACCCATCTTAACAATTACCGGTAATATAGAAAATACGAACGAAAATGGAAAAGCCGTTTTTGATATTGCCAGCCTGGAAAAACTGGGGATGGTGAGTTTCCAGACGACCTCTCCCTGGTATAATGGCCGCACGAAGTTTGAGGGTATCCCGATGCGCAAACTCATGGAGTATGTGGGTGCTAAGGGTTCTGTTCTGAATGTGGTTGCACTCAATGATTATACTACCGTCATCCCTCTCAGCGACTTCCAGAAATACAACGCCATCCTGGCTTTAAAGGTCAATGGCGAATATATGCGCATCCGCGATAAAGGTCCGTCATTCATCGTCTACCCTTATGACAGTCTTCCTGAACTCAATAATCAGATTTATTACTCGCGATCGGCCTGGCAGGTCAGCAAAATGAAGATTGAATAGTAGTTCAGGAGAACATAATGAACAGGATACTGGTTGGAATCATTTTTTCTCTTTTTATCACTACGGGATATATAGCCTTTCTTGTCTACGACCGTCAGCAGGAGTTGCAAAAATTGACTCACTACACTGAGTCCTGGTCTGTAGCCCAACTGGTATCTGAATATTACCGATTTGAATCATGGATTGGACTGTACGCAACCGAGACTGATGACGTTACGGTAGACCAGGTTCGCATGCGCCTGGAAATCATGCTGAGCCAGAATGATTTATTGAAAGAGGGCGGCCTGGGTCGTTATATAAACAGCGCGAAAGCGCATCAGGTGCTCGCCTTACGCCTGGAAAATATACTGAACTATCTGGATGGTCATCTTGAGAAAATGAGCCGTTCAGAGTTAAAGCTCTATCTGAAAAATATGCATTCACTGGATGCACCGCTAAGCCAGCTTTCATCAACGGCTTTAACAAAAGATGTTAATACAATCAATGAAACTAACCTAAAAATACAGGTTCTGTATTATATTTATTCAGCACTTTCGCTGTTACTGGTTATTTTAAGCTTCATACTGGGCTTTTTGATTATCTATCAAAATAAAAACATTCTCAAAGCACATACACAGGTTAAAACTCTGGCTGAAGAACTTCAGCTGTCCAAAGAAACCCTGCAAATCCAGAATACAAAACTGGAATACGATGTTTATCATGACTCCCTTACCGGCATGAAAAACCGTCTTTTCTTCTGGGATGATCTCAATAAACTTAATCTACAGGCTGAGGAAAAACATATTTCGGTCACGGTGATGTTATTCGATTTAGACCGGTTCAAAGAGGTGAATGATACCTACGGTCATGATGCTGGCGATTTACTGTTACGTGAGGTATCCACGCGCCTTAACGCTTTGAGCCGCTTTTCAGAGACATTTTATCGTTTGGGCGGCGACGAATTTGCTTTTCTCTCCAGTGGCTTAACCGAAGCCGCAGCTGTTTCACGCGCGCGAGAAATCAGTGATAGCATCAGCAAGCCCTATACAATTAATAATCAACTCATCAAAATAGCCACCTGTGTGGGTATTGTTTTATCGGATAACGAACGACGTTCGGATTACCTTTATAAATTTGCCGATCTGGCGCTCTATGAAGCCAAGAAAGAAGGTTCTCAGCAGATCAAAGTCTTCCGCCAGCGAATGCTACAGAAGTTGCAGGAGAGCAGAACCCTTGAAAATGATATGGCAAGAGCAATAGAGAATGATGAGTTTGTTGTTTATTACCAGCCTATTGTGAATTCCGTCAGCAAGGAAATTTACGGCTATGAAGCGCTTATTCGCTGGATGCATCCTGTAAAGGGAATGCTCTCTCCGGATAGCTTTATTTTCGCCGCTGAAAAAACAGGCATGATCAACGAGATAGGTAAAACCGTACTTAAACTGGCCTGTAGGGAAGCGGTCTCCTGGGCTGTTCCGGCCAGGATCTCCGTCAACGTCTCGCCTGTTCAATTGGGCAGCAAATCATTTATTAATACGGTGCAGTCCGTTCTGGCTGAGACCGGGCTACCGGCTAATCGTCTTGAGTTAGAGGTCACAGAGTCATCCCTCTTCAGTGACAGAAATAACCCCATTACGATCCTCAAAAAACTCCGCGCACTGGGCGTAAGAATTTCTATTGATGATTTTGGCACGGGTTATTCGTCGCTCTCCAGACTCAGCGAACTGAATTTTGATAAAATCAAGATCGATAAATCTTTTGTCAATCCGATATCTACGCAGGAAGATGCGCTTAATATTGTGAAGCTGATTACCGGTATGGCTAAAAGCCTTAATATGGGCGTCATTGCCGAGGGCGTTGAGACCGAAGAGCAGCTTGAGCGGCTTCAGGCTCTGGGTTGCGAGCTTGTGCAGGGATATCTTTTCAGCAAACCACAGCCTCAGGTCGACAGCAAAATTAAGAGCGGCCAGGAATGATCCCCTCTCCTCAGCCCGATACCAACCGGGATCACATTTTTCACCCCTGGGTATTCACTGACAATAACCAGGTGTTATCATTCACCCCGTAAATACCTATCAACTCAAACCGAGGCTTTGATGCTGGAGAATGTAATCATCCGATAATCAGCTTCCCGACCTTTCCAGGCCGGACTGATTATCAATGCGCCGAAATCGTATGCGGACACCGCTGTGTGTTTGCACGTTTTGCACATGATGATTAAACAGGTTTTCCAGTATGAATTTATCCCGTCAGGAACAACGTACCTTACACGTTCTCGCCAAAGGTGGCCGTATTGTGCACGTCCGCGATAACTCTGGCCGCGTCACCGCCGTTGAATGCTATAGCCGCGAAGGGCTACTGCTGGCTGACTGCACGCTCGCCGTTTTCAAAAAGCTCAAAACCAAAAAGCTGATCAAATCCGTTAACGGTCAGCCCTACCGCATTAACACTACGGGGCTGAACAATGTTCGCGCTCAGCCTGATAATCGTTGAGGAGAGGATGATGGATATCCCACGTATTTTTACTGTTAGCGAAAGCGAACACCGCATTCATAACCCCTTTACACCAGAGAAGTACGCGACGCTGGGCCGCGTGTTACGCATGAAGCCAGGCACTCGCATTCTCGATCTCGGCAGCGGCTCGGGAGAGATGCTTTGTACCTGGGCACGTGATTACGGTATTACCGGTACCGGCATCGACATGAGCCCGCTCTTCACCGCGCAGGCCACGCGGCGCGCAGAGGAACTCGGCGTCAGCGAACGCGTCCATTTCATTCATAACGACGCGGCCGGCTACGTCGCGAATGAAAAATGTGACGTGGCGGCCTGCGTTGGCGCAACCTGGATTGCGGGGGGCGTAGCCGGGACAATGGATCTGCTGGCAAAAAGCCTCAAGCCCGGGGGAATAATGCTCATCGGCGAACCGTACTGGCGTCAGGTACCTGCGACGGAGGAGACAGCCCAGGCCTGCGGCGTCTCGTCGATCGCAGACTTTCTCACTCTGCCCAGTCTGGTTGCGTCTTTCGATCAACAGGGCTATGACCTGGTTGAAATGGTGCTGGCTGATCAGGAAGGCTGGGACAGGTACGAAGCCGCAAAATGGATGACCATGCGGCGCTGGCTGGAGGAAAACCCAGACGATGACTTCGCGCAGGAGGTTCGGGCGGAGCTGACGATAGCGCCTGAACGTCATGTGACGTACACGCGGGAGTACTTTGGCTGGGGGGTGTTTGCGTTAATGGCGCGATAATATGGCGCTGGCGGTATAGCCTTTAGGGTTATGCCGCCGATCAACTTCTTTGAGGTACAAAACGATGACGCGAAAATGTGCAGCCATCAGCAACATTTGCTGCCATGATCTGAGAATGAGATTTACTGGAATGTAGGGCAACTATTTGATTTAGATGGTGCCGATAATAGGAACAAAAAACAACCACAATCAATTGAAATAAAACGACTTTCTATGTTGAATTTATTCACATGCCCCCAAATGTGCCCCTACTTAGTCCATGCCTAAATGGTAGGGGCATAGCTTATTTAGGTTTATTTTTCTGCTCAAGTGTCAGCCAAACCTTAATGTTACAGCGTATAAGTATCAGGCAGTTAAGGAGGAAGAGGACTGTCAAAAGAGCAAGGTACATACAAAATAGAGCTGTATATGAGTTATCATAAAAGCCAAGTGTAAACTGTATAACAGCTGTAATAATCGATAACCATATCGAAACGTTAAGGAAGACAGATAGAACATTCAGAGGAGCATAGTATTCAGATGCCTTAATCATATCATCAGTAAAATTTCTAATCTCCTGACTTTTGAAATCTATATAATTCTTTTTATATGCTTCCGAATCAAAAAGTTTATCTTTAAGATTTACTATAACAAAAGTGTGCAATGACAACAAAAAAGACCCAACAGAAATGAAGCCTGAAAAAAGATACCCTCTTATTTTTGACTCATAATAATTAAAGAAAGTAGTATCTTTCTCCAAGGTAATACTAAATCCATACTTATAGTGGAGAAATGTAATACCACAAACTAGAATTATTGATAAAATGAAAATACCCAGCATTTGTTTAAAAATACTGGCCATAGGGAACTGAGCTATATATCTAATTAAAGAGCGCACGATACTCCCCCTCATTTATTTCCCTTTTGAGCTCGACAAGTATCTCATTCTCATGGAAATTTTCTACTGTCAAGCCATCAATCCTATGAGCTAAATCTTCGAACTCACACTCTCCTAATCTTTTAGGACAATTTAATATAGAAATAGTTCGCTCTATATCATCACTATCCACGGTGCTAACGCTTCCTTTTTTGAAACCCACATTGCCAGCAAGCTCAACGACACCTTGGGTTAGTCTATCAATATTAGATTGTTCAGAATCCGTAATATTAAAAGATACTTTAACCTCACGCGAACTTCTTTGTAGTGCAACTGCATGCCCAACAGCGAATTGCTGAGCATCGAACAACATTTCTATTTTCTTAACCTTAGCATATTCAGCCAGTACAGTAGGTATATCTCTATTATCTATTAAAATAGATGTAGAAAGTCTTCCTGCATATTCTCTTTTACCCTTAGCCTCAGCTTTTTCACGCCCCAATGCCAGATTATCAGCAATGTAATTAGAAATTTTATCCGCTTTCAATGTATTGAATTTATTACGAAGCAAAGCAAACAAGACATGTATACTGCAAGAGTTGTGATAGTACTCGTAAAGGCCTTTCAAAGAGTCTTTCTTAACAACAAAAAAATTAAAATCAATTAACTTTTCATCATCAAGAATATCAGCCGTGTGGATAGTAAATTGTCCATCCTGAAATCTTGCTCTACAATCTCTTCGCTGATCCTTAAAGGATAATACGACGCCTGAAAAAAACACATCATCTTCATGGAAAAGGAAAAATCGCTCCCCTCCCTCGAACCCCATTCTTTCTCCATTAAATGGGATCAAGTAATTTATGAAATCCGAAAAGCGAATTGTTTTATTTTTATTAGTTAATGAAATTCCAATTCGTCTGACTTTCATCTTAAATCCTTTCTACTGTGAGGAAACCATCAAGCTAATAGTTTCAATGGTAAATTAGTAACTTTATTATTCAATATCACAACCTGAGATTACTTCAAACTTAGCCGGATTTGAAGTTTTTTCCAGAATGCCTGAAGAAGACAAAAAGAAGCGAAGTGACATAATCAAACTTGTAACCCGTGTGCAAAGCTCGCTCTAAGGCCATAGAACAATTACAGGCCTATCAAAACATAATATGCCCCCCTTCACCAAACACAGCTCGATAGGCTCTATCGCCGCACACGAAGCCAAGGCAAATAAACGAGCTGCACACAAAAATCGCACTACACCGCACCCGCCTGCGGTTTTCAGATCGCAAAAATTTTTCAGTTGGGATTTTTTACAAATGATAGCGCCAGACCCCGCCACAACTGGGGATTTACAGCGAGCAGAGAACTGAAAAGAGTGAAAAGAATTTCAGCTTTTTTCAGTTTAGCTTTACTCCAACATCATAACCACTTGAATTAAGCTATTGATAGTAAAGGGATATAAAATTTTAGGTGAGATTTTTCATGATGACTGACGGCACACTTAAAACTTAACAAACTGATTCTTATAGACATTTTTTCTTAAGCCGCTGAAATTTAATGAACCGAAGCCGGGAAAATTTTAGTTACTCCCGGCGAATCGTTCAGTGACTCTCTTTGGCTGCCAACAGGAATTCTAATGCTTTATGTCGCTCGTCCGGTGGCAGGGCATCCATTAGCTCTTTAATCCGTCCCTGGCCGCGCAAAGCGCTGGGACTAATCGTGTGTGAGAAGGAAACGTTCATCACAAACGTGTGCCCACACTCTACATTTGAGCAATAACAGTACACATCTGATAATTTGGGGTGCTTTCGGTTTGTTTTCCTCACCGTTGCCGCAGACATACACTCCGGGGCAGTAAAGTGAGTTGACTTGAGAAAACGAAAGGATGGTGCCGATAATAGGAGTCGAACCTACGACCTTCGATTCCAATGACGTGTTTCACAAGTCATTGATTCTTTGAACCGAATTCGCTGCTCCTGAAAGGCAAAACTGACACAACTGATCACAGTTGCCCCTGAATATTAGATCGGGGGAAAGATGAAATACAAGCCTAATGCGTACCTTGTTAAAGAAAACTCTTCGGTGTACTCCGTCAAGGTCACTATTCCGCCTTATATGCGTTCCCTTTTTGGGAATCGAACAGCATTCATGCGTACAACTGGCACGGCAGATATCAGAGAAGCCCGAATCATTCGTGACAAAGTCATGCACGAATTTTTTGCTATCAGAGACCGACTCAAGCCAAAACCCCAACGTAACAGTGTTGATCGCGTCCTGGTGGAACTGCGCTCTATCAACCAGCATGTAAACCAAAATGATGGGATAGACTTCGCCACGGCTCGTGTGTGTCCCTCCCTTGTCCAACTGCGGGATGAATTTATTGTCCAACACAATGACAGGCGCAAGCTGTCTACCTTGAGCAAGTACATTAAGGCGGTGGAGGTCTTCACGGCTCATTTCCGGCGTAAGGATTTCCAGTTGCAGGAAATCAACAGGACTATGGTCACCGATTGGTTAGACAGCGCCAAGCAGGAGAAAGCCAGCCAGACACTGGCGAATTATCTTGGCTGTCTGTCCCAACTAGTGGCACTGGCTCAGAACCGTTATCACGATGCGCCGAAAGAGAATGTATTCGCGGGCCACAAACTGGACGTGCGCCATGATCGAGAAAGCTACGAACCCTTTAGCGGGGATGAACTAGCTAAGGTGTATGCGGTGCTTGATGAAGAGATGAAAGCCGTTGCGATGGTGGGAATGTATAGCGGTATGCGCCTTAACGAAATCTGCTCTCTGCAAATCAGCAATATCAAAACCGTTGAGGGGGTATGGTGTTTCGAGGTGACGGAGGGTAAGACACGCAATGCGGCTCGCCTGGTTCCAATTCATAGCCGATTGACGACACTCGTTAAAGACCTCATCCAGAACAACCACAATGGCTTCTTATTCTACCATGCCAGCATCACAGAACGTGCAGACGGCAAGCGCTCAACGTGGCATACACAGCGATTTACACGGGCTAAACGTAAAGCGTTGGCTGAGAAAGGCACTGAGCGGAAGGTGTTTCATAGTCTGCGGGGAATGTTCATCAGCCAGCTTGATCGTGGTGGAGTCCCAGAGGACAGGATCGCATTGATTGTGGGTCATGAGCGCGGGAAAACCGAATCATTCCGCACCTATAGCCAAGGGGCTAGCATGAAGGAGTTGGCGGATTATGTAGACATTGTCTCACATAGCATATAAAAGTAAAACACACCATAAAAACAGCCAAAAAAAAACAATAGTTATAACTTAATAAAATTTAATGCTAATTAATTCAAATCATTATCATCTCGCTTCATTTTTTATTTATTTGGAAATATATTGATACAAAAAAGGACGGATTGACTATGACTCAGCGAATTCAGCAGATCCAACGTATCGTGGAACAGCAAGGAATCACTCAACTGGTACATTTCACTAAGGCCGAAAATCTTCCAAGTATAATGGAACATGGGATAGTCCCGATTTCTCGGATTGGAGAGTTTGGTATCACGCCTGCCACTAATGATCAACTTCGCCTTGATGGTCATTTAGATGGTACGTCTCTTTCTATCACCTTTCCTAATCACAGAATGTTCTACAAATATAGGCTGGAAAATCAAGGGGTTGATTGGGTGGTGTTAGGTATAAAACCATCTATTCTATGGACAAAGGATTGCGCTTTTTGTCGCCACAATGCTGCGGATGCTCGAATAAGCGTCAAGGCATTGGATGATTTGAGGCTTCCTGAATCACTTGCGGGAATGTTTAGCGAGATAGACGGGTATGAAACACGAGATGGTCAAAAACTTTTAACATCCGATCCAACAGACGAACAAGCAGAAGTGTTAGTTTTTGATGTAATTGAACCTGAACTGATCTTAGGGGCGGCCTTCAATAGCAGAACCGCAAACACACTTTACCAAAATCTCTTCGGAGAAAAAAAGATTATACTTAATGACAAAACCAATGGTTTATTTGGTTCTCGTTCATTTAAGCGTAAGTGGTAAAACAATGGCACAAAGGCCCGTATATATACCTGTTAAAGAAAAATCACTCTTCGTAAAAACTGAGCTTGTAGATTTTACGTGGTTCCCGGGAATGTCAGTCTCACAAAAGCAGAAATCAATTGACTCGCTCCATGAAGCAGCAAAGACAAGCCTGCCTAATGTGGACAAAATCCTTGAGATTTCCAGCAAGTCCCGTGAAACCCTCGGTGTTGCACTGAGTGCTTTCAACCTTTCTTTCACGACCCTGAAACAGCAACGTACATTAACTATCGAAAGTGCGTTTCAAGGTAGCAAAGTGTTCCAACGTGGGGGTCCATATACCGACATGTTCGACATGACTCCTCGCGAAGCCAAAAAGGACAAGCGTTTATTGACCTCTGGCAGACTGACCGGATTCAAATTTTTTGGTAAAGAATGGGAACTGGAGCCACGTACTGCATTTTATGATTGGCTGTATATAAGTGCATTGAAAAAAAGTACCGAGCTAGCAGAGCAACTAATTGAATATTCAGCATTTACTGACATAGAGTTCAATCCTGAGCGCTCGATAAATTGCCAAGCATATTCTGCGGCATTATATGTTTCATTATACAAACAAGGCATTCTTGATGATGCCATTGCATCTAAAGAGAGTTTCCTAGAAACGATCAAAAGTGCATCAATAAGTAATGCTCTTCAAGATGAAACAACTCAATCGGGCTTTGGGTTTTGAAAGCCGGGATTAACCCGGCCTCAATGTTTCAGTTTAATCTTTCGATGCTGCTCATAATGAGCAAGTGCTGATTCCCAACCGTAATCATTCACCCGCTGCAAAAAAGTGCTGCGTGGAACGTCGAAATATCTCGCAATGGCTGACAGATTCAACCAGTTATCGGATCGATTATCAAGACTCATTGCCAGAAGTGGCAGACCTTTAGAATTGAACAGTTTCATGTGCATGTGTGTATCTCCTTTCCTTTGCCTCGCCTGGCAGCGGGAGCAATGCGCTCCCGCAAACCGCTTTTTATGCTGTTGGTAATAGCGTCATCTTACAGACCAGATCCGGCCTGAAGTTGTATGCCATGAGGCTGTATTCACTATATAAATTCCGATTTCGTAACTCGTCGAAAGCTCTGTATGCGTACCAATCTTCAACATCACCAGAAGCGGAGATTTCAAGATGGCGAGCACATGGACCAATGAAGCGTCCCATAGGCAAACTCTGCTCAACCGGAGCATTTCCAAAGACCGGAACAAGGAAAGCCTCGTTTGACTTGATACCGCTGAATGCTGAATCGCTGACTTCGATCAGACGCACAGAACCCAGCATAAACGAACTAAAGCCTGGCAGAACATCAGACGGGAACAGCACATCAGAACCAACCAGCCCGTTTGAATAAACTAGCAATTCACGAATCTGAGGAGAATATCTCACAGCACGGTAGGCATCAGATCCGCACAGCAGAACCCAACCACGCAGATATTGAGTTAGTCCACCCATCAGCGCTTTAGTGGCGCTAACCTGATCGTCAATGTCGCGCATCGGGTCATCATTCACACCTTGGTGCAAATCAGCGGTTCGCTGGTTCAGGGAGAATTCTACAGCCCAATCGATCTCATTTTGCTGAGTACCCCAAGCGTTAACTTTATTGAAAATCAAAGCCTGCCAATAGGCATATTCACGTGAGCGCTCAAACTTGGCACGCATCTGAATAAACTTGTTGGCCTCAATCTCATCAAGAGACTGCTCCATAGTGCTGCCAGGTTTACGGTAACCTTTGAGATCTGCCGAAGTCACACGGTCAGTCACACCAGACCAAGGCAATTCGTATAAATACGAGCCTGCTGTCGGCTTCTCGATAGTCCCCCACTCCGAACTGAAACGCATCAATGGCGCATCCACACCAATAGATGCCTCTTGGATACGATCCATACTAACTTTGTGGGAATCTGCGATCTGACGGTCTGCAAATACATCAAGGTGAGTCAGCAGTAAATTGCTCTGCGGAACCTGAGTACGGAAGACCTTGCTGTAATTAACATAATCGAATGATTTAATAGCCATTTTTGAAGTCCTTTTCTTGTTTGTTATTCTGCGATGACAGCATCGTCAGAGGTCAGGCGAATGTTTCCGTTGGCGGTCAATGCTGCTAGTGCTGCATTTGTTGCTGAACCCATTACGGCGCGGATTGCTTCTGGGTACACATAAATTAGGCGGTCAGCCACGATGACAGGAACATCAGAACCTGCCTCAGCGTAGGAGAGGCACAGAAGCGCATCAGTCCCAGAGGTGTAAAGCGTTCCGGTAGAGGTCACCACGGAACCTGGTTCCACAGCCTGTACGAGTGTCGCGAATACAATCGTTCTGCGGTCAAAATTGGCATATGCCGAATTTTTCACCACGTTGTTATACGTTTTTGGATAATCTTCCAGTTTCATAGTCTTGAATCTCCATTCAGGTCATCGCCAATGATGGCGTTATTATTTCTCTGGCAAATTTGCCATTGAGGGGCGAAAAGAAAGCCGCTATCAGCGACTTCGTTCACTTCGTTTTCCATACAGAAAAAGACCAAGGCGAGAATATCCCGCCTGGTGTAGGTCAGTAGTTTTCTGATGGAGAGATTTGGAAAGCATGAGTGTGTTCACGCTTCAGGAATAAGGAGGCGGCAACGCTCCAAAGAATGGGTAAGGAGACCCAAAAACGTTGCCACCTGATGCCGTTAGTGTCCGGCTGACAGCCTTCCGAGGATGAAAGGGCTTTGGCAAATCTCCGATCCAAGGTCGGAGAAAATTCTTTTCTGATACAGCCAGCGGCTATGGCTTCACCTTCCCGTGAGAGAGTGCGGATTATTGGCTGTATGAGAAAAGGCCCGCACGGTATTCACACAGGCACTTTATATTTCGTAAGGAGAAGGAATGACAACGGCTGTTGTACGCACATACAATTTAAATCATCACCCTATGCAATTATTTTAACACGAATGATTATCATTTGCAACAACAAAAACAATAACATGGCGAATTTAACGGCCCTCTCTCGTGTGGGCCAATTTACTACGTCATTTTTGACGGAACGATGATTTTAGTCCGCAATCCCAAGGATGAGGTTATTCTGCGCCTGGTTGTTTTCCCTTATCTTGGTATCAACCAGCCCTGCGATCTTATCGTCATGGACAAACACATCCATCTGCTGATTAATGTTCGCTTGCCCGGTAACACTGACAGGAATCGGCTGTCGCTGCGTCATGCTATCAATTGTCGGAACCGTGAACGTTGGTTGCTGGGGTGTTAGATAGTTCAGGCCAGGAACATTCAACGCTAGCGCTGGAACGTTATACGCCGTGCCTGAGCCGATACTGCTCGAAGCGGAACTATTCAGCCACGGGTAAATCTGTTTCAGAGTCTGACCGATGCTACGTGGATCAAAGCCGGTCTTTTCCTTAATCCAATCGGCAGCACCGTTTGCGGAGTCATCTACCACGCTCGTATAAACCGCATCCGGCAATGTCGCGCCTTTCTTGAGTTCTTCACCAACTCGACCAGCGAAGGAGAGAATGTTGGTGGTTAGCTCACCAAGGGCAACGCCGAGGGCATCGGAAATTGGGATCAGTCCAGTCATATTCTGACGTAGAGTGTCAGTATTGGCAGCGTACTGCCCCAGGCCTTCAACAAACGAGGCTGAGAAGTGATCCGCAAGGCTGGTTTGTACTCGGTTGTACTCAGCCCCCAAAGCTGCCAGCTTATCAAGGTTGGCCTGCTGTGCATCAGATAGCGTCCATCCTTCAGAAGCGAGTTGATGCATACGCTGGATAAGTCCCTGCCCCTCATCATTGAACACTTCGAGGAAGACCGAACCATCATTTACAGCCTCAGCCAAGTGCCGGGTCTGGTTGTTCGTCCATTTGAAAGTTTTCTGCAACTGTTTCAGGTAAGTGATGAAGGTCGGAAAATCCAGCTTTTGCAGTTCTCCGATCACCTTCTGTGCTACCTTCTGGTTGCCGTTGGTGGAGGTCAGCACGTTGTTGATGATATCTGCGAACTCGCCACCGCCGCTGAAATTCACCTGTCCAGTTTTCTTGTTACGTTTGAAAGAGCCGGTGTTCAGCAATTCCCCGGCCTTTTCGGTTGTGTCCTTGTTGAGGTCAGCCAGCTTGTCAGCACTCAGTGAGTAACCAACACGGCTCATTGATAGATCCTGAAGTGCTGCAAACTCAAGGTTGCTGATCCCATACTGCTGGAGTTTTTTCACATCGCGAGAACGCTCAAGGCTTCCCTGAAGGGTCTGACCAACACGAGAAACGCCCATACTACCTACTAACGCCGCACCACCAATAACACCAGCGGCAGCAAGACCTACACTCCCACCACGGCTTTCTGTGCGTACACGACCAGCACGAACACCTGCGGCTTTCTGCTCACGGGTAATACGTTGTTGCAAACGAGCCTGCTTGCGTAATTCTGTGGTGATACGAGCCATTTCGAAGCGGGTCTCTTCGACCGTATAGCGCTCTTCTTTCTGGGCTTTGAGTGCCTCTTTTGCTGCACTGATCGCTTTATAACGGGTTGCAACGTCAGCGCCGTTCACGTTTGCCAGAGTCAGAGCGCTACGGCGCAAACTGTTGTAATAAGTCACCTCACGCTTAAGTCCTGCCTCTTTCTCACGCTGGCGCTTCTCCTCCAGGGCCATCGCCTTTTTGGTGGCTGCGATGTCAGCAGCAACAGCGCCGTGACCACGGTTCATTGCTTCAGTCTGGCGAGAAACAAGACCGGGATCGTAATGTTGACCGCCCATGTTGGGGTTGTAGGTCATCGCGCGGGAGCGACTCGCCTGTCTCACCTTTTCAGATATTGCTGCTAAACGGGCATTCTGACGTGCTGCCTGTTCCTGTTGGGATAACTGGCGAGCCTGTAATGAGGTCATTTTATTGGCGTGGGCGATTGCGTCCCGCTCCATTTTGGCTTGTATCTGAGCTTGTTTCTGTTGCTGTTTTGACAATTGTTCAGCCTGTCGAAGTTTCGCAGTCTGGGCTTTCGCTGCTGCTAGTGCTGCTTTGCCTTCACTCTGGGCGGTACGCTTCTGTGCCTTCTCAAGCGCTTTAGCGGGTTTCTCGTGAGCAGCCTTAAGCGAAATTATCTTCTTTTTGGCTTTTTGATATGAGGCATCGTCTGTGATCCACGAGATTTCATTAACGGTGCTGGTAACAATCTTATTGGTCCCACTCATTACACCCCCTGCTGCTTGATGATATTGCCGTATCGATCAGGATCGGATTTTGCGAGAGCAGCAGCCGCTGCTTTAGCCTTCGCCAGTATTTCAGGATCGATATGGTCAGCGGTATGTGAGACAACCGAACGACTATCAGCACCCAACGATTTTTTAATCCGTTTGGTGGGGGTGTCAGACGAGGCTGATTTGAGCAACTCCGGATGTTGATCTAGAAAGTTATCGGTGACGCTCTTCAGATTGTCCTGCGCTTTTTGGAGTTCGTATTCCTCCGGTGTCATGCCATGCATGGCGGCGAAAATCCGGTCTTTTATTGTGGTCATTTTTATAGTATCTCCAGAGAAGGATGCTCCCGCCGATCAGGACGTGACGAAGCGCCACCCAGATCCAAAGCAGGAAAAAGATGTAATCAAAGTTCATTGGCTCCCGATGTGGGATTATTTGGATTTACGTTTAGTGCGCTTCTTCTTCACTGTCGGCAGCTTGCAGATATTCGCGAACACGTCTGGGTAGTAACCCAACATTTCAGCGTCAGTGATCCCGGCGTTATGCAGGTAATATCGAAGGCTGACGTATGACAGACCATCGCAACGCTTGCGGATCTGTTCCGGGTGCATCCGATGTGACCACATTTCACGGACAAATTCTGTCCGGGCTCTCGGTGTCATCATCGCCCAGGTCACCGCTTGTTTTTGACGTGCGAGCCGCCAGACTTCAGCGAACGGCAGATCTAGGGTATTAGCGACAATATGCGGTGAAAATCCACGATTAAGCAATAAACGGGCTTTGCGTTGTGTTTCCGGATCGGAAGGTTTGGATCGGGATTTATATGTCGGTTTCTCCAGAATGGAGAACAGGCGGGATAGCTGGATTTCTTCTTCGGCGCTCAGGCCGTTGGCAACATCACACAATTATTCCTCCAATTGCTAAAACGGTTCGTCATCATTAAATTCAAGCTGCTCATCCTCTTGCTGCTGCGGGGTATTAGTAGCCTGTTTCGCTTCGGTTGCTCTTCGCGCCTGCTGCTGTTTGTAATAAGCATCAGGACCGGATGAAGTATCGTTAGCGGCAGACCTCGATCCTTTGTATCCATCGCTCTGGATGATTCTGATATGGCTCTTTATCAGATCTGTTATCGCACCAGGTTTTTCTATCCCCCACATCGCACCATAGGCCATAAATCCTTCATCGTCGTAGCCTTCTACCCAGTTGTTGAGGGTATCGATATCTGCCATCTGGGGCTGGTCTGGGCTTTTGACTGTTGGGAATTGGATTGCATTTCCACCATTCACCGCATCATCACCACCGGATAGATCAGCATCGACAGGAACACCCACAGGAGGTACGCCGTCTCGCTTTCCAGCACCGCCCTGATCAGATTCGCCATCACCTTTTTTCTCCTCGTTTTTTGGCTGTTGACTAGATTTTCCTAAGCGTTTCTCATGGTCATACATTGGTTCTCCAGCCCACTCTGGGTAGGAAAACTCCAGATTTCCAGCGACCTTATCAACATCGATCACTTTATAAATATTGCAACGCCCGACCTTTCCAGTGATTTCAACTAGACCAAGAGCGATCAGCTTATCGATCTGAGGCTTTGTTTTCTTCTTGGCGTCACCGATTCGAGCAACGGTCCCTAGACGCTCCTGCGACTCAGCAAATGGCTGTTTCAAGCCTTTCCGATAACGGTACTGATTAAGCATATAAGCGTATAATTTTTCTAGTGAATTGCTAATCTCAACCACTTCACCAGTGGATTTATTTGTAACCGTGTCTGCATGGAAAAGGCGATTCTCGCTCTTGTAAAAACGCTCATTGGTGTTTCCGTTCTGGCTCATGTTGTTCTCCCTGTGGGTTCGTCAGTGGTTGTTCATTGCGTTTCTGAATGTGTTTCGCCAGGTTCTGGCACATGTTCCGGATCATCCTGGGAACCGGCATCCCGAGGCGGTCAGATTCCTCGCGTAAAATTGCATATGTTTCATCGTCTAAAGATAGTTTCATCTCAAGTTCCCCCCGAATGCATAAAGGTTATCGCCCCTGCGATCACGGTGGCGATCAGGGGTAAGGAGCCGTGTTTGCGGCGATTTCGTTTGGTGGCGTTGCTGCCAACGGAGTAATGCAGAGAATGGTTATTCGGTTGTGGTCAGTTCGGGAATGGCTTTTCCGATAATGCCTTCGAGTTCACCGCCAGACTCAATCATCTTAAGCAGAAGGATCTGCTCATTCATCAGACCGATTCCATGAGAGGCGTAATAGACACGCCAGGCTGAAAGCACAGGTTCAATGATTTCCATAACATCACGGCCTTTTGCCAACTCATGGCTGTAAGGCGTCAGAATATCCCGGATGATTTTTGCATTCTTAGCCTGCTGACGCAGACCTTTGATGATATTCATGGCTTCACGAGTTGCCGGGTATAGTTTGTCTGCTTTCCTGGAGCCGCCAACGCGGGTTCTGAAACTGCGAAGATTTACTAAAGAAGTGATTTTGTTGTCGATTGCAGAAACAATCTCTGAGGCGGTGGCGTTCGAAAAGTCGAACAGGACTGGTTTTGTCATCTAATCTCCTATGTTGTTTTAATGTTTCCTTTTCTCAAGGTATGAATATATTATGTCATAAATCACACTTTTTGTCAAGTTTTTTGTTGCATCATGGATAAAAGTGTGCTAGCAACCTTTTGGGCTGGGCCGCATAATTCCATAAAGCAACATACAATGTCATTAGCAATTCGTGCTGAATTTAATTAAATGTATTGCATTCTTATTTTAGGTGGGAAATAATTCAGGGTTACACAAATCACCTATGACGCGCTCTAAGCGATTCCAAGCCGTAGGCAGTACCTATGGGTTACCTCTACCGTTTAAATGCCGTGTAGCGTGTCTGATGCGCTCTGTGAGCCTCCTGTTATCTAGTCTTGATTGCCGTTGTCAATCAACGGTCACAACAATCAAGATGAATCGGGGATTCACCGCATAGCAGCTTGTGAAGTCTGAGGGGGGAGCGCCGCCCCTCCAAGGGGGGAGTTACGTCGCGTTTAAAGCTCCTGACTGCATCGCAGTCGTTCACATTGGACTGACGCGCTTGCGCTTGTCTTCCACACATATCTGAAGTGGCAGAGCCATTCAGAGCGGAATCACTCCTTAACACCAACAATTGAACGCATGTTCAACCAGTCTTTGACCTGTCTTGAGATCTTGACCTTAAGTCTTACATGGTTCTAAAAGTCTTTTGTGGGTTTTATTAGTCTTATTAAAGAAGTCTTTTTAGAGGGGTATTTTTACCCCCATTGATGGCTCTCTATAGGGGTATATTAACCCCCATACCAAAATTCAATAGGGGTGTATTTACCTACATTCCAATTCCTATAGGGGTATTTTTACCCCCCATGTGGGAGCATCTCACCACTTACCTTTCTTCAGTGGTCTGCTTCTCAATGGCCCACAGCACCTAGGGATATTAAATGGTGCTTAAATCGAATTAAGTGTCCCTTAAGTCGCCATTTCTACCACCTATTGTGGGGTTGTAGTCACTTGCTAGCCTGTAGGATGTGGTGATCGTTAAATCGAGATGTACACAACGAACCCGCGCCAGTGCTGGATGCGTTAAATCTGTCACTCGTGGTGTGGATCAAGCAACGAACGTGATCCACCCTTCCATACCGAAAAAAATTTTCTTCGCAAAAACAACTGAAAACCCTCCATTTCTGGACCTGTGAGAGCCTCTCAGGACGGCGCTGTGCTATCGGTGTGTCAGTTTACAATTGTGTGGAGATGACGCGCTGTAGCGCTTCTGGTGGAGCGTAGGAGGGATTGGTGGGTTGACTGTTTACATAGTTGTGGGAAATGGTACGAAACAGTGGCGGCCTGGCTCGGTGAATATCACCAGGTGATGGCAGACCTTCAGCCCGTTGTGGTAACGTCGCCGTAATAGCCCTGTGTCTGCTGCGAATTGAAAAGTGTGCTTTTATGGCATTTGATTCACTGGCAACTGCAAAGGCCTGAAACCTGAAATTGTGTGGTGACTAGCCAAACTCATCCAAAATCCTTGAACAAGAGAACTCACCTCAAATCCTCCCGAATGACTCCCTTCACTTTGTAAAATCGCTACTGATTACCTTGCTTGGCGTCAACGTTCCGAAAATCAATACCTGACTATTTCAGTCAAGTACTTATAAGAACCATTATGTTAAATAGAACAGAAAACGAACAGTAAAATGCTCTGTTGTGGCAAATTTTCCATGTTGTGATGGACTATGGGATTAAGTGGTGAAGTGCATTGCTGGGAGTGTCGGCTGTAGGATATTTGGTGAACATTCTGGTTTTTTACGGAGGGTCTGGGCTGGCGGTCTAGCAGATCACCAATTGTATGGGTACATTCTTAGTTCCATCCTTACGCACACATATATGTTATGTATATGTTGCACGCAACTATCAAAACCACTGGCAACATTCATTATTCTTATAAAGATTGCGCGATATCATGTTGCGCAATTCTGACCTCCCGTTGAAGAAATCAGCACTCGATCAAATTTTGAATTTTTTTTCTTAATTATTGACATGTCTTCCAGGCCTTATGCTGTGTAGGGTCTTGCATTTTTACCCTTTCACAACCTCAATTTAACGTCAAAATCAACCCTTGTGCTGAAAAGAATACTTACTAGAATACTCACCATGTAGTGTAAGTTTTTGATTCAAGCACTACATATTGTATTTATGCTCAGATTATATGCATAAAAAAACCGGGCGCACGTATGTGAACCCGGTCTATGAAGCACGACCACCATGAGTCTGCAAACTCATAACGATTGTTAGCCTCGACATCATTCTTGACGGTCTGATTGTGCCCGGCTTGGTTGGTTGTGTAAACCTTAAGTTAATACAGAAAAGGTATAACCAATGCTTATTCAGAAGAAACGGGTTAGAAACATTGATAATTACATTACTCCTTTTGATGGTAGAAGTGTTTTTATCGCTCATCCATTACCGAGTCAGCAAAAAAGTGAAGTGATCGGGTTCACCTCCAGTCAGTCACTTGGTGAGGAAGTTCTTCCTCACATCGTTGGAGCAATATCTCGATTTAATGCCAACGGCAAATCCGTGCCTGATAAAACACTTCCAAAAGAAACAGCTTATCGTCAAGTCTCATGGACGTGGAAGAAATGGGCCGGGAAAGGACATACTGAAGAGACCACTGAAACACGTGAAATTGAGTATCAGCGATATCAGAGGATTTTTACCCCCCCTCCGAGCATCGAGTTGAAAATTGTCGAAAACCTGAAAGGGGAAAAGCTGGTTATTTCTCCTAAGCTGACTTTGCGTGATGAGAACAAAGCCTTAGTAACTCACTGCATTAATCTATTTTTGGAGATTTTCGGTAAGTGCGAGGTGGTTGACGAGAAGCTAGATACCATTATCACAAGCAAGTCTTTGAAACTAAATTGGAACCTTCTTCCACAAGGCCAATACCCTTGGAGTTCAATCGGTCCGCAGATTCTCAAAGCAATTAATATTAGAGGAAAGGGAAATGCCGCTGTTGTTGAAGGCAGGCTGGAACTTGTAAACAGTAAAAAACCCGACCTTGTTGCAGTCGGAAGAGCAGGTTTTCAAGGTTACGTAGTGTTTGGTTTTTCCAGTAAAAACACCTACATACTTGAAAGCTCTCAGAGCAACAATGCAACTTATATCTTTGATAACAACTGGCCTAACTTATCCCAGCTTACAAAAGCTGAAATTTTAGATGGTAACTTGCATCATGCTCGCGTCATCCATCGTCGAAGTTGGTCGGCTGATATTCTTAAATATTTGCCTTAACAACACAGCTGCGGGGGAAGGATCCCCCGCATATTAATTACTATAATAGCAACCATTTAGCGCCGTGATGGGTACATCCATCAATTAGCGCCGAAGGCGTATCATCAGCTTGTCAGTCAACCGCTCTCTTATCGAGTACCGATCATTTATGGCTCGGTGAACACCACGGCAGAGCCAGCCCCTTTCCCGGACTGGTTAGGCTTCCCAACATTTGCTCGTTTATCCGTGGCGTGTCATCACGACAGGCTGTTATGGGACACCGCGCTAAGTGTGGAACGGTTAAAAGTTGTGGGATTGATTAAAGACGTTGGCAGCGTCATCAGCTTCGAGTTGATAGCGGTTCGTGGGGACTATTCACGCTTTGTACCTGTTCGAGCATTACAACTACAGGCCGCTACGTGCTAACATCCCTGAGTAGCCACTGTTAACCATAGCGGCAACTGTTGGTCATAGAATCCCTTAAAAAAAGATTGTACCTTGAGAGCGAAAATCGTCTTAAGCTATTGTTTTTAAAGGATTTTGTTGTGTGAGTGCCGATAATAGGAGTCGAACCTACGACCTTCGCATTACGAATGCGCTGCTCTACCAACTGAGCTATATCGGCCCTGAAAGGCCGGTTACGAGCGTAACCACGGGGCAAAAGAGTAGATCTAACCGGGTGATGCGTCAATGCCCTTTTGAATCAAACGGCTATTTTTGCATCACCCGCGATTATTTACCCACGAATCGTATCATCACCGTAGCCGATCCACTTGTAGGTGGTCAGCGCTTCCAGCCCCATCGGACCGCGGGCATGCAGCTTCTGAGTGCTCACAGCCACCTCCGCGCCCAGACCAAACTGGCCGCCATCGGTGAAGCGCGTCGAGGCATTCACGTAAACCGCAGACGAATCCACTTCATTCACAAAACGATCGGCATTGCGCAGGGTCCGCGTCAGGATCGCGTCAGAATGCTGGGTTCCGTGTTCACGAATGTGCGCAATAGCATCATCGAGATCCGCAACCACCTTCACGTTCAGATCCAGCGACAAATACTCATCGTCGTACTGCTCCGCGTTAACCGGAACGACCTTCGCCGGACCGTCTTTCAGCAGGGCGAGAGACTTCTCATCCGCATGCAGCGTGACGCCACTTTCCGCCATCTGCTTGCTCAGCGCTGGCAGGAAGGTACTGGCGATGCCCTGATGCACCAGCAGCGTTTCCACCGTATTACAGGTGCTTGGACGCTGTGTTTTAGCGTTGACGATAATCTTCAGCGCAGGTTCTACCTCCGCGGTGTCATCCACTACGATATGGCATACGCCAATACCACCGGTGATCACCGGAATGGTAGATTGCTCACGGCACAGCTTGTGCAAGCCCGCGCCGCCGCGTGGGATCAGCATGTCGATGTATTTGTCCATGCGCAGCATCTCGTTGACCAGCGCACGGTCGGGGCTTTCAATCGCCTGCACGGCACCCGCCGGTAAACCACACTCCTCCAGCGCCTGCTGAATGACGTTTACCGTCGCGGCGTTGGTGCGCCAGGTCTCCTTCCCGCCACGCAGGATCGCGGCATTACCGGTCTTCAGGCACAGGGAGGCGACATCCACCGTCACGTTTGGACGCGCTTCGTAAATCACCCCAATGACGCCAAGCGGCACGCGGCGACGCTCAAGGCGTAATCCGCTGTCGAGCACCCCACCGTCAATCACCTGCCCTACCGGGTCGGCGAGGTTGCACACCTGACGGACGTCGTCGGCAATACCTTTCAGACGCGCAGGGGTCAGCGCCAGACGATCGAGCATCGCTTCACTCAAGCCGTTGCTACGCGCTTCCAGCAGATCCTGCTCGTTGGCGAGCAAAATTTCCTGCGACTGAGATTCCAGATAATCAGCGATTTTTTCCAGCACGCGGTTTTTCTCGCGGCTGGAAAGGAGCGCCAGTTTATAAGAGGCGGCTTTCGCGGCTGCGCCCATTTGTTCCAGCATGTTCTGGCTCCTTAACGAATAATCATGTCGTCACGATGCACTGCAACCGGGCCATATTCATAGCCCAGGATGGCGTCGATCTGCTGGGAATGGTGACCAGCAATCCGACGCAGCGCGTCGCTGTTATAACGACTTACGCCATGAGCGATGTCGCGACCTTCAAGGTTACGGATTCGGATCACTTCACCACGCGAGAAGTTGCCTGTCACGCTTTTAATTCCTTTTGGAAGTAACGAGCTTCCTCTTTCCAGAATAGCGGCGGTCGCGCCTTCATCCACGGTCAGTTCGCCAGCCGGGGGCGCACCAAAGATCCAGCGTTTTCGGTTTTCCAGCGGGGACGCCTGGGCGTGGAAGCGAGTGCCCACAGAGATGCCTTCCATCACATCACCGATCACGCCCGGGCGGCTGCCCGCGGCGATGATGGTGTCGATACCGGCCCGGCACGCCACGTCCGCGGCCTGGAGCTTGGTGCCCATGCCGCCTGTCCCCAGACCAGAAACGCTGTCACCCGCAATGGCGCGCAGCGCATCGTCAATGCCGTGAACGTCTTTAATTAGTTCTGCCTGTGGATTAGAACGCGGGTCAGCGGTAAACAGCCCCTGCTGATCGGTCAGAAGCAGTAGCTTATCGGCCCCTGCCAGGATCGCCGCCAGCGCAGAGAGGTTATCGTTGTCGCCCACTTTGATTTCAGCGGTGGCAACAGCGTCGTTTTCGTTAATGACCGGAACGATATGGTTATCCAGCAGTGCACGCAGCGTATCGCGGGCGTTCAGGAAACGTTCTCTGTCTTCCATATCCGCACGCGTCAGCAGCATCTGCCCGACGTGAATGCCGTAGATGGAGAACAGTTGTTCCCAGAGCTGTATGAGTCGGCTTTGTCCCACGGCGGCCAGCAGCTGTTTGGAGGCGATCGTCGCGGGGAGTTCGGGGTAGCCCAGGTGTTCACGCCCGGCGGCAATCGCCCCGGAAGTCACAATCACAATACGATGCCCTGCGGCATGCAACTGAGCGCACTGACGTACAAGCTCAACGATATGGGCACGATTCAGGCGGCGCGATCCGCCTGTTAACACACTGGTACCGAGTTTTACCACCAGCGTCTGGCTGTCACTCATGATTCTCTGCCGTTCAACAATAAGGGAAAATGATGTCAGTCAGACGTTTTAACAGGTGTCAGCTCCGTTGCCAACTGCCTTAGCGCATGACCCGTCACTTTGTTGCGCGGGATCAGGAAGCGTAGCGGCAGATTTTGACAATTTTATTACCGAAAAATTAAAACATACTTTTTTAGACATATTCTTACTTTGTCATAAAACTTTCACCCACGAACGATAAAACCCTTCCTGTTTTTCACGGGGTAATAAGTCGAATCTTATTACTCAGCGAATATTAGCGCGTTTTTATAAAATCAGGATTGAAAATGAAAAAGAGCACTCTGGCATTAGTGGTAATGGGCGTAGTTGCTTCCGCATCTGTTCAGGCAGCAGAAGTTTATAATAAAAACGGGAATAAACTGGACGTGTACGGCAAAGTAAAAGCAATGCACTACATCAGTGATGATGACGCTAAGGATGGTGACCAGACTTACGTTCGTTTCGGCTTTAAGGGTGAAACGCAGATTAACGATCAGCTGACGGGCTACGGACGTTGGGAAGCTGAGTTCGCAGGTAACAAAGCTGAGAGCGACTCTTCTCAAAAAACACGTCTGGCATTTGCCGGGCTGAAACTGAAAGACTTCGGCTCACTGGATTACGGCCGTAACCTGGGCGCGCTGTATGACGTCGCCGCATACACCGATATGTTCCCGGAGTTCGGCGGTGACGGCCTGGCACAGACCGATAACTTCATGACGAAACGCGCCTCCGGTCTGGCCACATACCGTAATACCGATTTCTTTGGCCTGGTTGACGGCCTGAATATGACCCTGCAATACCAGGGCAAAAATGAAAACCGCGACGTGAAGAAGCAAAACGGTGACGGCTTCGGTACCTCCCTGAGCTATGACTTCGGCGGCAGCGATTTTTCTGTGATTGGTGCGTATGCCAGCTCCGATCGCACTAACGATCAAAACCTTCAGGCACGCGGCGAAGGTAAAAAAGCAGAAGGCTGGGCAACCGGTTTGAAATATGATGCCAACGATATTTATCTGGCCACTATCTATTCCGAAACCCGCAATATGGCCCCTATTTCCGGTGGCTTTGCAAATAAAGCGCAAAACTTCGAAGTGGTCGCGCAATATCAATTTGACTTTGGTCTGCGTCCATCTCTGGGTTACGTGCAGTCTAAAGGCAAAGATATCGAAGGTATCGGCGATGAAGATATCGTGAAATACATCGACGTAGGTGCGACATATTATTTCAACAAAAATATGTCTGCGTTTGTTGATTATAAGATCAACCAGATCGATGACGATAATAAACTGGGCGTAAGCAGCGATGATATCGTTGCGCTGGGCATGACCTACCAGTTCTGATGTTGTGGTAATAAAAAACCGGCGCTGAGCCGGTTTTTTTGTGCCCGGTGACGCTATGCTTACCGGGCGTACGGGATAGTAAATTTTTCATGCCGGGTAAGGCGTAGCCGCCACCCGGCGCTGTGACATCATCAGGCTCTCAGTTTCACCGCTTCGCTGGAAAAATCGTCCGCAGGCTCCAGCTTCAGATCCAGCGTCGCCAGCAGATCACGAGCTTTGCCGTGAAATTCTTTTAGCGTATGCTCCAGACGATCGATCACTTCCTGATCTTTGATGCTCGTCGCCTGCCAGTGCCCGTCTTTATTAAACAGGCCAAACTGATAGCTATAGGTAAAACGGTTTTCCTGTGCTTCCATTTCCATCCACCAGCCCCAGAACTCACGTTTTTCGGGTGCAGGCTTCACGTTGACGCAAACAGCCAGGCAGTCGAAAAAAAAGCGATTCTCTTCACACTGCTCTTCTCGAATATACGGGCCAAGAGCCATGAACTTCTTAATCAGTCTACTTTTCGGGTGTCCACTCGGTAACGTCATTGCGATCTCCTTTTGTGAAGCACTGTTTTACCAAACCAACGAAATTTAGCAAACTATTAACACAATCTCTGCGTGATCCAGCGTGTGATCTCTTTCAGCGCTTTGTCAAAATTCTGGTACACCGGGCTGAAGGGTACCTCCAGCAATTTACCATCAGAAGATGACGACGTGATTAAGCGTGACTCCTCTTCCGGGCTAAACGGATCGTTCTTCCAGAAACCGGACATCATCGGGGTTGGGCAGCGGCGGCCGAGTAAGCCCTGCGTTTTTAATGAATAACGATTAAGTTCAATGCGCAACGCTTCGTCTGAAGCATCATGCATGCCAAGTCGGCTCGCCAGCACGTCCAGATACATCTCAGGAACGCTACCCTGACGCGCAGGATCGCTTAACAGAGCATGCACCACCGGGCCAAGACAGGCGACGGCCTTCAGGCGTGAAGATTCAAGGTAGGCAAGCCGTACCGCGACGTTAGCGCCAAAGCGGAAGCCAAACGCGCCAACCCGGGTGTGGTCAACCCAAGGGATATTCTCCAGCGCTTTTAATGCATGCTGATGCAGCAGGCTGGAGTCTTGCGTAAGTTTCCATTTGGATGAAAAACCAATGGAAGGCATATCAAGCGTCAGCATGGCGATTCCGTTTGGGGCAAAGTAGCGCTCATACAGGCTGTAATAGTCAATTTGTAACGAGTCCAGTCCACCGCACATCAGAACCGTCGGGAACGGTCCTTCCCCCTCCGGCATATGCAGGAATCCGGTCACCGGGCTGCCACCGGGAATGGCGAACTCAATTTCACGCATCCGGCCAGGCAACCGCTGCGCGGCCTCTTCATAAGCCCGGTTTGCCAGCGCCTGGGCCTGCTCTGCCAGTTCGTCGCCTTTAAGATGCGGATATGCAGCGATGCTGTACAGATTTGCCGCATGCAGCCAGTGCTTTCCGCTGAGAGTGGCATCTTCTTCCTGGCTCGCTTTTTGCTGCCAGAGCATGGCCTGCTTTGACCATTCGTAGATCCAGTTTCCACCACGGTAGCCCACCACCGTATCGTAGAGATCGCTGTCGGTACGCTCGGACTCGCTCATCACGATACGCGCCTGCACGTCGAGGATTTCACGCGGATCGATGCCGCGCCAGATCCACATCAGGCGGTTAATCATTCGATACCAGTGGGGCACGTTCTTACCGTCTAACGCTGACTGAACGGCAGGCATTGTCCCCGGATTAAAACGACGCACCAGCGTCGACGTTTCAGGGTGCTTGAAACGGGGTTTGAAGAGAGTTTCGGTAAGATTCGCCTGCGTCATTGCGTTGCCTCCATGGATACGTCATATGAAGACCATTGTAACGCGTGGCAGGCTAAAAAGAACAACGCCCGGCATAACCGGGCGTGTAAAGTTACGTACTGAAATTAACGGCCAGAGATAGGCGGTACGAAGACCACGCCCATATCCCATGGCTGTTCAATCCAGGTATCCTGCGGGATATCAATAACGTAATCATCAACCAGTGGGCGACCCGCTGGTTTCGCGAAGATAGTGACGAAGTGCGCTTTTGGATACATTTCGCGGATAGCCACCGCGGTACCGCCGGTGTCCACCAGATCGTCGATAACGATAAAGCCTTCACCGTCGCCTTCCGCGCGTTTCAGCACTTTCAGTTCGCGCTGGTTGTCGTGATCGTAGCTGGAGATACATACGGTATCGACATGACGAATACCCAGCTCACGTGCCAGCAGCGCCCCCGGTACCAGACCGCCACGGCTGACGGCAATAATGCCTTTCCACTGTTCGGAAGGCATCAGACGCGCAGCCAGTTTGCGTGCGTGAATCTGCAACATGTCCCAGGTGACGACGTATTTTTCGCTCATGTGAAGTGTCCCAGCCTGTTTATATACGGCTTAAAAAAATGAGGGTGAACCAGGTTGCGCGAGATTATAGAGATCTGACGCACTAAAAACCAGTGTTACGCGCCATGAGCCTGAGTTTTTACATGCTTAATGCTACCAGCCACGGGAGAAAGTGGTATTCTCAGTTGCATCTCGCAAGCCTGACTTGTGGTAACGATTAACCTGCTAACCCTGTGACCTGCAACATTGTTTTGCAGCGCAACGACAAGGAGACCTATCGTGTCTGAACTGTCTCAATTATCTCCACAGCCGCTGTGGGATATTTTTGCCAAAATCTGCTCCATTCCGCACCCTTCCTATCACGAAGAACAGCTTGCCGAACATATTATGGGTTGGGCGAAGGAAAAAGGTCTGCACGCTGAGCGCGACCAGGTTGGAAATATTCTTATCCGCAAACCTGCCACCGCAGGTATGGAAAACCGTAAGCCAGTGGTATTGCAGGCGCACCTGGATATGGTTCCGCAGAAAAACAACGACACCGTTCACGACTTCACAAAAGACCCGATCCAGCCTTACATCGACGGTGAGTGGGTGAAGGCGCGCGGCACGACTCTGGGCGCAGATAACGGCATTGGTATGGCTTCCGCGCTGGCCGTGCTGGCTGACGACAGCGTTGAACACGGTCCGCTGGAAGTGCTGCTGACTATGACTGAAGAAGCGGGCATGGATGGCGCGTTCGGTCTCCAGGCAAACTGGCTGCAAGCGGACATTCTGATCAACACCGACTCCGAAGAAGAGGGTGAGATCTACATGGGCTGCGCGGGCGGGATCGATTTTATCTCTACCCTGCCGCTGTCCCGCGAAGCGATCCCTGCCGGATTCGAGACCTTTAAGCTGACGCTGAAAGGACTGAAAGGCGGTCACTCCGGCGGTGATATTCACCTGGGCCTGGGCAACGCCAACAAACTGCTGGCGCGTTTCCTGGCGGGCCATGCTGCTGAACTGGATCTGCGTCTGGTGGACTTCAACGGCGGTACTCTGCGTAACGCGATCCCTCGCGAAGCCTTCGCTACCGTGGCGGTGCCTGCGTCGAAAGCGGACGAGCTGAAAAAACTCTCCAGCGTGTATCTGGAGATCCTGAAAAACGAACTGTCTGCAAAAGAGAAAAACCTGACGGTGGTGCTGGAGTCCGTTACGACGGATAAAGCCGCGCTGACCGCACAGTCTCGTGACACGTTCGTCCAGCTGCTGAACGCAACGCCAAACGGCGTTATTCGCAACTCTGACGTGGCGAAAGGCGTGGTGGAAACCTCCCTGAACGTGGGCGTGGTGACCATGGGTGACGACAGCGCAGAGATCATCTGCCTGATCCGTTCCCTGATCGACAGCGGTAAAGAGTACGTTGTGAGCATGCTGAAATCTCTGGGTACCCTGGCGGGCGCGAAAACGTCTGCAAAAGGCAGCTACCCGGGCTGGCAGCCGGATGCAAGTTCTCCGGTCATGGCACTGGTGCGTGAAACTTATCAGCGACTGTTCAACAGCACCCCGAACATTCAGGTTATTCATGCGGGTCTGGAGTGTGGTCTGTTCAAGAAACCGTATCCGGATATGGACATGGTCTCCATCGGGCCAACCATCACCGGGCCACACTCCCCGGATGAGCAGGTTCACATTGAAAGCGTCGGTCACTACTGGACGCTGCTGACTGAGCTGCTGAAAGCAATTCCTGTTAAGTAATTAGCCGTTTGATGCCCGGTGGCGCTACGCTTGCCGGGCCTACGATTAGCGTAATCTACAGTCCCAACACCAGTTGACGCTCCAGCTGCGGATCCAGCAAGGTGACGTGCAGCCCCACCAGCCTCACCCCTCGTCCGCCCCGCCGTTCTTCCCACGCCTTTTTCGCCGTCGCGATAAGATCCTCTTTGTTGAGGCGTGGCCAGACGTGCTCCTGCGTCGTCTGCTGAAAATCGTTAAATTTCAGTTTGATGCCCTGTCGGGCAATAAGCAGATCCGGTTTGACCTTCAGTAAGCGTCGTTCAAGCTCAGGATAAAGCTGTTCCGTAATAATGGTTTCACACTCGGTCCAGTCATGGATATCTTCGCTCAGCGTGCGTTCAACGCCGACCGATTTACGCAGCCGTTCGTTGTTCACATCCCGGTCATCAATGCCCTGACTGCGTTCCCACAGTACGCGGCCAAACTTGCCAAAACGCTTAAGCAGCAGCGCCAGATCGCTGCGCTGAACGTCTTCGCAGGTGCGTAGCCCCATATTTTCCAGCTTCGCGGCGGAGACTTTGCCCACGCCGGGGATTTTGCTGAGCGGCAGCGTCTTTAAAAACGCCGGAACCTCTTCCGGAGTGATGACGTACTGGCCGTTGGGCTTATTTAAATCGGAGGCGATTTTGGCGAGAAATTTGACCGGCGCGACGCCTGCCGATGCCGTCAGGTTCAGCTCGTTAAAAATAGTCTGGCGGATCTCCTGCGCCATGAGGGTGGCGGAGCCGTGGCAGTGCACGCCGTGGGTGACATCCAGATAGGCTTCATCCAGCGATAACGGTTCAATCAGTGAGGTGTAGCGGGAGAAGATCTCCCGAATGTGGCTCGATGCTTCTTTATAGGCATCAAAACGTCCGGGCAAAAGAGTGAGATGCGGGCACAGTTTCAGCGCCATCGCTGTCGGCATGGCGCTGCGTACACCGTATTTGCGAGCAGGATAGTTGGCGGTGCTGATGACACCGCGCTGAACCCGGCTGCCGCCAATGGCGATCGGAATATCCCGCAGCGCCGGGTTGTCACGCATCTCCACTGCGGCAAAAAAGCAGTCCATATCGACATGGATTATTTTGCGCATAGTAAGCCCTCACTTATTACTGGATAAGTATACAGTAAACAAATGAGGGTTGAGAAGTGCGCGCAGGAATTGTCGGGTGGCGGCGTTGCCTTACCCGACCTGGAAGACTAAATAATGCGTTGCTGCTCGCGAGCCATCCGCTTTTTCCGCGCATCGCACGGTTCCGGACAATCGCACACTTTTTCCATTCCGATGGAAGAGATGCCTCCGCAACTGCCCTGAATGCTTTTACGCTTGATGATCCAGCCTAAGGACATGCCGAAGATCACCAACACAAACACCGCAAAGGTCGCCAGAAAAGTCAGCATAATCAGCCTCCGAAATCATCAAGCATGATGTTCTCATCTTCCACGCCAAGATCTTTTAGCATCTTAATCACGGCGGCGTTCATCATTGGCGGACCACACATATAGAACTCGCAATCTTCCGGTGCCGGGTGCTGTTTGAGGTAATTTTCATACAGCACGTTGTGGATGAAGCCCGTATAGCCTGTCCAGTTATCTTCCGGCTGCGGATCGGATAGCGCCACATGGAAGGTAAAGTTAGGGTTATCACGCGCCAGTTGTTCAAACTCATCGTCATAGAACATTTCGCGCAGTGAACGCGCCCCGTACCAGAAGCTGATCTTACGCTTGCTGCCAAGTCGTTTGAGCTGGTCAAAAATATGCGAACGCATCGGCGCCATACCCGCACCGCCGCCGATAAAGACCATCTCCGCGTCAGTATCTTTGGCAAAGAATTCGCCGAACGGGCCGGAAATCGTCACTTTGTCGCCAGGCTTGAGGGACCAGATATACGACGACATGACGCCAGGAGGGGCATCAGGCACATTCGGTGGCGGCGTGGCGATACGCACGTTGAGCATAATAATGCCCTTCTCTTCCGGATAGTTAGCCATGGAATAGGCGCGAAGCGCGGGCTCTTTTACCTCGGAAACAAAGCGGAAGAGGTTAAATTTATCCCAGTCTGCCCGGTACTCCTCAGGCACATCGAAGTCAGCATACGCGACGGTGTGTGCCGGACAATCAATCTGGATATACCCACCCGCACGGAACGGGACGCTCTCCCCTTCAGGGACACGCAGCTTGAGCTCTTTGATGAACGTGGCTTTGTTATCGTTAGAGATAACTTCGCACTCCCATTTTTTCACGCCGAAGATCTCCTCCGGCAGCTCAATCTTCATGTTCTGGCGCACAGCGACCTGGCACGCCAGACGGCATCCCTCTTTCGCTTCACGCTTCGTGATATGCGACAGTTCCGTTGGCAGAATATCACCGCCGCCCTCTTTGACCGTCACACGGCACTGGCCACAGGAGCCACCGCCGCCACAGGCAGACGAGACAAAAATCCCGTTGCCGGAGAGCGTGTTAAGCAGCTTATCCCCTGCCGGGGTACGGATCTGATTCTGCGGATCGTCATTGATATCAATGATCACATCCCCGGAATTGACCAGCTTCGCACGCGCCGCCAGGATCAGCCCTGACAGCACCAGTACTATCAGCGTGAACATCACCACGCCAAGAATAATTTCCATCTGTTAGCCCTTATAGCTGCACACCGGAGAAGGACATAAAGCCCAACGCCATCAGGCCGGTGGTGATAAAGGTGATCCCTAAGCCACGAAGCCCCGCAGGTACGTTGGCATATTTCATTTTTTCACGGATCCCCGCCATGGTGACAATCGCCAGCATCCAGCCGATACCGGAACCGAAGCCATACACAACCGATTCACTGAAATTGTAATCGCGCTGAACCATAAACGAGACGCCACCGAAGATGGCGCAGTTCACGGCGATCAGCGGCAGGAAGATCCCCAGCGCGTTGTACAGCGACGGGAAGTATTTATCGAGGATCATCTCCAGGATCTGAACAAGCGCCGCAATCACTCCGATAAAGGTGATGAAGTTCAGGAAGCTAAGATCAACCCCCTCCACCAGCGCGCCATCGCGCAGCACGAAGTTGAATACCAGGTTGTTAATCGGAACGGAAAGCCCCAGCACAACGGTAACTGCCACGCCCAGACCAAATGCCGTCGATACCTTTTTAGAAACGGCAAGGAACGTACACATGCCCAGGAAGAAAGCGAGCGCCATGTTTTCAACAAACACCGCGCGCACAAATAAACTCAGGTAATGAGCCATTGTCGGTTACTCCTTTTCCTGCTGTTCAGGCTTCAACGTACGAATCAGCCAGATCAGCAAACCGATAATGAAAAATGCGCTTGGGGCCAGCAGGAACAGGCCGTTCGGCAGATACCAGCCGCCGTTCTGTACCGTATCCAGCACCGGAATGCCAAACAGCTTGCCGCTGCCAATAAGTTCGCGCAGGAAACCAACCGTCAACAGGATCACGCCGTAACCCAGGCCGTTACCGATACCGTCCATAAAGCTCGCCAGCGGTGGCATTTTCATCGCATAGGCTTCAGCACGCCCCATCACGATGCAGTTGGTGATTATCAGGCCGACAAACACCGAAAGCTGCTTCGAGGTTTCATAGGCGAAGGCGCGCAGGAGCTGATCGACCACGATCACCAGCGAGGCGATAATCGCCATCTGCACGATGATCCTCACGCTGTTGGGTATGTGGTGGCGGATCATTGAGATAAACATGCTGGAAAACGCTGTCACCAGCGTTACCGCCAGCGTCATGACCACCGCCGTTTCCAGCTTGGTGGTCACCGCCAGCGCCGAGCACACCCCCAGCACCTGTAGCGTTATCGGGTTATTGGCTAACAGCGGGCCAATCAGCACCTTTTTAACTTCTTTCAGTTCACCCGTATCAGCCATTATTCAGCGCTCCTTCACGTACATTCTTCAGGAAGGGACCAAAGCCCAGTTCACCCATCCAGAAATCAAAGCTGTGCTGTACACCGTTAGAGGTGAGCGTGGCGCCGGAAAGGCCATCAACGGCAAATTCATCGCCGGGACGCGCGCCCCCTTTCACCACCTTCAGCGCAGGCTGGCCGTTGTCGTCGAGCACTTTTTTACCAACAAACTGTGCTCGCCAGTTAGGGTTCTCAACTTCGCCCCCCAGCCCTGGTGTTTCGCCCTGATCGTAATAAGTAATGCCTTTCACCGTACGACCATCGGTATCCAACGCCACAAAGGCGTACATCATTGACCATAAACCGTTGCCATAGATGGGCAACACGATTTCCTGGATGCGCTTTTGCTCGTCACGGACGAGGTAAATCTCCGCGACATTGCTGCGGCGCTTAATGCCTGCCGGATCCTGCGAGGCGTCAAGCGTGGTGCTCATCTGCGGATCTTTTAGCGCCAGCGCCTGGTTGTATTTCGCCGGGTCTTTATCCATTAACTCCCCGGTTTTTAAATCCACCAGCCGTGCGGTAATACGTTCGGCAAACACCGCTGCGACGTCATCCTTCGTCATGCCTTCCTGCATCAGCCCGGCCACGGCCAGGATGTTACGCTGTTTATCCAGCGCTCGTTGCTCTTGCTGTAGCGGCTTTAACCCTACGGCAGAACCGGCCACGACAATAGAACAGACCAGACACAGTACCAGCACCACCAGCAGCGTTTTGCTGATGCTGTCGTTATTTTTGATCTCAGCCACGCGCCTTCCTCCGCTTAATGTTGGCGCGCACGACCAGGTAGTCGAACAGCGGCGCAAACAGATTGGCAAACAGAATGGCCAACATCATCCCTTCCGGATAAGCCGGGTTGACCACGCGAATCAGTACACACATCACCCCAATGAGCGCGCCGTAACACCATTTACCTCTGTCGGTAAACGAAGCCGAGACCGGATCGGTGGCCATGAACATCATGCCAAACGCAAAGCCTCCCAGCACGAGGTGCCAGTACCACGGCATGGAGAACATCGGGTTTGTGTCTGAACCAATGAAGTTGAAAAGCGTGGCGGTGAGTACCATCCCGAGCATGACGCCTGCGACAATGCGCCAGGACGCCACGCGGCCAAAGAGGATGATGGCCCCGCCGATCAAAATCATCAGGGTAGACACTTCACCGATGGAGCCTGGAATATTGCCGATAAACGCATCAAACCAGGTGACAGGCTGTCCGGTTGCATTATTGACCAGCGTTTCGCCGCCGCCAGCCGCCCACTGTGAAAGTGGCGTCGCGCCGGAGAATCCGTCTGCTGCCGTCCACACCAGGTCGCCCGAGATTTGCGCCGGATAAGCAAAGAACAGGAACGCGCGCCCTGCCAGCGCCGGATTGAGGAAGTTGCGTCCGGTCCCGCCGAAGATCTCCTTGGCAATCACCACGCCAAAGCTGATCCCCATCGCCGCCTGCCAGAGCGGCAGCGTTGGCGGAACAATCAGCGCAAACAGAATAGAGGTAACAAAGAAGCCCTCGTTGATCTCATGTTTGCGAATAATAGCGAACAGCACCTCCCAGAAACCGCCCACGATAAAGACAGTCATATAGATAGGGAGGAAGAAGACAGCGCCCAGCGTCATCATGCTGACCCAGCTGGCATCTGCCGCAAAGCTCACCCCCAGCGACTGCGCCAGACGATAGTGCCAGTCAGACTGAATCACCTGCGCCAGCTGCTCTGCATCGTACATATGGTGCAGCGCCGGAATAGTTTGCAACCCAACGTTATACATCCCCCAGAACATGGCCGGGAAGACCGCAAACCAGACCAGAATCATCATTCGCTTGAGGTCGATGGCGTCGCGAACGTGCGCCGCGCCTTTCGTCACCAGACCCGGCGTGTAGAAAATGGTCGTTGTCGCTTCATACAGCGGGTAGTACTTTTTGAGCTTCCCTTCGGTAAAGTGCGGCTCAATTTTTTCAAAGAGGTGTTTTAAGCCCATGGTTATCCTTCCTGCTCAATGCGGGTTAACACCTCGCGCAATACGGGTCCATATTCGTATTTACCTGGACACACGTAGGTACACAGCGCCAGATCTTCTTCGTCCAGCTCCAGACAGCCCAACGCCTGGGCACCGTCGGTATCGCCGGCCAGGAGATCGCGCAGCAGCACGGTGGGCAGAATATCCAGCGGCATCACGCGTTCGTAGTTGCCAATCGGAACCATGGCGCGCTCACCGCCGTTGGTGCTGGTGGAGAAGTTAAACAGCTTACGACGCAGGAAGTGGCCGAGCGTGGTGCGCGTTACCGAGTATTTTTCTGCACCAGGCAGTACCCAGCCGAACAGCTCTTTCTCGCGTCCTTCAAGCACAACGCTCACCTGAAGATGGAAACGACCCAGCCAGGCCATCGGGCCTGTCGCGTGCCTGCCGCTCAGCACCGAACCGGAAATAATACGGTTTTCACCCTCTTTCGTTTCGCCAGCCAACAGCGCCGTCAGGTCCGCCCCAAGCAGCGTGCGAACCAGACGCGGTTGGGTTGCCTGAGGGCCGCCGATGGCAATAATGCGTTCTGCGCACAGCTCACCCGTGGTGAACAGCTTACCGATAGCGATCACGTCCTGATAATTAAGATGCCAGACCTGTTTCGTCAGGCTTACCGGCTCCAGGAAATGAATATGCGTTCCCACCAGCCCGGCCGGATGCGGGCCGGCAAATTCATTAAAGGCTACCTGCCCTTGCGGATGCCCGCCCAGCTTACCGCCGCTGGCCTGGCAGACATGCACTTTGCCCGGCGTCAGGCGCGTTAACACGGTGAGGCCGGCATCGAAAGCTTTGCGTTCAGCCAGGATAAGAGGCTGCGGATCTGCGCTGAGCGGGTTGGTGTCGATGGCCGTGACGAAGATAGCGGCCGGCACAGTGCCAGGCACGGGCGTTTTGCTATAGGGGCGCGTGCGAAGCGCCGTCCACAGTCCCGACTCCAGCAGTTGCGTCTGCACCGCGTCGTGGCTGAGGGTGGCAAGATCGGCGGCGTCAAAACGCGCAAATTCGCGTTTCTCATCGCCTTCAATTTGAATAACAACCGATTGCAGGACGCGACGCTCACCACGATGGATGGCGACAACGGTGCCGCTGGCTGGGGCTGTAAACATAACGCCAGGATTTTTTTTATCCTCGAAGAGCGCCTGGCCTTTTATTACGCGATCGCCTTCCTGTACCAGCATCGCGGGACGCATGCCCACGTAATCATCACCTACAATAGCGACATGATGAATACTGGCGCCGGTGGTAACGTGCTGTTCAGGCACGCCAGAGATTGGCAGATCGAGTCCTTTTCTGATTCTAAACATGTGGTTAGCAGGTATCCATGAACAACAATCCAGAGAGGCCGGAGTGTATCATTTTCGGCCCTGCCAGGGGCAGCAAATCCGCCGACTGGCGCGCCGAAATGCGAGCTATTGCGCAAAGTTCCTGGAGTCAGGACAATGTGAATGGGTTATAAAGTAAAACTAATTTGTAAACGCAAAGGTTGGCTCTTGCGAAAATCTCCATCGGTGCTAATGTGAGCGCTCCTGTCCAGATTAGTCTGATTTCGGGTGTCTTTTGCCGTTCTGGCAAGTTGGTCATTGTTTTATCAAGGAACCAGTAGTATGCGTAAAATCGCATTGTTCATTGCGATGCTTCTGATACCGTGCATGTCGTTTGCCGGGCTGCTTGGCAGTAATAGTTCAACGACGCCGGTCAGCAAAGAGTATAAACAGCAGTTGATGGGATCCCCGGTTTATATTCAAATCTTCAAGGAAGAGCGCACACTCGATCTGTTTGTCAAAATGGGCGAGACGTATCAGCTGCTCGATAGCTACAAAATCTGTAACTATTCTGGCGGGCTGGGGCCGAAACAGCGCCAGGGTGACTTCAAAAGTCCGGAAGGGTTTTACAACGTTCAGCGTAACCAGCTAAAACCGGACAGCCGCTTCTATAAAGCGATTAACATCGGTTTCCCCAATGCCTTCGACCGTGCGCACGGTTACGAAGGGAAATACCTGATGATTCACGGTGCCTGCGTGTCAGTCGGTTGTTATGCGATGACGGATTCCGGCATTGATGAAATCTTCCAGTTTGTCACGGGCGCACTGGTCTTCGGCCAGCCGAATGTTCAGGTCAGCATCTATCCGTTCCGTATGACGGATGCGAACATGGCGCGCCATAAGTACTCTGTTTACACAGATTTCTGGAAACAGCTAAAACCGGGCTATGACTACTTCGAGCAGACCCATAAGCCGCCGGTGGTGTCCATCGTCAATGGCCGTTACGTGGTGAGTAAACCGCTCAGCCATGAAGTGGTTCAGCCGCAGCTGGCGTCAAATTACGCGGTCCCCGAGACAAAATAGCGCCCACTCGCCTGGCATGATCTTTTGCCAGGTTTCGTTGCCGGTCAGCGGCTGCGTTGCAATGACAGTGACCACATCGTTCGGTGTGGTCTCCTTCTGAAAATCAATTTCCACATCCTGATCGAGCAGCGTGGCGACGCCAAACGGCGCACGTCGGGTGATCCAGAACAGATTCGTCGAGCAGAACGCCATCACGTAGCGCCCGTCAGACAGCAGCATATTAAAGACGCCCTTCTCGCGTAACTCAGACGCCAGTGACGCTATGTACTTAAAAACGGCGGTCATGTTGCCGGGCGTACGGGGGTAGCGCTCGGTAAGCTTGTGCAGCAGCCAGCAAAATGCTTTTTCGCTGTCCGTTTCACCGACAGGACGGAAATTGCCGGTTTCCAGTGATTTATAGCCCGAGAGCTGCCCGTTGTGCGCATAGGTCCAGTTACGGCCCCACAGTTCACGGGTAAACGGATGGGTATTTTCCAGCGCCACTTCGCCGCGATTTGCCTGGCGGATATGGGCGATCACCGAACAGGATTTAATAGGATAGTCCTGCACCAGTCTGGCAATGGGTGAGTTAAAGCTGGGTTGTGGATCTTTAAACGTGCGACATCCTTTGCCTTCGTAGAAGGTAATACCCCAGCCGTCTTTATGCGGCCCGGTTCCTCCACCGCGCTGAACCAGCCCGGTAAAACTAAAGCAGATATCGGTTGGCACATTGGCGCTCATCCCGAGCAGTTCGCACATAGATCACCTCCACAACAGCGGGGGGCACCGGCGCCCCCCAGCGAAGTCTTACTTAACCATCTCTTTTTCGATCAGTTGGATCAGGATGTGGATCACTTTGATGTGAATTTCCTGAACGCGATCCGCATAACCGAAGTGTGGTACACGGATTTCAATGTCCGCTGTACCGTCCATCTTACCGCCATCTTTCCCGGTCAGGGTGATCACTTTCATGCCCTTCTCACGCGCGGCGGCGATCGCTTTGATCACGTTAGCAGAGTTACCGGACGTGGAGATACCCAGCAGCACGTCGCCTTCACGGCCTACGGCTTCAACGTAGCGGGAAAAGATATGGTCGTAACCGAAGTCGTTGCCTACACAGGAGATGTGGCTCACGTCGGAAATCGCAATCGCCGGGTAGCCCGGACGGTTTTCGCGATAGCGTCCGGTCAGCTCTTCGGCGAAGTGCATGGCGTCACAGTGGGAACCGCCGTTACCGCAGGAGAGCACTTTACCGCCGGCTTTGAAGCTGTCGGCAAGCAGGACCGCCGCGCGCTGAATAGCGTGAATATTGGCATCATCTTTCAGAAAATTCGCCAGCGTTTCCGCCGCTTCGTTCAGTTCGTTACGAATAAGATCCTGGTACATGAGGATAATCCTTCAGTATTGATTAAATAACACAGTGGAGTGTACCGGATAGCAGTAAAAGCGAGAAGCTAAAGCCATGCGAATCGTCCGGCGTTTTGATTTTTTGTGCCGGCTAAAACGCGAACAATGTGAACCAGGTTGTAATTATTTTGTAAACACATTGCTAAAGGAAATGACATCAACTACAACCATATCATCACAAGTGGTCAGACCTCCTACAAGCAAGGGAGCTTTTCTTTATGATGATTTTGAGCATTTTCGCAACCGTTGTGCTGCTCGGTGTGTTGTTCTATCACCGTGTCAGTTTATTCCTGAGTAGCCTGATTCTTCTGGCCTGGACGGCTGCACTTGGCGTCGCTGGCCTGTGGAATATCTGGGTCCTTGTTCCCCTGGCCATCATTTTGCTGCCGTTCAACCTGACGCCGATGCGTAAGTCGATGATCTCTGCGCCGGTGTTCAGGGGATTCCGTAAAGTGATGCCGCCGATGTCGCGTACAGAGAAAGAAGCGATTGACGCCGGTACAACCTGGTGGGAAGGCGATCTGTTCCAGGGCAACCCCGACTGGAAAAAGCTTCACAACTATCCGCAGCCGCGTCTGACCGCCGAAGAACAAGCCTTTATTGATGGTCCGGTAGAAGAAGCGTGCCGCATGGCAAACGACTTTGCCATCACTCACGAAATGGCCGACCTGCCGCCTGAGCTGTGGGCATACCTGAAAGAGCATCGCTTCTTCGCGATGATCATTAAGAAAGAGTACGGCGGTCTGGAGTTCTCCGCTTACGCTCAGGCTCGGGTGCTGCAAAAACTGGCGGGTGTCTCCGGGATCCTGGCGATCACCGTTGGCGTGCCAAACTCCTTAGGCCCGGGCGAGCTGTTACAGCATTACGGTACGGAAGAGCAGAAAGATCACTACCTGCCGCGTCTGGCGCGTGGTCAGGAAATTCCGTGCTTCGCGCTGACCAGCCCGGAGGCAGGCTCCGATGCCGGCGCAATTCCTGATACCGGCGTGGTTTGCATGGGCGAATGGCAGGGCCAGCAGGTGCTGGGCATGCGCCTGACCTGGAACAAACGTTATATCACCCTAGCACCTATCGCCACGGTGCTGGGCCTGGCGTTCAAACTCTCTGACCCGGAAAAACTGCTGGGCGGTGAAGAAGAGCTGGGTATTACCTGTGCGCTGATCCCAACCTCGACTCCGGGCGTTGAAATTGGTCGCCGTCACTTCCCGCTGAACGTACCCTTCCAGAACGGTCCAACCCGCGGTCAGGATATCTTTGTTCCGATTGACTACATCATCGGTGGCCCGAAAATGGCCGGGCAGGGCTGGCGTATGCTGGTGGAATGTCTGTCTGTGGGCCGCGGCATTACCCTGCCGTCGAACTCAACAGGCGGTCTGAAATCGGTGGCGATGGGGATTGGGGCTTACGCGCATATCCGCCGTCAGTTCAAAATCTCCATCGGCAAGATGGAAGGTATCGAAGAGCCGCTGGCGCGTATTGCGGGCAATGCCTACGTGATGGACGCCGCAGCCTCGCTGATTACCTACGGCATTATGCTGGGCGAAAAACCCGCCGTGCTGTCGGCGATTGTGAAGTATCACTGTACCCACCGCGCACAGCAGTCAATTATTGATGCAATGGATATCGCAGGCGGTAAAGGTATCATGCTCGGCGAAGGCAACTTCCTGGCGCGCGGCTATCAGGGTGCGCCGATTGCCATCACCGTGGAAGGGGCAAACATCCTGACCCGCAGCATGATGATCTTCGGCCAGGGTGCGATTCGTTGCCATCCGTACGTGCTGGAAGAGATGGCTGCCGCGCAGAATAATGATGTGGATGCCTTCGACAAGCTGCTGTTCAAACATATCGGTCACGTCGGCAGCAACAAGGTGCGCAGCTTCTGGCTGGGCCTGACGCGCGGGCTGACCAGCGCGACGCCAACCGGCGATGCGACCAAACGTTACTACCAGCACCTGAACCGTCTGAGCGCCAACCTGGCTCTGCTGTCTGACGTTTCCATGGCGGTGCTGGGCGGTAGCCTGAAGCGTCGCGAACGCATCTCCGCCCGTCTGGGTGATGTGCTGAGCCAGATCTTCCTGGCCTCTGCGGTGCTGAAACGCTACGACGATGAAGGCCGTCAGGAAGCGGATCTGCCGCTGGTGCACTGGGGCGTTCAGGATGCGATGTATCAGGCCGAACAGGCGATTGACGATCTGCTGGCGAACTTCCCGAACCGCTTCGTGGCGGGTGCCCTGCGCGCGGTGATCTTCCCGACCGGTCGTCATCACCTGGCGCCGTCCGACAAGCTGGATCACAAAGTGGCAAAAATCCTCCAGGTACCAAGCGCAACCCGCTCTCGTATTGGTCGGGGTCAATATCTGGCACCTACCCCGCATAACCCGGTAGGTTTGCTGGAAGAGGCGCTGCTTGACGTGATGGCCGCCGACCCGATTCACCAGAAGATCTGCAAACAGCTGGGCAAAAACCTGCCGTTTACACGACTGGATGAGCTGGCAAAACAGGCGCTGGCGGGTGGCATCATCGACAACAGCGAAGCTGCGATTCTGGTGAAAGCCGAAGAGAGCCGTCTGCGCAGTATTAATGTGGATGATTTCGAACCTGAAGAGCTGGCGACACAGCCGGTAAAGCTGCCAGAGAAGCACCGCAAACCTGAAGCGGCATAAGGCCTTTTGCTCCCACAAACCCCGCCCTGCGCGGGGTTTTTTATTGCCACATTTTCTGGTAATGACGTGCTACAGTGTCAAAAAGTGTTTATTAAGGAGCCTGTATCGTGCCTGGTTTAAAGATTTCTGTTTTGCAGCAACCTTTAGTGTGGATGGACGGCCCCGCCAACCTTCGCCATTTTGATCGCCAGCTGGAAGAGATTACCGGACGCGATGTGATTGTCCTGCCGGAGATGTTTACCACAGGTTTCGCGATGGAGGCAGCAAAACAGTCCATGCCGCAGGACGAGGTGGTGGCCTGGATGCACGCCAGGGCGCAGGAAACAAATGCGCTGATTGCCGGTAGCGTCGCACTCCAGACCGGGCGCGGACCGGTCAACCGCTTCCTGCTGGTTGAGCCGGAAGGAAAAGTCCATTTCTACGATAAGCGCCACCTGTTCCGCATGGCGGACGAACATCAACATTATGAAGCCGGAAGCGAACGCGTGGTATTTGAATGGCGCGGCTGGCGTATTCTGCCGCTGGTCTGCTATGACCTGCGCTTCCCGGTGTGGTCGCGCAACCGCAACGATTATGACCTGGCGTTGTACGTCGCCAACTGGCCCGCCCCACGCTCCCTGCACTGGCAGGCTTTACTGACCGCGCGCGCGATTGAAAATCAGGCTTATGTCGTTGGCTGTAACCGCGTGGGAACGGACGGCAACGGGCATCACTATCGCGGTGACAGCCGGGTGATAAGTCCGCAGGGTGAGATTATTGCCACCGCCGAGCCGCATCAGGCAACACGAATTGACGCTGAGATCTCGTTAACGGCGTTAAAGGAGTATCGGGAGAAGTTTCCGGCCTGGCAGGATGCAGATCCGTTTAGCATTGGTTGAAAAAAAGCCGGGTGACGGCTGCGCCTTACCCGGCCTACAAAAAGCACAGCGTAGGCACGGTAAGCGCAGCGCCACCGGGCGTTAATTAACTCACCAGCGCCTGCCCGTCTTTGCGGCTTTCCGTCGCGGCCACGTAGTGCCCTTCCGGCATACGGTAAATCACCTGCGCACCGCCGAAGTTATAATCCTGAAGCGGATCTTCCACCACGATCTGATGCCCGCGCTCGCGCAGCGCCGCGATAGTATTGCGATCGAACGTTGATTCGACGATCACCTCCCTGCCCTGCACCACGCGCCAGCGCGGGGCATCGATTGCCGCCTGCGGGTTTTGCCCGTGCAGCATAATGCGCAGCGCCATCTGCATGTGCCCCTGCGCCTGCATCGGCCCGCCCATCACGCCGAAGGACATCAGCGGCTTGCCGCTGCCGTCCATCGCAAATCCAGGAATGATGGTGTGGAACGGGCGCTTGCTGCCCGCCAGCGCGTTCGGGTGCGCAGGATCCAGCACAAAGCCGCAGCCCCGGTTTTGCAGGCTGATCCCGGTATCTGGCACCACGATCCCTGAACCGAATCCCATATAGTTGGACTGAATAAACGAGACCATCATCCCACTCGCATCCGCGGTGCTGACGTAAACCGTCCCGCTCTGCGTCGGCGATCCGTAGACAAAATCAGAGGCGCTATCGTGGTTGATAAGCGCGGCGCGCGACTTCAGGTAATGGTCACTCAGCAGCTCTTTCGCCGCGAAGGCCATGTGTTCTTCATCCGCAACGTAGCGGTCGAGATCCGCCAGCGCCAGCTTCATCGCCTCGATGGAGAGATGAAGAGACTGCACGGAATCCGGGTGATGCTTCTCAATGCCGCACTGCTCAAGAATGCCGAGCGCAATCAGCGTGGCGATCCCCTGACCGTTAGGCGGCAGCTCCTGCACCGAACCGCCCGCGAAGTCGCGCGACAGCAGGTCAACCCAGTCCACGCGGTGGTTTGCCAGATCCTCTGCCGTCAGATGCGCACCGTGTTCTTTGGCAAAGGCGGCAATTTTCTGCGCCAGCTCGCCGCGGTAAAACGCGTCGCCGTTGGTTTTCGCAATCAGCTCCAGCGAGTTCGCCTGCGCGGGGTTACGGAAGATTTCCCCCACGCGCGGGGCGCGGCCTTCCGGCGCGAAGCAGGCGCTGAAGCCCGGCTGATCTTTCAGCTTGCTATAGCCTCGCTGCCAGAGATGACCAATCAGCGGCGAGACGGGAAAGCCGTTGCGCGCGTAGTCAATGGCAGGCTGCGCCAGCGTGGTCAGCGGCAGCGTGCCGAAGCGCTCCGCCAGCGCGACCCAGCCGGATACCGCTCCCGGCACGGTCACCGCGTCCCAGCCAATTTCCGGCACTGCGCTTTTTCCGGCAAACAGATCCGCATGCCAGCTGGCCGGCGAGCGGCCTGATGCGTTGAGGCCGTGAAGCTTTTCACCGTCCCAGACGATGGCAAAGGCGTCGCTGCCGATCCCGTTGCCGGTCGGCTCAACCACCGTCAGCGCCATCGCGGTGGCAATGGCTGCATCGACGGCATTGCCGCCCAGTTGCAGCATCTTCATCCCCGCCTGCGCCGCCAGCGGCTGCGACGTGGCAACCGCGTTATGGCCCAGCATCGGCGGGCGGCGTGAATCGTAACCGGACGTAAAATCAAGCGCTTTGGTCATCATGACTCCTTAGTCGTGGCGCGGATCGAGCGCATCGCGCAGCCCGTCGCCGAGTAGATTAAAGCCCTGCACGGCAAGGAAAATCGCCACGCCGGGGAAAACGGACATCCACGGAGCCTGCTCCAGAAACCCTTTCGCGGTGTTGAGCATGGAGCCCCAGGACGGATTTGGCGGCTGCTGTCCCAGCCCCAAAAACGACAGGCTGGCTTCGGCGATAATCGCCGAGGCGATCGCCAGCGTGGCCTGCACGAGGATCGGCGACATCACGTTTGGCAGGACGTATTTAATGATGATCCAGCGATCCGGCAGGCCAATCGCCCGCGCGCCGTCGATATACTCTTCGTTGCGAATGGCGATCACCTGGCCGCGCGTCAGCCGGGCGAAAATCGGCATTGCCGAGAGACCAATGGCGATCATCGCATTCGTCAGGCTTGGGCCCAAAAATGCCCCCAGCGCGATCGCCATGATCAGGAACGGACAGGCCAGCAAGGCCTCAATAAAGCGCGAGATCACGCCGTCCCACATCTTCTGGAAGTAGCCCGCCACCAGCCCCAGCGGCACGCCGATGACCACGGCAATAATGACCGACATACAGCCCGCCATCAGCGAGGTGCGCGCTCCCCAAATAATGCGGGATAAGATGTCACGCCCCAGCTCGTCGGTGCCGAACCAGTACATCGCCGACGGCGCTTTGCGCACCGCCAGGAAGTTGGCTTTGACCGGGTCGAAGGGGGCGATCCACGGCGCCAGCAGCGCCACCAGGACAAAAAAGCCCACCACAAGCGCGCCAATCACCGCGCTTTTATTGCCGAGAAATTTCTTCAGCACCCGGTTCTGCGCGCGCGGCAGCGTGGGGGCAACGGTTTGCGTCGTCAGTTCCGCCATGGTTAACCTCGCATTTTCGGGTTGATAAGGACGTAGAGCACGTCGGCCAGCAGATTGAGCATCAGGAAGCCGATCGCCACGATCAGCACCACGCCCTGCACCACCGCATAGTCACGATTGAACACCGAGTCGACGATCATTTTGCCAAAGCCCGGAATGGTGAAGACCTGCTCGGTCAGCACCGCGCCGCCCAGTAGCTCGCCGAACAGAAGCGTGGTGAGGGTGATTACAGGCACCAGCGCGTTGCGAAAGGCGTGCTTCAGGATCACTGCTTTCGGCAGCAGCCCCTTAGCGCGCGCGGTGCGGATGTAATCCGCTTTCAGCACTGCAATCATCGACGCACGGGTATGGCGCATCAGCGTCGCCGCCAGTCCGGTTCCGAGCACGGACGCGGGTAGCAGCAGCGTGCGCAGGTTCTGGATCGGATCTTCACTGAATGGCACATAACCGGACGCAGGTAACCATTGCAAGTTCACCGAAAAGACCAGAATCAGCAGGATCCCCAGCCAGAAGTGCGGAATTGATATCCCCGAGATCGCCACAAAGTTCGCCCCATGATCGACCCAGCTGTTTTTATTCACCGCCGCAAGGATCCCCATGCTGATGCCAAACACCAGCGCGATGATCATCGCCAGCAGAGAGAGCTCCAGCGTGACCGGCAGCTTGCTGGCAATCAGCTGCGTGACCGGTTCATGCGTGCGCAAGGAGACGCCCAGATCGCCCTGCAGCGCGCGCGTCAGCCAATGGAAATACTGCACGGGGATCGGCGCATCCAGATTAAGCTCAGCACGCAGTTGGGCAATGACCGCCGGATCGCGCTCCTCCCCGGCCATGGCGATCAGCGGGTCGCCGGGCAGCAGCTTTTGCAGCCCGAACACCATCATGCTCACCAGCAATAGCGTCGGGACGGCCAGCAGCAGACGTTTGCAAATCAGTTCCAGCATGGGTTCTCCTCAGGACGTTTATTTTGCCAGCATCAAACCGGCCAGACGCACGATGCCGTCCGGGTACGGCTTAAAGCCCTGCACGCTTTTGTTCAGGCCAAAAATGCGCGGCTCGAAGTAGAGGTAGGCAATCGGCATGTCGGTCTGGAGTTGCTTCACCACCTTGTCGTACAGCGGCTGGCGTGCGGCCTGGTCGGTGCTCTGACGCGCCTGAGTCAGCCATTCATCGATCTGCGCGTTACTGTAGCGGCCGTCGTTCAGGGTGCCTTTACTGTTGATAAAGCCGTAAATGCTGCCATCCGGATCCGGGCGCCCCGACCAGCCGGAGAAGCTCAACTGGTAGTCACCGCTCTGCTGGCGATCCAGCAGCGTGGCGAACTCGGTCATTTGCAGGTTCAGGTTAAAGCCCGCCTCTGCCACCATCGCCTGCAATACCTGTCCCACCTGCTGCGAGGTTGGGTTGTTTGGCACCAGCAGATTGACGCTCAGCGGCGTGGTCACACCGGCGGCTTTCAGCAGCGCTTTGGCTTTATCGACGTCGCGCGGCGGGACCGGCAGGTTAACGTGGTACGGGCTGACCGGTGAAAACGCCTGATTTGCCGGGGTGTAGAGCCCTTCAAAGACCACCTGGTTTAACGCATCGCGATCGATTGCCTGAGAAAACGCCTCGCGCACGCGGGCATCTTTGAACGGATCGTTGGCCGGCACCTTGCCGTTGTTAATATTGAAGGTAATCCCCTGATACCCCAGACCGGTGACCTTCGCCAGCGCCAGCTTGCTGTCGGCTTCGACGGTTTTGACGTCGCTGGCGGCAATGCCTTCGGTCAGGTCGAGATCGCCCGCGCGCAGGTTCGCGAGACGCACGGAGGCATCCGGGATCGGCAGATAGATGATTTTGTCGAAGTGATAGGCGTCTTTGTTCCAGTAGTTGTCGAAGCGGGTCAGAACGATGCGGTCCTGCGACACGCGGCTGTCGAATTTGTATGGACCGGAGCAGACGGGATGGGCGGCAAAGTCAGGCTTTTTCGCCGCATCGGGTGCCATCATCGCGCCCGCGCGGTCGGTGAGCTGCATTAGCAGCGCGGCATCCGGTGTTTTCAGGTGCAGCGCAATCTGCATCGGGCCGGTGACCTCGACCGATTCAACGGATGAGATCTCGCTTTTACGCAGGGAGCCTTTGAGGGTCAGGGCGCGGTCGAGGTTGTATTTTGCCGCAGCGGCATCAAATTTTTCACCGTCGTGGAAGGTCACACCTTCGCGTAGATCCATAGTCAGCGTTTTGCCATCTTCGCTCCAGGCCCAGGATTTTGCCAGACCCGGCACCACTTTCAGGTGCTCGTCGACGTCCACCAGCCTGTCGCACAGGGAGGCAAACACGAAACGGCCATAGTAGGTGCGCGCCAGATGCGGGTCGAGCATATCCGGGTCGGCCCCCAGGCCGATCCGCAGCACGCTTTCAGAATGGGCGGGCAGCGCCGCGCCAAGCAACATAACACTTCCCAGTACGGTCAAAAGAGAATTACGCATTGTCATTATCATGAGTTCCTTGAAGGAAGGGAGGAGTGAGTGGCCGCGTGTTCAAACAGCGCGCGGCGGCGCAGAAAAGCGGCGGATGGCGGTGCGATCTGGATAACGCTGCGATCGCGATTGATCTCCTGCCAGCGATGGCAAGCAACCTGACGTCCGCCGTCGAGCACCTGATTAATCGGCTCGATCTGGCGGCATTCATCTGTAACGTAGGGGCAACGGGTGTGGAAACGGCAGCCGGACGGCGGGTTAGCCGGGTTCGGTAAATCACCCTGCAACAGCGGCGTATCCCGCGCTACGCCTGGCTGCATTTGCGGCGCTGAGGCAATCAACGCCTGGGTATAAGGATGCAACGGTGCGTCGAAGATGTCGTCGACGGTGGCCAGCTCGACGATTTGCCCAAGATACATTACCGCCACGCGGTCGCTCATATGACGGATAACCGCCAGCCCGTGGGCGACGATCACCATCGTTAGCCCCAACTGGTGCTTCAGGCTTTCCAGTAAATTAACCACCTGTGCCTGAACGGAAACGTCCAGCGCAGAAACCGGCTCATCACCCAGCAGCAGCTTTGGGCCTGACGCCAGCGCGCGCGCAATGCCGATACGCTGACGCTGCCCGCCGGAAAATTCGTGTGGATAACGCCCGGCCCAGGCCGCGGGCAAGCCGACCGTCCTGAGTAGCTCGGAGACGCGGTACTGGCGATCCGTTTTTTTCATGTTCTGGTGCAGCCACAGCGGCTCACCGACAATTTGCTCCACCGTCATGCGCGGGTTCAGCGAAGCGAAGGGATCCTGAAAGATGATCTGTAGTTCACGCCGGAGCTGGTTCAGACGGGCGCCCGAGGCGTGGGTGATCTCCTCACCCTGATAAAATACCCGCCCTTCGCTGGCGCCCAGCAGGCGCAGCAGCAGACGACCAAGGGTGGATTTCCCGGAACCCGACTCGCCGACAATTGCCAGCGTTTCGCCAGGCATCACCGACATCGAAACTCGGTCGACAGCGCTGACAAAGCGGGCCGGCGTAAACAGTTTTTTCGGGCCGGGGAAAAGCTTGCTCAGATCGCGGGCTTCAAGAATGGGCATAGTCATGCGGTCTCTCCCAGGGCAATATGGTGTTCGAGCGGCACGCGGAAGCAGGCAACCTGATGGCCCGTACCGAGCGTAGTGAGCGGTGGTTTTTCAGCATGACAGCGCGTCTGCGCGAAGGGACATCGGGTGGCAAAGCGGCAGCCTTGAGGCATGGATTCCGGCAGCGGGACCGATCCGGGAATAGTTGATAGCTGGCCTTTACGCGCGCCCATAGAAGGAAGGGAACCCATAAGGCCAATGGTATAGGGGTGCTGCGGATCGGCAAACAGAGCTTCAACACTCCCCTGCTCCACTAGCTGTCCGGCATACATCACCGCCACCTGCTGCGCGACTTCAGCCACCACGCCTAAATCGTGGGTGATCATCAGCACCGCCGTGCCCGTTTCTTCTTTTAAGGTATTGAGCAGGGAGAGAATTTGCGCCTGAATGGTCACGTCCAGAGCGGTAGTGGGTTCGTCAGCAATAAGTAGTTTGGGATGGTTTATCAGCGCCATCGCTATCATCACGCGCTGGCGCATACCGCCGGAAAGCTGATGCGGGTAAGCCTTAAGGCGCATCTCTGCGGCCGGGATCTGCACCTTCTCCAGGATCTGTAGCGCAACCGTCATCGCCTCAGCCCGGGAGATCGTTTGATGGCGCATCACCGCTTCACTGAGCTGATCGCCAAGCGTGAAGGCCGGGTTGAGCGAGGTCATGGGCTCCTGGAATATCATCGCCAGCTCGCTGCCGCGCAGATCGGCATACTCCCGCGGCGAGAGCTTGCGCAGATCCTGGCGGCGGAAATTCATCTCCCCGCTGACGATCCGGGCGCTGGCAGGTAATAACCCCATCAGCGCCAGGGAAGTGATGCTTTTACCGCAGCCGGACTCGCCTACCAGCGCCAGCGTTTCTCCCGCCCTGACCGTCAGCGAGATATCGTCGAGCACGCTCACCGGCGAGCCCGCGAATTTAACGTTGAGGTTTTGCAGCCGCAGTACGGGCGTGGAGTCCTTAAAGGGTATCGTCGTCATAGCGTGGAATCGTCCTCAAGGTGAATAGCCTGAATCAGGGCGGTTTGCAGGCTGAGCAGGTGTTCGCGCATGGCGGCAGCTGCTTCGTTAGGCTGGCGATGAATAATCGCTGACATGATTTTGTGATGGTGGTCGTTGTAGCTATCGACACGTTCAGGGGTGCGGGCAAGTTCGCGTAAATGCTGCCAGCCAGGCTCCCGGCGGACGGCATCTATCGCATCAAAAAGCCCAAGCATCAGGCGGTTACCTGCTGCCTCCGCAATGGCGCGGTGGAAGGCGCTATCCCACAGTTCGTTGAGATCGCGGTCATCCGGGCTGACCTTATTAATGCGTTCCAGCATACGCTGCATGAGCGCGAGGTTTTCCCTGGTGGCACGCAGTGCCGCAAGTCGGGCTAAGCCGGGTTCGAGCTGTAGTCGAGCTTCCATGACTTCCAGCAGGTTGGTTTGCTGAACCAATCCCTGAAGCGCCAACGGCTCAACCGGGGCAGATGGACCAATGAAGGTACCCTTGCCCTGCTTGCGCCAGATACGCCCTTCCTCTTCCAGCACGTCCAGCGCGCGACGCACTTCACGTCGGCCTACGCCGAGAGTGTCCGACAGCTCACGTTCAGTGGGCAGCGGAATGCCTGGTGTTGACTCGTGCTGGTTGATAAGCCCGCGCAGCTGCTCAAGCGCGGTACTGGAATTAGCTAAAAACCGTGAAGGCTTTTCCATATTGGTTCGCTCGCTTTCATCATTGCTTTATTTTTATTAATAATAAGTTATTGATATGACGCAGAACTTAACGTGCTAGTAATTAAGCAATTAACGAACCAATAGCGTATTGGTTCGTTAATTTTCTGAAAAATGATCGGTAACCGAATGATTTCCTACCAATTATTTTACATAATTATTACATAAGAAGATGGGCGCGAAGGTAAGGATGGGCAAAAAACGCACAAAAACAGTGCAAATAATGCACTAAAATCGTGCATTTGTTAATAAAATGCACCGTATTTATTAACTTTTTGTTAATGGAAATAAAAAGAGGAATAAACAATATTCGAGGGACTATAAAACGACGAAAGCCTGAATCATTTCTGACTCAGGCTTTCTGAATAGTGGCGGAACGGACGGGACTCGAACCCGCGACCCCCTGCGTGACAGGCAGGTATTCTAACCGACTGAACTACCGCTCCACTGTTCCCGTTTGGGGAACGAGGCGAATATTACGGTTTGCCTCTGAACTCGTCAACGCTTTTTCTCAGGTTTTGAATCGTTTGCTGCAAAATTCACCCAAACGGTGATTTAACAAACGTTTCAGCACATTTTCACGTGCGCCACAGACAGCTTCCGCCCTTCTTCTGCACTAAATCGAGACGAGATTCATGGTTCATCAGTTCTTCATCACTGGCTAAAACAACCCGCAGGCGATTCGCCTGACGCACAATGCGCTGAATTCCCCCTTCATCCCGCGTCTGCTGGGATTCATTTTCCATACTGAATTTCATCGACGTTTGCCCGCCGGTCATGGTCAGGTAGACATCGGCCAGGATCTGGGCATCGAGCAACGCGCCGTGCAGCGTTCGCTTGGTGTTGTCTATCTCATAGCGAGAGCACAGGGCATCAAGGCTGTTACGCTTGCCGGGGAACATCTTCCTTGCCAGCGCCAGGCTATCCGTGACTTTACAGAACGTATTCGTCTTCGGAATATCACGGTTGAGCTTGCTGAACTCATAGTCCATAAAGCCGATATCGAACGACGCGTTATGAATGACAAGTTCCGCACCTCTGATGTAGTCGAGAAATTCATCTGCGACGTCGGCAAAGGTGGGCTTATCCAGCAAAAACTCATCGGCAATTCCGTGAACGCCGAACGCTTCCGGGTCCACCAGCCGATCGGGTTTAAGGTAAACGTGAAAGTTGTTGCCCGTAAGGCGACGGTTCACCACTTCAACGGCACCAATCTCAATGATTTTGTGCCCTTCGTAGTGGGCGCCAATCTGGTTCATACCGGTGGTTTCGGTATCAAGAACAATCTGGCGAGTAATTGCAGTGCTCATAGCGGTCATTTATGTCAGACTTATCGTTTTACTGAACGTTTCAAATACAGGAAGTCTACCAGAGATGCGTAAACAGGTAGAAATTTTCACCGATGGATCTTGTCTCGGTAACCCAGGGCCCGGCGGCTATGGCGCCATTATGCGCTATCGCCAGCATGAAAAAACATTTAGTGAAGGCTATTTCCTGACCACCAACAACCGCATGGAGTTGATGGCGGCCATCGTGGCGCTGGAAGCGTTAAAAGAACATTGTGACGTGGTGCTGAGTACCGACAGCCAGTATGTCCGCCAGGGCATTACCCAATGGATCCACAACTGGAAAAAGCGGGGCTGGAAAACGGCAGAGAAAAAACCCGTCAAGAATGTCGATCTCTGGAAGCGTCTTGATGCCGCCCTCGGTCAGCACGAAATCAAATGGGAGTGGGTAAAGGGGCACGCCGGTCATCCTGAAAACGAACGCTGTGACGAGCTGGCTCGCGCGGCGGCATCCAACCCGACCCATGAGGATGCAGGTTATCAACCTGAATCCTGATCACGGTTTTTTGTACTGCCGCGTGGCCCCCACGGTCTGGCGGATCCGCGTTTTTGATTTGCTTTGCTTCATCGGGTTGAGCGTAAGGGGGATCGTCCTCTTACGCGCGACAATAAATTGCATGCAGCCCAGCGCGGGTAAATGGGTGCTTAATAAGACCCCGCCTTTACGCGTCCAGGGGATGACCTGAAAACCCCCGTAGCTTAGCACTTCGAAATTTAACAGTGAAAGCCAGTCCAGCTGGCGCATCATGGTAAACATCCTGCTGTTATAAGGCGGCGTGCGACGCAGAACGGGCGTCAGTTTACGTAGCCCCATCAGACTCAGCGGATTAAAACCGCTCAGGATCAGCCAGCCGTCATCAATCAAAACGCGGTCGGCTTCCCGCAGCAGACGATGGGGATCGCTGCACCAGGGCAGCGTGTGGGCGAGCAGACAGGCATCAATGGATTTTTCCGCAAACGGCAAATGCAGCGGATCCGCTTTCACCTGAACCGGGGAGCCATTAAGCGATACGCTGACCTGATGCGAGATAGCGCAGCTTTCGGTATTGATTTCTGCGCTCAGATTGCCAATCTTAAGCAGGTGAAAACCATACATTTTCGCGAGCCAGGGTTTAAGCTGAAGTTCTAAGGCCTCGCGATAATATTCACCCCAGGGCAACTCTGCCCAACGTTCCGGTGGTGCGACAGTCTGAGGTATCCTTGCCGGTTTCATCAAAACACCCGCCACGCTATAAGAGGTAATGCATGAATCTTATCAGTATTTCCGCCTTTCAGGACAATTACATCTGGGTTTTAGTCGACGACGATCGCAGATGCATCATTGTTGATCCAGGCGAATCCGCACCGATCCTGCACGCGATTAAAGAAAACGGCTGGCAGCCGGAGGCGATCCTTCTTACCCATCACCATCACGATCATGTCGGCGGTGTTCCCGATCTCCTTGCACGCTATCCCCATCTACCCGTCTACGGACCAGCAGAGACACAGGATAAGGGTACGACGCAAGTTGTTGAAGAAGGCGAAAGTATCCTCATCCTCGGGTGGGAGTTTTCCGTATTTGCTACGCCAGGTCACACTTCCGGTCATCTCTGTTTCTACAGCAAACCTTATCTGTTTTGTGGCGACACGCTGTTTTCTGGCGGCTGTGGAAGGCTGTTTGAAGGCACGCCAGAACAGATGTATCAATCTTTACAAAAAATTAATGCGCTGCCAGCCGACACCGTAATTTGTTGCGCACATGAGTATACATTAGGGAATATGAAGTTTGCTGCAAGCGTGCTGCCTGAGGATCGGGCGATTCAGGATTATTACCAGAAAGTGAAGGAGTTACGTGCAAAAAACCAAAAAACACTCCCCGTAATTCTGAAAAATGAGCGACAAATAAATTTATTTTTAAGAACTGATGATGTTGATTTAATTAATAAAATTAATCAAGAAACAAATTTGTTACAACCTGAAGCGCGATTTGCATGGTTAAGGTCAAAGAAAGATAACTTCAGATAATTGCGGGTTGCCTTTTCAAAATTTCGCCGTTATCATCGCTCGTCTTTTAAGCAACTATTGACACACACATGAAGGCAAAAGCGATATTACTCGCCTCTGTCCTGCTTGTAGGTTGCCAGTCACAAAACGGCAGCAACGTACAACAGCACGCACAGAGCCTTTCTGCGGCTGGTCAAGGGGAAGCAGGGAAGTTTACGAGTCAGGCGCGATGGTTGGACGATGGGACATCCTTCGCGCAGGAACAAGACTTGTGGGCCTCTATTGGCGACGAGCTAAAGATGGGAATTCCGGAAAACAGCCGGATTCGCGAACAGAAACAGAAGTATTTGAGAAATAAGAGCTATCTCCACGATGTAACATTACGGGCAGAGCCGTATATGTACTGGATAGCCGGGCAAGTTAAGAAACGTAACATGCCTATGGAACTGGTACTACTACCCATAGTGGAGAGCGCTTTTGACCCGCACGCGACGTCTGGCGCCAATGCAGCAGGCATCTGGCAGATCATTCCGAGCACAGGGCGAAATTATGGTTTAAAGCAGACCCGCAACTACGATGCGCGTCGTGATGTTGTCGCTTCAACGACAGCCGCTCTCGACATGATGCAACGTCTGAACAAGATGTTTGACGGCGACTGGTTATTGACCGTCGCGGCGTATAACAGTGGTGAAGGTCGTGTACTGAAGGCAATGAAAGCGAATAAAGCGCGTGGAAAACCCACAGACTTCTGGTCGCTCTCACTGCCACAGGAAACAAAGATTTACGTACCGAAAATGCTGGCACTGGGCGATATTCTCAAGAACAGCAAACGTTACGGTGTACAACTGCCAACACCAGACGAAAGTCGTGCACTGGCGCGTGTCCGCCTCAGCAGCCCGGTTGATATTCAACAGGTTGCCGATATGACGGGTATGTCGGTAAGTAAGCTTAAAACCTTTAATGCAGGTGTTAAAGGCTCGACGCTGGGCGCTAGTGGCCCTGGCTATGTGATGGTTCCGCAGAAACATGCGGAACAGTTACGAGAGTCTTTAGCTTCGGGTGAAATTGCAGCCGTTCAGTCCACGCTGATCGCTGATACGTCGCCTGTAAGCAGCCGCAGCTATAAGGTGCGTTCAGGTGATACGCTTTCAGGTATTGCATCACGTCTTGGCGTGAATGCGAAAGATCTCCAGCAGTGGAATAATCTGCGCGGATCTGGTCTGAAAGTGGGTCAAACGCTGACCGTAGGTGCAGGTAGCAGCGCACAGCGTCTCGCTAAAAACAGCGATAGCATTACCTATCGCGTACGTAAAGGCGACTCGCTGTCCAGTATTGCTAAGCGTCACGGCGTAAACATCAAAGATGTGATGCGCTGGAACAACGATACTGACAACCTGCAACCTGGCGACCAGCTGACGTTGTTTGTGAAAAACAGCGCTACGCCAGATTCCTGATAGTACGATCGCTTGTAAAAAAGGCACCGATTCCCCTCGGTGCCTTTTTTATTTATCCCGCTTTTTGCGCTTCAGCCATAATGGTGTCGCTGGTAAACGAACCATCATCATGCAGTTCAAAGTACGCCTTCACGTCAGCAGAGGCGCTCTCCTGATACAATCGGATCGCCTGAGTCAATGCCTCGGGTGTGCGCATCCGTGCAATCCATGATGTGAACTCCAGCGGCAAACGGTCGGTTATCAATGAGCGTGAAATCAAGCCGGCTTCGGTGATAAACGTAAGCCACTCTCCACTGGAGTAGTTTTGCACGTGCGAGGTATCACGCAGCGCTTCAACCGTCTGGAGCCAGATATTTCGTACTGGATGTCCGGGAGACATCACGTCCATGATGATGAAGATTCCGCCCGGTTTGAGCACGCGTTTCACTTCCCGTAATGCCTGCCCCACATCATGCCAGTGGTGTGCAGAGTAACGGCTAATCACAACCTCAAACGACGCATCCTCAAAGGGTAAAGATTCAGCGTAGCCCTGGCGCGTCGTGACGTTATTCAGCCCTTTCGCTTTCGCCGCTTCAGCAACCACATCCAGCATCTGGCTCGATAAGTCATATGCCGTCACCTGAGCAACCTGCTGTGCGGCGGTAAAACTGGCGTGCCCCGCCCCGCAGCCTAAGTCCAGCACGTGCGCGTCAGGAAACGCGGCGAGCCGTTCGCCGAGACGTACCAGATCGCGGCCAGAGGCGTGCACGGCGCTGCTCAGGTAGGCACTTGCCTGAGAACCAAACTGTTTTTCGACGTTGTCATGATGGGAGTGTGTTGTTGTCATGTTGCTGTCCTTTTATGGGTTAAAAAATAAAGGGCAGCACCCGCACAGGCCTGCCCCACGGCAGACCTGACGCACCATTATTTATCAGGTTTGCCGGGACTGAATTCAACTAGTAGAGGATTATGATCGGAGGCGCGCGTCACCAGAACGGAGGCGTCGTGCACGCTTAACCCCCGATAGAAGACAAAATCGAGAGGACGACCAAACGCTTTCTTGCGCTGGTCATCGTTAAAACGAACTTCACGCAGCGACATTTCACGCGCGAAGCGGTACAACGCGTTCATACGTGGACGGCTCCAGGCATTGAAGTCCCCGGCCATAATGATCGGCCCACTGTGATGAGCAATCTGATCGCCAATGGGTAGTAACTGCTTACTGTACACATCAACACCCAGGCTGAAGTTCACCGCATGAATGTTTACCACCATCAGCAGACGGGTGTCGGGCAACGGATAGACCGTGACCAGCGCCGATTTTGCCAGACGCAGGATTGGCTCACGTTCACGCAGCGGGCAGCAATAGACCGGATGTGCGGCTGAAAGGGTCATCACCCCAGAAGGATGCTGTGGCAGAACAAAGGCAGGCACCTGATCGGCTGCAAGATAGTTTGTCGTTGCAAACCTGACCAGCTCAGGCGTGGTTTGCGCCTCCTGTAACAGAACCAGATGCGCATCTTTACCAAAATTTTTAAGTACGGATAACCACTCCGCACGCTGTTGTTTAAAGATGTTCCACACCAGTACGCGAATTTTTTCGTCACTGCTTAATGGCGTGCCCGCTGGTAATGCCTGACCCAGGCTCGCAAACGACCCCGGAGGCAAGATCCTCTCCGCGGGCATTCCGGCAACATAACGCATGGCATAGGTATTTTTTCGCACTTTTGGAAACGACCTCTGTAACATGAACCAGCCCGGAAAACGGACTGGTTCTAATGTTATAGGGATTTTAGGTCACACTTTCAACGCAATTACTGAGAAACCGCTTTCCAGTTTTGTAAGCAAGCACTTACTGATACTTATCCAAGCGCGATACGAGCGGGTTTATCAAGTCGTCCACTCAGACCAATAAGCAGGAAAGCGACAAGCACAATTACCGCACCAATCCATGGCGTTTGGGTTAATCCAACGTGTTCAACCGTCTGCCCGCCGATAACCGATCCGAGTGCGATACCGATATTGAATGCGGCGATATTCAGGCCGGATGCGACATCCACCGCATTGGGCGTATAGCGTTCGGCTTTCTGTACAACATAGACCTGCAATCCCGGTACGTTACCAAACGCGAATATTCCCATAACCAACACAGTTACCAGCGCTGCGTATTGTATCGACGCGGTGAACTGGAAAATCATCAGCAGGACAGCCAGCGCGGCGAAGATAAATTTTAGCGCCGGTACCGCACCATGCTTATCTGCAAGCTTGCCGCCCCAGATATTGCCGATTGCGACGGAGATACCGTAGCCCAGTAAAATCCAGCTCACTGCGCCCGGAGAAAAACCAGCCAGCTCCTGCATCATCGGTGCAAGGAAAGTGAACGCAGTGAACACACCTCCATAACCCAGAGCCGTAACGGCATAGATCAGCAGCAGGCGCGGGTGTGTCAGAACCTTAACCTGATCGCTCAGGCTGGCGCTCGCGCGCCCCGGAATACTGGAGGGCACCAGCAGCAGGCTGGCTACCAGAGCAATCACGCCCAACAGCGATACCGCGAGGAAGGTTTCTCGCCAGCCAAAATGTTGCCCAATAAACGTTCCTAACGGCACGCCGGTGACCAGCGCGACGGTTAAGCCGCCAAACATAATCGCAATGGCTGACGCCGCTTTCTCTTTTGGCACCAGGCTGGTTGCAATCGTGGAGCCGATGGAGAAGAAGACACCGTGTGCGAGGCCAGTCAGCAAACGGGCAATGACCAGAGTGGTGTAGTCCGGAGCCTGCCACGCCAGAATATTGCCGGCGGTGAAGAGCACCATCAGGGCAACTAACAGTTGTTTACGTGGAAAGCGTCCAGTCAGTGCGGTCAGCACAGGCGCCCCAACAGCGACGCCTAACGCGTAAATAGATACCAGCAGCCCGGCAGAAGGCAGCGAAATGGCGAGTTGTTCAGCAATAGTGGGAACAAGTCCTACAATAACAAATTCGGTCGTGCCAATTGCGAAGGCACTGATCGTCAGGGCAAGAAGCGCCAGTGGCATAAATACTCCGTCTCTTCAGGATTAAGATGACAGGCAGTATGCGCCAGTGTTTAAATAACAAAAATGGTTAGAATCTCAATAGAATTTTGCGGATGATGCAATAATGAAAGCCACATCGGAAGAACTGACTATCTTTGTTGCCGTTGTTGAAAGCGGCAGCTTCAGCCGTGCGGCCGAACAGCTCGGGCAGGCGAACTCCGCCATCAGCCGCTCGGTGAAAAAGCTGGAGATGAAGCTCGGGGTAAGTCTGCTCAACAGAACAACGCGGCAGCTCAGCCTGACGGAAGAAGGTGAACGTTATTTTCGCCGCGTACAATCCGTTTTGCAGGAGATGGCGGCAGCTGAGACGGAAATAATGGAGTCGCGTAGCACTCCGCGTGGATTGCTACGCATTGATGCGGCGACGCCGGTCGTGCTTCATTTTCTGATGCCGTTAATCAAGCCATTCCGGGAACGTTATCCGGAGATGACTCTGTCCCTGGTCTCTTCAGAGACGTTTATTAACCTGATTGAGCGTAAAGTTGATGTGGCGATCCGCGCGGGAACCCTGACGGATTCAAGTTTACGCGCTCGCCCACTGTTCACCAGCTACCGCAAAATTATCGCGTCACCGCAATATATTGCAGAGCATGGCAAACCGGAGACCGTTGAGGAGCTGAAGCAGCACCTGTGCCTGGGCTTTACGGAACCTGTCTCGCTGAACACCTGGCCCGTGGCCTGTCATGACGGACAACTTCATGAGATCACTTGCGGACTTTCGTCTAATAGCGGAGAAACGCTGAAACAGCTTTGTCTTGAAGGAAATGGGATCGCCTGTTTATCAGACTATATGATTGATAAGGAAATAGCTGCGGGTCAGCTTGTAGAACTGATGGCTGACAAACGCTTACCTGTAGAGATGCCTTTTAGCGCAGTGTATTACAGTGACAGAGCGGTAAGTACGCGCATACGCGCTTTTATCGACTTCCTTAGCGAACATATAAAAACAGCTCCCGGAGGAGCTGTGTGAGAGTTTAAGGGTACAGAGGAAGGGCTTTTATTAATCCCAGTCTGGTGCTAACCCTTCCGGGCTGACCAGACGATCGTTGCATTCCAGTGCAGCGATCGCGTTTTTATCTTCATCATCAAGCTGGAGATCCCGCGCTAACAGGTTACTTGCCAGGTTTTCACGTTTGGTTGAAGACGGGATCACGGCATAGCCCTCACCCATCGCCCATGCCAGGATCACCTGTGCGGCTGTCGCATTGTGTTTTTCAGCGATGCGTGCAATCACTTCATCTTTCAGCGCCTTACCATATGCCAGCGTCATGTACGAGGTGATGTGAATACCATGCTGTTTCGCCCAGTCCACGACTTTGTGGTTTTGCAGGTAAGGAGAGAGTTCAATCTGGTTGGTGGCAATATTTTCTTTACCCGCTGCGGCAATGGCCCTTTCCATCAACGGGATGGTGAAGTTAGAGATGCCAATTTTACGCGTTAAGCCCTGCTCTTTCGCTTCCAGCAGCGCCTGCATGAACTCCTCCACAGAGACGGCATCGTCAGGTGATGGCCAGTGGATCAGCGTCAGATCAACATAGTCAGTACGCAGCTTTCTCAGACTTTCCTTCAGGCTTGGGATCAGCTTGTCTTGGCTGAGATTCTCAATCCAGATTTTAGTGGTGATGAAAAGTTCGTCGCGCGGTACGCCACTCTCTTCGATGGCCTGGCCTACGGCAGCTTCGTTATCATAAATCTGCGCCGTATCAATAGCACGATAGCCCAACTCGAGTGCGGTTTTAACAGATGCGATAACAACGTCGTCTTTCAGGCGGAAAGTGCCCAGACCCAGTGCAGGGATAGTCATATGATTCCTCAATCGTTATGTTCATAAACTGAGGAGAATTATCGCTGTAGTTGTTATGCCGAAAAAGATCGTGAACCGCAGAGGATTTTTGCTAATTTCGCAACAATCAAACGACAGATAAGAAAAAAGCCCTGAGCGTTAGCTCAGGGCTTTTAATAAGTGGCGGAACGGACGGGACTCGAACCCGCGACCCCCTGCGTGACAGGCAGGTATTCTAACCGACTGAACTACCGCT
>OFLW01000040.1_pt1 | contig 108748 bp, 106 predicted proteins | sample 1541061 | NCBI WGS metagenome assembly OFLW01 (sample SAMEA4413045, study PRJEB24355) | metagenome | biome: human; feature: gut; material: faeces | place: United Kingdom | collected 2010
AGAAACGCATATCCAAACGACGGAGAAAGTGGAAGTTATTGGTATGTTTACGAAGGTATTGCAAACCAAACTCCAACAATATCTGGCAAAGATGAGGACTTAGGAGGATTTAAAGCACCTTTTAAAAAGGTCTTTTCTGTTGACGACCCAGACTCCAACGAGACCTTAAACGTAACTGTAAAATTAAACGCAGCGACAATTAGAACAATCAACAACGCAACAAAAGGCGAGTCTTACGAGATTGATATTGACAAGGCAAAATTTGACAAGTTAGAACTCAACAAAACCAACACCATAGAAATCACAGTTTCCGACTCCAACGGGGCATCTGCCATAAGACGTTACACTTTCAAAAAGGTCAATACCAATCCAGTAGTCACAGTTACCAATTCCAACTTAGGGGAGCAAAATAAGCCTTTTAGTTTTACCTTTAAGGCTGCCGACCCAGACGGAGACGACATCACAGTCAAAGTGTACGTTGACGACGTACAACTGCAAGACCTCGGCAAGGTTACACCTAACCAATCCAAGACAGTCAGCATTGGCAAACTTGACTATGCAAAATTAAAAAATGGCGAGCATAGAATAAAAATAGAGGCTACTGATAGCTTTGGAGCAAAGGGAACAGGCTACATCACTTTTTCTAAAAAAATTACTCACTGTTGGTACAAGTTGACAAAAGAGGTTGACGCTCAGCCAACTGCAGTTGTGGTAAATCCACTAACCGAGTTGGCTAAAGGAGCAAAGATGACTGTCAAGGTGTCACTCAATGCAAAGGACAAAGAGCCAACTTGGGAAGTAGTGCCAGAAGAATTGATGGGTCAAAAATACAATTTTACAACTAAGACAAAAACTGCTGATAAGTGGTGCATTGGAGTAGACATTAGAATTGACAGAGCCGACACACCAGAGGGCATGGAATCTTATTTCTATGGCTTTGTAGGAGCTTATATGTAGGAGGTATAAAATGGCAATAGAATTTATAAATGAAAGGTCTTTAAAAGAATTACAAGCAAGTGGAGATTCTGGGGCAATCTTAGGAGAACTTAAAAAGATTAATGACGGGAACTTAGCACTTGCTGAGGCAGTTGCAACAAATTATGAGACAAACCTTGAAAGAGCTGAAAAAAATGATGAAGTTTTAGCTACAATTTACGAAACTATTTTAGGGGGTCAAGAAAAATGATTGATTTATATGTAGGTCTAGTTATTAGAGGTAAGAGAACTTGTGATGTAAAAAATACAAAGGTTAGACAAGTACCAAAGCACTTAAGAGATGCAGTAATTGCAGAACTTAAAGCACAGGGATATGACGAAAATGGCAAGGAAATTAAATAAGGTATTAATTGGATTTGCAATAGCAAGTCTTTTTTTATACAAAATTTTAAAAAGTAGAGGAGGTGTAAGTATGCTAGATTTATATGTTGGATTAGTTTCTCGTCAAAGAAGGACTTGTAATCCTGATAACAAAAAGGTTAGACAAGTGCCAAAGATTTGGAGAGATGCAGTCTTAGAAGACCTTAAGGCTCTTGGACTTGATGCTGATGGTATGCCAGTAAAAATGGAAGAAGAATAAGTATTATAAGTTGCTCTCCTTGATATAATAGTATCGAGGAGAGTTATTAATTTTGGATATTTCATTTGATTTGAATAGTACAATAGGTGCATTATTAGCAGCTTCAATTCCAATATATGTTAGTTATAAGCAAATAAAAGGTCAAAGAGCATTGGAAAAAGAAATGTTTTTTAGACAAGAAAAATATAATATTTGTAAAAATTATATAACTGAATTAAACGAGGTTAAAGACATATTGCGTGGATTTTATGAGGATTTTGAAAAGTTGAACAGTCTTCATTCCATGGATGGATATGAAAAAGCTGAATTTTGTGCAAATCTAATAGGTGAAGAGTCAAAAATGAGGACACTCAACATTATTTGTATACCTTATGATGATGAGGAGAGTAAACTTTTAGACTATTTAGAGCTTGAAAAATCTTTTAGTGACTTTTACAAAGATTTTATTGAAATATTAAACGAAATGAATAAAATGTATTTGGAATCTGAAGAAGTTAAAAGGAATTCTAAATTAGAGAAGAAAAAAGATTGTAGAGACAAATTATTGAAAAGTAATATTAATGATGTCAAATATTTAATTTTAAAATTCAATAGATTGTCTAATTATTCATTAAGAAAGATGACAGCAAAGTTTGATAGTAAAAAATATGTAAATGATACGCTAGAAGAAATAAATAAACAAATAGAATTGATGAAAGAGATTTAAAATCTCTTTTTTTTAATGCAAAAAAGAGGGTGACATATGGATCAAGATATAAGAGATAAATTTACTGAACTAGAGAAAAAGGTAGACAGCGTTGATTCAAAAACAGAGAAGACCAATGAAAGAATTGATGATTTAGAAGCTAGACTCTATGATTCAGAAACAAATATAAAAATAATTCAAACAACTATGAACTTGATTCTTAATGATACCAAAGAAATAAAAGGTGACATAAAAGAAATTAAAAAGAATAGGGAAGAAGATCACTTCGTTAGACCTTTAGAGAAATCAGAAAAGCTGCGAAATCAAATTTTTGGTGTAGTAATAGGGATTTTAGTTAGTGGTTTTGTCGTATATCTCTTCCCTATGCTTAAATAGGAGGTGGAAGATGTTAGAGTTTAAATTTATGCCGATTAAATATAACTATTCCAGTAGAAAAGGCAAGAAAGTCCAATTTTTAGTTATCCATGACACTGGTAATTCTGGAAGAGGAGCCAATGCTTTTAATCACTTTAAATTTTTTGGTGGCGGAAATAGGAATGCAAGTGCCCATTATTTTGTAGATGACCATGAGATAGTTCAAATTATTGGAGATAGCTTTTCTTCTTGGCATTGCGGAGATAATCAAGGTTATGGCAGGGCTTTAAATGGTGTTAGGAATTGCACTTCAATTGGGATTGAACTTTGTATAAATTCAGATGGAGATTATCAAAAGGCTTATGACAATTTAGTAGAGTTGGTTAAAAATCTCAGGGTTAAATTTAATATTCCTATAAAAAATGTTTGTAGGCACTATGATGTTTCCAGGAAAAGATGTCCTGGAACTTTTTTTACAAAAAATCTTTGGGAACAGTTTTTAAAGGATATTCAAGAACCTATTAAGATTAAATTGGATTTATCAAAGTCTAGTGTTGGTGTACCTGTGCAAGAAAAGGCACTTAAAGAAAGGATTGATAAAGTTATGGATCAAATATTAAAGTCCGACAAGGTTAAGATTAATTACAACGGCAAGGAAATTAACTTGCGAGGTAAAAATATTCAAGGTACTAATTATGTATCTATAAGAGATCTTGCAGAAGCTCTTAATTTACAAGTAGGATGGAATCAAGAAAAGCAAACTGTTGAATTGAGGGGATAGGATGCAAGATTTAGTCTTTAGTTTAAAGGAATATTTAAGTCCTGAGCTAGTCTTTATGATTCCTGTGCTTGTTGTGATAGGGAAAGCTTTAAAGAAGTCCAATAGAATAAGCGATAGTCTAATACCTACAATTTTATCCATTGTAGGTATTCCTATTGCCTTAGTGACAAGCCTTGCCAATCGAACAGATCCCATGAATAATATTCAAATTATTGTGTGGATCCTTATGAGTATTGGCCAAGGAGTTTTTCTTGGTGCTACAGCAGTAGGAGTCCATCAATTTTTTAAACAGCACATTGAATTCAAAAATCTTAAAGACTGGGAAATGAAAGAGGACTTAATTAAGGAATTTAAAGAATCTATGGAGGATAGAAATGAATGCAAGTAATATTTTTTATGTAATTTTGTCAATTGTATCAGTTTTAATTACTGGTGTCTTAATACCTTTGCTTAAACAAAAATATAGCAAAGAGAAAATAGTCAGTGTAATGGAAGCAGTTGACATAGCAGTAAAGGCAGCTGAGCAAATATACACTAAGACAGGACAAGGACAGCTTAAAAAACAGTATGTTTTGATGCGACTTAATGAGCAAGGTATAAAACTTAGTGAAAAGGAACTTGATGACATGATTGAGGCGAGTGTCCTTGAACTAAACAGATGGAAACAAGAGATTAGTAAGTAAAATTTTGAGATGAAACTATCTATAAGATATAAGCCAAGATGCTATGACAGACCTTGGCTTATAAAGAGAGTTAATGGCAAGTATGGGCAACATGCCCACATGCGAAGAAAAAAAGATGCCGTTAAACTTAGAAATTTACTTGATAGAAATTTGATGCCTTATAGTGAAGAATTTAAAATTGCTGCAAGAAGATTACTCAGTGAAAAAGAGTATAAAAAGCTTGAAAACAGCAGTAATAAGGCATATAAAGGTATTAAGAAAAAATAAAAAGGCTTATATGAGCCTTGTAGAGCCTTGACCTTTGTAGACGTGATGTTTACAGGATTTCAAGGTTTAAATGTGTAAGATTATAATTTTTTGAAAGTAGAAAAAAATATTAATAAGTTTTTAATGCAATTAAGCCTAGGGATCTCCCTGGGCTTTTTTTATTGCACTTAGATTATAAATTCAAGGCAAAAAAATAGGGACAGTTGTTACTGTCCTTATAAGAATAAATTACAAAAGGTAGGTAGTCCATTGGAGGCCTGCCCACAATTAAATAATAACAAATGTTCTAAAAGAATACAAGTTCTTTTTAATTTTTCTCTAAAATTATGTAATGTAGCTTTCCCACCTAAAGTCCCCACTTATTCAGTTATAAGGTTGCATCAAATAGCTGTTTTAAGCGGTTTGATATTATAAACATTTCGGGTTCGACTCCCACCGCCTCCACCAAAATTTTTATGTAAAGTCATTCATGCTTATGGATGGCTTTTTATTTTTGTAAAAATTTCTTTCTCTAAAAATTTGCAATAAAAAAAAGAGACTCCCGCCTCTTAATTTTTTAGCTTGATTGTAGTAGTTCTTCATACATCTTTATTAATTCTTTTGGTATGACAAAGTTAAAATAAGTGCCGGATTTTGATAGAAATAAATACATCAGTCCCAATGATGTGAATTTTTTCATATTTACATAGACATTTTCATCAGAATAATCTACGGCACCATTATAAAAATCGTAAAAGGATTTGTGCTCTTTTTCGTCAAAGTTCATGAGGGTGTTTTTAAATTCGCTGGTAATTTTTTTATGTATTTCCTCTACTTCTTCAGATAGGCTTAATCCAGAAAGGTCCAAATCATAGGAAGATGCTATTAGCATTCTTTGCTCAGCGTCTAAACTCTCTATAATAGGGTATAATTTATCAATAGGCAGTTTGTTAATGGTTTCAACTTTAAAAAGTTTTAATAAAAAATCGCTCATAATTCACCTCGTATTTATTATACATGAAATGAGCTAAAGGAGGAAATATGTCTAGTAATAAAAAGCTAAGTGATGGCGTTTATTGTAAAATTATTCCCCTAAAGGGAAATCCCTTAAAAAGCATAAATATTTACATGGTAAAGTCCAGGGGCGAGGCTTTAATTGTTGACACAGGCTTTAACACTGAAGAAATCAGAAATGAAATGCTATCTTTTATAAAAGATATGGAAATTGATTTAAAGAGGACAAAGTTATTTTTGACTCATCTTCACTCTGACCACACAGGACTTGCAACTTGGTTTCATGAAGAACTTGGCGTTGAAATTTATATGGGAGACATTGACTATCGCATGATGTCATCTATGGCTGATGCAAATTCGAAGAGGTGGAAGGATGTCATGGCGACAACTCACCTTCAAGGACTCGATGAAGATAATTTAAAAATTGAAGAACACTCAGGCTTTCTGTATAGACCAAAGGCAGAATTTCCCTATATTTCTTTTAACCCTGATTACACCCTAAAAATCGGCGACTTTACTTTTAAGGGCATGGATTTTTCTGGTCATACTCCAGGCATGGTTGGTCTTTATGAAGAAGACCGAAAAATTTTATTTTGTGGAGACCATATTTTGGGAGACATTACTCCAAATATTACTTTTTGGAATTTTACTGTAGGCGATAGTCTTGGCAGATATCTTAAAAATATTGAGAAAGTAAAAAATCTTCCAATTGATCATCTGTATTCATCTCACAGAGCTCTTGTTGATGATGTGCCAAAGAGGATTGACGAACTAAAAGCTCATCACAAGCATAGAATTGATGAAGCCTTAAAGACTTTAGAGGCTAGAGGAAAATGCACAGTAAGAGATATTGCCATGAATATGACTTGGGACATGAGGGCAAGAGACTTTTCTGAATTTCCAAATACGCAAAAGTTTTTTGCAGCAGGAGAAGCTCATGCCCACCTCGAACACCTAAGGGCATTAGGCAAGGCTGATTTTGAAATAGACGAGGATGGAGTTTTATGGTATTACACAAGATGATTTTTATTTGATTTAAAAGTCCATTAGACATAAAATTAATATGAAAAATAAAAAAATGGAGTGAAAAATGAATAATTTAATTTGTAAGTATAAAGATAAGATTTTAGAAAGTGGCAAGGAAACAATTTTATGTGGCATAGTAAATGTTACGCCAGATTCTTTTTCTGATGGTGGCATGTGGTATGGCAAGGACAAGGCTATCAAGAGGGCAATGGATCTTATTGATGCCGGCGCAAAAATGATTGACCTTGGGGGTGAATCCACAAGACCAGGTTCCCATTATGTTGAAATTGAAGAAGAAATTAGTAGGGTTGTGCCAGTTATAAAAGAATTAAAGACTATGACTGATATCCCTCTATCCATCGACACATGGAAGGCTGATGTTGCAAAGGCAGCAATAGAAGCAGGCGTTGACTTTGTAAATGACATCACAGGTTTTATGGGCGACCCTAAAATGGCTGAAGTAGTAGGAAAAAGTGATGTGGGCGCAATTTTAATGTTTAATCCAAAAATTGCAAGACCAAATCACAAATCATCTGCCAACTTTCCGTCCTTTGGAGGCGAGGGAGCCTTTACTGATGATGAGTTAAAATCCTTTGAAGATATGGATATTATTGAAGTCATGAAAAAATACCTAGAAAAATCACTTGAAAGGGCAGAAAAAAATGGCATAAAAAGAGATAGAATTATGCTTGACCCAGGTATTGGCTTTGCCTTAACAAAAAAGGAAAATTTAAAACTAATAGATAAAATTGACGCCATAAGAGAAATGGGCTGCTTCACATTTTTAGGAGTATCAAGAAAGAGATTTATTACAAATATTTTGACAGAAAATAATATTGACGCTGACGGAAATAATGAAGAAGGCTTTGAAAATAGAGACGAAGCATCAGCGGCTCTTACAACTATAGCAGCCTACAAGGGCGTAGAAGTTTTAAGGGTCCACACAATGAAGCATCACAGACTTGCAAAACTTGTTGCAGATTCTGTAAGACAAAATGAAGTTATAGAAGATGTAAATTTCAAACCTTATTCACTTTAAATTATTTTTTAGAAGATATATAATATAAGCATAAATAAAAAAGGGGGACATTATGTCATTAATTGAAAATTTGAGAAGTAAAGTAAGAGCATCAAAACCAGAAATAGTATTTCCTGAAGGTGATGACCCAAGAATTTTAAGAGCAGCAATTAGACTTAATGAAGATGGAGATATTAAACCAATAGTTCTTGGAGACAAAAAAGAACTTGAAGCTTTAGCAGAAAAAGAAGGGGTAAAACTAGGAGACCTTGAAATTCTAGACCCATCCAACTATGAAGCCAAAGATGAAATGGTTAAGGCTTTTGTTGAAAGAAGAAAAGGAAAAGCAACAGAAGCTCAAGCAGCAGAAATCCTAAAAGACCATAACTATTTTGGAACAATGCTTATCTACATGGGAAAAGCTAAGGGACTTGTATCAGGTGCTGCTCACACAACTGCAGATACAGTTAGACCAGCCCTTCAAATCATAAAGACTAAAGAAGGATACAAGAGATGCTCTGGAGCATTTATTATGCTAAGAGGCGAAGAAATGTATTTAATGGCAGACTGTGCTATTAACATAGACCTTGATGCAGAAGGACTTGCAGAAGTAGCAGTAGTATCAAATGAAACAGCAAGACAATTTGGCATGGATCCAAAGATTGCAATGCTTTCTTTTTCAACTAAGGGTTCAGCATCTCACGAAAGAGTAACTATGGTTGCAGAAGCAACAAAAATGGCTAAGGAAAAAAATCCTGATATGGCAATTGACGGAGAATTACAATTTGACGCAGCTTTCGTAGAATCTGTTGCAAAGAAAAAAGCACCAGGATCAGAAGTTGCAGGACACGCAAATGTATTTGTATTCCCTAACATTGAAGCAGGAAACATTGGCTACAAGATCGCTCAAAGATTTGGCGGCTTTGAAGCAATTGGACCTATCCTTCAAGGACTTAATGCCCCAGTAAACGACTTATCTCGTGGCTGCGTAGAAGACGAAGTATATTCACTAGCAATCATAACAGCAGCACAAGCAGTTCTTTAATAAATTTTGACTTAAAGACTTCCTTAGGGGAGTCTTTATTTTTATGTTTTTAAAATTTATAATGTAGAAAGAGGTGAGAAAATGGTAAAGAAAATTTTTAAGGGAATTTTAATTTTTTTAGTATCCCTTATTATTCTTATAGGGATTGGAGATTTTTTGTGGATTAATCTTCCAAAGATAAGTGCAAGGAAAAATATTTCAGATATAGAAGACTATGGCAAAATGGTGAGTGAGATAAATTTAGATGACCATGTAAAACTTGTGGGACTTGGAGAAGCGACTCACGGCAACTCTGATTTTCAAAATTTAAAATTAGAAGTTTTAAAGACCTTAGTTGAAAAAAATAATTTAAAGAGCTTTGCCATTGAAGCTGACTTTGGCGAAGGCATGATGATAAATAATTATATTCATGGAAATAAAAGAGATGAAAATATTTCAAGAATTTTTTCTTTTAATATTTATCACACAAAGAACATGAGTGACCTCATAAATTATATGTTTGACTATAATCAAAAGGTAAAGGCTGAGGACAAGCTTTCTTTTTACGGCTTTGACATGCAAAACCCTGAAAAATCTATGAAATTGATTTTAGATTTTTGCAAGGAAAATAATATTTTAGAGGACAAAAATTTGCAAGAGGAATTTTCCTTTATTAAAGATAAAAATTTTAAGATTTCACAGATAAAAGATAAGGAAGATTTGTTATTGGAAATAAAAGCACATGCTGATGCTCTTTCTTCAAACTACGCAAGAGAAGTTTCAAGAGCCATAAAAAATGTAATGGACAGCGTAAAATTTTATGAATTGGATTTTAATGATTACGCAAAAGCAAACAATGTGAGAGATAAATTTATGGCTGAAAATGTTAAGTGGATAAGTGATTTTGAAAAGTCAAAGGGAAATGATCTGCTTTTAATTTCTGGTCACAATGGTCACATTGCCAAAAGTGGAAAATTTTATGAGCCAATGGGGTCTCACTTAAAGGAAATTTTTGGAGAAAAATATTTTATTATAGGCACAGACTTTTATAAGGGAATTGTAAATATAAATGAAGTTGGTTCATCTAATAAGAGGTCAAACCATGGCTTTGTATCTGCTGATCCTTTAGCTTACAGTGCGAGAAAATTTAAGGGAAAATATTATTTAGATTTTACAAAAGTTAAAGATGGCGAAACTTCTGACCTTATAAATAAAGAGATCAACATGGGAAGTTTGGGCGAAGGATACTCTCCACTTATGAAATTCATGCCAAGGTCTTATAGGGTAAAGGAAGTTCCAAAAAATTTATATGATGCAATGATTTTTGTTTATTATGCAAAGCCTATTGCTGTAACTTATGAAGATTGAGTTTATAAAAATTTATAAGCTTCTTGCAAAGAAAGAATATGACAAATTAGTTATTTTTGCCATTAACAGGAGACAGAGAAGAAATATTTAAAAAGTAAGATTCTTTTTGAGTTTTAGTTTTTGTTTTATGGAAAATTTTTATGAAAGGAGTTTTTTATGACTAAGTTAAGAGATGCTATATACGGCTTTGCTGTTGCCGATGCTCTTGGCGTTCCCTTTGAATTTAAAGAGAGGGGAACTTTTATTTGCAGTGACTGTGTTGGTTTTGGTACTTGGAATAAGGAAGCAGGCACTTGGTCTGATGACAGCAGCATGACTCTTGCCACTTGCAAGTCTATTAAGGACAAGGGAAAAATTGACACAGAAGACATTAGGAAAAATTTTAAGGCTTGGCTTTTTGATGATGACTTTACAGCTGATGGCAGGGTCTTTGATGTTGGAGGCACAACTAGAGAAGCCCTTACTTTAAATCGCGGCATGGATGATTATTATTCCAATGGAAATGGATCTCTTATGAGAATTTTGCCCCTTGCCTTTACTGATGCCAGTGATGAGGAAATCGAAAAAGTTTCTGCAATTACTCACGCTCACGAAATTTCTAGGAAGGCTTGCCTTGATTATGTGCACATAGCGAGAAAATTAATAGGTGGAGAAAAATTAGAAAATTTGGGACTTGATGACTTAAAAAATAAAAGTGAAGATGAAATTAAATCCACTGGCTTTGTCCTTCACACCCTAGAGGCTTCTTTGTGGTGCATCTTAAATACTAATAATTATAAGGATGCAGTCCTAAAGGCAGTAAATCTTGGCGATGACACAGACACAACGGCAGCTGTAACTGGTGGACTTGCTGGAATAATTTATGGCTTTGATGAAATTCCAAGGGACTGGATAGACAAGTTAAAAAATAAAAACTTAATTGAAGATTGTTTATTTTAAAAAAATCCTCCTTAAATCAAAAGGAGGATTAATCTTATATATAATTTTGTATAAGATTTACGGCTATGCCAATAACTGCACCGAGACCTATTAATTTAAATAGGTCTATTTTTTTTAGGTATAAAAGAAAGCCAAGGACAAAGGAAATTAATGCGGAAAGGCTCATGCCGTCAAGTTTAAAACCCTCTGGAAAAACAGATGACTGAAATAATTTTAAGGTAGTTATAAAAATTAGTGACACAACTCCTGCCTTTATGCCAAGAAGGGAATAGTCCATAATTTTAAATTTTTTGTTTTTGCTAAATAAAAAGTATCCCAAAATCATCATGAGAACAAATTGAGGAAGGACAAGACCTGCAGTTGCAACAATAGATCCTATAATTCCACTTACACTTTGTCCAACAAAGGTTGCAGAATTTATGGCAATTGGTCCTGGAGTCATTTGTGAAATTGAAATTAAATCTATAAATTCTATAGTGGAGATCCAGGCATTTTCTTCCACTACATATTTTGATATTAGGGGTATTACTGCGTAGCCGCCACCAAAGGCAAAGCATCCGATTTTAAAGAAAATTAAAAATAAATTAAGCATTTTTGTACCTCTCCATTACACTAAAATAAGAAATTCCTGCAAGGGCACAGAATAAAATAATAAGACCTGTGTTAATATCCGTAAAAAAGGCAACTAAAAACACGAGAATAATCATAACTGCACTAAATCTTGGATTTTTTTTGTAGGAAGAAATTCCCATGCGAAAAACTGTTATAAATAAAACTGCAGAAATTATTCCACTTATGCCTTCAAGGGCAGAATTTATATAAAAGTTTGATTTAAATTCTTGGTAAAAGTTTGAAATCACAGATAGAATTATTAGACAGGGTAGTGATGATGCAACAAGACAAGTTATTGCACCTAGAGGTCCCTTTAAGTAGTAGCCAGTTAAAACTGAACAAGATATTGCCATGGCACCAGGTCCACCTTGTGAAATGGCAACTATATCCATCATTTCATCCTCGTCAATAAGTTCTAAGTCAGAGACGAAAATATCTTTTATGACAGGCACAATTGTGTAGCCACCTCCAAAGGTTATGGCATTTATTTTAAAAAATGTTAAAAATAATTTTATAAAAGAAATATTTTTCATTAAATCACCACAATAATTATAGCACACATATGGAAAATTAAGTAATATCGTGTATAATCTAGTTAAGGAGTGATGTGATGAAGATGGGAATAATAGGCCTTGGCAATATGGGTTCTGCCATGGCACATGGTCTTTTAAATAATAATATAGAAACTTTTCTCTACGACAGAAATTTGGAAAAGAGAGAGGCCTTTAAGGATTTTGAAAAGGCAAAAATAATGGACTCAGAAGTTGATGTAGTGAAAAATGCTGATGCAGTAATTCTCACAGTTAAGCCTTATGTTTATGATGAAGTGCTTGATAAAATTAAAGAAGCTGTTAAAAATCAAATTATAATTTCAGTTACATCAAGCTATGATTTAAAAAAGTTAGAAGAAAAACTTCCAGGCAAAAAACTTTTAATGGCTATGCCAAATACGCCAGCAAAAATTTTATCTTCAATGACGGGAATTTGTCCTGGAGAAAATATTTCAGAGGGCGAATTAAGTGAACTTAGAAAAATTTTATCTTCCTTTGGCGAAACTGAAATTGTGGAAGAAAAAAATATAAAAATTTATGAAGCTGTAAGTGGTTGTATGCCTGCTTATGTTTATATGTATATTGAAGCAGCTGCAGATGTAGCAGTTTCTTATGGCATGAAAAGAGACCTAGCTTATAGAGTAATTTCACAAGCAGTGGCAGGATCTGCAAAAATGGTAAGAGAATCTGGTCTTCATCCAGGAGAACTAAAGGATCAAGTTACTACACCTGCTGGCACAACAATTAAGGGAGTAAAATCTTTAGAAAGAGATGGTTTCAGAGCTGCAATTATAAATGCAGTTGATTCAATAATGAATAAATAGGAGGTCAATATGAAAGATTTATTAGTATTTTTGGCAGATGGTTTTGAAGAAATTGAAGCACTAACTGTTGTTGATGTAATCAGGAGAGCTGGCCTTTTAGTTGAAACAGTTTCTGTAACAGATAGAAATGAAGTTAGAGGAGCTCACGATGTAAAAGTTCTTGCTGACAAAACTTTTAATGAAATTAATATTGAAGACTATAGGGCAATGTATATTCCAGGAGGACAACCTGGCGCAACAAATTTAATGAAGGATAAAAAAGTCCTTGAATGTGTAAATTTATTTAACGATGATGAGAAAAAAATTGCAACTATTTGTGCTGGTCCACAAGTTCTTGATGCTGCTGGAGTTTTAAAAGATGGCAAATTCACTTGTTATCCAGGAGTTGAAAATAGACTTAAAGTAAATAATCCACTAGATGAAGCTGTTGTAATTGATGATAATATTATTACAGGCATGGGTCCTGCTCTTGCTATCTTACTTGGAGTAAAACTAGTAGAAGTTTTAATTTCAAAGGAAAAAGCTGAAGAAGTTGCAGATGGATTACTTCTTCCTAAACTAAAAAAATTTATTTGATTAAAAAATTTTCATCAAATAAAAAAGTTTTAATGTACCAAATATTTATTTGGTACATTTTTTATGAAAATAAATATTTTATTGCCTTGTATAATAATAAATAGTTTATAAATGACTAAATAGCTTATTGTCCTTTTATTACTAATATTCTAGTGTTATAATGATTATAACTAAAATAAATCTTATAAAGATGGGCGGATAGCCTATTTTTATTTATGGAGGATAAATGTTCTGGAAATTAATTTTAAAAAGGGGTCATAATGCCTATGGCTATGATAGGGCAAAAATTTCCAAGGAGACTTCTTTTCTTGGTCTTATATCAAATATATTGGTAGCCCTTTTAAAAGTAATTTTATATACTTTTACTGGCTCAATTTCAATTTTGTCTGATGCTGTTAATAACATTACAGATTGTGTCAGTTCAATTATTTCAATTTTTGGAATAAAACTTGCCTCAAAGCCAAGGGATAGAGACCACCCCTATGGTCATGGAAGACTTGAATATTTAATTTCCCTTGTAGTAAGTGGAATCGTCCTTAGCCTTGGATTTCAGTTTTTAAGAACTTCTGTTGGAAAAATTTTGCATCCAGTTAAAATAACTTATCCAAGTTCTACTATAGTAATTTTGATAATTACTATTTTAATAAAGTTTTGGCAGGCATCACTTTATTCTCACGTGGCAAGAAAAATTGACTCAACTACCTTAAAGGCTCAGGAAAAAGATTCACTTAGTGATACACTTATAACAGCTGTTGTAATTATTTCTATAATAATAGAAAAATTCACTGGTAAAATTTTAGATGGATATGTAGGAGTTTTAGTTGCCCTATTTATTTTATATACTGCAATATCTTTAATCTATGAAACTATTTCAATTATACTAGGAAGAGGTTTAACGGAAGAAACTAAGCACGAGATAAAGTCAAAAGTTTCAACATATGATGGAATCTCAAATGTGCACAATATGATGGTGACAGATTTTGGTCCAGATAATATTATCGTATTAATTGATGCGACTCTTGATTACAATTTGACCCTGGAAGAGGCACACAATATAGTCGATAAGGTAGAAAGGGAAGTATCTGAACTTTTGGGAATTAAACTAATAATTCACGCTGACCCACTGGGCTCTAGTTCTGATATTATTAGATCAGTTTCAAAAAATCTTAAAAAACTTATTAGAGAAAGTTTAAATATATATTCTTTTCACGATATAGTGCTTGAAGATAAGAAAATTTATATCGACATTGATTATAATGCCGATGCTGTATCTACTTTAAAGGAAAAGGAGCAATTGAAAGAAGAACTTTGCAATAAATTAAAAGCAATTTATGAAGATTATGACTTTGAAATAATTCTTGATGCAATTTTTTAGGAGGAAATATGAAGGCTTTAGTTGTTGGCGCTGGAAAATTAGGCTATAGACTTGCAGCTTCACTTATAGATGAAGATTATGAAGTAACTGTAGTAGATAATAATGAAGATGTAATTGAATATATTTCAAATTCACTAGATGTCCTTAGTATTTGTGCAAATGCCCTTGATTTTGGCGTTTTAGAAGAGCTTGACATATCTCTTTTTGATTATGTAATTGCAACTACTACTAATGACGAGGCTAATGTAATAGTTTGCACAATTTCAAAAAAACTTGGTGCTAAGTATGCCATAGCCAGAGTCAGAGACCCTGAATATAGAAAGCATTTAGATTTTATTTCTGAAGAACTTGAAATAGATAAAATTATAAATCCAGACAATGCTACTGCAAGATCAATTGTAAAATATTTAATGAAAAGATATCAACTTTACTCCGATGAATTTGCTGGTGGAAAAGTTTCTCTTGTTGAGTTTAATATAGGAAATGATCCAAACTTTATTGGCAAGAGAATTATGGACATTGAAAATATTAACGACTTACTTATTTCAGCAATTTCAAGAAATGGAGATGCAATTATTCCAAATGGTCGTACAGTTCTTGAAGAAAATGATGTAATAATCTTGGCGGGCAAGTCAGAAAATATAGAAATTTTTGACAAAGAGCACACTGGTGTAAATAAGACAAAAGCTCTTAGAAGTACAATGATTTTAGGTGGAGGGAAAACTGGCCTTTACCTTGCTATGCTTTTATTAAAGGAAAATATTCGAGTTACAATAGTTGAAATTAATAGAGAGAGATGTCTAGAGTTAAAGGAAATGGTTCCAGGCGCAGAAATAATAAATGGTGACGGAACAGATATTGCCATACTTGAAGAAGAAATGGTTCATACTTATGATGCTTTTGTAGCTGCAACAGGCATTGACGAAGCAAATTTATTAATGAGTCTTGTGGCAAAACAAACTGGAATTTATAAATCTGTTGCAAAAATTTCTAGAACAAATTATGACAAAATCTTAGACAAATTAGATATAGACGCAGTTTTTAACACTGCTTATATAACAGCTGCAGAAATGTTAAAGGAAATCAGGGGCAAGTCCTCTCTTTCACTTCATCTTTTATTAAATGGACAAGTTGAATGTTTAGAATTAATTATAAAGGAAAGACAATTAGTATGTGGCAAAGCTCTTGAAAATTTAAATCTTCCAGAGGGAATTTTAATTATTGCAGTAATAAGAAAAAATGAAATGTTAGTTCCAAATGGAAAAACTGTGCTAGAGGCAGGAGACAGAATTATTTTATTTGCAATGCATCAAGTTGCACCTAAGATGCAAAAGATATTCTCTTCAGAAGGGAAATTTAAGGACGCACTAAATTCAATTAGGAATCGAGGCTCTTCTTATGAATTATAAACTTATATCAAAAATTCTTGGTTATATCTTATTAATTGAAACTGCATTTATGGCTCCATCTCTAATACTTAGCTTATTAGAAAAGGATGGAAGTGCCTCTGGATTTTATATTCCCATGGCACTTGCTGTATTTTTGGGATTAATTTTAATTAATTTAAAGGTAGAAAAAAAATCCCTATCACCAAGAGATGGAATTTTAATAGTAACAGCATCATGGATATTAGTTTCCTTAGTTGGAGCACTTCCACTTTTTATAGCGGCTAAAATGACTTATGTCGATTCATTTTTTGAAATTGTATCTGGTTTTACTACAACTGGTGCAACAGTTATCTCTGGTATAGAATCTTATCCTAGGTCAGTAATACTTTGGAGATCTATTACTCACTGGATTGGAGGAATGGGAATACTTGTCTTTACAGTAGGACTTCTTCCAAAACTTGGAGTCGGTGGTTTTCAAATTTTTAAGGCTGAATCACCAGGACCTGTTGCAGGAAAAATTGAGTCCACAATATCTCAATCATCTAAAAGACTTTACATAATTTATATTATTTTATCGGCTGCACTTTTCTTATGTTTAAAAATTGCAGGTATGCCAGTTTTTGATTCCTTTGTCCATACTTTTGGTGTCCTTGGAACTGGAGGATTCTCATCTTATAACGACTCCTTTATGTCTTATAAGGGCAATGCAGTTCACTTTATACTTGCCTTTTTTATGTTTTTAAGTGCCACAAATTTTACAATTTATTCACTTATTTCAAGGAAAAAATTTAAAGAAGTTTTGCAAAATGACGAATTAAAACTCTGGATTTTTATAACACTTGCTGCCATTATTTTTATTACTCTTGATTTATATTCCAAGGGTTATCCATCACTTTTATTGGCCTTTAGAGATTCAGCCTTTCAAGTTACATCAATATCATCAACATCTGGTTTTGCCAATGCAGATTATGACTTGTGGCCAAGTTTTTCAAAATTTATTTTATTAATACTCATGATTTTTGGAGGCTGTGCAGGTTCAACTGGAGGTGGTATTAAAGTTACTAGAATTTCTATTTTATTAAAGTTAATAAAAAGAGAAATGAAAAAAGCAACACATCCAAAGGCGGTTCTCCCAATAATTGCTGATGGAAAAACTTTGTCTGATGAAGTTGTCCTTGGCATAAATGCCTATCTTGGAACTTATTTTATACTGGCAATAATTTCTACTGGCATAGTCACACTTTCTGGTGTAGATGTAATAACAGGATTTTCTTCTGTGGCAACAACACTATCAAATGTTGGACCAGGCTTTGGAGAAATTGGGCCAACAAAAAACTTTTACTTTTACAGTGATTTTTTGAAAATATATTTTAGTGTCTTAATGTTACTTGGAAGACTTGAATTTTTCACAATTCTTGCCTTATTCTCAAAGAACAGACGAAGAAAGGATATTATAAGACTATAATGAAAATATTAATTATTGGTTCAGGAAAAGTTGGATCTACAATTGCAAATACACTAAGCCTTGAAAAATTTGACATAGATATAATTGATAGAGATGAATTAAATTTTGAAAAAATAACTAATACTGTGACAAAAATTAAGGGCGATGTATTAGATGAAAATTTCATGCTAAATTTTGATTTAGAAGTATATGATTACGCAATTATTGCCACAGATAGCGATAAGACAAATTTAATAATGGCATCAATTTTTAAAAATCTCAATGTTAAAATTATTTTGCGCCTTGATGAAATGGAAAATATTTCTGAAATAGGAATTATAAAAAATTCTCTTCCAAATGTTGTAAATATTTTTAATAGAAGCCTTGAATGTGCAAAACTTGCCACGAAATTAATCGGCTCTTCAAATTATTATGAGGCGGATTATTTTGGCAAGGGAAAACTTGAAGTTACAGGCCACTACATTGACATGGACGAAGAATTTGAAAATATAAAAATAAAGGACATTGGCTCTCTTTCCACAATTTTAGTTGTTGGTATACTTAGAGAAGGAGATTTAATTGTTCCAGATGGAGAAACTATTTTAAAACATGGCGATTATATGTATCTCATGGGTCTTTCTTCTGACATAAGAAATTTCAAATATTCTCACTTTGAAATAAAGGGAAAAGAAGATGTGCGTGATGTAGTTATTGCTTCAGGGGACGCGACTTTCAATAGGATTATCTCAAACCTTGAAAATATTAATTTAAAAATAATTGAGCCTAATAGAGAAAAATTTGAAGACTTTAGAAAAAATTTAACGAGAGCTTTTGTTGTAAATAAAAGTTTGAAAAATGACAAAATTTTTAAAGATGAAAATATTTCAAAGGATGCAGTTTTTATTTCTATGACAGATTCAGACGAATTAAATATAGTCCTTGGACTAATGGCTAGAAGTCATGGAATTAGCAAAAATATCGTCTTTCAAGGAGACAATAATTACGACTCTATTTTAGAAAGCCTGGGAATTTATAGGGTTATAGATCCAAAAGTTATAGTTGCAAATGAAATTATTAAGGCCATTAACAATGACATGAAGGTGTCAATAAATTATATGTTTGGTGGCAAGGCTCAGGTTTATGAAATAAAAATTCCTGACGATTTTATTTATATTGGCAAGAAATTATCTGAAATTAATTTGCACAGAGAAATAATTATTGGTGGAATTATTAGATATGACAATTCTGCAGTAATTCCTAGAGGAAATACAAAAATCGAAAAGGGCGACAGGCTTGTAATATTTTCAACTAATGAAAGTAGAAAAGATTTGGAAGAATTAATTGACCCAACGCTAAAGAAAAGCATTTTTGATTTTTTCAGGAGGTAATTGTGAAAGAAATTTTTAAAAATGATTGGCAAGAAATATTGGAAGAAGAATTTGAAAAAGATTATTACAAAAATCTTAGAAAACTTTTAATAGAAGAATATAGACATCATCAAATTTTTCCCAAGGCAGAAGATATTTTTAATGCCTTTCACTACACTTCTTACAAAGACTTAAAGGTCTTAATACTTGGTCAGGATCCCTATCACAATTTTGGTCAAGCTCATGGACTTGCCTTTTCTGTAAAGGAAGGAGTTAAGATTCCACCTTCACTTCAAAATATTTATAAGGAATTAAATTCTGATTTAGGTATTCCTATAGCAAAGACGGGCTACTTAAAATCTTGGGCAGATGAAGGAATAATGCTCTTAAACACAACTTTAACTGTAAGGGCCCATGAACCTATGAGCCACGCAAAAATTGGCTGGGAAATTTTTACCAACGCAGTTATAGAAAAAATAAACGAAAAAAAAGAGCCTGTGGTTTACATACTTTGGGGCAACCACGCCAAGGCTCGCAAAAAATTTATAAATAATAAAAATCACTTAATTATAGAAGGTGTGCATCCATCTCCACTTTCTGCCAATAGAGGTTTCTTTGGCTCAAAGCCTTTTTCTCGTGCAAATGAGTTTTTAAGAGAAAGAGGAGTCACTCCACCTTCTTGGGAAGTTAAATAGAATTTTTAAAATTTAAAATATTTTTTATTACAGCAGAATTATTTGCCAGGTGCAAATCTTCCTTGCTGTAATTTTTTTTGTAGTGAGGATCATAATAATTTATTAAAAGATCTCTTATTAAAAAATCGTAGTCGCCCTCCTGGAATTTTTCTAAATATAATTTTTCCTTTTCTGGAGAAATAAATTTTTTGATTTCTAGAAGAGATTTATAAATTTCATCTCTATCTGAAAGATTGTAGTCTCTCTTAATTCTTTTTATGCGACTATCAATTTCGTCTTCGATAATAATTTTTCTGCCAGAAGAAATTTTTTCAATTAAAATTTTTGGCAGCTGAATATTTCCAATTTTTGAGCTTTCTCCTTCAGTGAAAATAATTTTTTTGTTATTATCTAAAGCTTCAAATAAAAGGGACTCAAAATATTTTTGTGAAGGCTGTTGGGTAAGACCTATGCCACCAAAAATTGAGCCTCTGTGGTTGGCAAGTTCTTCAAGGTTTAAAATAGGGTAGTCAGCATTTAATTTATTTAAAATTTCAGTTTTTCCCACGCCAGTTTTGCCGCAGAGAACTATAAATTCTTTTTCTTTTATTAAAGAATCTAAATTTTCTCGGATATATTTTCTGTAGGACTTGTAGCCGCCAATTAATTTTTTTACATCTATGCCGAGAGACCTCAAAAAGCTAAAAAATACATTGGACCTGTAGCCACCGCGAGAGCAATAAAGGATTACTTCATCATAAGATTTCCTAAGCTCAATAATTTTTTCATAAAAGGAAGGGAGTTTATCCTTGGCAAAATTTATGCCAAGATATTTTGCCCTATCTACACTTTCTTTTACATAGGTCCTTCCAACAATTTCTCTCTCATCATCATTAAGTATGGGCAGATTAATAGCGCCTGGGATTTTATATTCATTAAATTCTTTTGGGCTTCTCATGTCCACAAAGCTTATTTTTTTTCCTTTTTTTATCATTTCATGAATTTCTTCATATCTTAATTCGTATTTCAAAGTATCACCCTTAATAATATATCATTTAATGTTGGTCCTTAAAATAAATCCCCTAAAATTTTTATTTTAGATTTATTTTGGATATAATGTAGGTGAGGTGTATTATGGAGTATTTAAAAATGAATTATTCAAATATAGAAGAGACAAAAATAGGAGATGTGCCAGTTCTTATTATTGAGCCAAAAGAAAAAACAGATAAGACTATAGTTTTTTATCATGGCTGGGGATCTAATAATGAAAGACAAATTTTTAGAGCCAATATTTTTGCGAGTTATGGATATAGAGTAGTTCTTCCTGAAGCAAGATATCATGGAGAAAGAAATGATTTAGATCTTGATTATGGGGATAAAGAAATTGAAGCAAAATATATTTTAAAAGTTATTATGCATAATATTGAAGAGGCGCCTTCAATTTTTAATTTCCTAAAGGAAAAATATCCAGAAAGCAAAATTGCAGTTGGCGGTCATTCTATGGGAGCCATAACTGCTGGTGGTCTCTATGCCTTTAAAAGGGATTTAAAAATGGCATTTATCTTTAATGGAGTAAACAATTGGGAAAAACTTGTAGATTCAGTAAATCAAATTAAAAATCAAGAAAAAACTCAGGAAGAAGAATTTAGAATCAATGAATTTTTCCTAGATATGGATCCAATGAAAAGTCCGGAAATTTTTAAGGATAGACCAATAGTTTTATATAATGGCGAAGATGACCATGTAATTGATCCTTCTGGTCAAGAATCCTTTGCCAGGGAGATAGAAAAAGTTTACAGGGACAAAAAACTTTTGGATTTTCAAATTTTTGAAATGACTTCCCATCAAATAACAACTCAAATGCTTGAAGCAGCAATTATTTTTTCAAAAGAGAGGGCAAATTTCTAATGAATACTGAAAAATATTTAGTAAAAGAAAAGGAAAAATTAGATTTGTACGAGGTGCCAACTTCCTACAATGGAAAACTTGAAAAAAAGGAAGTTAAAGAAGTTTTAATTCCTGAAAATATAAAAAAAATTCGTGAATATCAAGAAAGACTTTACGCAGAAAACAAGCAAGCACTTTTAATTGTCCTTCAAGCCATGGATGCAGCAGGAAAAGATTCTTTAATTAAAAATATTATGACAGGAGTAAATCCACAGGGGACAAAGGTTGTATCCTTTAAAAAACCAAGTGAAAATGAACTTGACCATGACTATCTGTGGAGAGTTGCAAAAAATCTTCCTCCTCGTGGCGAAATTGGAATTTTTAACAGAAGTCATTACGAAGATGTTCTTGTATCAAGAGTTCACAATCTAGTTTTAGACCAACCCTTCCCAAAAAACTTAGTTACTAAGGACATTTGGGAAAAGAGATTTGAAGAGATAAATAATTTTGAAGACTATCTTTCCAACAATGGCATAAAAATTGTAAAATTCTTCCTTCATGTTTCTAAAGATGAGCAAAAAGAAAGGCTTATGGAGAGAATTGAAAGGCCAGAAAAAAATTGGAAGTTTGCATCATCTGATATAACAGAGAGAAAATATTTTGACGATTACATGAAAGTCTATGCCGACATGCTTATAAATACTTCCACAAAAAAAGCACCATGGTACATTGTGCCAGCTGACAGAAAGTGGTTTTCAAGATATTTAGTTTCAGAAGTCATTGTAGAAAAATTAAAGGAAATGGATCCACAGTTTCCAGAACTATCAAAGAAAGAACTTGATAGCCTAGACAAGTGGAAAAAAATTTTAGAAGAAAATTAATAAAAGACCTCTTTACAAAATGTAAAGAGGTTTGTTTTTGTAAAATTCTAAAAATATTATTAATTCATAAAAAATTACACAAAAAAAGAAGGCATGAGCCTCCTTTAATTTTATTATTCAGCTGGTTCAAAATCAGATTTTTCAGCTCCACAAAGTGGGCATACCCAATCTTCAGGAAGTTTTTCAAATGGTGTTCCTGCTGCTATTCCATTGTCTTCATCGCCTACTGCTGGATCATAAATATATCCGCAAAGTGAGCATTCGTATTTTTTCATTTTATCTTCCTCCTAATAAAATTTATTGCTTTTTCAAGCCTATGTCCATTATAACAAATTGCTAAATATAATACAGTAAAATTTTAAAATTAATAAATTTAGAAAAAATTTTTAGAGTTTAAAGGGCGGAAGTATTGGGTAATTTCTAAGTAGATGGAGTGAGAACTATGGATACTTTATATAGATACAAAGGATTTGTTAATAGCGATTTATCATTAATAAAAAACTTTTTAGATTCAGCTATAAGGGATTTAAATCCCTTTATTAGAGACCAAGAAAAATTATTTGATATTAAAGTTATTTTAAATGAATTAGTTGTAAATGGTGCCATGCATGGCAATGAAGAAGATTTAAACAAAAAAGTCTTTTTAAAACTAATTTTAGATCAAAATTCTTTAAAAATTATTGTAAAAGACGAGGGCAGAGGCGTGAATTTTGACACATCTCTATATGACTGTACCCAAAAAAGATGTAATGGCAGAGGTCTTTTAATAGTTGAAGCACTTACTGACCAATTAATTTTAAATGACAATGAAGTAATAGCAATAAAAAATTTATAATTTCCTCAAATTTTATTTGAATTTTGGGTTAATTTACGCAATTTTAGTTTAATACATACTTTACATATTGAAGAAACCTTTAGGGGTTTCTTTTTTTGCAATAAAAAAATGGCTGCCTCTTGACAGCCATAAATTTTTTATTAAAGAGCCTTTAAAACTTTTACAAGGTGGTCATAAACTCTCTTTGTTGATGAAATTGAAAGATTTTCCTTTTGTGAGTGAGCTCCTCTTATGTCTGGTCCTATAGAAATTATGTCAAGATCCCTATTTTTTTCGAAGAATACTCCACATTCAAGTCCGCCGTGAGTAAATTCTTCTTCCATTTCTTCTCCCTTCATTTCCCTGTAAATGTTCTTTACGATTTCTCTAAATTTAGATTCTTTTCTGTATTCCCATTCAGGATATGGGTTTTCAAATTCAGCTTCTGCGCCAAATTTTTTCACAATGTCTAAATAAATATTTCCAAAATCTTCAGAAAGTGAAGAAGATGCAAATCTAAGTGAAACGAAAACTTCTATGGTATCATCAAGAAGTTTTGCTATGGCAAGATTTGATGATGATTCAAGAACTTTTTTTGCTTCATTTATAAAAGTGTGAGGACCAGTTGGAAGTTCTAGTAAATATTTTGCAAGTTTTTCAGTGTCTTTAGCTGTCACTATTTTTCCTTCATGAGAAATTTTTTCACATTCTATGATTAATTCTCCCTCAACGCCCTTAAATTTATCCCTGGCAAATTTTATTGCTTCTTTTAATTTATTTTCGTCACAAACAAGAGAAACTTTACCTTCTCTTGGGATTGCATTTTGTTTTGTGCCGCAGTCAAGGGAAATTAATTTTGCATCGTCAACTTTATTTAAAATTTCTGCAATAACTTTTATCATGTTGCCCTTGTTGTTGGCAATTTCCATGCCAGAGTGGCCGCCTAAAAATCCGTGAAGCTTAAGTGAGAAGGCTTCTCCTCTGTAGTCTTCTCTTTCGACTTTTAATTTTGAGTGAAGTAATTTTCCACCGGCAGATGAAACTGTTAGGATACCTTCTTCTTCTGAGTCAATGTTGATTAAATACTTGCCTTCAAGATATTTTGCCTCAAGGTCCTTTGCTCCGTGCATATCAGTTTCTTCAGATACAGTTACAATAATTTTAAGGGGACCATGTTCTTCTTCTGCAAGTGCCATTGCCATGGCAACACCAATTCCGTCATCAGCTCCAAGAGTTGTGTCATTGGCATGAAGTTTGTCGCCATCAACAATTAGTTCAATGGGATCAGTTAAAAAGTTGTGTTTTGAGTCCTTGCCCTTTTCGCAGACCATATCCATGTGACCTTGCAAGATCACCTTTTCTCTATCTTCCATGCCCTTTGTTGCAGGCACTTCCATAATTATATTTAAAGATTCATCTTGAAAAACTTTATAGCCAGCATCTTCTCCAAATTTTTTTAAAAAGTCAGAGACAGCTTTTTCATTTCCTGATTCTCTAGGAATTCCTGATAATTTTTCAAAATAATCAAAAACTTTTTTTGGTTCTAAATTCATATTAACCTCACTTTAAAATAACCTTGTGGTAAACTTTCTTGCCCTTTCTAATTATAATTTCTCCATTTTTGAAATCATCCTTAGTAAGTTCAAGCTTAGAATCACTTATTTTTTCATCGTCAATGGAAACTCCGCCTTGAGTGATTAGTCTTCTGCCTTCAGAATTTGTTTTAATTAGACCAAGTTCAGTCATTAAATTTAAAATTCCAACAGGTTCAGCAAATTTTTCTGCTGGCATTTCTGTTGCAGGAATGTCTTCAGAATCTTTTTCTCCACCGAAAAGTGAATGGGAAGCATCAAGAGCAGCCTTAGCAGCTTCTTCGCCGTGAACATCTTTTACAACTTCGTAAGCCAAAACTTCCTTAGCCTTATTTATTTCTGCACCTTCTAATTTTTCATATTCAGCAATTTTATCAAGTGGAAGCATAGTTAAAAGCTTCATGAATTTAATAACATCACGATCGTCGCAGTTTCTTAGGTATTGGAACATTTCGTATGGAGTAGTTTTTTCTGGGTCAAGCCAAATTGCTCCAGCCATAGTTTTGCCCATTTTGATACCTGCTGCAGTAGTTAAAAGTTTAAAAGTCATGGCATAAACTTTGTCATTTTCTAATTTTCTTACAAGTTCATAGCCACCAAGGATGTTTGACCATTGGTCTGAGCCGCCAACTTCTAGCTTGCAGTGGTGCTTTCTATATAGATACAAGAAGTCATAAGATTGCATAAGCATGTAAGAAAATTCAAAGAAAGTAAGACCTTGTTCCATTCTGTTTTTGTAGCAGTCAAATTGTAGCATTCTATTTACAGAGAAGTGCACGCCAATTTCTCTTACAAATTCCAAGAAATTTAATTTCAAAAGCCAGTTTGCATTGTTTTCAATGATGCCCTTGCCTTCAGAAAAATCTAAAAATTGTGAAATTTGTTCCTTAAATCTGTTGGCATTGTAGTTGATTGTCTCTCTATCCATGAGAGTTCTCATGTCGCTTTTGCCAGATGGGTCGCCAATAGTTGTAGTTCCGCCGCCAAGTAGAGCTATAGGAATGTGACCTGCTCTTTGCATGTGTTGCATTACTCTAATTTGAATGAAGTGACCAAGAGTAAGAGAATCTGCAGTTGCATCAAAGCCAACATAAAAAGTTACAGGCTCTCTTCCAAGCATTTCCCTAAGTTCATCTTCATAAGTGCATTGGTCTAGGTAACCTCTCTCACTTAAAATATCATATACATTTTCCATAAATTCCTCCAAAAAAATAAAAAGAGACCAGGGGATGAAAGGACGCATTCGTGGTACCACCTTTCTTCGCCGAGGCCTCAAAAATTATTAGACTCCAATATTGTAATTCAGCTTCCGCTTACTGTATATCTTCACCGTCTTATATTCATGCTATTTATGATATAATAATCGAAAATAAATAAATTGTCAAATGGGGTGAGACTTTGATAGGCATAGATATAGTAGAAGTAAATAGAATAAAAAAAATAATGAGTGACCATGAAAATTTTCTCGTAAAAGTTTTTAATGAAGATGAAATAAAAAGAATTAAAGAGAGAAAAAATCCTTATGAAAGGGTAGCAGGAATGTACGCTGCCAAGGAAGCAGTGGCAAAGGCAATGACTACGGGAATTGGTAAAATTTCCTTTCACGATATAAAAATAAAATACATAGAAAATACTCCCTACGCAGAAGTTTTTGACAAAAAATTTTATATTTCTATTAGCCACGAGAAAAACTATGCAGTGGCTGTGGCAAAATTATGTGAAGATGATCTTGCAAGAAAAAATTTTGAGGAAAAAATAATATTAGATAGAGAAATAAAAGCCCTTTGGAAAAATAGAGATGAGGACACTCACAAGGGTGACTTCGGAAAGATTGCCATAGTGGGCGGCTCTCTTGGCATGACTGGTTCATCCTATCTGTCATCTAATGCAGCCCTAAAAGCAGGGGCAGGTCTAGTCTATAACATAGTGCCAAGAGAAATTTTTGACATCATGTCCATAAAATTCATTGAGCCCATAGCAAAGACTTTTGATGATTTAGATGAAATGGAAAAATTTTTAGGAGGACTTGACTGCCTAGCTATGGGACCAGGCATGGGTCTTGGCGAATATGCCAAAGGTGTTTTTGAAAAAATAATAAAGATAGAAAAAAATCTCTTAATAGACGCCGATGGACTAAATATTTTGTCAAAAAATCTAAATTTATTGGAAGAGAGAAAAAATTTCACCACAATTTTAACTCCCCATGAAGGAGAATTTGCTAGGCTCACTGGCTTATCCCTTGAAGAGATAAAAAATAATCGCGAAAGACTTGCTCTTGATTTTGCAAAAAAATATAAGGCAATTTTAGTTTTAAAGGGACACAAGACTATTGTCACAGATGGAGAAAGAGTCTATATAAATAAAACTGGAAACTCTGGCATGGCAAGTGGAGGCTCTGGCGATGTTTTGACGGGAATAATTTCTGCCTTTATGAAAAATTATGACCTGTTTGATGCGGCAAGGCTTGGAGTTTATGTTCATGGACTTGCAGGTGATATCTACGCAAGTAAAAATTCCAAGACCAGCCTAAGGGCAAGGGATCTAATAGAAAACCTAAGCACAGTATTTAAAAATTTTGAAGAAAAATAAATTTGTGTGTTTTTTTGATTTATAATAAAATTAAAGTAAGGTAACCCGAACTCTGATTAAATGTTTACATGTAAATATTAAAAGAGCCGAAAATTAATTTATTATAAAAATGAAGGTAGATGAAGAAATTTTATGAAATCATATCCATTTAAAGTCCATGCCTTTTGGCAGATCCTAAACATTTTTGTCCTAATTACTATGTCAGAGTCTGTCAAAAATCATAGAAGTCCAATAATTGTAGCCTTGCCCGGTTTGTTGGCTCTTGTTTTAAATTTGATTTGGATAAAAAAAGAAAGGGACAATTGGAGCAAGGGATACAAGATAGCCATGGGTATTTATATAGTAGTTTTAATTTTATTTACAATTTTCATGGTTAGGATGTCAATGTAAAGGAGTTATTATGTTTAAAAATAGAAAAATACTTTTTATAATTTTATTTGCCCTAGATCTTTTTTATACATATCTTGCAATCACTGGAGTGGCATATTTTTTGCAACAGTTTAGAGGACCAATCTATGTACAAGTTCTCTGGTTTGTAGTAGTTTTTGCACCGGCAATTGTTCACTACCTACCAGGAGGAACAAAATATAATTTAAAGGAAACAAGGAAATATACAATTCCTTTACTTATTATGATTGCAATAAATTTTGTCATGCCAATGTATTTGAAATAAATTATTAAATATTTGTAAAAAATAAATTTAATTTCTATTATTTGTATATATTTAGGAAAATTGTGATAGAATGTTATAAAGGTTGTTCATAGTTCAATCTTTAAAATCTCTCTCGCCTTAAAAGGTGAAAAATTATGATGATAAAAAGAGGGGATATATTCTATGCCGACCTGTCGCCAGTTATTGGTTCTGAACAGGGAGGAGTAAGGCCCGTAGTTGTTGTTCAAAATGACATTGGTAATAAGTACTCGCCTACTACAATTGTTGCGGCAATTACATCTCAACTTAACAAGGCGAAGTTACCAACCCATGTTAATGTGAGAGCTAAAGATGTTCCGCTTCCAAAAAATTCTGTAATTCTTTTGGAACAGTTAAGGACAATCGATAAAAAGAGGTTGAGAGAGAAAATCGGTAAATTCGACAAAGACGTTATGGATGAGGTTGACGCTGCAGTAAAAGTAAGTTTAGCGATGAAATATTGAACAGCATACATATTTAAAAGACTAGTTTTTTTACTAGTCTTTTTCTTTTGAAAAAAATTCTCTAAATTCTTTAGCGTTTGCAAAATTATTTATTTATAGAAATAGGGCTAGCTATGTGATAAACTTATTAGCGGAGAGATATATGGAAAAAATAAAAATTTTTGGAGTTGAAATTTTTAACATTGATAATAAAGAGTGTGAAAATATTTTAAGAGACTTCTTAAAGACAGAGGGTCTTAAAAAAATTTACACGCCAAACACTGAGATTGTCATGGCAGCCAAGAGAGATGAAAAGCTTAGACATTTAATTAATTCTGGCGATTTAATTTTGGCTGATGGCATTGGTCTTATTTACGCATCTAAAATGAGAAAGAAGCCTTTAAAGGAAAGAGTCACAGGTTTTGATACTTCTATTAAACTTCTTGAGCTGGCAGATGAGATGGGACTTAATTTATATTTTTTAGGTGGCAAGGAAGGTGTGGCAGAGGATGCCGCAAAGTCCGTCAATGAAAAGTATAAAAATCTTCATGTGGCAGCTTATCACAATGGTTATTTTAACTCTAAGATAGATGGCGAAACTTCGCCGGAAGAAAAAAAGATAATTGAAGAAATAAATGCTAATGACATTGACATCATCTTTGTCGGTTTTGGTTTTCCCCGTCAGGAAAAGTGGATTGACGAATTTAAAGATGATTTAAAAGCAAAAGTTATTATTGGAAATGGTGGAGTCCTTGATATTTTATCTGGCAGGGCAAATAGGGCCCCAGAGATTTTTATTAAGCTTGGGCTGGAGTGGCTCTACAGGCTTATAAAAAACCCATCTAGGTTAAAGAGGCAAATTGATTTGCCAAAGTTTTTGTTAGCAGTTATGAGAGATAAAAATTCAGTTGAGTGAGGAGTGGAATTTTGAATATCGAAAATAAAGCAGTTAATACTATAAGAATGCTGTCAGTGGATCAAATTGAAAGTGCAAACTCAGGTCACCCTGGTCTTCCACTAGGTGCCGCCCCAATGGCTTATGCACTTTTTAAAAATCACTTAGTGAGAGATTCTAAGGACTTAGATTGGAAAAATAGGGACAGATTTATCTTGTCTGCAGGACATGGTTCTGCTCTTTTATATTCTCTTTTCTATCTATTTGATTACGGTCTACGCCTTGATGATTTAAAAAACTTTAGACAACTTGACTCAAAGACTCCAGGTCATCCAGAGTATAATCACACTAGGGGAGTTGAAGCAACTACTGGTCCTCTTGGTCAAGGCATTTCTATGGCAGTTGGAATGGCTATTGCAGAAGAAAAACTTGCAGCCCTTTACAACAAAGATGATTTAAAACTTGTAGACCACTATACTTATGCCCTAGTTGGCGACGGATGTTTAATGGAAGGAATTTCCAACGAAGCATCTTCCCTTGCAGGCACTTTAAAATTAAGTAAATTAATTGTCCTTTACGATTCAAATAAAATTTCCATTGAAGGCTCAACTGACCTTGCCTTCTCAGAAGATGTGAGAAAGAGATATGAAGCTCTTGGCTGGGACACTTTCCTTGTAGAAGATGGAAATAATTTAGATGAAATAAATGAAAAAATTGAAGAGGCAAAAAAATCAGAAAGACCTGCACTAATTGAAGTGAAGACAAAAATTGGCTATGGCTCACCTAGAGAAGACTCTGCAAAGGCTCACGGCGAACCACTTGGTAAGGAAAATAGAAAGTTAACTCGTGAATTTTTTGGACTTCCTGACCAAGATTTTTATGTGGCAGATGATGTGAGAGACCACTTCAAAAAAATTGTAGAAGAAAATACTAAAAAAGCTACTGAAAAGAAAAAAATTGAAGAAGAATATGCAAAGAAATACCCAAAGGAATATGAAGACTATAAGGCAGCCTTTGATCCTCAAAAGAAGGAATTATTAGAAGATTCTTATTACGATTCTTTCACTAAGGACATGGCAACTCGTAGCGTATCTGGAGAAGTTTTAAATAAAATTGCAAAAGATGATCTTCACATTTTTGGTGGCTCAGCAGATTTAGGTCCATCTAATAAGACTATGTTAAAGGGCGAAGAATATTTTTCAGCTGAAAATAGATCTGGCAGAAACTTAACTTTTGGCGTTCGTGAAAATGCCATGGGAGCCATCACTAATGGAATCCTACTTCATGGCGGACTAAAAACTTATGCGGCAACATTTTTAGTATTTAGTGATTATTTAAAACCAACAATTAGACTTGCTGCCCTAATGAACTTACCTAATGTCTACATCTTTACTCACGACTCCATTGGAGTTGGTGAAGACGGTCCAACTCATGAACCAATTGAACACTTGGCTATGCTAAGATCAATTCCTGGTGTCATTGTTTTAAGACCAGCTGATGGAAGAGAAACTGCAGCAGCGCTTAATCTTGCCTTTAATTCTAAGAGCACACCTGTTATTCTTGCTCTTTCAAGACAAAACTTGCCACAACTTGAAAACTCATCAAGAGATATTATGAAGGGCGCCTACATTATTAAAGAAGAAGAGGGCGAACTTGAAAAAATTGTAATTGCAACAGGTTCTGAAGTTTCACTTGCTCTAGAAGCAGCCAAAAACTTAAAGGGAGTGCGTGTAGTTTCAATGCCTTCTATGGAACTTTTTGATGGGCAATCTTCTGAATACAAGGAAAAAATTCTTCCTTCAAATATTACTAAGAGGATTTCTCTTGAAGCACTTTCATCCTTTGGCTGGCACAAGTACATTGGCATGAAGGGCATGACAATTTCCATTGATACCTTTGGTGCAAGTGGAAAAGGCTCTGAAGTCTTTGAAAGATTTGGCTTCACAGCAGAAAATATTAAGAGAAAGATAGAAGAACTTTAAAATAAAAAATAAAGGAGGACAACCTCCTTTTTTCTTTGAGAAAAAGGAAGAGGTAAAGATGAACTTAATTAAAGAAAAAAAATGGGCAATAATTTTATCGCTCTTTGTAATGTTACTTTGGGGTTCTGCAATTCCTCTAATAAAATTAACTTACCTTCATGCAGGCATACTTCCTGATGATACTGGTGGCAAAATTTTAATTGCAGGAATTAGATTTTTTATGGCTGGCATATTGACCTTTATTTACTTTTTAATTTTTAACAAGGAAAAAGTAGAAAGAGAAAATATAAATTTTAAATTTATATTTTTACTTGCTATGATACAAACCTGTCTGCAATATATGTTTTACTACATTGGACTTTCTAACACCTTAGGCTCACTTGCAGCAGTTATACAAGCCTCCAATGCCTTTCTAATTGTTATAATTTCAGTAATTTTTATGGGAGATGAAGAACTTACAAGAAGAAAAATAGCTGCCCTAATTATTGGCTCTATAGGAATACTCATAATTAATTTAAGAGATGCAGGTGACTTTAACTTTAATATTACTGGCGAAGGATTTGTTTTAATTGCAACAAGTTTAAATGCCCTTGCTTCTGTTTTAATAAGAAAATATGGAAGAGGACAAAATGCCTTTTTAATGACTTTTTTGCAGTTTATTATTGGAGCGACTCCACTTATAATTATTGGTGCTATCACTCATAAGTCTAATGTAAACTTTGACTTTGTCTTATTTTTAATGTTATGCTATGGAGCTTTTATTTCGGCAACAGGTTTTACAATTTGGACATCAGTCCTTCAAGCCCATAGCTCTAGCGAATTTGGAATTTATAAGTTATTTGTGCCAATTTTTGGGACAATTTTATCTGTCCTTGTCCTTGGAGAAGAACTTACAATATATATAATTCTTGGACTAATATTTGTCTTAATTGGAGCCCTAGTTTTAAATAAAAAAATTTAATAAATCTAAGTATTTTAAGAGATGTGCCAGCATCTCTTTTTTATTGTAAAAAAATGCAAAAATAAAATTATAAATGTTATAATTAGTTTGGGAGTGATATTTTGAAATTAAAGAAAAATCACGCAATAATTTTAACTTTATTATTAATCTTTTTTGGATTTATATATTTTAATCACAAAAATTTTTCTAAGGACAGAACCATAGTTAGACTTAAAGGTGTAAGTGTTAATGAACCAATAAAGGATTTTAGCATATCATCTAAATCAGTTTTTTTGTGGACTGATTCTGTTTTATACATAACAGATAGAGATGGAAATATTATAAAAAAAATACAAAGAGAAGATGAAAATATGGAGGCATTTTTTGCCAATAATTATGCTTTTTTGTATGAAAAAGACTTAGGTAAAGTTCACATGTACTCTGAAATGGGTGAACTTCTTTCTACAACAGATGTAAAGGGAGAAGTTTTTAATATTACTTACGAAAATGCAAATATTATTTTTCATGTAATCGATGATAAAAACGAAATTTTGTATTTAATGGGCAATGATTCCACTTTGACAGAAATTTATAAAACTGGAAATCAAATTTTATGTCATGATATTTTAGATTCAAAAAATCTTTGTGTGGCAGAGATAAAAAATGATGCCAGTGGTTATTCTTCTATTCTTTATTCTCTTCACAAGGGAAATAAAAAAAGCCAAGCTTTAAATCATGAAATTGCATTTTTTGTGAAAAAGGACAAGAGATCTCTACTTGCCCTTACAGATAAGTCAATTTATAGATTTATGGATGAAGGAAAAGTTTATGAAGATAAAATACCAAATGTATCTGATGTTTTAGTAGAAGGAAGAGATACTTATATTCTTCACTCAGGCATAATAACTAAATACAACTATGCTCTTAAGGCTGGCGAGAAAAAAATTATTGCAGCCAATGTAAATAAAATGGAAAATGTTTCTGGTTCAATTTATGTTTATGGACCAAGTGATGTTGGTGGAGAAATAGGAAATCGGGGAGAGTTTTATACAAGACTTGGTTATTCTCTGGACAAAATTAAAATCAACGGACTTTTAATTGGAGCCCTTAGAAATGGAGAGCTAAATCTTTATTCTGTAGTTAATTCAAATTCAGTGAGAGAAGATGACAATAAAATAGAGACAACTTATAAAGAGGTGTAAAGTGAATTTAAAGAAAAACACTGATGCTGTTGCAAGTGAAGCTGACGCAGCACTTCAGTCAACCTTTAGTGGACTTGGCTCTTGGCAAAGACTTGCTGTAGTAGCAGCCATAATTATTGGAATTTTTATAATTATTCAGGTCCTAGATGGTTTTATTAATAGACAATTAAATTCAGAAAAAATTAAGGCAAAGGGATCCTACAACAGGATTGTAACCCTTACAAATATAATAAAGAAAATTTTAAAAATAACTTTAATTTTTGTTGGCATAACAATAATCATGAGCGCCTTTAAAATTTCTATTGCACCAATTCTTGCAACTCTAGGTGTATTTTCACTGGCAATAGGTGTTGGTGCACAAAGTCTTGTGAAGGACTTTATTAATGGTTTTTTTATTATTTTTGAGGACCAATATTCTGTTGGCGATTTAGTTGAGATAAATAATATTGAAGGAATAGTAGAAGACCTTGGTCTTAGAGTTACAAAAATTCGTGACTTTAGTAAAATTCTTCACGTAATTCCCAACAGCAATATTTCTGTTGTTTCAAACAAACAAAGGGCAAATGTTAGAACGAGAATTGACTTTTATTTAGATAATTCTTCTGATCCTTCTTTTGTAGAAGAAAAAATAAATGAGGCTCTGAAAAAATATAAAAATAGCAAAGAATTAATACTTGGGCCAGATCTTTGGGGCGTCACTGAAAATGGCAAGGATGCTTATAAAATGAGCCTAGTTTACTATACAAAGCAGGGTCAACAATATGAACTTGAATATGCAATTAGATCAGAAATTTTAAAGACTATGCAAAGAGAAAATATTAAAATGCCAATTGTTAGAAATGAATTAATTAAAAGGGAGGATGACAATGCTTTACTATAATCTTGGAGACATTGTAACACTTAAAAAGGGACATCCCTGTGGTGAAAATAGATGGGAAATTGTGAGAAAGGGTGCTGATATAAAATTAAAATGCCTAGGTTGTGAAAGACTTATTTGGATGAGTCGCATGGATTTTGAAAAAAGGGTTAGAAAAATTTTAGAAGATGATAAATTTGTTAGTATAGTCCATCATAAGAAAGAAGGAGAATAGTATGGATGTTAAAGAAATTTATGATGCTAAAGAGAGATTAAAGGGTCATATTAAAGAGACTCCAATAGTTTATGCACCAAATCTAGGCGAAGATGTATATTTAAAGGTAGAAGTTTTGCAAGACACAGGCTCTTTTAAATTAAGAGGAGCTTATAATAAAATTGCAACTCTTACTGACGAAGAAGCAGAAAAGGGAGTTGTAGCTTGTTCTGCTGGTAACCACGCACAAGGCGTAGCAAAGTCTGCAACTGAAAGAGGAATAAGATCAATTATTTGTATGCCTTATCATGCACCACTTTCCAAGGTTCAAGCAACAAAAAATTATGGCGCAGAAGTAGAACTTGTTAAAGATTCTTTTGATGATGCAGCAGCCTATGCAGCAAAACTTTCTAAAGAAGAAGGTTTAACTTTTGTAGCTCCCTTTGATGACGAAAAAGTTATAGCAGGACAAGGAACTATTGGACTTGAAATTTTAGAAAAACTTCCTGATACAGATATAATTGTTGTGCCAATTGGCGGCGGTGGACTTATTTCTGGAATTGCAGTAGCAGCAAAAAGCGTTAACCCAAATATAAAAATAATTGGAGTGCAAACAAAAATTTCTCCAAGTATGTATGAATCAATTAAAGAGGGAAAAATTATAACTGTAAAAGGCGGTTCAACAATTGCCGATGGTATAGCAGTAAAAACTCCAGGAAAACTTACCTTTGACCTAGTAAAAGAATATGTTGATGACATAGTCCTAGTAACAGAAGGAGAAATTTCTTCAGCAATACTTACTCTTCTTGAAAAAAATAAAATTATAACAGAAGGAGCAGCAGCATCAACAGTAGCAGCCTTAATGTATAAAAAGTTTAGCCACAAGGGCAAAAAAGTTTGTTGTGTACTTTCTGGTGGCAACATTGATGTAACAAGAGTTTCCAAAGTTATTGAAAAGGGTCTATTTAAAACTAATAGAAGGATGGAACTTAAAATTAAATTAAATGACCAACCAGGTGAAATGACTAAGATGGCAAAATTATTTGAAAGAGAAGGCGCAAATATAGTTAAGATTGGTCAAAACATAGATGTAGTTGGCGATACAATTGACTCAATGATAGTAAGCGTTGTTGTAGATACAAAGGACAAGGCACATCAAGAGCAAATAATTACAGAACTAAACCAAAACTTCTATGTATTTAAAGCAAATTATAACGACACACAATTTTAAATTTTTATAAAAAGAGGGCAGGAGCCTTCTTTTTTTATGCAATGAACTATACTTTTAATATTTTTCGCAGTAAAGTGATATAATTTTATTGGAAAATAAGCTAGATGATATTAAAAAAGGAGGATAGTGTGGAAAATAAAAATTTGAGTTTCTTTGATGAAATTGATGAAAAAAAGAAAATAAATACAATACATATATTAAAGGATGGCAAGGAAGAAGACCTGTCTATAGAAAAAATTTTTGACAAAGAAAAATTCACACATTTCATAGGAGTAACATACTCAATTTCTTCAAAATTTGTAAATGATTTTTTAAAGGACTTTGAAACTTCTGAGATTGTCATTGGAATTGATAATGATGAAATTAAAAATTCTTTCAATGAACTTGCCAAGAATTTAAAAAATAGAATTCTCGAGCAAATAGATGGTGAGCCCATTAAATTTTATGAAGAGCTAGATATGAAGTCTAAATTTAATATAGAAAAGGGAAATTTAAAAATCTGGGTTTCAGCAACTTATATTATTCATTCAAAGTTTTATCTTTTATGGAATGATTTTGGCGAAAATAGAATTATTTTAGGCTCTGCAAATCTATCCACAAGAGCCTTTAATAGGGACAGCACGCAATTTGAAAATATTGTGATTTTTGATAATTCTAATTTATTTGATATTTATAAAAAGTATTACGAAGAAAATTTGTCAAAGGTTTTGTGCGATTATATACCTAAGGAACTTAAAAAAATTAATGCAAAAAATTTTAAAGAAGTAAAAAATATTGATGAAATAGATGTAGATGAACTATTTTTTATTTCAAACGAAGACTTGGGGAAAATTAAAGAAAAAGCTGCAAGTGAAATAATTGAAGACCTAAGAGATAAATTGGCATTGGGAGTATGTAAAGAAAAAATAATTACACAAATTGACGATATTGCAAGTGACAGAGAAGTTTTAAAGAAGGAAAAAAAGCAAGAGGATATTGCAGAAGACATTGCCTATGAAATTGTAAATGAAGTCATTAATAAGAGAAAGAAAGAGCCAGAATTAAAGAGCAAAAATTTAATTACAAAACAAGTCAAGCAAAAAATTGAAAAAATTATAGTGAAAAAATCTGAAACAAGTGATAGATTTACCAGGTATGGCTTATATAGTAAATCAGATTTTAGAAACACCAAAGGAGGAAAATCTGGACTTTTTGTAAAATCTGATATTGATAGCGAAAAGTTAATTCCCTTTGGGAAATTGGCAAGTAAAGAAGATTTAACTAAAGCCTTAAAACTTTTAAATAGCTATATAAAAGGTTTTGAAAAATATTCTAAAAGATACACAGACGATTATGGAAAGAGAGTTTTTGAGAGTTTGCTTTGCCTTTTCACAGGTCCCTTTGTAGAAGAACTTAGATCAAAAATAGAAATTGAAGAAAATAGATTGGACATACCTCAATTTATAATAATTGGAGGAGAAGCGGGAAGTGGAAAATCATCTCTATTGTCTATTATGTCAAAGATGACAGGAATAAATAGAGGAGACTATTATCAGTGGGAAGAGCTTTTGGGAATGTCACAAAATAAGGCAAAGAGAGAAAGACTTGATACTATACAAAATTGGATATTAGAAAACAATGTAAATCCAATTTTAGTTGATGAAATCGACGGAGATTTCTTTACAAAAACAAATTATGGAAGAGATTTTATAGTAAATATTTCCAATTTATGTGTAAGAAAAGATGATCCTTATCCTATTTTTATTGGCACGACTAATACAAAATCTTACTCTCTTCCCAAGGAAGCAAGGAGAAGAAGTTATTACCTCATAATAGATAGAGAAATAACAAAAAATTCTGAGTCAAAGGACTTTTTTAAAAATATTTACGAAAATATAGACGACACCTTATTTTTAGACTTTTCTTTTAGAATGGCAGAGAGATTAGAAAATTCCTTTGCTTATAAATGGGATTATTATTCAGATAAGGGCGGCTTTGATTTTTTATATAATTCAAGAGAAATTTTTAGAGAAATTTATGAAGAAGTAGATATGCCTCTGCCAAGATATTTCCCAGAGAAAAAATATAATGATGACAGTGAAAGTAATAAGGAAAATTGGAAAAATCTTTATTTAGGATCCAAAAGTGACTTTATTTATGATGAAGTTACAGGACATCTCTATTACAACATAAAAAAACTTAATGAGAACGATAAGTACTATGGAACAAGTACAGCACAAGTTTATGCAGATGCACTGCCTCAAGAAGTTTGTGTCAACAGCGTTCATGGTGCAGTGAATATTGGTCTTTACACTGATGAATTTTTTGATTGGATAGAAGTTCATAACCCCTACAAGAAAAAAACATTTTTTGAAAAAATTTTTGGAAAATAAATATAATTTATTAGTAAAAGTTATTAAAAGATTTTTAAAATAGCTGGGCTTAAATAATTGGAATATAAAGAAATATTACTAGCTTTAATAAAAATTTTAAATAAAGGTCAAGAAAAGTCAAAAAAACTATTGACATTCTTTGACCTATGACCTATACTAAAGATAGTTAGCAGATGAGTTAATCGGCTGCTAATAATATTAATATAAAGGGGAGTTTTTAAATGAGTATTAGACCATATGAAAAAAATTATTTGAGAGATACAAGATTTGATGATTTTTATGACATGATTGATTCTTTCTTTAACGATGATTTTACACCTCAAAGGGCAATGAGATCTGCTACTTTTAAGGTTGATGTTATTGACGAAGACAAGGACTACAAAGTAGAAGCTGAACTTCCTGGATTTTCTAAAGATGAAATTGATGTAGATTTTGAAGACGGCAAACTTACAATTTCAGCTGAAAAAAATGAAGAAGTTAATGACGAAAACAAAGAAAAAAATTATATTCACAGGGAAAGAAAATCTTCAAAAATGATGAGAAGAATGTTCTTTAAAGATGTTGACCAAGAAAATATGACTGCAAAACTTGATGGAGGAATCCTAGAAATTACTATTCCTAAAAAGACTGAAGAAAAGAAAAATAAAAAGATTGAAATTAAATAATCTTTTATAAATTAAAAAATAACTTGATAAGTATATTTTAAAATATTCATAAATAATCCAAAAAATTTTAAGACTGGGGGCGACCTCGGTCTTTTTTTGTATAAAAATTTCTCATTAAATAATATTTAAAAATTATCAAAATTAAGATGTTGTAGTTACAAAAATAATAAGTAGATGAAATTTTTTTTATTTATTATAATGAAAGTGGAGGGATTATGTTAAATTCAGATATTATTGCTAGACTTTCTACTTATGCACTTTTTTATGAAGTATCACTTAGTCCAAAGCCTGGGCTTGTAACTTTAATAGATAAAGGCGCCCATGTGGATATGGATTACATAGATTTTTTCAAGTCAGCTTTAGTTCTTCATGACTACTTTAAAATTGCCTATGAGCTTGGCGAAAAGTCAGATGGAGAAGATTATAAAGAGCTTAGAAAATTTGGCATCCTTTATGAAGAGAAGATGAGAAAAGCGACTCATGGTGCCAACACTCACAAGGGAATTATTTTTTCTCTAGGTCTTATGGTCTATGCCACTGCCATTGAAATTAAAAGAGAAAATTTTTCTTTTGAAAAAATTATTTCAAGAGTTGCCTATCTAAACAGGGGAATTACCAGTGAATTAAATAAAAAAGTTGCCACAAGTCATGGAGAAGAAAATTTTAAAAAGTACGGTCTAAAGGGCATTAGAGAAGAGGCTGAAGAAGGCTTCAGAAAGGCCCTTCTTGGCTTAGATTTTTTAAAAAAGGCAGAAAAAAATATAAACTTTGACTATGCCCTTACAGGCACTCTTTATTATTATATGTCCTTTATTGAGGACTCAAATATAATAAAAAGAGGAGGACTAGAAGGACTTGAATTTTCAAAAAATCAGGCAAAGTACGTACTAAAGAATAAACTTTACGAAAGTTCAGAGGGCATGATGGAGATAAAAAAAATAAATGATGAATTTAAAAGAAAAAATTTAAGTCCTGGTGGCTGTGCCGACTTTTTAATTTTAAGTCTTTATTTTTATTTATTGGAGGATTACTGTGATTGAATATAGACAAGTGATGAAATTCGAAAAAAAGAAAATTGAAAAATTTTTAAAGGACTTTAATATAAATTATGAAAGAGATGTTGAGTACACAATTGCAGCCTTTGATGGAGAAAAAATTATTGGCACAGGCTCAGCAGCTGGAAGGGTCCTAAAGTGTTTTGCCATTGACGAAACTTATCAGGGCATGGGCATAACAAATGCAATAATAACAAAACTAATAGATCACCAGTATGAAATAGGCAACAAACACCTCTTTATTTTTACAAAGCCAAAAAACATAAAAATATTTTCTGACTTTGGCTTTTCTCTTGTTGAAGAAACAGAAGATGTGGCCCTTCTTGACAATAAAATAGAAAAGCTTCATGAAATTTTAAAAAACATGGAAGATAAGAGAGAGTCTGGCGCCATAGTAATAAATGCAAATCCTATGACTAAGGGACATCTCTATTTAATTGAAGAGGCAAGAAAAATGACAGACCTTCTTCATATTTTTATGGTGGAAGAAGATGGCTCAACTTTTCCCTTTGAATTTAGATATAAAATTGTGGCAGAGGAAGTATCTAAGTTTGACAATGTAATTCTCCATAAAGGTAATGATTACATAATTTCAAAAAACACCTTTCCCACATATTTTTATAAGGACGAAAAGACAGTTTTAAAGGCCTATTCAGAGCTTGACACGAAAATTTTTGGAAGATACTTTGTAAGAGCCTTAAATATAAAAAAGAGATTTGTTGGCACAGAAGATAAGGATATAGTCACAAGAAATTACAATGAAACCATGAAGAAGATTCTCCCAGCTTATGGAGTTGAGCTAATAGAAATACCTAGAATAGAAAGTGACGGCGAAGTAATTTCTGCTTCTAAGGTTAGAAAACTTTTAAAAGAAAAAAAATTTGAAGAAGCCTATAAGTTTTTACCTGATGCCACAATTAAGGCATTAAAATCAGAGGAAGGACAGAGGATTATTAATGAAAGACTCTAAAATTATTGCCATGCAAAAAATGCTTGATGCAAAGGAAAAGAGATATTACAAAATAAAAGCCTTGACGGAAAAATATAATTTGCCAGTTTTATCTTTTATGTTAAATATTCCTGGGGAAGATAAAAATTTTGAAGATGCAGTTAATTTTCACAGAGCTTATATAGAACAAATAAAAAATATTTTAGAAAAAGAAGATATAAAAATTTTATGGGAAGAATATAATAATCTCAACACAGGTATGGAATACCTTGCAGTCCTTAATGGCGAGGGAAAATTTATAAAGGAAAAAATGATTGGCCTTGAAGAAGAAAGTAGAGAAGGAAGGCTTCTTGATATAGATATCTATGACAGGGACTTTAAACAAATTTCAAGGTCAAGTCTTGGGCTTTCTGAGAGAAAATGTATAATTTGTGATGATCTAGCAAGAACTTGCATCAAAAAAGAAAGACATAGGCAAGATGAGTTAGAAAAAAAAGTAAGAGAAATTTTAAAAAATTATAAAAGCAAAAATTAAAAATATTAACTTAATATTTTATATTGAAAGCAAGCATTGGACTTGCTTTTTTAAAATTTATTAGGATTTTAAAAGCGTTACCACAAAAAAAATTTGTTAAGTTCACAACATAATAGTTGCAGCAAATCTCTTGGAATAGAATTTAACTTATTGCATAAGATTGCTTTTCTGGGGTATCATAAATATATATAAAAAGGAGGTTTTTTCTTATGAAGAAAAAATATTTTGGACTTAACCTTCCAATGTTATTAGTTTTAGCAATAATTGTTTTCATAGCAACATACACGGGAGTTTTGTCAAAAGATTTAGCGGGCGGCATTGCCCTTATGTTCGCAATAGGTATTATTTTATATGAAATTGGAGAGATTATTCCAATCTGGAATACTTATGTTGGCGGTGGACTTGTTCTTGCCTTCTTAGGTGCAGCAGTTCTAGTTTATCTAAATGTTATACCAGAAGAATATGTTGAACTTATTTCAGCTGTTAACTCAAAGCCTATGGGACTATTAAACTTCTTTATCATAATGCTTATCTCTGGTTCACTTCTAGGACTTAATAGAGATCTTATGATCAAGTCTTTTGCAGGATATATTCCAGCAATCCTTGGTGGAGTTTTAGGTGCTGCCATTCTTGGTATTATTGGTGGACTTTTCTTTGGAGTTTCTCCATCTGAAACTGTTTTAAAGTATGTTCTTCCAGTAATGGGTGGAGGTAACGGTGCAGGTGCAGTTCCTCTAAGTCAAATTTATCAAAGAGTTACAGGAGATGCTGCTGCAAACTACTATGGTTTTGCTATTTCAATTCTTACAATTGCAAATATCTTTGCTATAATTGCTGGTGGTATTTTAAATAAGATTGGTAACAGTAAGCCAAGCCTTACAGGAGATAAGAAAACTCTTATGAGATCAGCTCCTGAAATTGAACAAAATGAAGAAAAGTTTACTACACAATTAAAGGACTACGCTGGAGCAATTTTAATGGCTCTTACTTTCTACCAACTAGGTAGACTTGTAGCTGATAAGCTTTGGGATCCACTAGTTCCTTCAGTGCCAATTCATCCCTTTGCCTTTATGATTATTATTGTTGCTCTTGCTAATGGTCTTGGAATTGTTCCTGGACCACTTAGACAAGCTGCTAAGGAAGTTCAATCTTTCTTTACTAAGAACATTGTAATCTTAATTATGGTTGGGGTTGGTGTTGAAACAGACCTACACGAACTTGTAGCTGCAATTACTTTTGGAAATGTTATTATGGCTCTTCTAATTGTAATCGGGGCTGTTATTGGTTCAGGACTTGTTGGACACCTTGTAGGATTCTTCTTTATTGACTCTGCTGTTACTGCAGGACTTTGTATGGCTAACAGAGGTGGATCTGGTGACTTGGCAGTTCTTGGGGCAGCTGACAGAATGGATTTAATTTCTTATGCACAACTTTCATCAAGACTTGGTGGAGGAATAATACTTGTTATAGGATCAATACTCTTTGGAACGCTCATGTAGTAGGAGGGATATTTTTGAAACTAAAAAAAGAAGCAATGGCTGGAACTCTTGAGTCAAATGATATTTTAATAACAGTTGACAACGGCGAAGGCATAACTATTGAACTTGAAAGTTCAGTAAAAAAACAATTTGGAAAACAAATTGAAAAAGTTATTAGAGAAACTTTAGAAGAATTAAATGTGGAAAATGTAAAGCTTACTGCAGTAGATAAGGGAGCTTTGGATTACACAATTAAGGCAAGAGTAGAAGCAGCATGCTTTAGAGCAGCTGAAAGTACAGAATATAATTGGAGCTGATATTTTGAAAGAGAGATTAAGAAGAACAATGATGTTTCTTCCAGGTAACAACCCTGCAAACATCACTGATGCTCACATTTATGGCCCTGACTCAATAATGATCGACCTTGAAGATGCAACGAGTATCAATCAAAAAGATGCGGCAAGATTTTTAGTTTACAATGCACTTAAAACTTTGGACTACGGAAAAACTGAAGTTGTTGTAAGAATAAATTCCCTTGACACACCTTTTGGACGTGAAGATATTAAGGCTGTTGTTAAAGCTGGAGTAGATGTAATTAGATTACCAAAATCAGAAACTGCACAAGATGTTAAAGATGTAGATGAAATAATAACTGAAGTTGAAGAAGAAATGGGATGTCAAGGAAGAACTCTTATGATGGCTGCCATTGAATCTCCAACTGGTGTAATTAACGCAGTTGACATTGCAAAGGCATCACCTAGAATGATGGGTATTGCCCTTGGAGCTGCTGACTATGTTACAAACTTAAAGACACAAAGATCTAAACATGGTTGGGAACTTTTTGCAGCAAGAAGTCAAATTGTACTAGCTGCAAGAAATGCAGGCATTGCTTGTTTTGATACAGTTAACACAAACTTAGACGATATGGATGCCTTTAGAGAAGAAGTTCAATTTATTAAGGATCTTGGCTTTGACGGAAAATCTGTAATTCACCCTAAACAAATTGCTGTTGTAAATGAAGTTTACACACCAACAGAAAAGGACATCACTAAGTCACTTAGAATTATTGCAGGTTCTAAGGAAGCTGAAAGAAAGGGTTCTGGAGTTATTACTGTTGACGGAAAAATGGTTGACTATCCAATTATTGCTGGAGCTCAAAGAGTTCTTGACCTTGCAGTTGCAAGTGGAGTGCTAAAGAAGGAGGATATTGATGAACTATAATAAAAATGCAGTAGGAAGAGATATCCCTGAATACCTTGAAGGCATTGGTGAACTTGTTCCTTTTAAAGGCGAAGGCAAATATCTAAGAACTGATAGAAAGGCTTCTCCAAAAATTAGATATGGAAAAAGAGACGAAAGTAAACTTTTAGGCTCTATTGAAGAAGCAGTAAAGAAAAGTGGTCTAAAAGATGGAATGACAATTTCCTTCCACCACCACCTAAGAAATGGCGACTATGTTGTAAATATGGTTATGCAAGTTATTGCAGATATGGGCATTAAAGACTTAACTCTTGCTCCATCATCTCTTTCACCTTGCCACGACAAACTAATTCCTTTAATTGAAAAAGGTGTAATCACTGGCATTCAATCATCAGGACTTAGGGGAGAACTTGGAGAAAAAATTTCACAGGGAATCCTTAAAAAACCATGTATAATTCGTTCTCACGGTGGCCGTGCAAGAGCAATTGAAGATGGAGAACTTCACATTGATGTAGCCTTTTTAGCTGCACCAGCATGTGATGAATATGGAAACATTAATGGTAGAGAAGGAAAAGCTGCTTGTGGCTCACTTGGTTATGCTATTGTAGATGCACAGTATGCTGATTGTGTAGTTGCAATTACAGATAATCTTGTGCCATTTCCAAATATTCCTGCATCAATTGGCATGATGTATGTTGATTATGTAGTTAAAGTTGATGCAATTGGAGATCCAAAGGGAATTGTTTCTGGATCAATTAGATTTAATGACAATCCACGTGATTTATTAATTGCAAATAATGCTGTAAAGGCAATTAAAGCATCTGGACTTTATAAAGATGGCTTTAGATTCCAAACTGGAGCAGCAGGTTCAACTCTTGCAGTTGCCAAAATTCTTCGTGAAGAAATGAAAAAGGACAATATAAAGGCTTCAATGGCACTTGGTGGAATCACTGGATATATGGTTACAATGCTTGAAGAAGGTCTTATTGATGGTATTTACGATACACAATCCTTTGACCTTGATGCAGTAAGATCAATTCGCGAAAATCCAAAGCACTTTGAACAAACAGCATCATCTTATGCAAATCCAAATAATCCGACCCCTGCAGTTAACACTCTTGATTTTGTACTTCTTGGAGCACTTGAAATTGACACTGACTTCAATGTAAATGTAATGACAAGATCAGATGGAGTTATTAACCAAGCAGTTGGTGGACACCAAGACACTGCACCTGGAGCAAAGATGTCACTTATCCTTGCACCACTTGTAAGATCAAGAAATCCAATTATCATGGATAAGGTTACAACAGTTTGTACACCAGGCGAATCTGTTGATGTAGTATGTACTGACTACGGCATTGCTGTAAATCCAAAGAGAAAAGATTTAATCGAAAAATTTGAAGAAGCTGGAATTGAAGTTAAAGACATCAAAGAATTGCAACAAATGGCAGAAAAACTTACAGGTAAACCTGAAGAAATTAAATTCTCTGACGAAGTAGTTGCAGTTGTAGAATATAGAGATGGTTCTATAATTGATGTAATTAACAAAGAAGCTTAAAAGTAAAAAAATCTAACTATACTATAAGGAGAGACTGCGGTCTCTCTTTTTTTAAGTAATGAATAAAAATAAAAAAAATTTTCATTTAAAGATAAGAATAATTGACAGAATGACAAAAGGATGCTATTATAATTTTAAAATTTAAACTCTATAGGAAGAAGAGTAGCCTATTTAAACTTTTACAGAGAGCTTCGTTTGGTGAAAGAAGCAGGGGAGAATATGTGAACATGGTCTTTCTCGAGTGCTTGTCGATATTTAGATGAGTGCGGGCTCGCCCGTTATAGCGATAGAGTATGGTAGTACTTGAAGAGTCCCTTATTGCGAGATAAGGGAGAATTAAGGTGGTAACACGAAACTTTCGTCCTTTTTTGGATGAGAGTTTTTTTTATTGTATCTCTTCTTAAAGTACAGATTTTATAAAAGTGAGGAATAAGAAATGCCATTAATAATACCTAAGGATTTAATAGTTGAAGAAGTTTTAGAAAGAGAAAATATTTTTACAATGAGGGATTCATCTGCCAAGGAGCAAGACATAAGACCTCTTAATATAGCAATTGTAAATTTAATGCCAAAAAAAGAAGAGACAGAGCTTCAACTTTTGAGGATGCTATCAAATACTGCCCTTCAAATAAATATTGACCTTGTGAGAATGGAGTCCTATAATCCAACAAATAGTGATGTCAAAAGACTTAATGCCTTTTATAAAACTTATGAGGACATAAAGAATAATAAGTACGACGCAATGATAATAACTGGAGCGCCAATTGAAACTATTGCCTATGAAGAAATTAAATATTGGGATGAATTAAAGACAATTTTTGAATTTGCCAAAGACAATGTCTACTCCACAATGTTTATTTGCTGGTCAGCTCAGGCAGCCCTTTATCATTATTATAATATTGAGCACAAAGTTTCTAAGGGAAAAATATTTGGTGTCTTTGAATTTGACAAGTTAAAGGACAATAAAATCGTAAAGGGTTTTGACGATACTTTTTTAGTTCCAACTTCAAGACACACCTATGTGGATATAGAAGATTTTTATGACTTTCCAGATTTAGAAGTTCTTGCAGCAAGACCTGACACAGGAGTTTCTCTTGTAACAACAAAGGATAACCGCTTTGTATTTAATTTTGGCCACTGGGAATATGACAAGGACACTCTACACAATGAATACATCAGAGATATTTCCCAAGGCAAAAAAATTGCTCCACCTAAAAATTATTATGAAGACAATGACCCTAAAAAGGAAATTAAGATTAGATGGAGATCTGCAGGAAACTTGTTCTTCTCCAACTGGCTAAACTACTGCGTATATCAAGAGACACCTTTTGCCATTGAAACAATAGAAGGCAAATCAGTTTCAAAATTTGGAGGATCTTCTTTAAAGGACGCAGGACAATTTGCCAAGGTTAAAAAAATAATTTTCTCCAAGGATGATAGAGATGTAATTGTAGTTTCTGCACCAGGCAGAAGATTTAGGGAAGACACAAAAATTACAGACGAATTAATTTCTCTATCAGATAAAAATGTAAAAATTGATGAACTTGATAAGATTATTAAATCTCTTGAAGAAGAATTAAAAGTTCAAGAAGCTTATAGAGATACGCAACTTGAAAAAATTAAAAAGAGATTTCTATCTATAGCTGAAGAATTAAAATTAGAAGAATTTTGGGATGAGGAATTAAAATTTGTTTTTGATGAAATAAAAAATTCTAGGGACAAGGAATTTATAGTAAGTAGAGGAGAATACTTAAACGCAAAACTCTTGTCAAGATATTTAGGCTATGATTTTATAGATGCCAAGGACATAATTATTTTTGATGATGAGGGACAAGTTGACCTTGAAAAATCAAGAGAGGCAATAAGAAATCACATTGTCGAAAATCAAAAAGCAGTTGTGCCAGGTTTTTATGGCAGCGACAAAAATGGAGATATAGTAACTTTTACAAGAGGTGGCAGCGACTACACAGGAAGCCTAATTGCCTATGCTCTAGATTCAAAAGTTTATGAAAATTGGACTGATGTAAATGGAATAATGACTTCAGACCCCAATAGAGATCCCAATGCAAAGACAATTGACAAGCTAAATTTTAAGGAGTTAAAGGAAATAATAGATAAGGGCGCTCAGGTCTACCAAGGCGATGCCATAAAACCTGTTGAAGAAAAAAATATAACAATAAAAATATTAAATACCAATGATCCAAGAAATCACGGAACGATTATTAAAGATTAAGAAAAAAGCCAGAGTTTTAAAAACTTTGGCTTTTTCAATTAAAAAAGGCTCGCATAGCAAGCCTTTAATATTTTAAATTATAGAGATTCTGCAATTTTTTCTGTCAAATCAATAACTCTTTCAGTGTAACCCCATTCGTTGTCATACCATGAAATTAATTTAACCATTTTGCCATTAACTGTAGTAAGAAGTGAGTCGAAAATAGAAGAGTGAGTGTTTCCTATAATATCAGATGAAACAAGTTCGTCTTCAGAATATTCAAGGATGCCCTTTAATTCATTTTCAGCTGCCTTTTTCATTGCTGCATTGATTTCTTCTACTGTAGCTTCTTTTTCAAGTTCAAAAGTAACATCAACAAGAGAGCCAGTTGGAACAGGAACTCTTAGGGCAAAACCTGTTAAGATTCCGTCAACCTCTGGAATAACTTTTCCAACAGCCTTAGCTGCACCAGTTGAAGTAGGAATAATATTTTCTGCACCCATTCTTGCACGACGCATATCTTTTTTGTGAACACCATCGTGAATATTTTGGTCATTAGTGTAGGCGTGAACTGTAGACATAAGTCCCTTCTTAATTCCAAAGTTTTCTAAAATAACTTTAGTAACTGGAGCTAGACAGTTTGTTGTACAAGATGCGTTAGAGATAATATCGTCTTTAGCAGGATCATATTTGTCGTCATTAACTCCCATAACAACAGTAAGCATGTTGCCCTTACCTGGAGAAGTTAAGACAACTTTTTTTGCTCCACTAGTTAGATGTCCTCTAGCCTTGTCTTCATCTTTGAAGGCACCTGAAGAGTCAATAACTATATCAACACCAAGTTCCTTCCAATTCATTTGGTCTGGAGTTTTTGATTCAACAAAAGTAACTTTTTTTCCATTGATAATCATTCCGTCATCAGTAAATTCAATTTCACCAGGGAATTTTCTATAAATAGAATCAAATTTAAATAGGTGAGTTCTTTCCTTTAAAGTTTTTTCTAAATTTCTAACGGCTACATGAGTAACTTCGAAATTACAATCATCTCTTAGAGCCCAAATTCTAAGAGCATCTCTACCAATTCTTCCAAAACCCATTATGCCAACATTTTTTTTCATAAAAACCTCCATAATCATTACATTGTTATATTCATTATAACACAAGTAGAAAAAAGTGAAATCTAATATTGTTTTAAAGATGGTGGAAGGGGTATTTTATCTGTAATTAATGGACAATATTATATTGTGGAGTTATAATAAACTTATGAGTAAGAAAGAAAAATTAATAGAAAAGTTTTTAGATATAAATATTTCAAAAAACTTAAAATATAGCGATTTCTTAAAATTGGCAAAAGCTTTAGATTGGCAAAAAGAAGAAGGAGCTGGAAGTAGAGAAAAATGGTATTATAATAACAAATTAATTTTGAGAATGCACAATCCTCATGGTAAGACTTCTCTAGGAATTGGGCGTGCAGAAGATATTAGAGATGCGATATTAGGAGGTAAGTTTAAATGAGAAAATATTTAAAATATAAAGATTATTTAGCTTGGTATGAGTGGATTGAAGAAGATAAAGAATTTCATGGACGCATATTGGGCGTTGAGGCAGTAATTGGTTTGTATGGAAATACAAAGGATGAACTAATTGAAGATTTTAAAATTGCTGTAAAAGAGTATGAGGAAGAATTTGAGAGACAAAATAAAGTTCCAGTTAATGAAATTAAAGAAGCTTTGGTAGTGTAAGTTTGCACTACCTTTTTTATTTGTAAAGATAAGCTGAATTAAGTGAAATTCAAAAATTATTGTGATAATATAGGTAAAAAGGAAGTGGCAATATGAATAGCGGAATAAGTAGAGAAGATGCACTAAAACTTTTAAAGGAATACAATAAAGATGAGTTTCACATAAGACATGGTCTAACTCTTGAAAGTGTAATGGGATATTTTGCAGAAGAATTTGATAGGGACAATGTAGACTTTTGGAAAATGGCAGGACTTCTTCACGATGTTGATTATGAAAAATATCCAGAAGAGCATTTGAAAAATACGCCGGAAATTTTAAAAAGTGCAGGTGGAAGCGATGAATTAATTCATGCAATTTTATCTCACGGTCATGGTCAATGTTCAAGTGTAGAACCAGAGCTTTTTATGGAGAAAGTTCTCTTTGCAGTAGATGAACTTACAGGTTTAATTTATGCAGCCTCACTTATGAGACCATCAAAAAGCACAAAGGACATGAATTTAAAAAGCGTTAAGAAAAAATTTAAGGACAAAAAATTTGCTGAAGGCTGCTCTCGTGATGTTATAAAAAAAGGAGCAGAAAATTTAGGCTGGGAACTTGACCAGTTAATAGAAAAAACTCTTATAGCAATGCAAGATAGGGAAGATTTTATAGAAGAATCTTTGAAAAAAGAGACAATCTCTTAAAAAAATTATCTAAAATCCTATAATTTCGTTGATTAGGAAGACTTGCTGTGTTAGAATTTATATGTTATAGAAATTTAAGGGAGGTAGTTGTTTGCAAACTTTTTTATCTATTATAATTATTATTGCTAGCATTATTATAATAACTGTAGTTGCACAAATGGAATCAGATCAAGCTGGTCTTGGAACTCTTCAAGGTGAAGAAACAACAACTTGGGGATCACACAAGGGTTCAAGTAAAAAAGACATCCAAAATAAAGTTGTTATTATTTCAAGCATAGTTTTTGCACTTGCACTTATTATTTTAGCTACAATTAAGTAAAATTAGAGAGGAATTAGAAATGATATTTTTTCTACTTCCTGTAGTTGTCTTTATTGCAATTGTATTTTTATTAGTAGCTCTTTTATAAATACTTTGCAATTAAAAATTAAGGAGGATTAAAATGAATATTTTATATTTAGCTCCTATAGTCGGCGTTTTGGCACTTTTATTTGCTTTCTTTAAGGCAAGTTTCGTGTCAAAACAAGATGCCGGAAATGAAAGAATGAAGGAAATTTCATCTTACATTTCAGAAGGAGCTATGGCATTTTTGACAAGAGAATATAAGGCTCTTGTTGTATTTGTCATTGTACTTGCAATTATTTTGGCAGTAGGACTTAAATCAATTCCAACTGCTATTTGTTTCGTAGTTGGAGCTATCTTTTCAGTAGCTGCTGGTTATGTTGGTATGAAAGTTGCTACAAAAGCAAACGTTAGAACAACAAATGCAGCATGGAAGGGTGGACTAGGTAAAGCCCTTGACGTTGCCTTTTCAGGTGGAGTTGTAATGGGAATGTGCGTTGTTGGACTTGGAATTATTGGTATTACTTGCGCATACTTCCTAACAGAAGGACAAACTGAAATTATTACAGGATTTTCACTTGGAGCATCTTCTATTGCACTTTTTGCAAGAGTAGGTGGAGGAATTTATACTAAGGCAGCAGATGTTGGAGCTGACCTTGTAGGTAAAGTTGAAGCTGGAATCCCAGAAGACGACCCAAGAAACCCTGCTGTTATCGCTGATAACGTAGGAGATAACGTTGGTGACGTTGCTGGAATGGGCGCTGACTTATTTGAATCCTATGTAGGAGCACTTCTATCAGTTATTACTCTTGGAGTTGTAGCTTACGGAGATGATGGTGTTAAATTTGGTCTTCTTGTTGCAACAGTTGGTATTTTAGCATCAATTGTAGCTGCTTTCTTTGTAAAGGGAGACAAGAACCCACAAAAAGCTCTTAACGCAGGAGAATATGTTGCAGCAGCTGTTACTATGATTGCTTCAGCATTTTTATCAAATTACATTTTTGGAAGTTTTTCACCTTTTGCACCAGTAATTATTGGTATTGCAGTTGGTCTTATAATTTCTAAATTTACTGAATATTATACAGCTGATGATTATGCACCAGTAAAAAGAATTGGCGCTGAATCACAAACAGGAGCTTCTACAAATATTATTGCAGGACTTTCTGTTGGTATGATGTCAACAGTTGGACCAATTATTGTAATCGCAATTGGAATTATTGCATCTTATCTTGGAGCAGGCGGAGCAAGCAATTCAATAATTGGACTTTACGGAATTTCACTAGCAGCTGTTGGTATGCTTTCAACAACTGGTATGACAATTGCCGTAGATGCTTACGGACCAATTGCTGATAACGCTGGTGGTATTGCAGAAATGTGCGAACTACCAGAAGATGTTCGTGATATAACAGACTCACTTGACTCTGTTGGTAATACAACAGCAGCAATAGGAAAGGGATTTGCAATAGGCTCAGCAGCACTTACTGCCCTTGCACTTTTCGTTTCTTATATTAACGCAACTGGACTTAGTGGAATTGATATTTCTAAACCACAAGTTATAGCAGCAACATTCGTCGGTGGTATGCTTCCATTTGCCTTCTCTGCACTAACAATGTCAGCAGTAGGCAATGCAGCATCAGAAATGATTGATGAAGTAAGAAGACAATTTAAAGAAATCCCTGGAATTATGGAAGGCACAGGAACTCCTGACTATGCAAGATGTGTAGACATCTCAACAGGAGCAGCCCTAAAACAAATGATCGTTCCAGGACTTATAGCAGTAGTAGTTCCTATAGTAGTTGGAATTTTACTTGGAACTGAAGCCCTAGGTGGACTTCAAGCAGGAGCTCTTGTAACTGGTGTACTAATGGCAATCTTTATGTCAAACGCTGGTGGAGCTTGGGATAATGCAAAGAAATACATCGAAGGTGGAGCACATGGTGGCAAAGGTTCAGAAGCTCACAAGGCAGCTGTAACTGGAGATACTGTTGGTGACCCATTCAAAGATACATCAGGACCTTCTCTTAATATCTTAATTAAACTAATAACTGTTGTATCCCTAGTATTTGCACCATTATTTGTACAATACGGCGGAATATTCCTATAAAAAAATAAATCTGTTAGAGAAAAATCTCTAGCAGATTTTTTATTGCAAACAAGACTAAATTTTAAAAACTCTGTTAGGACCTTTACCTGGCAGAGTCTTTTTATAAACAGTAAATTTGACAGGAAAAAAGAGTTTTATATAATTTAATTAGATAACATAGTAAAATACATGGATATTTTATATGGAGGTATTATTGATGCAAAAAAAAGTAGGAATAGCTTTGATAATTATTTTAGCTTTATCATTGTTAATATATTTTAGAAATAAAACTAATAATGAAAAAATAGATGATAAGAATAATTCCAATGTTATGAGTGAAGAAGTAAAAGCAAATATTATCAATAAAAATTCTAATGACCTTTATAGAGATGTAATCATTAGTAAAGATAACGACTTTCATGGAAGAAAATTGAATAGCCAGTTTTCTTTTACATTATTACTGGATAAAGATGATAAGATAAAATTCCAAGACCCTAAAGATTATGAAATTAATTTTAGATTATTGGAAGATGCAAATATTAGAGAATTTTATGAATATCAAATTCTTTCAGAAGATTTTGAATTGGCTAAAGACTATAAAGATATAGAACACTTTAAGTTTTATCTTACTTATTCTATAAGGGATAATATGGGAAAATCAGAAAATAATGGTCCAGAAATTTATAGTTTGCATGGTGAAATAAATATAGAAGATATATGAGAACTCATCTTAGAAATAAGATGAGTTTTTTTATTTAAGAAATATTCATAATAATTTTTTATTGTTTTCAGATGCAGAAGGCAATATAGATGCCAGCAATCAAATTTGAAATGGCATGTATAATCCAGCTCGGAATAATTGACCCACCTGATAATTTTTCGTTAATATAACCCATAGCAAGAGCTATAAAACCTGTCATTAGAATAATTAAAATAGATTTTAAATTACCGACAAGAGGAAAGAACATTACTCCATGCAAGAGACCAAATAGGATTCCTTGTATAAAATTTGCCTTAGTAAATCCTAACTTACTGGCAAGTCTTTTTAAGATAAATCCCCTAAACAAGACTTCTTCCGGAAAAGATGTATTAAAGACTGCGTATATAAAAATTGCAGGAAGGGCAGCAAACCTAAGTCCTTGGAATTCTGTAGTTGCATTTTCTATATTTTTTAAGCTATTAAGAAGAATTAAGCTTATCAATAAATAAAAAGTTGTCACTATAATAATTGCAAGTGCTGTCTTCTTGCTTCCCTTTATTTTTTTTAGTCCTATCCATTTCCTAAATCTTTCCTTTTTCCTTGCCGAAAAATACCAAAAAAGAAAGGGGATAAGTGAAAATATTATAATTTGTAATAAACTACTAATGATTTTATTTATTGTTAGGCTCATTTTACGCTCCCAATTAAAATTTTATCTGTAACCTTTTAAGCATAGAGTTCTAAGAAATAAACTCATGCAATAAAGTATAACAACCTTAAAGGCTACTTAACAAATTTTAGTATAGCACAAGAAAATCTACATTTTTATATTTTATGAAAATTTTACACAAATTTTAATAAGCTAGAATTTGTCATGAAACAACCACTAGCCTTAGCCAGTGGTTGTTGATTAAAAATTTTAGCAATTTGTTGGGTCTAGTAAATTATTTAAAGTCTTTACATGAATTCCCGTTGCATTCTTTGGAAGGTAGCCTGATTTTTTATTTCTATAGGCTGTTGCTGCTATGTCAAGGTGAACCCAAGGCGTGCCTTCTTTTACAAACTCGCCAACAAAAAGTCCTGCTGTAACAGAGCCTGCATCTCTACCTGAAGTGTTCTTGATGTCTGCAACTTCTGACTTGTTTAATTTTTTGTAGTCTTCGTCATAAGGGAAGGCCCAAATTTTTTCGCCAGATAATTTTCCTGCTTCAAGGACTTCCTTATAAAAGTCTTCATTATTTGTCACAGCGCCAGTGTAAACTTCTCCAAGGGCAATTGTCACTGCACCAGTAAGTGTTGCAAGGTCAATAATTTTTTCTGCATCAAGATCATTTGTGGCATAGTGAACTGCATCGGCAAGGGTAATTCTTCCTTCAGCGTCTGTGTTTGCCACTTCAATTGTAAGCCCCTTCATAGAGTCAATTACATCGCCAGACTTGTAAGATGTGCCTGAAATCATATTTTCGCAAGCGGCAACTACTCCCACTACATTTACCTTAGCCTTGTTCTTTGCAAGGGCATAGATTGTCCCAATAACTGTGCCTGCACCACCCATGTCGCAGTGCATATAGTTCATGCCAGCAGGAGATTTTATGTTGTAGCCACCTGAGTCGTAAGTTAGTCCCTTGCCAACTAGGGCAATTTTTTCTGACTCAGCATTTTTATATTCCATTACAATAAGTCTTGGACGGTTAGTTGCGCCTGCTGCCACTCTTAAAAATGCCTCCATGCCAATTTTTTCTATTTCATCTTCTTCATAAACCCTTACCTTTACGCCAAGACTTTCTAATTTTTCTACTGCGATATTAGCAAGACTTTCTGGATAAATTACATTGGCTCTTTCATTAACTAGGTCTCTTGCTAGAAAAACTCCATCCATAATATTTTCCATTTTATCTAAGCCTGCACGAAGTTTTTCTTCAGGTCCCTTAAAGGCAGAGTAGTTTACAGTAAGTTCAAAGTCAGCCTTTTTTTCTTTGACATCAGTTTTTTTAGTGAACTCATACTCTCCTTGGCGAAGACCTTCATAGGCCGCCATAATAGTTTTTCTGTTGCACATAGAAAGGTCTGGCATTTTTATTTCTACTTCATGTTCTTGGTTGTCTCTTAAAATATTTCCAAGCTCAAAGAAAAGATTTCGCACATCTTCAAGGTCAAGTTCATCATCGCCTAATCCCATAAAAATTTCTGATTCTTCAAGAAAACTAGGAAGATAAAGAGATTCCTTAAACTTGTAAGAAAATTTTTTCTTTTCGAGATATTCCTTAATCTCTTCTGGAAGCTTATCATCTTTTTTTACAAGGTGGACTTTAAGGCCGCCTTCTTTATACAAATTAAATTTAATCATATTTCACCTCTACCTTCATTATACATGAGATTTGTAAAAGGTCTAATAATTGTGAAGTAATATTTATTAAATAAAGTTTATACATCACTATTTTTTCGCGATAAATTATGATATTATTAAATTATAAAATAATAGCATCAATTTAGTTGATAACGCTGGATTGGTGTTTTTTTGGGTGGTGTTATAATGGGTAGAGAATTTAAAGCGTCAATAATGTTATTTTTCACATCAATAATTTGGGGCCTTGCCTTTGTAGCACAAGCCCAGGGTATGGAATATATTGGTCCCTTTACTTTTACGGCAGTAAGATCTCTTGTTGCTATAATTTTTTTGTACTTAACTTATTTATTTTTTAATAAAACATCAAAATCCTATAGAGAGCAAAAATTTGACATGAAAAAAACTATAAGAGGTGGAGTTCTTTGTGGGCTTGTCTTTACTTTTGGCATTAATTTTCAACAATTTGGTCTTATCTATACAACTGCAGGTAAGGCAAGCTTTCTCACTGCGCTTTATATAGTGTTTCTTCCAATTATTGGACTTTTTTCGGGAAAAAGAATAAATAGAAAACTTCTTCTATGTATAGTTCTTGCCATGCTTGGAACTTATCTCATGTCCATAAAGGGAAGCCTTAGCATGAATAAGGGCGATTTCATTACAATTATGGGTGCAATAGTTTTTGCCATTCACATTTTAATGCTGGCGGAATTTTCTGTAGATACTAATGCAGTTTTAGTATCCCTATTTCAATTTGCAATTTGTGGAATTATTTCTTTTCTTGCAGCTTTTGTTTTTGAAGAGATAAATATTTCTGCAATTTTAAAATCCTACATTGCTATTTTGTATGTTGGGGTTTTGTCATCAGGCGTTGGTTTTACAATTCAGATTATGGCACTAAAAGAACTGGACCCAGTAATTGCATCTATGATAAGTTCTTTGGAATCAGTTTTTGGAGCAATTTTTGGCTGGCTAATCCTTTCACAAAGCATGAGTGAGAGGGAAATTATTGGTGCGGTAATTATTTTTATTGCCACACTTATTGCACAACTTCCAATTGAAAGTTATTTAAAGAAAAAATTTGATAGATAAAATTTTTCACAAGAATTTTATATTAATTAAAAAAGATTTCACATTTATCATATATAATGTTTGAGAGGTGAAAATATGTCACTATTTAATAAATTTTTCCAAAAAGCTGGAAAAAAATTAATTACAATTGATGGAGAATATGGCAGCGGAGCTAATGAAATTGCAAAAAAAGTTGCCGAAAAAATAAATTATCAGTTCTTTGACGAAAAATTAATTGAACTTATGAGCCTTGAAGGCAAAGTAAAACCTGAAGAAATAAAAAAAGATGATTCCTTTTTGCAAGGGACAATTTATGATTTATATAGACAAAATTATTCCTACTCCCAAGAGGATATTGCAACAAATGATGCTGCCTTTCTTTTGGATTCAAGAACTATAAGAGAAATTGCAAAAAATAAAAAGGCTGTAATTTTTGGAAAATGCAGTGATTTTGTCTTAGAAGATTTTCCAAAACTTTCTGTATTTATTTACGCATCAAGTGACTTTAAAGAAGAGAGGATTTTAAATACTTACAATGTAAAAAAAGATAAGCTTGAACTAAAACTAGAGCGTGAAAATAATAGAAGGTCAAATCACTATGGAAGAAATACTGGAAAAATTTGGGGCGAGAGATCAAATTATGACCTCTTAATAGATTCATCAGCCTTTGACTTTGAGACCATAGCAAATTTAATTGTAGACATGTCACAAAATAAAAAATAAGAATCCTGACTTGTGTCAGGATTTTTTTATTGAAAAAATTTATAAAAACTTTACACTATTTTTAAATGAAATATATATTTCATAGAAAACTCCTTTGTAAAATAAAGACAAAGGTAAAAAATTTGAAAATTTTAAGACTTGCAACTATGAGTTTACAAATTGACAAGCACTATTTATAGCTTGCCACCATAAATTTTTATAAAATTTACTGAGAAAAGGAGGTAAGACTATGATTTTAGCAGACAAAATTATAAATCTTAGGAAGAAAAATGCTTGGTCACAAGAAGAACTTGCAGAAAAACTTGGCGTAAGCAGACAATCTATTTCAAAGTACGAAGGGGCACAATCAATTCCCGACATGGACAAAATTTTAAAGCTCAGCAAAATTTTTGGCGTCACTACAGACTATCTCATCAAGGATGAAATAGAGGACCTGGAATTTTTATATGAGGAATATGAAGAAAGTAAGACGAGAAAAGTTTCCATGGAAATGGCAAATGAATATTTGAATTTAAAGGAAATTTCAGCAAAAAACTTTGCTCTTGGAGTTTCTCTTTGCATAATTTCTCCCATTTTATTAATTATTTTTTCACAGGCCTATGAAAGCTTACTTTTGTCAGTGACAGAAAATGTAGTTGTTGGAATTTCTCTTACAGTTTTATTTTTATTTATTATTGCTGCAGTTGGAATTTTTGTAAGGGAAGGAATGCTTTTAAAAAAATATGAATTTATAGAAAGTGAAGCCATTGAAACTGATTATGGCGTTGATGGAATGGCGAGAGACAGGATGGAAAAGTTTCATGATTCTTTTGTCAAGAAAAACATAATTGGCATCTTACTTATAGTTGCCTCAGTTCTTCCAATTTTCCTTGGCATGATTTTTTCAGCTGAAGACATGGTAATAGCAATAGCAATGGGATTTTTATTGGCACTTGTCGCCCTTGGTGTAAATTTTTTGTTGAGAGCTAATATTTACATGAATGGTATGAAGGCACTTTTGGAAGAAGAGGACTTTACTAGAGAAAACAAGGAGCTCAAGAAGAAGACAGAGCCCTTTATCACAGCCTATTGGATTCTTATTGTGGCAATTTATCTTGGTTATTACCTTGTCACAAATAAATGGGATAGGTCATGGATAATTTGGCCAGTGGCAGGCGTCTCCTATGTTCTATATTATTTAATTTTAAAATTTTTCCTGGAAAATAATTTTAAAAAATAAAATTTTTAAAAATAGATTTCACTTATATGAGATCTATTTTTTTTGCGATTTTTTTCTTTGGGTATAAAATATTTATAAGGAAAAGATGGTGATGAAATGAAGGATTTTATTATTCCAAAAGTTATAAACAGGGTGGGCGTAATTTATTTAAATAATCCTAGAAAATTAAATGCCCTAAATTTTGAAATGATAAAGAAAATTAGAGAAATTTTGGAAAAATGGGAAGATGATAATAGGATAAAGGCAGTTTTATTTGACAGCTTGACAGATAAAGCCTTTTGTTCTGGAGGAGATTTAAAGGACCTCTACAATAATTTTATAAACAAGGATTCCTGTAAGAGAAAAGACGAATTTTTTGCAACAGAATTTGAGCTTGATAAGTATATTGCATCCTATAAAAAGCCTATTATAAGTCACTGGAAAGGCATTGTCATGGGTGGCGGCATTGGTCTTAGCATAAATTCAGACTATATAATTTCAGAAGAATCTGTAAATTGGGCTATGCCAGAAACTAGTCTTGGCTTTGTGCCAGATGTTGGTGTCTGCAACTACATCTCTAGACTTCCAAAGGCCTTGGGACATTTTGTTGGGCTTGCCGGAAGAGGTCTTGAAGCTTCTGATTTAGTTAAATATAATTTTTCCCATGTCTATATTGATTCAAAGGATTATGAAAAATTAATTGAAAAACTTATTGATCTTTCAGAGATTTATGAGGGAGAAGAATTAATTGAAAAATTAAAAATTGAAGGCGAAAAATATAATTTGCCAGTAAAGGAAACTTTTGTAGATAAAAATTATGACAAAATTGAAAAATATTTTAATAAAGATAGCCTTGAGGAAATTTATAAAAGTCTAGAAGAAAACCTAGAAGATGAATTTGCAAGAGAAATCTATGATGACTTAAAGTCAAGGTCACAGTTTATGCTTCAAGTGCAATTTGAAAAATATTTTTTATGTAAAAATTTGACCTACCATGAAACTGTGGACTTAGACCTAAAAGTTTTAAATTACGCTCTTGAAATTGGGGAAATGGAAAAGGGAATTAAATCAAAAGTTATAGATAAGGACTACCAGCCGAAGTGGAGGGAGATGTCCTTAGAAGATGTTGAAATTGAAGAAGTAAAAAAATTATTAGAAGTAGAAAAATAAAAAAATATTCTTAAAAGATACTATTTTAAAACAGTCATTGAATTAAAGTAGTATCTTTTAAAATTAAAAGATAAGGATATCAAAAAAGACAGATAAAGCGAGGATATATTAAAGAAAAACATTTATCCAATCGCAATAAAATTAAAAATATTTTAATGAAGAAGGATTATTAAAAAAAGAAAGATAAAATAATAAACAAAATCAAGTGACAAATACTATGATTTAAGTATATGTAGAAATACTAGAAAGTTTTTATTTACATACTTCTTTGTCTTATATAAGTAGGAAAAACTTATAGATTTTTACTAATTTTGTAAGCGCGTTTCTCTTATTATTTAAGGAGGAAAAATGAAAAAAATAAATGAAAAACCTCGTAATGGAATGAGTAAGTTGTCACTAGGTTTTGTTTCTTGCCTTTTAGGCTTTTCTTTAATGCTAGGTTCAGTACCAGGACAAGTCTATGCAAGTTCAGTTAAAAATTATACGCAAATAGCCTTAAAGTCTGACAAGACCAATAAAGAGAGAGAAGAAAGTCAAAGACCAGGTACAGTTGGCGAAGATCAAAATGCAAATGAGAAGTTTGCAGCAAGGGTTAAAAAGGCCAAGGAAGAATTGAAAGTCTATTTAGATACAATGGACGATAAAGTTCTTGATAATGAAGCAATAGAATATGGTGACAATCAAGTAAAATCTCAAATTAAAAACTCTATAGCTAGGGCAAAAGAATTATTAGCAAAAGATTCTAATTCAATAAGTGAAGAAGAAGTGGCAGAAATTGAAGCAATGCCATTTAAAAAAGTTGATGGTAAAAAATCTGGCTTATTTAGAGATTATACTAAAAAAGCCCTTGTTAACTTTGAGGTTTCTGGAGATAGGGATAAGTTAAACCCACACAACAATAAAAAATATGTTGCCCTTAAGGACAATAAAATAAGAATTAAATCTACTTTAAAAGATGCAGGAAAGATTGGAGAAAATGAAAAATTCTTCTTCAAGCTTAACTATGTAACTGTAGATGATTTTAATGCTATGAAACCTTCGAAGGAAGTAGATATAACTTCAACAGCTACACCTAAATACAAAAAACAAGAGCTTCCAATAGAGGACTACTCTGTTAAGGCTGTGGATGGTGGTTATGAAATTGTAATAACTAAATTACCAGACAAGGCAAAATATATTAAACCTATTGTATTAGTTAAGTTTGCAGAGAAAACTTATTTTGAAAATGGTGACATGGTAGAAGTTACTGAAAGCGCAATAGAAAATGCTCCAAATGAAAAACCTAAATCAAAACATGGAGCCTATATTTTTGGCTACGGTGACAAGAGTTTCCGTCCTGAGGGAAAGATAAGTCGTGCTGAAGCAGCTTCTATGATAGGAGTCTTGGCTGGATTAGACTTAGACAATAAGGACAAGCCTAACTTCAAAGACACACCTAATGGATGGTATAATGCAGCCATAAATGCTATGGTTAAAAACAACTTGATGTTCGCAGACGAGAATGGCAACTTTAGACCTAATGAGCCAATAACTAGGGCAGAATTTGCTAGAGCCATAGCTGGCATTGATAAGAAGAACAACAAGACCGCTCCTTTTGCAGATATCAAGGGTCACAAATTTGAAGATGCAATCAATCAAGTTTATGGTAATGGACACATTGTCGGCTATCCAGATGGAAGTTTTAAACCAGATGGTGTTATTACTAGGGCAGAAGCCGTTACAATTTTAAACCACTATGATGGTCGTTCTATTAACAAAAAAGATTTAGAAAAGATTATTAAGGACTTTAATAATTTCACTGATGTCAAAGAAAATCACTGGGCCTATGTTCAAATTTTCTTGGCAGCAAATGATTATCAAGAAATTTTAAATTCCTTGGCTAAGAAGAATTAAAAATTACTAAATTATCTTCACTTTCTCAAAAATGGATGCAGTCTTTACTGCGTCCATTTTTTTATAGAAATTTATATTGTAGGCTAAAAAAGAATTATAAAATGGAAATTCTTTATCCTATTTGCATCTTTTGATATTCTTAAGTGAAAAAATTTTTTATTTCATTATGTTTTTTAAAATCAACAAAATTTGATATAATATGATACTGTAATTGTAGTTAAAAAATTATTTTCGGGTAAGATGAATGGAAGATGGCCATTGAAAACTTTAAAGATATGTGAAAAATTTTATAATACTAAGGAGATTAGCTTTGAAGATTTTTCCAACCTAATGAATTTGGATAAAGTTGAAGCCGAAGATTTACATGCCTTTGCAAGAGACATAGCAGTAAAAAACTTTGGCCGAGAGATTTACATTAGGGGCCTAATAGAAATTTCCACTTATTGCAAAAACAATTGCTACTATTGTGGTCTTAGGTTGGCCAACAAAAATACCAAGAGGCTTAGGTTGTCTAAGGAAGAAATCTTGGACCTTGCCAGCCACTTAGTGGACCTGGGGATAAAAACCATTGTAATGCAGGGTGGCGAAGATGACTTTTATAGCCTTGATTACTTAAAAGAAATTATTTATCATATCAAAGAAAAGTTTCCTGATGTTGCCATAACACTTTCTCTTGGTGAAAGAGATTTTCAGGACTTTGAGGCCTTGAAAAATATGGGGGCTGACAGGTACCTCTTGCGGCATGAAACCTATTCCAAGTCTCACTACCAAAGGATTCATCCAAGCTCTATGAAGTTTGAAAACAGGATTGATTCCATTCTAAAATTAAAGAACTTGGGCTTTCAAACAGGTTGTGGCATGATGGTGGGTTCACCTTATCAAAGGCTTGAAAATTTATATGAGGATTTAAAATTTATTTTAAAATTAAGACCTCAGATGGTGGGAATTGGACCCTTCATACCCCAACATGACACTCCTTTCAGGGACTTTGAAGGCGGCAAGTTAGAAGATGTTCTTAAAATTTTATCCATTGTAAGGATTGCTGACGAGAAACTTCTCTTGCCATCAACAACTGCCCTGGGAAGTATTGACGAATTTGGACGAGAAAAGGGAATTTTGGCAGGGACCAATGTTTTAATGCCCAATGTTGGGGCAGAGAAACTTAGAAATAATTATAAGTTTTACGACAATAAAATCGGTACAGAAGTTCAAAACTCTGACGACTTTATGGGACTAGAGAAAAAACTAGAGAAAATTGGATATAAGATTTCCAAATCTAGAGGAGATTATAAGTAAGGATTAAGGAATAGTGAAGAAATTGTACAAGCTAGATTCAAAAATTGCAGATGAATTTATAAACCATCAAGAGATCTTAGAAACTCTTGACTATGCAGAAAAAAACAAGAATAATAAGGACCTCTTAGATGAAGTTCTTGAAAAGGCAAAGAAGGAAAAGGGACTAAACCACAGAGAGGCGGCTTTACTTCTACTTGCTGAAGACAAGTCTTACCAAGAAGAAATTTATAAGCTTGCAAAGAAAATTAAGGAAGACCACTACGGCAACAGGATTGTTTTGTTTGCCCCCCTTTATCTTTCAAACTATTGTATTAATGGTTGTGTTTATTGCCCTTACCATGCAAAAAATAAATCAATTAGAAGAAAAAAATTATCTCAAGAAGAAATTAAAAGTGAAGTTATAGCCCTTCAAGACATGGGCCACAAGAGACTTGCCCTTGAACTTGGTGAAGACCCTGTGAACAATACAATGGAATATATTTTGGAATCCATTAAGACAATTTATTCTATTAAACATGAAAATGGTCAAATAAGAAGGGTCAACATAAATATTGCTGCTACTACTGTGGAAAATTATAAAAAATTAAAGGATGCAGAAATTGGAACCTACATCCTATTCCAAGAAACCTACAACAAGAAGTCCTATGAAGAACTTCACCCAACAGGACCAAAGCATAATTACGCCTACCACACTGAAGCCATGGATAGGGCCATGGAAGCTGGCATCGACGACGTTGGGATTGGAGTTTTATTTGGATTAGAAACTTATAAGTATGAATTAGTTGGACTCTTAATGCACGCAGAACACTTGGAAGCAAGATTTGGAGTTGGACCTCACACAATTTCTGTTCCAAGAATCCAACCTGCCGATGACATTGATCCAAGTGATTTTAAAAACGAACTTGCCGATGATATTTTTGAAAAACTAATTGCCCTAATTAGGGTTTCTGTACCTTACACTGGCATGATAATCTCAACTAGAGAGTCACAAAAAGTTAGAGAACGCGCTCTTGAACTAGGTGTAAGTCAAATTTCTGGTGGATCAAGAACTTCTGTTGGTGGATATGTTGAGGAAGAATTAGAAGAAGATAACTCTGCTCAATTTGATGTTGCAGATAATAGGACCCTTGAAGAAGTTGTGGATTGGCTAATGGAACTTGGTTATATCCCAAGTTTTTGTACAGCCTGCTATAGGGAAGGAAGAACTGGCGACAGGTTCATGCAACTTTGCAAGTCAGGACAAATCTTAAATTGTTGTCAGCCTAATGCCCTTATGACTTTGAAGGAATACATGTTAGATTATGGAAATGAAAAGACAAGAGAACTTAGCGAAGACTTAATTGCAAGAGAACTTGAAAAAATTCCAAATGAAATTGTAAAGAAGAAGGCTAAAGAATATATAAGCGAAATGGAAGAAGTTGGAAAGAGAGATTTTAGATTTTAATGGAACTTAATAAGACAAATTCTGGTAACAGGATCCACATAGGATTTTTTGGAAAGGTAAATTTGGGCAAGAGCTCAATAATAAATGAATTTTCTGGCCGAGATATTTCCATTGTTTCAAACCAAGAGGGGACAACTACAGATCCGGTTTACAAGTGAATGGAGATTAAGAGCTTGGGGCCATGTCTTTTAATGGACACGCCAGGCATAGGAGACGAAACAGTCCTTGGACAAAAGAGGATGAAGAGAACTGACGAAGTTATATCGAAAACTGACATTGGAGTCCTAGTTGTATCAGATACCCAAACAGGACCTGAAAGGGAAATGCTAAAAAAATTTAAGGACACTTCAATCCTTCTTGTAATAAATAAAATTGACCTCTTATCAGAAGAAGAAATAAAAAAAATAAGAGAAGACTTTTTTTCTTATAAAATAGTGGAAGTTTCTGCCCTAAAAAAATTGGCTTTGATAAGCTTTTAGAGGAACTCTTGAAATTTAAACCAAAGAAGGAAGAGAGACTTTTTGACGGCATGGTGGAAGAGAAGGACCTAGTCCTCTTAGTAATTCCCCAAGACATTGCAGCACCAAAAAACAGGATTATCCTTCCACAAGTTCAAACAATTCGTGAACTCCTTGATAGGAACGCCCTGGTTTCCATGGTAAAGCTTGAAGAACTTCCTGATATCCTAGGACTTTTAAATAAGAAGCCAGACCTAGTAGTTGCAGACTCCTCTGTCTTCTTAGAAGTTTATGAAAAAATCCCAAGAGATGTTAAGCTAACATCCTTCTCAGTCTTATTTGCAAAACTAAAGGGTGACATTGATGAATACATCAAGGGAGTAGAAGCTCTAAAAAAAATAAATGAGAATTCAAAAATATTAATAGCAGAGTGCTGCACCCATGCCCCAGCAGAAGAAGACATTGAAAGAATAAAAATTCCAAACATGATAAGAAAGAAAGTTGGCAAAGGCTTACAGGTTGATGTGAGTTCAGGTTCAGTCTTCCCAGAAAATATTTCGGATTACGACCTCATAATCCAATGTGGCGGCTGCATGCTCAATGCAAAAAATATTAGGAGTAGAATCGAGAGTACAAAAGAAAAAAGCATCCCAATAACAAACTACGGAATAGTAATAGCATATTTCAAGGGGATACTGGATAAAATAAATTTATTAAAGATAATTAATAATAAAGAGCTGTGGTGACACAGCTTCAGATTGATGACAAGGCAGGCAAAAAGGCCTGCTCTTTTAATATAATCATCTAATTCAAAGAAAAAATTAGGAATACTGCTATATAAATTGAGTCCTAATAAAGATTTAACTTTGAATAAATTAATGGTTTTTTTAGCAAATACATTAAAATGCAAAAAACCCAGAAAATATTCCTGGGTTTGTCTACAATCTGAGGACATACTATAAGGAATGCCCTTTTTTTGACCTTATTAATTTTTATTTTAGAGAATCATCCCTTGTTATTTTAATTTTATATTCACTTAAAATTGTATCTCCCAAGAGAAGTTCTTCTATTGCCTTTTTAGATTCTTCGTCGGCTTCCTTTAAAAGCCCTCTCTTAATGGCTTTTTTTTCAACTTCTTTCTTTTGATCCTTAGAAAAGTTGTTATAGTCTTCAATGTCAATTCTGTTAAAAATAGATTCTCTCTCGTCAAAAACCTTTAGTGAATCTTCATAAATTTCGTGGCTCAAAATTTTTGCCGGTGGAATTTTTATCTCGATGCTTTTATCATGAAGTTCTACCTTCATTTTTTCAAGGTCCACACCTGCATTTATAAGTCCATCATAGGAAACTATGAATTTTTTTGATGTAAAGGGAATTTTGTAGCCATAAAAAGTATTTTGATTTTCAAACTGTCCCATATTTGTATAGTGATATTTAAGAGTGGTAAGTTCCTTGGCACTAACTAATTTATTAAAAATTAAAGTAGAAGTTATATTTGGTTCCAGTTGGCTTTTCATAACTTTTTTGCCAGCAAAGAAAGTTGCCAAAAGTGCCACTGCAAGGAGAAGAACTAAAATAGATAATTTTTTAAATTTTTTCATCATACACCTCCATATCAATTTTTATTATAACATAAAAATATCAATAAAAATTCCCTAGATTCATTCTTTTTCTGTTATAATCACAAATTCTTTGATATAATTAGTCTAAAAGATATGGAGGAATATGTTAATGGACGATGGCGCCTTGTGGGCTAAGCTCATATTAATCGCAATACTTACAGGAATTAACGCATTTTTTGCGTCAGCAGAAATGGCTATGGTTTCAGTTAATAACAACAAGATAAAGGAACTTGCAGAAGATGGAGACAAGAGGGCAAAAACTTTACTTTCTATTTCATCTGATCAGACAAGATTTTTATCAACAATTCAGGTTGCAATAACTCTTGCAGGATTTTTCTCATCTGGTTCTGCAGCTACAAGTATATCGCAAGTTTTTGGAGTCTATTTAAGAGATAGGGGCATACCTTATGGCTTTACAGTATCCTTTATTTTAGTGACATTTTTACTATCTTATATAACACTTGTCTTTGGAGAACTTGTTCCAAAGAGAATAGCACTTCAAAATTCAGAAAAAGTTGCACTGAAATCAAGTAATATAATTGCCTTTGCATCAAAAATATTTTATCCCTTTGTAAAGCTATTGTCTTTCTCAACAGCATTAGTTTTAAAAATGATGGGCAAATATTCAGAGGATGTTGAAGAAAAAATCTCAGAAGAAGAATTAAAATCCTATATAAAAGTTTCCACTCAGCAAGGAGTAATAAACTCAGCTGGTGAAGAAATGATTGTAAATATAATGGACTTTGATGACAAGTTGGCTTACGAAATAATGACGCCAAGGACATCAATTTACATGGTGGACTACGACGAATTTAACACAGACACAGTTACAGAAATTTTAAAGAAGGGCTATTCAAGAATGCCAGTCTTTAAAGAAAACACAGATAACATCCTGGGAACAGTTTACATCAAGGACCTTTTTGTAGAATATGCAAAAAATGATTACGAGTTTATAAACTTAGACAACTGTATAAAGTCACCTTACTTTGTGCCTGAAACCAAAAAAATTGACATGCTCTTAAAGGAATTACAATCCTCAAAAAATTATGTAGCAATACTAATTGACGAGTATGGTGGATTTTCAGGAATGGTTACAGTAGAAGACATAGTAGAAGAAATAGTTGGAGAAATTGAAGACGAATACGACAAGGAAAATCACTCTCTAGAAAAAATTTCTGACAATGAATATATAGTTGACGGATTTATGGATATAGAAGACATTAACGATGAGCTTGGCACATCACTTTATTCAGAAAACCACGAAACAATTTCTGGACTTATAATTGAAAAGCTTGGCTTTATACCAGAAGAAAATGAAAAGAAAAAGCTTAGCGTAAAAACTTCAGGATGCATTTTGACAGAACTTGCAGTGGCAGATAAGAGAATAGTAAAAGCAAGTATAAAGGTCATTCCAGAAGAACAAGAAGAAGCCAAAAGAGAATACAAAGAATTTAACTCATAAAGAAAAAATATTTACCCCCCTAAATCCAAAAGGATAGGGGGTATTTTGCTTTTATTATTAAAACAACAAGTTTTAAAGAAAAATATATAGTCTATTAAAGAACATCTTTCCAGTTATTAGGAAATCCCATAAAGCTATAATTAAAATAGCCATGATACTTATCAAAAGTATTCTCTAAGTCTCTTAAAAGAGATCTCCACTGGTCATTTGATTTTAAAATTCTCTTTATTATTAAAAGAATGGGAAAAACTTTATTTTGCTTGCTCTTATATCTTTCGTTTTCTGAATATAGACGGGGATTTTCTTTTAAAGGCATATTATATAGCCTAGTGTAGTGAGCACAAATATTTCTAACCTCAACAAGACATAATATCCAATTTTTCAAGTACTTAGGATCTGTATTGTAGTAATTAGAGATTTCCTTCTGATCTTCCTTCTTTAAAATACTGAACAAAGATGATAAATTGCCAAAAGACATGAGCTCAACAGATACCCAAATTGGAAACTTGCCATCATACCTTCTTAAATGATGCTTAACAAAAGGCTTGTTTCTTTGTCTGTTAATTTCTTTATTAAGATTCTCATTGATAATTGAATATATGGTTTTACCTTCCTTATTCCTTTTATAAATAAAATTATCTTCATTCGTAAGAACATCAGGACCATACTTAATAGACAATTGGTAAGCAACTTGAGTCCTAAGTTCTATTTCAATCTGTTCAATTGTTCTTATAAGATTATTTTTAAATTGACTGTCAAAACAGTAAAGCTTAAAAAGATGCTCTATACTTATACGGTCTTTGTAATGTTCTTTATTATCAAGTCTTTTAAGACCAACCCCATAACCTGAAAGTCTGTAATAGTTTACTTTTTTCAAAACTTCCTCTGCAAAATTATCGTCAGAGATAGAAAGCTTGTGATCATTTCTTAATTTAAGAATTTGATCCTCATAGCTTAAAGCAGGTTTTAAATTCATATAAATTCTCCTTATACAAAAAAAAGCCCTCTCCGTGGTCCGCATATAGAAAATCTACATTAAGCGTGGAGAGGTTCTGTTAAATTAATTATAGCATAGAAAAATATAGAGTCAATAGTTCAAATAAAAGAAAACAAAAGATATATCCCCTAAATCCAAAAGGATAGGGGGTATTTTGCTTTTATTATTAAAAGAGAGGAAGTAGACCACTTACTTCCTCTCTTTGTCCTTATATTTATTTCAAAAATATTTGCCTCATAAAACTATTAGGACTATGAAATAAATTATCAGCCTATTTAGCATTTAGGACCTCATCCTTGAATTCTTGGATTGTATAATTTCTGGAGTCCACACACTTATGGGCACAGGCACGGTATATAAGACCAAAGCGTTTAAGCTCTGTGTTAACCAGTATAAGGGGGTAATCATTGTTCCAAGTGACACACTTGAAACCCTTAGATGTTAGAAAACCATAGAAGGAATTCCTAGCCTTCCTATCCCTATCATAAACTCCATAAGGAATAGAAATGGCTTCCTCCCAGTAAGGACCCCTGCAATTTTCTCGATAATGTTCATAATAAACTTCTAATAACATATAAATCCTCCCTTAAAATTAGAGAAGAAAAAAGCACCCATGGTTAGATGGATGCCAGATAAATATGTATCCATCATACAAGCATTAGCACCTTGTCCTAGGGTAGGTTGCTGAAGGGTCCATGAGCTTGTCTCTCGCCTTCTCTTTATGGTAACTAAATTTTATCAAATTTGAAGCTAAAGGTCAAAGAAAAAAACCAAGGATTAAGACAGGGGCTGGATTTTGACAGGACTAGGAGGGGCAGAAAAGAGAATAATAAAGGCCCACCAAGGTCATTCCAGAAGAACAAGAAGAAGCCAAAAGAGAATATAAAGAATTTAACTCATAAGATAAAATTTAATTAATAATATAAAAATGCAGGTCTCAGGACCTGCTTTTTCTTTGGAAAAATATAAAAAAAATTGCCGAGTCTTGCTCGGCGTGTAAAAGGAAATTAATTAAAAAAGTGTATTAAATAATCTGTTATAAGTTTAGCATAATAAATTAATAAATACAATAAAAAAATTAAAAAAATTTAAAAAAAATTAGAGGGAATTTTCCCTCTAAAATGTAAAACTAGATTAAATTTTTATTTTTGTTGTGATAATTCTTGTGCTTTTGCGATAAATGCCTTATAAAGATTTAATGCATCTTCATTGTTATCGTCAACTATTAATTCTTCAGGATGGAATTGTAATCCTAAATAATATGACTTGTCAGTTCTAGTGATTGCTTCTATTGTTCCATCAGGAGCCTTTGCCAAAACGTCTAAGTTATTTCCAAGGTCTTTAATAGCTTGGTGATGCCAAGAGTTAACTTCAACTTTGCCTGACTTTCCAAATCCTTCAGCTAAAATATTGTCTGGTAAAACTTCAATATCATGTTTTACGAAAACTTTTCTTTCAGGATCTCTATGAACAATATCAGTAGGTCTTTGAACGATTATATCTTGATATAAAGTTCCTCCTGATAAAATATTAGTAAGTTGCATTCCTCTGCAAGTGGCAAGTGTTGGCTTGTCTTCTTCTAATAAAGCGTTAAGTAAAAATACGTCAGACTTATCTCTTCTTGGGTTGATGTCTTCTAAAGTTGGAATTGGTTCTTCCTTGTAAAGAGCAGGGTTTAAATCGTCTCCACCAGTTACAACAACACCTTGAACTTCACTAATTTCTTTTTTAGCTTGGTCAAGTGATTTCATTTCTTTTAAGAAAACAACTTTTGCTCCAGCTTTTCTTAGTGCGTCAGCATACATTTGTGTATCAATGTCTACTTTGTCCTTTGAGTCTTTGTCTACTTCATCTGTTGACCAAGAAATTCCTATTACTGGTGCGTTCTTATCTTCTTTTTTTGAGCAAGCTGTAAATGTTAACATTGCCATTAATAAAAGACTGATGAAAATAATAATATTTTTATTGTTGTTCTTTCTCATGATATGCTCCTTTTCTAAATATTATTTTTCTAGCTTTACAAATTAAGTATATCGTTTTCACAAACTTCAATCAAGAATTTTTTTGAAAAAAATAAAAAATAATTAGCAGACTACTTGCAAGAGTGCTAATGATGTTGTATAATGTAATAGTCAAAGATAGTCAAAGACAATTGACGTCTTTGAAAAAGATTTAAATTCTAAATTTTCTTATGTAGAAGGCAAAACGGAAACGGAAACAAAATCTTTATAATAAAAAAATAAAAATAAAATATAGAAATAAAAATAAAATGTATCAAATTATTAATTTTATTGGAAAATTTTCAATATAATAAATTTAGAAAATTTGGATATAATAATAGAGAGCAATTTGATTTTAAATAGATTTATGAGGAGGGAACAATTTGAAATACAAAGATTATTACGAAATCCTTGGAGTTTCTAAAAATGCAGATGAAAAGGAGATTAAATCTGCCTATAGAAAGCTTGCAAAAAAATATCACCCAGATTTGCATCAAGGTGATGAAGCTGCGGCAGAAAAGTTTAAGGAAGTTTCTGAAGCTTACGAGGTTTTATCTGATAAGGATAAGAGAAAGAAGTACGATACTTTTGGCTCTAATTATGATTTTTCTTCTGGATATGATTTCGACCCTTCTCAATATGGCTATACTTACACTACCGGCGGAAGCGGCGCAGATTTTTCTGACTTCTTCGAAACTATTTTCGGCTCATCAAGGTCTGGCAAAGGGGGAAATTTCTCTGGTGGCTTTAATATAAATGACATCTTTGGAGATTTTTCTTCTAAGTCAAAAGGAAGATCAGCAAATAAAGCTAGAAACAAATTTGAGTCTGAACTTTCTATCTCAATTAAAGAGGCTTATGAGGGAATCACTAAAAATGTGAGTTTAACTTATAACAAAAAGGAATATCAAGTTGCTGTAAAAATTCCTAAGGGAATAACTCGTGGCAAGAAAGTTAAGGTAAAGGGCGAAAAATTTGGTCTACCTGGAGATATTCTTTTCAAGATAAATATTCGAGACGAAAAGGATCTTGTCCTTGACGGTCTTGATATCACAAAGACTGAAAATATTTATCCTTGGGATGCAGCTCTTGGTGGCAGCAAAACTGTGGAAACTTTAGATGGAAAATTAAAATTAAAAATCCCAGAAAATTTTGTTGGAGGAAATAAAATGAGAATTCCTTCCAAGGGTTTTAAAGATTTAAAGGGCAAGGTGGGCGACCTCTATGTCATCTTTAATATTGTAAATCCAAAGAAATTATCTGATGATCAAATAAAATTATATAAAGAATTACAAAATTTAAATAAATAAAATGAAAATGAGGTGTTTTTATGAATTTTGAAAAATTTACTCAAAAATCCCTTGAAGCCGTTCAAGGCGCATACAATATTGCGAAGGAATACGGCAATCCTGAGGTAAAAGAAATTCACATAAATTACGCACTTTTAAATGACAAAGAAGGACTTATACCAAGGGTCTTAACTTATATGGAAAAAAATCCTGACATGATAAAAAGTGATGTCTTAAAGGTTATTGAAAGACTTCCAAAACAATCAGGTGCTGAAGTTTATGCCGACTCTTCTTACAGAGAGCTTTTCCAAAAGGCAGAAGACTTTATGAAAAAAATGGGCGATGAATATCTTTCTGTTGAGCATATTTATCTTGGACTTTTAAATATGAAGGGAACTGATTCATCTTCTATTTTTAACAAACATAAAATTGATGCTGATAGTTTTCTAAATGCTCTTAAAAAAATTAGGGGCAATCAACATGTTACTACAGATAATCCTGAAGGAACTTATGACGCCTTAAAAAAATACGGACAAGATTTAACTGAACTTGCTCGTGATGGCAAGCTTGATCCTGTAATTGGTCGTGATGAAGAAGTTCGTAATGTTATAAGAATTTTATCTCGTAGAACAAAGAACAATCCGGTTTTAATTGGTCCTCCTGGAGTTGGTAAAACTGCCATAGCTGGGGGACTTGCTCAAAGAATTGTATCTGAAGATGTGCCTGAAGGACTTAAAAATAAAACTGTCTTCTCTCTAGATATGGGAGCTCTTATAGCTGGTGCCAAATATCGTGGTGAATTTGAAGAGAGATTAAAGGCTGTTTTAAATGAAGTGAAAAAATCTGAAGGCGACATAATTTTATTTATTGACGAAATTCACAATATTGTTGGTGCAGGAAAAACTGATGGCGCTATGGACGCATCAAACTTATTAAAGCCAATGCTTGCTCGTGGAGAACTTCACGCAATTGGTGCAACAACTCTTGATGAATACAGAAAATATATTGAAAAGGATCCAGCTCTTGAAAGAAGATTCCAAAAGGTTATGGTTAAAGAGCCTACTGTTGAAGATACAATTGCAATTCTTCGTGGTTTAAAGGATAAATATGAAATTTATCACGGCATAAGAATTTCTGACTCTGCAGTAATTGCTGCTGCAACTTTATCTGATAGATATATAACTGATAGATTTTTGCCAGATAAGGCCATAGACTTAATGGATGAAGCTTGCGCAATGCTTAGGACCGAAATCGACTCCATGCCAACAGAAATTGACGAAGTTAGAAGAAAAATTTTGCAACTTGAAATTGAAAATCAAGCCCTTAAAAAGGAAACTGATGATGCAAGTGCTGAAAGGCTTAAAAAACTTCAAGCTGAACTTTCTGAAGAAAAGGCAGAATTTGACAGATTGAAATCAAAATGGGAGGCTGAAAAGAAAGAACTTGATTCAACTAAGGATATCAAGAAAAAAATTGAAGATACAAATCACGCCATTGAAGAAGCTGAAAGAAATTACGACCTTGAAAAGCTTTCTGAATTAAAATATGGCACTCTTCCAAAATTAAAGGAAGAACTTGCAAAAAAAGAATCAGAAAAGAAAGATGAATCTTCTATGGTTAAGGAAGAAGTTACAGAAGATGAAATCGCCTATGTTGTAAGTAGATGGACAGGAATTCCTGTTGAAAAATTAAATAAAACTGAAAGGGAAAAACTTCTTAACTTAGAAGATATTCTTCACAAGAGAGTAATTGGTCAAGATAAGGCAATTGAAGTTGTTTCTGATGCTGTTTTAAGGGCGAGAGCAGGACTTAAAGATAGAAATAAACCCATTGGTTCTTTTATTTTCTTGGGACCAACTGGTGTTGGTAAAACTGAAACTGCCAAGGCTCTTACAGAAACTCTTTTCGATGATGAGAGAAATCTAATTAGAATTGATATGTCTGAATACATGGAAAAACACTCTGTGTCAAGACTTGTGGGTTCTCCTCCAGGATATGTTGGTTATGATGAAGGCGGACAACTTACAGAAGCTGTAAGGAGAAAACCTTATTCAGTAATTTTATTTGACGAAATCGAAAAGGCTCATCCAGATGTCTTTAATATTCTTCTACAAGTTCTTGATGACGGAAGACTTACTGACAACCAAGGAAGAACTGTGGACTTTAAAAACACAGTTATAATTATGACATCAAATATTGGATCTCATTTCTTAATTGATGGAATTGGTACTGACGGACAAATTACTGAAGATGCAAGAGAAAATGTAATGATAGACTTACGTTCATCTTTTAGACCAGAATTTTTAAATAGAGTTGATGAAATAGTTTTATTTAAACCACTTCAAAGAAATGAAATTTATGACATTATCAAACAAAGCATTAAAGAAGTTGAAAGAAAACTTGAAGATAGAGAAATTAAAATTGAAGTAACAGATTCTGCTCTTGAATTTATCCTAAACGCATCCTTTAGCCCACAATATGGGGCAAGACCAGTTAAGAGATATATTGGTCATGCTCTTGAAACAAAAATTTCGAAGATGATTATTAAGGGCGATATAATGGATGGCGACACAATTTTAGTTGATGTCTATGCTGATGATTTATTAGTAAAAGTTAAATAATTAAAGAAGGACTTGCCTAGACGAGTCCTTTTTTATGACTTTATTGTTACAAAATGTTAAGAAAATATTAAATAGGTTAGTTTTAAGCCTTTTATCACTTTTTTATCACAAAAAAGATATAAACTCAGTAAAGTAGTATGAAATAGACTTAAAAAATATTTTATATTTTAATTAGGAGGAATATTATGAAACCATATAGTAAGAAATATTTAACACTTGCACTAGCAGGAGTATTAGCAGCATCAATGCCAGTATCTGCTTTTGCACATGAAGAACAACCAACTGAACCAAAAAATAAAGTTGAAGAAAACAATGATAATAAAGACAAAAAAGAACTAACACCAGAAGAAGCTGAAAAGAAAGCTAAAGAAGCTGAAGATAAAGCTAAGGAAGAAGAAGCAAAAAGAAAAAAAGCAGAAGCTGATGCTAAAAAGGCTCAAGAAGAATTAGATAAATTAAAGAAAGAAAAAGAAGAAAAAGAAAAGAAAGAAGAAGAAAATAGAAGAAAATATGAAAAACTAAGCCTTAGAAATGTAAGATACGATGGAACTTATATCAAGGGCGAAACTTCAGCTGATGCAAAAATTTATCTTAAAGATTCTGAAAGAAGAAGTTCAAGAAGTGAAAAATATTTAGGCAGAGCTAAAGATGATGGAACTTTCTCTTTTAAATACGACATTAAAGAAGGCAAGAGCGTAACAATTTACGCTGAAAATGAATACGGATATTCAATAGATGTAGAAGTTAAAAACGACAACTACAAGGACATCAAGGGATCAAAAATAGATGCAACAGACCTTAAACTTATGGGCAGAACTTTAACAGGATATATTAAAAATCATCCTTTCGAATTTGCAAGAGTTTATAGAGATGGCAAATTACTTGGAAGCTTTAGAACTGACAAAAACTCATATTTCTCAGTAGATTTAAGCGAAAGTCTTTATAACAACGAAGTTAATGATTTAAGATTTTACCTTGATTCAAAGACAGTTGAAAATAAAAAATTCAAGATTACAGAAGCTATTGAAGGTCAAAAACTTGTAAAGGGAACTTCAAATCCTAAAGATACAATTACAGTTTTTGATGCAAGCAATAGAAAACTTGGAAGCATTGATGTAAATAATTCTGGAGTTTTCACAGTTTTCTTAGATAGAGAATTAATTGCTGGTGAAACTATTAAAATTGAAGCAAAAGATGAAGCTGGAAATCTTACTAAACTTGAATATAAAGTTACTAAAAAAGTTGTAGAAGAAGCTAAGGCAATTTCTTATATTAAGGGTTATCCTGATGGAACATTTAAACCACAAGCAAATGTAACAAGAGCAGAAGCTGCTCAAATGTTTGCTACACTTTTAAATGGTGGAAGTGACTTTGGAACAAGTTCTGCAACAAAATTCTCTGATGCAAGTGACGATTGGTTCTCAAAGGCAATTAATTATGTTGTTGCAAAGGGATTAATTTCTGGATATCCTGATGGAAAATTTAAACCAAATGACAGCATTACAAGAGCAGAATTTGCACAAATGATTTCTGGATATGTTAACAATGAAAAGAAATCTGCTGCTGACTTTAAAGATGTTAAAGATCACTGGGCAAAGGACGCTATAGATAAACTTTATGGCAATAAAAATGTTAATGGTTATCCTGATGGAACATTTAAGCCAAATGCAAAAATTACAAGAGCAGAAGCTGTTACAATTTTAAACTCTGTATTTAACAGAAATACAACATCAACTTCACTTAATAATGTTAATAAATCAGCTCTAAATAAATTTTCAGATGTAAATGAAGGTTTCTGGGCTTACTACAACATTCTTGATGCAGCAAATACTCACAACAGAGAAAGATTAAATTCTTCTTCTGATGTTGATATGTGGAAATAAATTTAATAATATGAGGCTCCCAAGTGGGGCCTTATTTTTTTATTTTGAAGAAAAAATTTTAGGAAATTTATAAAAATTTAGGAGAAAAATAAAAAAATTAAAAGAAAAACAAAAAAGTCCTTGACATTTATAATTCTCCTATATATAATTGATGAAACAATTAAATACATTGTATTGAAAAATACGATAGAGGAGCGGACTTTATCAGTAATCTTTCAGAGCAAGACCATGCAGTGAAGAAAGATGAAAGGAAATTTCGCCGAAGTGTATTAATGGTAAGTTAATATGCTGGGCATGCAAACAATATTTGCATGACTGTCACAAATATGTGGGGAGCTATCTAAAGTTAAATACTTTGTCTTATATTTTATTAGACATCTTTAACAGTTTGGTTTTCCAGACTGTTTTTTTTTATTACTTTTTATAGCCACCGAGAATTTACGGAGGTATATCATGAATTTAAGAAAGAATGTAGCAAAAGTTTTACTTGTAGGCGCTTTAGCAAGCACAATGTTTTTAACAGCTTGTAATCCAAAGGGTGATGGAGGTGCAGCTGCTGCACCAGCAGATTCTGACACTTTAAAAGTTGGAATGGAATGTGATTATGCACCTTTTAACTGGACACAAACTGGTGAGGAACATGGCTATCCAATTGTAGCTGGTGGTTATGCTGGTGGATATGACGTTGAAATTGCAAAAAAAATTGCTGAGTCTATGGACAAGAAGCTTGAAATTGTAAAAACTGAATGGAATGGTCTTACTCCTGCTCTTACTTCAGGTAAAATTGATTTAATTATTGCGGGCATGAGTCCAACTGCTGAAAGAAAAGAAACAATTGACTTCTCAAACACTTATTACACATCAGACCTTGTAATTGTCGTTAAAAAGGATTCTCCTTATGCAAGTGCAAAATCTCTTGCAGATTTTAAGGGAGCAAATATTACTGGTCAACTTAACACTTTCCACTACGATGTAATTGATCAAATTGAAGGTGTAAATAAGTCTACAGCTCTTGAAACTTTCCCAGCAATGGTAGTTGCTCTTAGAAGTGGAAAAATTGATGGATATGTTTCTGAAAGACCTGGCGCACTTTCTGCAACTTCTGCAAATAAGGATTTAACTTTTGTAGAATTTGAAAAAGGCAAGGGATTTGAAGCATCTGAAGAAGACACTTCTATTTCTGTAGGAGTTAAAAAGGGAAATAAGGAACTTCTTGACAAGGTAAATGATGCTCTTTCAAAAATTTCTGAAGATGAAAGACAAAGCATAATGGAAGAAGCTGTAGCTAACCAACCACTTAGCGAATAAAGTAGAAAAAGCATAGGAGAAAAAAGATGCCAGATAGTTTTTTTGGATGGATTAGATTTTTAATAAAGGAATATGGTTCCCTCTTTGTAGAGGGAACTATTAATACCATTATAATTGCCATAATAGGCACCTTAATTGGTTTTTTAATAGGTCTTTTAATAGCAATAGTAAGGACAACAAAGGTAGATAAAAAGTCATCAGTCTTTAAGAGGGGACTTCTAAAATTTGTAAATGCAATAATTACAGTTTACATTCAAGTTATTAGAGGAACGCCAATGATGGTACAAGCCATGATGTTTTACTATGGTTCCCTACAATATTTTAATTTAAATATGGCAGCTATGCCTTCAGCTCTAATAATCGTATCAGTTAATACTGGTGCTTATATGGCTGAGATTATAAGAGGTGGAATTATTTCTGTTGACAAGGGACAAACTGAAGGTGCACTTTCTATAGGAATGACACATTGGCAAACTATGACAGAAGTTGTTCTTCCACAAGCTGTTAGAAATATTATCCCATCTGTTGGCAATGAGTTTATTGTAAATATAAAGGATTCATCAGTTTTAAATGTAATTTCTGTTTCAGAATTATTCTTTATTTCAAAATCAGCAGCAGGAACTTATTTAAGATACTTCGAAGTTTTCTTTATAACAGCTTTAATTTATTTAGTCTTAACTATAAGCGTGAGCCAAGTAATGAAAATTGTGGAAAAGAAAATGGATGGCGATGGACATTACAAAATTTATGGTTCTCAATCCACAGCAGAAGTTATTGAAGTAAAGGAAGAGGTGTGACATGGAAAATATCTTTGAAATAGAAAATTTGGAAAAAAGTTTTGCCGCAAATGAAGTTTTAAAGGATATAAATTTTAAAGTCAAAAAGGGAGAAGTTGTTTCAATAATTGGATCATCTGGCTCAGGAAAGTCCACCCTTCTTAGATGTATAAATCTCTTAGAAGAACCTGATGGTGGAAAAATAAAATATCATGGAGAAAATATTTTAGATGATGTGTCTATAAATAATTATAGGACAAAAGTTGGCATGGTATTTCAATCTTTTAACCTCTTTAACAACATGAGCGTTCTTGAAAACTGCGTCATAGGACAAGTAAAAGTTTTAAAAAAATCTCGTGAGGAAGCTGTAAAAGTTGCAGAAGAATTTTTAAAAAAAGTTGGCATGTATCCCTTTAAGGATGCAACACCAACATCCCTATCTGGTGGACAAAAGCAAAGAGTTGCCATTGCAAGATCTCTTTCCATGAATCCAGAAGTTTTACTTTTTGATGAACCAACATCAGCTCTTGACCCAGAAATGGTAAATGAAGTTTTAAATGTTATGCGTGACTTGGCAGAAGAGGGACTTACAATGCTTGTTGTAACTCACGAAATGGGCTTTGCAAGAGATGTATCAAATAGAGTTCTCTTTATGGACAAGGGAGTCATAGCAGAAGATGAAGACTCAAAGGAATTTTTCGCTAATCCAAAAACAAAAAGGGCAAAGGAATTTTTGTCTATGGTTTTATAAATAATTTAAAAATAAAAAGCTCGAAAGACTTATTGAATTAGGGATTTTAGATAACTGATTTGGTAAGTCTTTGGATGGAAAAAGGCTATGAGTTTAAATTCATAGGCTTTTTTATTTGTGAGTATTCTTGATATTGGGGTATTTTTAAGTTAAGCCGAGCTCGATAGACACATGGATCTTAGTCTAATTGTGAATGTCCCAGAGGGAGCTTAAAGTCTTTTATATTAATCTAGACGCAGCAAAAATCAACATATTTTGATAAAATATAGAAAGGAGGAACTTATGCCATTTGAAATAGTGAGAAACAACATAGTAAATATAGAAGTGGATGCAATTGTAAATACGGCAAACCCTAAGCCTATAGTAGCTGGAGGAGTAGATAGTGAGATCCACAAAGCTGCAGGACCAGACCTTCTCATTGCAAGAAAGAAAATCGGCGACATAGCCTTTGGAAAAGCCTTTATTACGCCTGCATATAATTTAAAGGCAAAATATGTAATCCACACTTCAACTCCATCCTGGGAAGGTGGATATAAGGGAGAGGCGGAAATACTTTCAGCCTGCATTAAAAACTCTTTAAACTTGGCAAAAGAAAAGGGCTGCGACTCCATAGCCATGCCTTTGATTGGAACAGGAACGTGTGGATATCCAAGCGACCTGGCACTTCAAATTGTCATTAAAGAAGTGAGCGAATTTTTATTGAAAAAGGAAATGCACATCTACCTTGCAGTCTTTTCAAAGGACGCCTTCTCATTGTCAAAAAAACTCTTTCAGTCAGTAAAAGAATATATTTCAGAAAACTATGTAGAAGAAAAAATAAATGAAGAATACTTAGGTTCATTTTACAGAAGATATAATTTAGAGGCTGACGAGATGTCACGCCGTATCCAAGACAGTGAAAGTATAGAGGACATTTTAAAAAATTTGGACGAAGGATTCTCCAAGACCCTATTAAGACTCATAGACAAGTCCGGCAAGACGGATCCTGAAATTTATAAAAAAGCAAATATTGACAGAAAGCTTTTTTCCAAAATAAAAAACAATCCCGACTATCGCCCCTCAAAGACCACAGCAATAGCCTTTGCCTTGGCATTGGAACTTAATAAGGATGGGATGGAAGATTTAATAGGAAAAGCGGGCTATGCCCTCACAAGAAGCAGCAAGTTTGACCTAATAATTGAGTATTTTATCGAAAGAAAAAATTACAACATCTTTGAAATAAATGAAGCATTATTTGCCTTTGACCAACCTTTAATTGGAGGATAAATGTCGCCTTGGAAGTGACCTAAATGTCTTCTCGATTTTTTACAATATAGTAAAAGAAAGAGGGGATAAAAATGATAGAACTTGTATTTATATTAGATAAGAGTGGCTCAATGCAAGGCTTGGAAAAGGACACAATAGGTGGGTTTAACTCCATGATCGAAAGACAAAAAAAAGAAAAAGGAGAAGCCTATGTCTCCACAATACTATTTAACGAAGAAAGTAAAGTGATACACGACAGAGTGTCTATAAAAGACGTGCCAAAGCTTACAGAGGAAGAATACTATGTAGAAGGCTGCACAGCACTACTTGATGCAGTGGGAAGAGCCATAAAACACATAGGAAACATTCACAAGTATGCTCGCAAAGAAGATGTGCCAGATAAGACATTATTTGTAATCACCACAGACGGCATGGAAAACGCCAGCAGATGGTACGGTTACAGAGAAGTAAAAAGACTAATTACTAACCAAAGAGAGAAATATGGCTGGGAATTTATCTTCTTAGGTGCAAACATAGACGCAGAAGGAGAAGGAGAAAAGTTTGGCATAAAAAGAGAAATGGCGGTAAACTATCACAGCGATGAAAAAGGCACAGAATTAAACTACAGAGTCCTAGGCGATGCCATATCCTATGCAAGAAGAAACAAAGGAAGAGTTGACAAACACTGGAAGGACGAAATCACAGAAGACTACGAAAAGAGAAAAGACAAAAGATAAAAATAATTAAAGACTTGATAATAAAATACTTTTGACGCTAATTAGTCTATAAATAAGGACAAAATTTTCTATAAAGTTTTAATGAAGATATTAAAAAATCCTGTGACACAATACTTAATATATTAAAAAAAAGTCACTTCAAAGGGCTCTTTTGTTTTTAAAATAGGAAGCATATAAGTAAAAATAAAAATATTTTTAGACAAAAAAAATCTCTTACAAATTTTCTTGCAAGAGATTTTTAAATTTATGGAATTTAATTTTTTTTTACCAAATTCCAAGTAAGTGTTGCATTAGTAAACTTACCAAAATTATTCCTATCCAACAAAGGGCACCTTCAACTATTGCCTTGCCACCTTCGGAAATTAATTTCTTTATATCAGTGTTAAGTCCAATTGCTGTCATTGCCATAATGATGAAAAATTTTGACAAAAATTTCATTGTAGACAAGAAAGTTTCTGGAAGAGGTAAAACTGTTGTTATAATTGATGCAAGTAGGAAAAATAAAATAAATGTTGGGAAAGCCTTTAAAGGACTAACTTTTTCTGTGTTTTCCTTTGATTTTATTATTCCAAGTACAAGAGTTATTGGAATTATAGCAAGAGTTCTCGTTAATTTTACAATTGTTGCATAATTTAGGGCAGTGTCGTCATTAAACATTGTTGACCATGTGCCAGATGCTGCAACAACTGAAGATGTGTCGTTAATTGCTGTACCTGCCCACATGCCAAAGCCTGTGTGAGTCATGCCAAGCTTTACACCAAGAGTCGGAAAAATTAGGGCAGCTATAATATTAAATAAAAATATTACAGAAATTGATGTTGCAATATCTTCATCCTTTGCATTAATAACTGGTGCTGTTGCAGCAATTGCAGAGCCACCACAAATTGATGAGCCAACGCCAACTAATGTGGCTACATCAGAATCAATTTTTAAAATTTTTGCAGCTACAAAGGAAATTATTAGGGCAGTTGAAATTGTTGATAGAATAATAAGTAGTGATGATTTTCCAACAACTATAATTTCTCCAAGATTAAGTCCAAAACCTAAAAGAACTACTGCAAGTTGCAAAACTTTTTTTGATGTGAATTTTATTCCAGATTCAAAGGACTCTGGTCTATTAAAATTATTTAAAATCATTCCAAAGAGTATGCCAAAAACTGGTCCGCCTATTACAGGCAATTTTTTACCTAAAAAGTAGGCACAAATTGCAATTAAAGCTGAAAATAAAATTCCACTTAAATCTTTTTTCTTCATTATAAGTCCTCCTATTTAATTTTATGAAACATTTATCTATTATACATTAAAATCGAAAAAATTTTTGTGACTTTTGCAAAAGAATTTATTTAAGATTTAAAAATCTAAAAATTTTTTGCAAAATTGTGAAGTATTGGCGTCTTTATAGTATAATAAAAATAGCGTGCCACGAGATTTTTCATAAAACTTGTGGAAATTTATTTTATTTATTATAATACTTTTATTATGGAGGTAATATGAGATTATCAAAACTTTATATGCCTACTCTTAGGGAGGATCCACAAGATGCAGAGATTGCATCTCATAAATTTCTCCTAAGAGCTGGTATGATTAGAAAATCTGCTAGTGGTATTTATACCTACTTGCCACTTGGCTATAGATCTATTCGAAAAATTGAAAATATAGTTCGTGAAGAGATGGATAGAGCTGGCTCAATGGAAATTTTGATGTCAGCTATTCAACCTGCTGAAATCTGGAAAGAGTCTGGTAGATGGGAAAAGTTTGGTCCTGAAATGTTTAAGCTAAAGGACAGAAATGACAGAGAATTTTGTCTTGGACCAACTGCGGAAGAATATTTTACCACTCTTATTAGAGATGAAGTTAAATCTTATAAGGATCTTCCTCTAAATTTATATCAAATTCAAACAAAATATAGAGACGAAAAAAGACCAAGATTTGGAATAAATAGAGCAAGAGAATTTTCTATGAAGGATGCCTATACTTTTGATACTTCACCAGAAACACTTCATGAAGCTTACATGAATATGTATAGGGCTTATGAAAAAATCTTTGATAGATTAGAGCTTGATTATAAAATCGTAGAAGGTGACAATGGTGCCATGGGTGGTACTGGATCACATGAATTTATTGCCCTTTCTGAAACAGGCGAAGGCGTAATAGTTTATGCTGAATCTGGAAAATTTGGAGCAACTGAAGAAAAGGCTCCTGTTGAATATAATCTTCCAGAATCTGAAGACAAAAAAGAACTAGAAAAAGTTCACACTCCAAATGCAAGCACAATAGAAGAAGTTTCTAAATTTTTAAAAGTTGACCCAAAAAAATGTGCCAAGGCAATTGATTTAATGCTTGGAGATGAACCTGTTCTTGTATTTATTCCTGGTGACAGAGAATTAAATATGGCAAAACTTGTAACTTATACTGGAGTTGCAGAACACGACATAAGAATGATGGAAGAATCTGATATTGAAGCTATAAAATCTAAAAAAGGCTACACTGGACCTATTGGTCTTGATGTTAGAATGATTTTTGACAAAAGAGTAACTGAAATGGATAATCTTGTTGTTGGAGCAAATGAAGAAGAATACCACTACATCAATGCAAATTATGGAAGAGATTTTGAGGGCGAAGTTGTAGATGATTTACTTCTTGTTGCTGAAGGCGACAAAGTTCCTGGAACAGATGAAGAATATAAATTTGCCAGAGGCATTGAAGTTGGAAATATTTTTAAATTGGGTACAAAATATTCAGAAGCTTTAAACGCAACATATCTTGATGAAAATGGCAAGGCAAATTATTTTTACATGGGTTCCTATGGTGTAGGTGTTACAAGATCTGTAACAGCTATAATAGAACAAAATCATGACGATAATGGAATCATCTGGCCAATGGCTGTGGCACCTTATGAAGCAATTGTTACAATAGTAAATGTTAAAGATGAAGACCAAGTTAAGCTTGGAGAAAAAATTTACGAGGAATTAAAAAATAAGGGCATTGAAGTTTTACTTGATGACAGAAAAGAAAGAGCTGGAGTTAAGTTTAAGGACAGAGACTTAATTGGTATTCCACTAAGAATAACTTGTGGCAAAAAATCTTCTGAAGGCTTAGTTGAATATTCAACTAGAAAAGAAATGGAAAATTCTGAAATTTCTTCTGAAGATGCAATAAAAAATGTTTTAAAGGAAGTAGAAAAGGTTAGGTAATATGAGCGACTTTAAATTTGAAATTACAGAGCACTTGGGAGTTTTATCTGAAAGTGCCAAGGGCTGGACTAAGGAACTTAACAAGGTTTCTTTTAATGACAGACCTGCTAAGTATGATTTAAGAGAGTGGGACCAAAATCACGAAAAAATGTCAAAGGGCCTTACTCTTAATGATGAAGAAATGGAAATTCTCTCTAAAATCCTAAAGGATAGAGGTATTTAATATATTTTTAAAATAACTTATGTTATAATGTAGAGATGTAAAAAACGCCATAGAGCGAGGAGGCAATTAAAATGGAAATTAAAAAGAAAGAAAATAACACTGTCTTTTTTGACATTGTTTTAAAAAGAGAAGATATAAATAATGCAGAGACAGAAGTTTACAAGAAAAACAAAAAACAATTCCAACTACCTGGATTTAGAAAGGGTCATGTTCCTAGAAAGATGATCGAAAATATGTATGGAAAAGATGTATTCTTTGAAGATGCTATTAACGAACTTCTTCCAGCTGAATATGAAAAAGCTATTAAAGAATTAGACCTTAAAGTAGTTGACCAACCTAATATTGACATTGATGAAGACAGCGTAAAAGACAATGAAGATTTAACTATTAAAGTATCTGTTGATGTTAAACCTGAAGTTGAACTTAAGGGCTATGAAGGAATTGAAATCGAAGATCCAACTCTTGAAGTAACTGATGAACTTATTGATTCTGAAGTTGAAAACCAAAGAGCAATGAATGCAAGAATTATAAATGTTGATGACAGAGCTGTAAAAGATGGCGACACTGTAAATATCGACTTCAAGGGTTCTGTTGACGGAAAATATTTTGAAGGTGGAGAAGCTGAAAGCCAAGACCTTAAAATTGGTTCTAACACATTTATCCCAGGCTTTGAAGAACAATTAATTGGTCATGAAATTGGCGAAGAATTTGACATCACTGTTAAATTCCCAGAAGATTATCACCAAAAAGATCTTGCAGGAAAAGATGCAAAATTTGAAATTAAATTAAATAGCATTTCTTACGAAGAACTTCCAGAACTTGATGACGAATTTGTAAAAGATATTTCTGAATTTGATACTCTTGATGAATTTAAAGCTGACATCAGAAAGAAAAAGGAAGAAGAATTTAAGACAACTTCTGAAATGGAAAAACAAAGAAGAGCTATTGATAAAATTGGCGAAATGGTAGAAGCAGATATTCCAGAAGGAATGATTAATGCCCAAATCGATGATATGATTAGAAATTATGACCAAAGCCTAAGAGCTCAAGGAATTAGCTTTGAAGACTACATTAAAATGATTGGTCAAAGTCTTGATGATTTCAAAAAAACTATGAGACCTGAAGCAGAAAGAACTGTTAAAAATGATCTTGCCCTAGAAGCACTTGTAAAAGATTTAGCTATTGAAATTAGTGATGATGAAATCGAAGAAGAAGTTAATAAAGTTGTTGAAGAATACTTTAAAGACGACAAAGATCACATGGAAAAAATGAGAGAATACATGCTTAACGAAAACAAGGAAGTTGTAAGAGACGACCTTCAAAAGAGAAAAGCAATTGACACTCTTGTTGAAAAGGCAAAATTTGTTGAACCAAAGGAAACTACTGAAGAAGAGATTAAAGAAGAAGTAAAAAAAGATAAAGAAGAAAAAGAAGATAAATAATCAGAGGATGTGATTAAATGGCATTAGTGCCAATGGTAGTAGAACAAACTAATAGGGGCGAAAGATCCTATGACATTTATTCAAGACTTTTAAAGGACAGGATTATTTTTGCTAGTGGCGAAGTAAATGACACTATGGCAGATTTAATTGTTGCTCAACTTTTGTTTTTAGAATCTGAGGACCCAAATAAGGACATTCAACTTTATATAAATTCACCTGGTGGATCTGTTTCTGCAGGCTTTGCAATTTACGACACTATGAATTATATAAAGCCAGATGTTTCTACAATTTGTATAGGAATGGCTGCATCTATGGGAGCATTTTTGCTTGCATCTGGAGCTAAGGGAAAGAGATTTGCCCTTCCTAACTCTGACATTATGATTCACCAACCTTCTGGTGGTGCACAAGGTCAAGCATCAGATATTCAAATAAATGCAGAAAAGATTTTAAAAATCAGAAAAAAATTAAATGAAATTTTAGCTGAAAGAACTGGTCAAGATCTTGAAAAAATCGAAAGAGATACAGATAGAGATTATTGGCTATCTTCTGAAGAAGCAAAAAAATATGGTTTAATCGATAAAGTTATAGAAAAAAGGGTTTGAGGTGAGATATGTCAAATACAGATGAAATTTTAAGATGTTCATTCTGTGGCAAAACGCAAAACCAAGTGAATAGATTAATCGCCGGACCTAATGTAAATATTTGTGATGAGTGTATCGAAAGATGTCACACAATTTTAGAAGCTGAACTTCCTGTAGAGATGGATAAAGATTTTGAGCTTAAAAAGCCAGCTGAAATAAAAGAAATTTTAGACCAATATGTTGTAAAACAAGAGGATGCCAAGCGTGCTCTTGCCGTTGCAGTTTATAATCACTACAAGAGAATATCATCTTCCAAAAAAGTTAATCCAGATATAGAACTTCAAAAGTCCAACATTCTTATGATTGGACCAACTGGTTCAGGTAAAACTTTACTTGCACAAACTCTTGCCAGACTCTTAAATGTTCCCTTTGCCATTGCCGATGCCACAACTTTAACTGAGGCTGGTTATGTTGGCGAAGATGTTGAAAATATTATTTTGAAATTAATTCAAAATGCTGATTACGACATTGAAAGGGCAGAAAAGGGAATTATTTACATTGACGAAATAGATAAAATTGCCAGAAAATCTGAAAATGTGTCTATCACAAGAGATGTAAGTGGAGAAGGTGTGCAACAAGCACTTTTAAAAATAATTGAAGGTACTGTTGCCAATGTTCCACCACAAGGTGGCAGAAAGCATCCTTCTCAAGAATTTATTCAAGTTGACACCACAAATATTTTATTCATTGTTGGTGGTGCCTTTGACGGAATAGACAAAATTATTGAAAATAGAACGGCTAAGTCATCTATGGGATTTGGATCTGAACTTGTAGATAAAAAATCCAATAGAGAAAATATTCTTAAAAAAGTTGAGACAGAAGACTTATTAAAGTTTGGACTTATTCCAGAACTTATAGGAAGACTTCCTGTTACAATTACTCTTGAAGAATTAGACGAAGATGCTCTAGTAGAAATTTTGACTAAGCCAAAGAATGCCCTTGTAAAACAATATAAGGAGCTATTAAAATTTGATGATGTCGATTTAATTTTTGAAGACGAAGCCTTAAAATATATTGCCAGAAAGGCAATAGAAAAGAAGGCAGGAGCTAGAGGATTAAGAGGAGTTATTGAAAACACAATTATGAATGTGATGTATGAAATTCCTTCAAGAGACGACATCAAAGCAGTTAAAATAACGAAAGAATCAGTAGAAGGTACAGAGTCTGCTGAATTAATTAAAAAATAAATGAATTTAGCCGTGGTCGCCACGGCTTTTTTAGAAGGTGAAAAATGGAAAATTTAAAATTACCACTTATCCCTCTTCGAGATTTAGTAATCTTTCCCCACATGGTTATGCATTTCGATTGTGGCAGAAAAATCTCTGTAAACGCAATTGAAAGATCAGAAATGCAGGACTCAAAAATATTTTTAGTGGCACAAAGAGAATTAGAAGTTGAAGATCCAAAGAGAGAAGACCTCTTTGATGTTGGGACTGTGGCAACTATAAAACAAATTTTAAAACTCCCAGGTGGAATTGTAAGGGTTCTTGTTGAAGGTGAAGAGAGGGCAAAAATATCAAAGCTTCATATTAGCGATGAAATAATTGAGGCTGACATAGAAATCCTAGAAGAAGATGAAGTTGACTACACAAAAGACGATGAAATTGAAGCAGCCCTTCGCCTTGCCCTAAGCGATTTAGAATCCTATGCATCCTTAGATGAAAAATTCTTCCCGGGACTTTTATCTAACATTGCAGACACTGACGATCCTTCAAGGTTTATCGATACAGTTGTTGGATATTTAAATTTTAAACTTGAAGAATACCAAAAATTACTTGAGACAACTGATATTTATGAAAGACTTGTAGCCTTTCACGAGATAATGAAAAAGGAAATTGAAATTTTATCTATTGAAAAAAATATCAACGACCAAGTTAAAAAGAAAATGGACGACATCCAAAGGGAATACTATTTAAAGGAACAGCTTAGAGTTATTCATAAAGAACTTGGCGATGGAGAAGATGAAGGCGAAATAACAGAAGTCTACAAGAAAAAAATAGAAGAGAAAAATCTTCCTGATGAAGTTAGGGAAAAAGCCCTAAGTGAAATAAAAAAACTTGGCAATTTAAATTCTCAGTCTCCAGATTATTCAATGCTTATAAATTATCTTGATTGGATAATTGACCTTCCTTGGCTTGAAGCTGGAGAAGAAAAAGTAAAATTAAGCCAGGCTAGAAAAGTTTTAAATGAGGATCACTATGGTCTTAAAAATGTTAAAGAGAGAATCCTAGAATTTATTGCAGTAAGAATTTTATCTGGCGATAAAAATAAGGGACCTATACTTTGCCTTGTGGGACCTCCTGGAGTTGGAAAGACTTCCATTGCCAAGTCTATTGCAAATTCTCTTAAAAAAGAATTTGTTCGCATGAGCCTTGGTGGCGTAACTGACGAAGCAGAAATTAGAGGACACAGAAGAACTTACATTGGCGCTCTTCCTGGTAGAATTATTTCTCTCATGAAAAAGGCAGAAAAAAATGATCCAGTATTTTTATTTGACGAAATAGATAAAATAGGAAATGATTTTAAGGGTGATCCAGCTTCTGCACTTTTAGAAGTACTTGACCCTGAGCAAAATAATTCCTTTACAGATAGGTATTTGGAACTTCCCTTTGACTTATCCAATGTATTTTTTATAGCAACAGCAAATACAACTGCCACTATACCAAGACCACTTCTTGATAGAATGGAAGTAATAGAAATTGGTGGCTACACTCCAAATGAAAAGTTAAATATAGCAAAAAAATATTTAGTTTCAAAACAAATTTCTGAAAATGGATTAAAAAAGGAAAATATAAATATTTCTGAAAAGGCCCTAAAGGACATTATAGATTACTACACTCGTGAATCTGGTGTTAGAGGTTTAGAAAAACAAATTTCAAAAATTGTGAGAAAGTCTGCCCTAAAAATTGTGGAAGAAGATTTAGATAAAGTTTCTGTATCCACGAGAAATATTTCAGACTTCCTTGGCGAAAAAATTTATTTAATAAATGAAAGAGAAAAAAATTCTGAAGTGGGTTCAGTTAATGGACTTGCCTGGACAGAAGTTGGTGGCACTACACTTGTCATAGAGACAACAGTTATGCCAGGCAAAGGAAAATTAACTCTTACAGGTTCTCTTGGAGACGTCATGAAAGAATCTGCCATAGCTGCCATTTCTCACATTGCATCAAATGCAGAAGATTTTAAAATTGATCCAAACTTTAGAAGTGAAAAAGACATTCACATTCACGTTCCTGAAGGTGCAGTGCCAAAGGACGGACCTTCAGCAGGAATTACGATTGCCACATCAGTTTTATCAGCTCTTACCAAAAAGCCAGTGAAAAGTGATGTAGCTATGACTGGAGAAATTACCCTTCGTGGAAAAGTTCTTCCAATTGGTGGACTAAAGGAAAAACTTTTAGCAGCAGAAAGATATGGAGTTAAAACTGTAATAATTCCTGAAGAAAATAAGAGAGACTTAAAAGAAATTGAAGAAGAAGCAGTAGAAAGACTTGAAATAAAAGCTGTTTCCACTTTCAAAGAAGTTGCAGAGATTGCCATAGGTGATTTTAATGAAGATAAGTAAAGCAGAACTCGAAAAAGTTGCAGTTTTGGAAAAACAATATCCTCTGGCAAATCTTCCAGAATTTGCCTTTGCAGGAAGATCCAATGTAGGCAAGTCATCCTTTATAAATGCCATGCTAAATAGAAAAAATCTAGCAAGAACATCTTCCACACCAGGAAAAACAAGGACCATAAATTTTTATAAAGTAAATGATTCACTTCGCCTTGTTGACCTTCCAGGTTATGGCTATGCAAGAGTTGCAAAAACAGAAAAAGAAAAGTGGGCAGGCATAATTAATAGATATCTTGAAAATAGAGAAAATCTTTTGGAGACAATTCTCTTAGTAGACATTAGACACGAGCCAACAGATTTAGATAAGCAGATGTATGACTACATCATAGATTCAGGCTTTTCTGGAATAGTTATTGCCACAAAAAAAGACAAGATAAAAAAATCTCAAATAGAGAAAAATATTTCTGTAATTGCAAAAAAACTTGGAGTAGAACACAGAGAAAACATAATTCCCTTTTCTTCATCAGAAAAAAATGAAGTCAAGGACATGTGGTTTATCTTTGAAGATATATTGAGATTTCACAAAGAAAAATAAATTAATTAAGAGCCAGCTTGGCTCTTTTTTACTTAGCTTTTGTGAAAAGTAAATTTCACAAAGTTTTAAAAAATTAAACATATACTTATGCTAAGATATAAAAAATGGAGGAGATTATGAAGATTAAAAATAAAATTATGACCCTAGGTTTATCACTTTTATTAGTGCCAAGTGCAGTTTTTGCCAGCGCTGGAGATGAAATAGTAACCCTTGGTGCCGATTTAAATGAATCACAAAAAAATGAAATGCTTCGTGAAATGAAGGCAGATGAAAATGCAAAAATCATAGAAGTAACAAATAAAGAAGAATATAAATATTTGGGAGATGTACTTTCAGCAAAGGAAATAGGAAATAAAGCAATTTCTTCAGCCATAGTAAAATATAAAAAAGCAGGCAGCGGAATAAATATTGAGCTTTCAGATAATATTCGAGTTGTAAGTGAAGAAGCCTTTTTAAATGCCCTTAACACTGTAGGTATTGAAGATGCAGACATTTATGTAACTGCACCTGGAAAAGTAAGTGGCACAGCAGCCTTAACAGGAATTTTAAAATCCTATGAAGAAAATACAGGCAAAAAATTACCAGAAGATTTGAAAAAAGTTGCCAATGAAGAATTAGTTGTGCAAACAAAACTTTCAGAAGAACTTGGTGACGAAAAGACAAATGACATAATTTATGAAATAAAAGATGCCATGGCAAAAAATATGCCTAAGGATGAAAAAGAAGTTAGATATATAATAGAAAGCGTAACAAATAATTACAATATAAATTTGACAAAAAACCAAGAAGACAAGTTGGTAAGCCTCTTTGACAACATGAAAAATGCTGATGTAGATTGGAATAGAGTAGCAGATACAGCAGTAAAATATAAGGACCAAGCCTCAAAATTTTTAAACTCACCTGAAGGAGAAAAGGCAGTAAAAAATACAAAGAGCTTTTTAGAAAAATTAATAGACTTTATTGGCAGCTTATTTAAATAAAAAATAAAGGGGAGCATTAAGCTCCCCTAATTTTTATTTACCATAAAGTTCTTCGATAATATCCCAAGCTTCTAAAACTTCCCTTATAGCTTGTTTATCTTTATCTATAATTGAGTCTTTTGTTCCCTTTGATCCAGAAAATCTAACAACAACATTTTTACCGTCAACCATTTTTTTCAATATATCATAATATTGAGAATTTGTTAGTGTATTATCTAATGTTTTGACAGAGTTTTGACAATACTCCGATACATATCCACCATTACAAACTTCGCGTTCAAACTTTGGTTTCATTGGTTTTGGATAAGGTTCATAAAATTTACCATCAATTTTAACATACCTTCTTGTCATTTCAAGTTTTGAATGACCTAATATTTTTTGTAAATATAATATATTACAATTATCATTTCTTGCGTATTCTGTTCCAAAGTAATGTCGGAGTTGATATGGTGTAGTATACACATCAGCATACCGGCAATATCTTTTTATTCTTGTTCTAAATCTATCTGTTGAGAATTGCTATCCATTGATTGTTGCAAAGACATATTCACTCTTATTGTATTTTAATAAGGCTCTTATGTATATCATTACTTTGACTGATACTGGTAATACTCTTTCCAGTCTTGCCTTGCTTTTTCTTAGGCTAATAACTTATGATAAGAATATAAAAGATATTAAATAATTTACTAAATAAAGGAGAAGCAATGAAACTAGAAATTTTTACGAGGAAACAAGATGAGACAAGAGAAAAGTATGACACGACTTTTTTAAATGAAGAGATAGCAAGAGAAGTACACGATTATCACAAGAGCTTTCCTATGTATGAAGAAACTCCCTTCCTTGACTTAAAAAATCTTGCAGAAAAAGCTGGAGTGAAAAATATTTTAGTCAAGGACGAGTCCTATAGGTTTGGTTTAAATGCCTTCAAGGTTCTTGGAGGGAGCTATGCAATAGGAAAGGTAATTGCTGAAAAACTTGACATGGATATTACGGACTTAACTTTTGAAAAGCTAACATCAAAGGAAGTTAAGGACAAGTTAGGCGATGTAACTTTTATAACTGCAACTGATGGAAACCATGGTCGTGGAGTTGCTTGGGCTGCCAAGCAGTTAAAGCAAAAATCAATTGTGTATATGCCAAGAGGATCAGCTGAAGAAAGAGTTAAAAACATTGAAAAAGAAGGTGCTACTGTTAAGGTTCTTGATGCAAATTACGACGAATGCGTTAGACAGGCAAATGAACTTGCAGAAGAAAAGGGCTATATTATGGTTCAAGACACAGCTTGGGATGGCTACGAAGATATTCCAAAATGGATTATGCAGGGCTACATGACTCTTGCTTGGGAAATGTATGAAAGTCTTCAAGAGAAAAATATTAAGCCAACTCACCTATTTTTACAAGCAGGTGTAGGGTCCTTTGCAGCAGCGACAACAGGATTTTTTGCAAATATGTATAAGGAAGATAAGCCAATAATTACAATAGTTGAACCAGATACAGTTGCCTGCATTTATGAATCAGCAAAGGCAGATAAAAGAGTTTTAGTTGGTGGAAACTACAAGACAATTATGGCAGGACTTGCTTGTGGAGAGCCAAATACTTTTGGCTTAAAAGTTCTTTTAGATAATTGTGAACATTTTATAAGTGCATCAGATGAATTTGCTGCTTTTGGAATGAGAGTCCTTGGCAATCCTTATAAGTCTGATAAGAAAATTGTCTCAGGAGAAAGTGGGGCATCTTCCTTTGGTGCAATTTTAAAAATCTTAACTGATGATAGATATGAAGATGAAAGAAAAAAATTAAATATAAATGAAGATTCAAACTTAATTTTTGTTTCAACTGAAGGCGATACAGATGCCAAAAATTATTTAGACATAGTTTGGAATGGAAAATATGAAAGTACAGGAGGCAGAAAATAAGAAAACTATATGCAGTAGACTAATCTGCTCCAAGGGCATCAACTAAGAAGGGGAGGCAAAAATTAAGGGCCTAGACCTTGGACCTTGGAGAGAAAAAAAGTCCAAACAGTTAAGGAGTATATAGAAATATAAGACTTAGAAAATTTGTGACTTCTTATGAGGATGTAATAGAGATCTTACTAGTTTGATATTTATATTTTTATAAATATAGGAAATAAAATTAAAAATAAGACAAAAAAAGATTCACCTCACAGAAGATGAATCTTTTTTTATTTAAAAGTTGTTGTAGTGGACTTTTGATGATATATCAAACTCTTCGTGGTCCTTTGTGCCTGATTTTTTGTAGCCAATTGGTATTAGACATTGTGCCCTATATGGTTTTTTCACGCCAAAGTTTTCTTGGAAGTATTCCTCATAAGAAATTTTTCCAGCAGTTTTTCCTTCTTTTACATTTATCCATGAAGATGATAGTCCTTCTTCTTCAAGTAGAAGTTGTAAATAGGCTGCTGTAAGTGATGCTTCTTCAACCCACGTTTTGCAAATGTCAGTGTTTGCAATTACTATTACAATCATTGGTGCGTCTTTTAAATATAAAGTTGCAAAGGAATCCATATTTGAAAGTTCTTCGATTTTATTTTTGTCATCAACTATTATAAATTCAACGGGATGAGAATTGCCATTTGATGGTCCCATTGATGCGTACATTAAAAGTTCTTCAATTTTTTCTCTGTCAACTTCTTTATCTTTATATTTTCTAACTGTTCTTCTTTTTAAAATTAATTCTTTTAACAAAATATCACCTCAAATACATTCTACCACAAATTATAGATAAAGTAAGCTGTGCAAATATATTCATAATTTTTTTAAAAATTAATTTATATCCTTAATAAATCGTGAATTTAAGCTGTTTCTAAAAATAAAAAAATCTTTGAAAATATTTTCATAAAGACTTGACAAAAATAATTTACTACAGTACAATATAAGAGAAGTGAAAACTTCATCATCTTTTTTCTTCCCTTAGAGAACAGTTATAACATTACATAATCTGTTCTCTTTTTATTTGCGCAAATTTACATCTTAATTTTTTTAATTTATTTCACTATTATTACACTTAGAATACTTAAAAATCTTCAAAAGACACTATATAAAGTATGAAAAGGATTTTTATTTCATTAATATTACAATATATATTCTTTGTAACATAAACTTAAAATAGAATCTGTTTCAAAACTTTCTTATTAAGTTATAATGATATTGAAGGTGATAAAAATGAAGATTTTGAAAAAGACTTCATTGATCATTATCTCCGCAGCATTGATTTTAACAAGCACTGTATCTGCGAAATCTTTTAGGGACACGAGAGGTCATTGGGCAGAACCGTCTATCGATTTTATAACAGACAAGGGTTTAATGTCTGGATATCGTGATAACACTTTTAGACCTAATGAAAATATGACAAGAGTGGAATTTTATTCAACTATAAATAATTTAGCTGGATATGATAAAACTTACACTGTTACATTTTCTGATGTAAATACTTCTGATTGGTATTATAGTGAGGTAGCTAAAGGAATTAAGGCAGGATACATTAGACCAACTACGGGAAAGTTAAATCCAGAGAGGGAAATTACAAGAGAAGAGGTTGCAGAAATCCTTGGTTATGTTTATTCGCTAGTACCAAAGGTAAGTGCAACTGATGAATTTGGCGACAAAAATAAGATTAGTGAATCGGCTAGAGGTTATGTAGGCGCCTTAGTCGATGCAGGAATACTAAGAGGTTACTCTGATGGAAATTTCTATCCAGCAAGATCAATTAGGAGATCAGAAGCGGCTTCGCTTTTTAGGTCGATGATTTCTAATTACAACTATCCACAAAAAAAGGCTCTAAATAATAGTAAAATTAGATTTGGAAGCAGAAATCTCTATGAATAAGACAGGAAACTGTCTTATTTTTTTGCAAAAAATTTTCCTAATTTATTAAATAGTAAGTATTTGATATAATTTTTTCTAAGGAGTGAAGAAATGAGTATAATTGTTAAAATAGATGAAGCAAAATTTCCAAACTTATCCAGAGGAAAGTTTGAAGATAGAAAATATGAATTTAAGGGCGGAATTCTTGGTCAAACAGTAGAAATAAAGGCGAGAGGAAGAAGATCTAAGAAGGCAAAACTTTTAAAGGTAATAGAAAGATCAAGTCTTGAAAAGGGAAACCCCTGCCCTCATTTTGAAAAGTGTGGCGGCTGCACTTATCAAACTCTAACTTATGAAGATGAGCTTAAATATAAAAAAGATTTAATCGAAAAATTATTTAAAGATCATGGAATTGAAAGAGAACTTAAAATAATTCCATCACCAGTCCACAAATTTTATAGAAATAAAATGGAGTACACCTTTGGCGACGAATACAAGGATGGGCCCCTTGCCCTTGGACTTCATGTAAAAAATAGATTTCACGAAATAGTAAATACCACTGAATGTAATATTGTAGATGCCGACTTTAATAAAATTAGAAGTGAGGTCCGAAATTATTTCGAAAAAATTGGAGAAAAACATTACAACAGAAAGACTCATGAAGGATTTTTGCGTCATCTTTTAATAAGAAAGGCGACAAAAACTTCTGAGATTATGGTTTTGCTTGCAACATCCACTCAAAGTGAACTTGATAAAGATGCCTTTATAAAATTTCTTTTGAGTTTAGACCTTGAAGGTCAAATCCTTAGTATTTTTCATGTAAAAAATGATGCCCTATCAGATGCAATTGTGCCAGAAGAAATAAATTTGATATACGGCAAGGACCACATAGAAGAAGAAGTCCTTGGTCTTAAATTTAAAATAAGTCCCTTCTCATTTTTTCAAACAAACACGAGATCGGCTGAAGTTCTATATAAAATGGCGAGAGAAAAAATTGACGCAAAAGATAAACTTGTTTTTGACCTCTATTCAGGAACGGGAACAATAAGTCAGGTCTTGGCAGCATCAGCAAAAAAAGTCATTGGAGTAGAAATAGTAGAAGAAGCAGTCAAGGCGGCGAGAGAAAATGCTAGGCTTAACGGAATCGACAATGTTGAGTTTATAGCATCAGACGTCTTAAAAGTATTAGATGACTTAGAAAAAAATCCAGATTTAATAGTTCTAGACCCACCGAGAGAGGGAATAAATCCAAAAGCAATCGACAAAATAATAGATTTCGATCCTGAAAAATTCCTATATATATCCTGTAACCCCCTAACCCTTGTCCGCGACCTTGGCGTATTTAAAGAAAGAGGCTACGATATAGAAGAAATAGAAATAGTCGACCAATTCCCAAAAACCTCTCACGTGGAGACTATAGCGTTGATACAAAAGATGTAAATATAGAAATCCTGCATTTTAAGCAGTTTTATAAGCATTTTGTATTTGATAAAGATGAAGAAGGATATGTCAAAAAGACTCAAAAAAACTACATGAACGTAAGAGTAGTTTTGCAACTGGTATGAGGAGACACAAAGAAAAATATAATAAGATAAAACCCATTTTATACTTTCTACAAGAGTAGCTTAAAAGGCTGCTCTTTTTTTATTAAAGGATGTAAGGTTTAGTTACATCCTTTTTCAAAAAATGGAAAACTCATAAACAACTTTACATATTCGCTTTTATAATATATAATAAAAGCGTAAACGAGAGGAGGCGGACTATGAATACACTTAAAGAATATATCCACGAAAATTTAGTAATCACCAACAAAGAAGCAGAAGAACTTGGATATACTAGGCATAATTTATCAGAATTAACAAAAATCGGACAATTAGAAAGATTAAGACCAGGCTTATATCAATTAAAAGGAAAAGTAATAGACGATTTTGTTTTAATATCATCAAATAGTAATCGAATTATATTTTCCCATCAAACAGCCCTATACCTCCATGACCTATCAGATAGGACTCCAAATGTATTTCATATATCTGTACCCCAAGGCTACAATGCAAGCCATATCAAAAAAAGATATGAGGATCTACAAGTTCACTATGTAAAAAAAGATTTATACGAACTAGGAAAGACAGAAATAAAATCACCACAAGGCAACCTTATTCCAGCTTACGATATAGATCGAACAATTTGCGATATCATAATCGAAAGAGAAAAAATAGATAAACAGATTTTTACAGAAGCCCTAAAAAGATACTTTAAATCAACAAATAAAAATCTAAGACGAATAATAAAATACAGTAGGCTATTTAAAATAGAAGACGAAATTAGAAAATATATGGAGGTATTATCGTGATTAATATCGAGAGCATAAAGGGAAAGATAAGAAGTTTAGCAGAGAAGAAAAATTTAAAATCGCAAGAAGTTTTGCAAATATATTTTTTCGAAAGATTTTTAGAAAGGCTATCTAAATCACCATACAAAAATAATTTTTGTAATCAAGGGAGGATTCCTTATATCATCTTTAATCGGGATTGAAAATAGAACAACTATGGACATGGATACAACCATTAAAGGTGTAGCCCTAAAAGAAGAAAGAATAAAAGAAATTGTAGAAGAAATTATTAATATCAGTGTTGACGATGGAATAAAATTTGAAATAAAAGACATCTCTTATATTAGAGAAGAAGACGAGTACGAGAACTTTAGAATTTCACTAATAGCAAATGTTGGAAAAACTAAAAACCCAATGAAACTTGACCTAACAACAGGAGATGCAATAACACCAAGGGAAATAGAATACATCTACCCTTGTATCTTTAGCAAAGAAAATATAAAAATAATGGCATATCCATTAGAAACAATTTTAGCTGAAAAATACGAAACCATAATCAGAAGAAATATAACAACAACACGAATGAGAGACTTTTCGATCTATACACTCTCTACAAACTAAAAAAAGATGGTATAAATTATAAAATTTTAAAAGAAGCAATAGAGAGAACCTCAAACAAAAGAGGAAGTCAGGAGATAATGCAAGACTCTGAGGAAATAATCGAGAATATAAAAGAAGATTCATACCTGAGATCCTTGTGGGAAGTATATTTCAGTGAAAATAAGTATATTGGAGATTTGACCTTTGATAAGGTTGTTGGTGTAGTGAGAATTATTTCAAATAGAATCAATGAGATGTAATTTAACAGACACTGTCTGGCATATCATAGATAAAAAATATTAAGTATTAGAGAAGTGAAATGATTTTATTTTTTTAAGCATAAATTTTATATCAAGGAGAACGTTTTATTTTTGACGTATATTTAATGATATAATAGAATAAATAAAATATTTAAGTAGGATGTAGTGATATCATTTAATTATAAAATGTTATTACAAAAATAAAAGAATTAGGTATGATAAATAGTGAATTTATGGAAAAGCAAAATTAGGAAAATTACATTTTATAAATTAAGACAGACAAAATTTAATTACAGATGTTCTGTTTTTGATATTTTTGAATTAGAAGGCATACAGAAGATTATAGAGTGATTTTTGAAAAAACTAATTAAATATTATAAAGGTTACATGATAAATGCATGACGACATAAAAGTGAGGTGATTATATTGGAATATTCGAACTATTATATGAATTTACCATTAGATTTAGCAGGTAGTAGAACGAAAAATAGATTTAGAGTTGAATTGTTGTGGGGAGTTGGTAAATTAATTGATGCATATAAGCTGTACGATGACTATACAATTGTGTTTGATTTCAAATGTGATATTGAATTGCATCGTGATAATGGTCTTGATTTTTACCAGGTGAAAACAATAAATAGAGGTAATCATAGTTCTAAAACACTAACTAAGAGAAAAGGAAATAGTAGATCTATTTTGGGAACATTGTATGCTCTTTACAACCCAAATCATAATATAAAGCTGGCTGTAGTTTGTAATAAGCATTTGAAAATTGATAGTAAAGAAGATTTAAGGCAAGAAGTTTGTTTAGGTGAGTTGGACAAAACAGTAATAGATTTTATTGAAGATAAATTGCAAGAAGAACTAAAGTTATCAGAAGTCATTCTTGATAATGTTTTTTATGTATGTGAAAGTATGGACTTAACAAATCCTCATTATGCTTTGCTTGGAAAGTTAATTGAAGCTTTCCAAGAAATAAAAAATGAAGAACCTAATAATCCTAATGCTTTATTTCGATTAGTATCTGATACAGCTCAGAAAAAAGCTTCTTATGAGATGGCAATCACTAATTATAATGATGTACTAGAATTAAAAGGAATTTCTAAAAATGAGTTTAATAAAATGCTTGAATCTCATAGGAAAAAATCTATAACAGGCATTGAGCAGGTTAAAGATTATATTAAAACTTTATTCCCATCAGAAAGAAGATTATATAATCAAGCTTTAACTAATTTACTGGAAATTGATCAAAGCCATGAGTTGAATGTATTAAAGATATCAATTTTTGAGTATATTGAAGGGAATATAGATAAGATAAGAAACGAAAATGACCTTTTTAATATTTTAAATAATGTATTTGATAGTGAATTCCCTATAGAATACACAAAATACATGAAAAAAGTATTTTATTTAATGGTATTTTATTTATACACAGAGGGAGGTGATATTTAATGGATGTTATTTTCAATAAAATATATATTTTTGATATTTTAACTAAAGAAGCTTTTGTTACATGTTTTGAAAAAGGTTTAAATATTGTTACTTCTAGTAACATTGATGGAACAGATAGAGGGAAGTCAGTCTTGTTACGTAGTTTATATCATACTTTGGGTGCTGATGCCCACTTCGATAAAAAATGGAAAAATGAAGATAAAGTATATATTTTAGAGTTTTCGGTTAACGATAATATATATTTTATATATCGCCATAAAAAGTTATTCAAAGTATTTAATGATGTTTTTAAGATATTATTTCAAACATCAACTATAATTGAGTTATCATATTTTTTAAGCAATATTTGGGATTTTGAAATATTTTTACCGAATAGAAGGACTGAGAAGCTGGAGATTGCTCCACCAGCATATACATATGTAATGAATTTTATTGACCAAGATTATTATGATGGAACATACTTTAGTTCCTTTAAGAGATTAGGACAATATCAAAATTTTAAACCTGATGTAATATATGCACAATTTGGAATATATGATAAGAATTATTTTGAACATGTTGAAAGTAAACAAAATTTATTGGAACGTATAAATGATTCAGAAGACGCATACAGAGAAACTAGTAGAATGAAAGAAAAAGTATCTAAACTATTAGGTAATATTGTTGTGCCTGAAAATTTAAAAGAGCTTGAAAGGGAGCTTTCTATTAGAACAAAGGAATATGATTATATTCTGAATTCTATTAATAAATTTAGGTATGAGCTTACAAATTTACGAAATGAAAAGTATGAGCTTGAAATTGCATTGAACCAAATTGAAAGGTTTAAGAATAAAAAGGAAAAAGAAATAAAGTATATTTTAAATACAGATATATGTCCTGAATGCCATTCAGTTTTGAAAGATACAACTGATCTTAGAAGTAAAAGATACAATTCAATTGAGGATTCGTTATATATAAAGGACAGCATATATGAGGATATAGAAAAGATTTCAAAATCAATTTTACAAATAGAGGGTAGTTATAAAGAGTTTTTAGATAAGTTGGAATCATACAAGAAAAACATTGGTATAGCTAAGACAGAAATAAAAAATTATAGCAGCTATATGGGGCTAAATGAATTATATAATAGTTTAAATTTAGAGTTATTTAATGAGTTTAATTTGCAAGGAGAACTTAAAGAGAAGCTAGAAAATATTGAGGAAGACTTGAAGGAAGTATCTAAAATTAAATCGGATATCAATAAAAAATATTATGATATGATTGATAGGGAAGTCTTAAAGTTTGGATTGAATGAGTTAGAGGAAGCACAATATAAAGCAATTAATCGAGTTTTTTGTGCAAGTGGAAGTAATAAACCAATTTCAACAGTTATATGGTATTTTATACTTAATGATATTAAAAAAATTTTTAATAATAAATGCTTGAATTTACCTATGGTATTAGATAGCCCTAAGAATGCGGAGATGGATTATGATAAGGCACAATCCTTAATTGAATATATATTAGATAATTCATCAAATTATACCCAATTGATTTTTTCATCAATTGGGTTTGAAAGAAGGAATTTTGAATTTGAAAGCGAAATAAATATTATAGAGCTAAAGAATGACAAATATCAGTTGCTTGATTCTGAAACTTTCTCAAAATATAAATATGTTTTAGAAAATGCTTTAAGTGCCCAATTGATTAAATAGTAAGATAAAATCACCTATATATCTACATCCTAGTCTACATGAATAAATGATTTTTTTCTTATTTTATAAAGTTTAACGATATTGTATTTTTATTAAGAATACTCTTGCAAAAGGGTATTCTTTTTTTATTGCTTACTTTAGTGAATTGAGCGAACGAAAGAATTCATGTGGAGGAAATTAGCTTTAGCTTCAAGCACCAAGAAAACATCCTTAAAGTATAATTTTGATAATAGCATGGAAGCTGGATATGCAAAGATCATATAGTATTTGCACAAAAAAATAAGCTGAAATTAATTTCAGCTTAAGCTTGACTTTTGTTAGCAGGTTTTTGTTTCAAAATATGCTATAGAATATGATCTTTCGTGTTTTCATAAATTGAATATGGGCAGTAGATGGATGACATTTGAATGAAGATACCAAGACTTTTTCATCAGTTTTTTCGCTCTTAGTAATGTAATCTATTGCCAAATTTAGAGTTGATTTTATAGGATGTATTTTTGTAATTGCCATACTAATCACCAGAACTTTCTTTTGATTTATTTAGAAGTAGAGAGTGGATCTGCCATATTTCTTTTGATAATTTTTCTATCTGTTTATTCATTGAGTCGATTTCATTTTTGTAAATAATGCCAGTTGTATTAGTAGCCTTTGCAATCTGGTTTATATTATTTGTTGCATTTGAAAGTAGCCATTGTAGGTTTCTAAATGGTTCTAAATCTACTACATAAATTTCTTTTTCTAATACGCACTTTCTAAGAAAGTGAGACATAGTTTTGCAATTAGCAAGTTTCATTTTCTTTTCAAAGATTTCTTTTTCTTCATCTGTTAAATATATTTTTAATTGATTATTTCTTTTTCTATTATCCATAGTATATCTCCTTATCGTAAATTATTGGGGTCTTAGGGTTCTCCCTAACAAGGTAAAATTGATAAAAAAAGAAGCAGTCCATAGAGGTTCTGCTTCATCAATTTTTCGTAAGTGGGTACTCACTTACTGTGCTTGCTATTAAAGTTATTAGCGTTAAGCGTGTATTAAGTTTTATTAATTATACCGCATTAAAAGAAATTAATAAAGAAGTATAAATGGCGTTCAAGCAAATATCTTAAATAAGATTACTAAAATTTAAAATAATCCATGTATTGAAATTAATTATCAAATGAGTTACAATAAAACTGACGGTATCGTCGGAATTATTTATTGACAGGAGATAAAGTTTTGAATGATAAAAAATTGAAAGTTGGAGAAAAAAGGAAGTTAGAAATTCTGGAAGCGGCAAAGAAATGTTTCTTAGAAAAGGGTTTCCAAAATACAACTATGGAAGATGTTATAGAAAAAGTAAGTTTAAGTAAAGGTGGTGTTTACTATCATTATGGATCAACCTATGAAATGATTTATGATTTTATGAAATTAGGTATCAAATATAGAGGAGAAAAAAACAAAAATATCGACACATCTAAGTTAACGACTTTAGACGCAATTACTGAGATGATGATGGAAAGAATTTATGATGAAAATGAATTTAAAAGCATCTATGCAATTTTTTTGAAACTACAAAATGAAGATAAAAGATTGTGTGAAATGTTTGAAAATTTAAAAGAAACAAACGCAGAAATTTTATCGTCTACATTTCCTCCAAACGATAAGCTCTCATCTATTTTTGAAGATGAGTTTTTAGTGACCTTTGTAAATACTTTGATTTTAGGATATGAAAGTTTAAATCAAAAAGAAATTTTTATTGAAAATAAAAAAACAATCAAAAAGATGTTGGAAGGTTATTTGAGAAAAAAACTCATTAATTAGGAGATTTTTATGGGTAAGGAGTTAATGTGCCATCTTTATGGAAGAAATTTAGAAAAAATAATAGAAAATTCTAAAGGGAGAATTTGCGAATTTCATAATTTGGAAAATGGAAAGTATATAGTTTCGAAGTACGAAATTTTCAAAGGGGTAACAGTTTTTTATAATGATATAAACACTTCTGTCATAAAGAAAAAATTATCAAAAAATTTAAATCAAAGCTATGAGATTAATCATTGTAGAGAAGGAAGATTTGAATGCGTGTTAAGCGATGGAACTATTACTTATATGGAATCGGGAGATTTTGCAATCAATGAAAGTAGTAACAGCTCTGAGGAATCATTTTTTCCTATATCTCATTATCATGGTGTGACTTTTTATATTAATCCAAAAGAATTTGATAGCGAAATATATTTTTTAGAGGAAATGTTAGGGATTAAATTTGAAGTTGTTTTAAGAAAATTATGCAATAAGGACAAAGTTTTTGTACAAAGAGCTACTCAGCATATTGAACATATTTTTTATGAAGTTTATAAAGTTCCAGATGAAATTCTAATTGAATATCTAAGGATAAAATTTCAAGAACTTTTCCTATATATTTCAAGCCTTGATACAAGTAACAAGGTAAGCGATAGGAAATATTTTATTAAGACAAATGTTGATATTGTAAAGAAAATAGATGAATTTATAAAGAATAATTACGAAAAAAATATAACTTATGATAAACTATCAGAAATCTTTAAGATAAATTCTACCACAATGAAATCTTGCTATAAGAGTGTTTTTGGGCAAACAATTAAGGAAGCTATAACAAGTAAAAGATTGGAGGTAGCAGCTGATTTTTTGAATAATACATCAATTTCAATTACGGAAATTGCTATTAGGGTAGGTTTCACAGATCATGCTAAATTTTCAAATACTTTTAAAAATAAGTTTAATCTCACTCCTTCAGAATATAGAAAAATATCTAAAACAGCACATTTAGTCTAAATAGTCAAGAAAATAAGCTTAGTCTATTATAGAATGATAACAGCTATCAACTAAGGAGGTTGAATTATGGAAAGTAAAAAATTAACTATAAAAGATTTGGCAACCATAGGAATCTTTTCTGCAATCATGATTGTTGTATTCATTGCTTTTTCAATGATCACAGGGGCATCATTATTTTTCAATATGATTTTTAATGCTGTGTTTACTGCACTAATTTTAGGACCATTTTTTGTTTATATGGCTATGAAAGTAGGCAAACCGGGAGTTGCACTAATTTATAATATTATACAAGCTATATTAGCAACTGTCTTTATGGGTCCTTTTATGATTCCATGGTTTGTAGGTGGCGGGATAATTGCAGAGTTATCTATGATTGGTACAGATAGCTATAGGAATATAAAAAGAATTACTATTGCTTGGATAATTACATCATTAACTAGAGCGGCTCATGGTATGAGCGAAATATGGTTTTTTAAAGATGCTTTCATTAAGTCTGGCGTATCTCCAGAACAAGTTCAAATACAAACTCAGTATTATACAAATCCTAAATGGATTCTTATTTCTTTAGCATGTACTATTGTGGCGGCAATTATTGGTTGCTATTTAGGAAATAAGATGACAGAAAAGCATTTTAAAAAGACAGGCATAATAAAATGATGCATTTGGACTTACGTTCCAAATTGGTAGTATTTTTAAGTACAGTATTTTTGGTTTCAGTATTGTCCAAAGATACTGTACTTTTTTTATTAGCCGCCATTCTAGTTATTTATGTATCACTGCAAGGATATAGCAAATCTACTATAAAACTAATTATTGCAATGGGTGTTTTAAGTTTTTTGAGATTTGTCTCAAATGGTGAAGGTTTTGGCATTTTGATTCCAGATATGTTTCTGTTTATGGTTATAAGAACATTAGTTATAGTTCTATCAGTAATACCAATTTTAAAAACACCTCCAGGAGAGATAATGGCAATAATGAAAAAAATGAAAATTCATAGAAATGTTGCTTTGCCACTTATTTTCATGATGAGATTTTTCCCAGTAGTTAAAAGTGAGTTTAAAGAAATTATCGACTCGTTGAGATTAAGAGGATTAATTTCTATTAAAAAACCATTTTTAACGATGGAATATTTATTTGTTCCTATGATGTTTTCATCTTCAAAAATAGCTGAAGAACTTGCCGCCGCATCGGAAGTAAGAGGAATTTCTGCATCTGGAAAACATAGCTCAAGAAGAGAAATAAAATTTAGAAATCTTGATGTTATTGTTTGTTTAATCACCATCTTTATCACAATGAGCATGATTTTCCTGGAGAGGAGTTATTAAGATGATCAAGTTAAAAAATGTAAGCTTTGCCTACAGTAAAGATTCAGCAAACATCTTAAAAAATATTAATTTGGAAATTAATGATGGGGAATGTGTTGCCTTTATAGGGGCGAGTGGTTGTGGTAAAACTACCCTTACAAGACTTATAAATGGTCTTGCTTATAAATTCTATGGAGGGAAATTAAAGGGGGAAATTTCCATAGATGGAATAAATCCCCTGGAAAAAGAATTATATGAAATAGGGAGGAAAGTAGGATCTATTTTTCAAAATCCCAAGAGTCAATTTTTTGCAGAAAATGTAGAAGATGAAATTGCCTTCGGGCTTGAAAATTATGGGATAGAAAGAGAAAAAATAGATGAAATAATCAATAATTCCTTAAAATCTATTAATGGAGAAGATTTAAAAGATAAAAACTTATTTCATCTTTCAAGTGGAGAAAGACAAAAAATAGCAATTGCTTCAATAAATGCACTTAATCCACCTATTTATGTTTTTGATGAACCGTCTGCCAACCTAGATATGAAAAGTGTAGAAGCTTTAAGAAAACTTATGCTTTTATTAAAGAAAAATAAAAAGACAATAATCATTTCAGAGCATAGGCTCTACTATCTTAGAGGAGTAGTGGATAAATATTATTATCTTGAAAATGGGGAGATTAGCAATGTTTTTACAGAGGAAGAACTATTATCAAAAAGTGAAGATTTTTTCAATAAGTTAGGATTAAGATTCTTTTCTTTAAATAAAATATCTCCTCAAATAAATAAGTTAAAAGAGATAAATTCTATGAACTTAGAAAAAATTTCTTTTTCCTATAATAAGAATGTCCTTATAAAAGATTTGACATACGAATTTAAAAGTGGAAATATTTATGGAATTATTGGGGATAATGGCATAGGCAAATCTACTCTGTTTAAAATTTTAAGTGGACTTATGAAAAAAGATAGTGGTTTTATATCTATAAACGGAGAAAAATTAAACAAAAGAAATAGGCAAAAAAGAATATACTACCTGTCAAATAATCCTGATAGTAATCTTTTTGAAGTTTCAGCAGAAGACGAGTTAAAACTAAATAATAAAGATGCATATACAGATAAAATATTAGCTGATTTTAACTTAGAAAATATAAAAGACATCCATCCACAAATCATGTCAGGCGGACAAAAACAAAGATTAACTATCGCTTCAGCAGAACTTTTAGAAAGAGATGTTTATTTATTTGATGAGCCAACAAGTGGTTTAGATGGACATAATATGCAAATTATTTCAGAAAGAATGAAGAAATTACAAGAAAAAGAAAAAATTATACTTATAATTTCTCATGATTATGAATTTTTGTGTAATTCCTGCAATAAAATTCTTTATTTAGACGGATACTCTTTTGAGGAATTTTCTACAAATGAGGATAAAGAAAAAATATTAGCTATATTAATGGGAAAAAAATTTAATATTTAGGAGGGGATTTGATGGATTTAATAAAACAATATGTAAGTAAAAGAAAAGGATCATATTTTGCATCCGTCCTACTTGCGATAGTGGGAGTAGTGGCTGGGCTTTTTTCTTATATTTTTATGGCGAAAATTATTGTGAATTTGATTAATGGCATAAGGGATATGAGCTTATACACTCCACTTTGCATAAGTATTTTAATAACATTTGTTATTAAAGAAGTGGCAGCTGGAATATCCACAAGAATTTCTCATACAGCAACCTTTAATTCATTAGGAGAAATTAGAAATGATATTTCCAAAAAATTATTTAAGATGCCATTGGGAGATGTATTATCAAGATCATCTGGAGAATTAAAAAATATTATAGTTGAGCAAGTTGATTCTATGGAAACTTCACTTGCCCACCTAGTGCCAGAATTTACGGCAAACTTAGTAGGACCTGTTCTATTATTTATTTATATGTTTACCTTAGATTGGCGATTGACCTTGCTATCACTAATTCCTTTTGTAGTAGGAATGGCTACTATGATGTCTGTTATGAATGCTCATTATAAGGAAATGTTTGGAAAGTCAGTTGCCATTGGTCAACATATGAATAATTCCATTGTTGAGTATATAAATGGGATAGAAGTAATAAAGACCTTTAATCAAAGCGAATCATCTTATAAAAAATACGCTGATGCAGTTTATGACAATGCAAGTTTTTATTATAACTGGATGGGTGAATCTATGAATAGGGTTGCCATAGGTAGATTACTTTCTCCTATGGG
>OFLW01000044.1_pt1 | contig 101016 bp, 85 predicted proteins | sample 1541061 | NCBI WGS metagenome assembly OFLW01 (sample SAMEA4413045, study PRJEB24355) | metagenome | biome: human; feature: gut; material: faeces | place: United Kingdom | collected 2010
TATAGGATATTATTAAAATATATTACTAATTATTATTTTTAACCTATAAAAGAAATTGTAATTAAAAAGTGCATTTTATTTTCGACACTTGAGTTCATAAATAAAATGCTATTTATAGATGTTGTATAGGATATTATTAAAATATATTACTAATTATTATTTTTAACCTATAAAAGAAATTGTAATTAAAAAGTGCATTTTGTTTTTGACACTTGAGTTCATAAATAAAATGCTATTTATAGATGTTGTATATAACTTCCATTTAATTACCTAATAAATTTACTTAATCATATATATAAATAATAAAGTTTATCTGAAACTAATCTTCTTTCGTTATATTAAACCCTTTCCAATAACTTGGATGATATGAAGTATATATATTTTTAAAATTATTTGTTTTTAAAAACTTAGTAACATTATCTTGTAAATCACTTGTGCATGCATTTATTATAAGTTCTGGTTTATATTTATCCATTCTTTCTTTAAATTCATTTTTAATCTTTTCTTCTTTCCATATTTTTTTCCAACATCTATTTCTTAAAGTTTTATATTTACCTTTTAATTTATTGTTATGGTACATATATAATGATGTTTGATACTGTATAGGATTTGATATTATTAGCTTATATTTATTTTCTTCATTAGAAAACAAATCTTTTTCTAATTCCTTCAATTCTCTTAATACAGTTAAAATATTCATATCTATAAGCCTTCCAGTTTCTCCTTGAGCAGGCGCTATAGCAAATCTATTAGAGTCATATTCATCGCTATGAGGAGATTCAAGTAATAAGACAATATTCTTATATTCTTCTCTTTCTTTAGTACTTCTATCTTTATAATTAGATTTACCAAATACCTCTAAATCTTGTTCTAATTCTTTTTTATATAATTTAGTTTTATCACCAAAAATTAAATACCTATATACATCATTAACCTTTGAAAGATTTAAGTTTAAATTCTTCATTTTAGTAAATTTTCTTATTTTACTAGCTACATCCTTATCAATATCTAATGCTATGTTTAACCCATTATCTAAATTCAAATTTATACTAGTATATTTTGTTTTTTTTAGTTTTATTTTTACTCATAAATACTCATATCTCCTTAAATTACTTTACTTCTAGTTATTATAAATCCATCCTTATCCCATAATCTCTAAGCCAATCTTTTCTAATTTCATAATCACTCATTACTGAAGATACTAATTGCCAAAATTCACGAGAATGATTCATATAATACATATGGCACATTTCATGGACAATTATATAGTCTAGAACTGTTGATTTAGCCATTACACATCTCCAGTTAAATAACAGTTCGTTTTTACTTGTACAACTAGCCCATCTTTTCTTTTGTTCTTTAACTTTTATATCTATTGGTTTTTTATTAAAAAATTTTTGATAGTATTTTATTCTTTTTGCAACTTGTTCCTTAGTTTTTTCTCTATACCATTCTTCCATAGCCTTTTTTATTATTTCATCATTTTTTTCTTTTACGTAAACATGAAACTTTCCTCTAAATAATTTTACAAATGAATTATTCTGTAAAGTTTCATCCACATGAATTTGTAATGAATAGTTTCTTCCTAGGTACATGAATGATTCGCCATTAACAAATTCTCTTTTTACTTTTTTCTCTTCTATATGTCTAAATTCAAAAAGCTTTTGTACTATCCAAGCTCCTTTTGACTTAACTATCTCCTTAATTTCATCTTCAGAAGTATTCATAGGAGCAACTACTAAAATATTTTTAGGTGGCTCTACAGAAATACTTATAGTTCTTCTATCTCTAAATTCAATTCTGAATTCTATTTCTTTTGTTCCAAATTGTATTTTACTTTTCATATTCTACCTCAGATTTAACTATTCTGCCTCGAACTTTATAATAAATTCTTTTTTTTCCATTAATTTTGTATTCATTCCTATAATACTAGCTTCCTTAAGATTCATTCCAAATGAATTGTCTATTATTATTTTTTCTTCAAACAATCCACCTTCAAAATTATCAAGAGCAACTTTTAGTGTTGAAAAATCATCAATCCATGTATAATTTTTTCTTTTTTCTGATATTTTTAATCTTGTTTTAGATGTTATCTTTAATTCATACTCATTATATGTTTTAATCTCAACATTTCCTTCCACTTGCATATCTTCTATTGGAACATTAACTCCTAAGTTAAAGTTCAAGTGGTTTAGTGACTTTATGTAAAGATTTTTTATTTGAATATTCGCTCTTAAAAATGAAACAATATCACTTATTTGTTCTCTTAAAATGTACTCCTGAAAGTTTTGAGCTTCTATTAACTCTCTATCTTTAATAGCCTTAGGATGTCTAACATAATACTGTTCTTTTTGAATCCAAGAGTTACCTAGAGGATTTATAAATCTATCTAACTCATCATTTCCTATTAAGTAATAATTATCTCCTGTTAAACAGTCTCTAATTCCTCTAATAAAATTTTGTCCAAATAAAGTTCCCGAAGCTGCCATAACTGGCAAGTCTGGTTTTCTTAAAATTCTAAATCCTTTTCCAACTAGTGAATTATCAATTCTATATATTTTAAGTGACATAATTAAACTCCTTTCATATGACTAATATTAATATAATTAAACTACTTCAAAATGTATCTTTGCTAAATTTAGAAGTGGTTCCATTAATTTTTCTCTAACAGCTCTAGGAATTTTTTTAGCATACTTTTTAATTAGCATAAGTTTTATTTCTCTTTCAACATCATTAGTCTTTGATGGATTAGTAACCCAGTCAATCCAACTAAAACTTTCAACTACCTCTCTAACATCTTTAGCAATTTGCTTTGAAAGTTCTACTGTTTCATCTGATATATAACATGCTTTTTCTTCCTTAGCTATGAATTCTTCGCCACCATCTTCTAAATATTTTTTTACTACTTTGAAGAATGCAAACTCTTTCTCATCTAGTCCTAAATCACTAGCCTCATTAGCAGCTCCATCTTCAACATGATTCTTAATAAACTTATTTAATCTTATTTTTCTTTCAATCCAATCATTTTTTGTTTCATCTAATATCTTTTGAAGTCTTTCCAATAGAGAAGCATAATAAACTGGATTTTCTTTTCTTCTAATATTAATTGTATGCTTAATTGCATGTTCCATAGCAGATGCTTGAGCCTCATCTGATTTTAGAGTGTTTATCTTCTCTTTAAAATCTTTTTCAAATAATGTTATTGGTTCAATCCAACTTCTAACTCCTAATGATTTTAAATGAGTTTCTATTATTTCTCTAACCTTTTCTCCACAATCAGCAATATCTATTGATTCACTTGGACTAAACTTAGCTTTAGCAGCCGCTCTAATATATGATAGCCATTTCAAGTCATTTAATATTTCTGTATCAACATGTGATGGTAAAAGACTTTCAACTGCCCCTGAGAATTTTCTATAAATTAATTCAAATTCAGCTCTTTTATCTTCTAGCTCAATTTTATTAACAAGAGCATCTAAATTATTTTTATCCACACCTCTAAAAATAGACATTATAGATTCTCTATAAGATAACATTTCATTATATAAATCATCTAAAGATTCCATAGGTTTACCTAATTCTTCTTTATCAAATATAGCTAAAGCATCCTCTAAGTAATTTGAAATCCCATAATAATCTACTATGTATCCACATTGCTTTGTAATATTTTCTTTTACTATTTCTCCATTTTCAAGTTGTCTCTCAACTTCTCTTGTTGATGTTCTATTAACCCTTGCAATAGCTTGAAGTAAAGTATGTTCTTTTAGTGGTCTATCAAGATACATAACCTGTTCAATAGGTGCATCAAATCCTGTTAATAACATATCTTTAACTATTAAAAATATTAACTTGTCCTTATTTATAGGTTTCTTAAATCTTTTTATTAACTTTTCTTGCTCTGATTTTGTAGTAAAATGCTTTTTTAAGTGAGGTTTATCATTATTATCTCCTGAGAATATTACTTGAGCTTCAAATTCTTCACCTAATATTTCTTTCATATGTCTATTTAAAGCATCATAATATTTTACACACGCTTCTCTTGATACACATACAATCTGCGCTTTAAATCCATTAGGAAGTATTTGTTCTTTATAGTGTTTTAATAAATCTTTAGCAATTTCATCTATTCTATCTTCTGATTCCACAACAGTTTTCTTATTAGCATATTTTTGTTTAATAGCTTCTTTTTCTTCATCAGTTCTATCAGAAAAAGCTTCATCAAATAATTCTTCTAAAGATTCTCCTATTACCTGTAAGTCTGGTCTTCTACCTTCATAAACAATCTTAACAGTAGCACCATCATCTACGGCTTGTTTAATAGAATATTTATCTATATATCCTCCAAAAGTTCTTGGTGTTGATTTATCTTCTTTATCTATTGGAGTACCTGTAAATCCAATAAAAACAGCATTAGGTAATGCCTTTCTCATATTAGCTGCTGTGTCCTTATATTGACTTCTATGAGCCTCATCAGCCAATACAATAATATTTTGTTTTGTGCTTAAAACAGGATACTCAACAGCATATTTTTGAGTTAATCTTTCTCCATCAAGCATAACTTGCTTTTCTTCAGTTTCACTTTGAAATTTCTGAATAGTAGTCATTATAATTTGTGGTTGAGGATTCGATAATAATTTTTTCATTTTATCAATCTTATCAGCTCTAACAGGAGTAGTTATTTTACCTAAAGTTCTTTCAAAAGTTCCTGCTATTTGCTTATCAAGGTCAATTCTATCTGTTACTACAACTATTGTAGAATCTGTTAATCCTTGTGTTCTCTTGATTTTTCTAGCTAAGAAAACCATAGTTAAAGATTTACCTGACCCCTGAGTATGCCAAACAACTCCACCTCTTGAAATCTTATCTTTTCCATTTTTAATTTTATTAAGAGCTTTATTTACTGCTCTAAATTGTTGATATCTACAAACCTTTTTAATTACAACTCCATCTTCTGCCTCAAAAACTATGAAGTTTCTCATCAAATCTAAAAGATTTTTCTTTTCTAAAAATCCTTGTAAGAATATATTTTGTCCACAATTCTTATAATCTTCAACTTCTTCAAGTTTAAATGGATATGGGTCTTTCCATTCTAGATAGTAATTATAACTTGAACTTATAGTACCAACATAAGCATTATATCTATTTAAAATTCCAGTAAAAAAATTAGTATAGAATAGCTTTGGAGCTCCTTCTCCTAAAGACTCATCTCTAGCATTCATATATCTTCTTAACTGTTCATAAGCTTGTTTCTTTCCAATACATTCATTGTTTCCTTTTTCTAAAAAAGGAGATTTAGCTTCTAAAACAACTACTGGAATACCATTAATAAAAATAACTATGTCAGGAAATATAGACTTTCCAGAAAGAGTTTGAACTTCAAACTGCCTAACAACTAAAAAATCATTATTATCAACATCATTCCAATCTATAAAATGAACTGTCTGTGGCTTTTTCTGTCCATTCCCAAACAAATCCTGTTCGACAGTAAAAGTTAAATCTACTAATGCATCATATAGCTTTTCATTTATCTCTAACAAACCACTTCCTAGATTATCTGCTCTAGAAATATATCTAATTGCTCTATTTAAATTTTCTTCATTTATCCATGGATTTAACCTTTTTAAAGTATCTCTTAATCTATCAACCAAAACAACATCAGATAAAGAATCTCTTTCCCCACTTTCGGGAGTTAAATCCTTACCATGAATAAAAGAATATCCTAAATTCTCCTCTAAATAATCAACCGCTGGTAATTCAACCAAAGTCTCTTCATTACCTAAGTATGACATCTTCATCCCCCTTTACGTTAATAATCAATTTCATTATACACTATTTTACATTTATTTTTATATAATAAAAAGTCATAGAATAATCTATGACTTCTATTGTAAACAATTTAATCTTTAATAAATCTCATAAAATACTATTCATTTAATACCCTGGACACACCAACAGTATCATATAATATATCTAAGTATTTGTTTTTGTCATTTAATTTCATAAGAGATATATAATGTAAATCACTAGCATCTAATTTAGTTAGATGCCCTAGTTCTACTCTATAAAAAGGCTTTAATTGTTTATCTATATTAAATTGTTCTCTTATCTCTTTGTTTAACAGTAACCTATCTGGAATTCTTCTAGCTATGATGCTAGTTGTTACTAATTCTGAATAAATCCATGCTGAACTTGTACCTATATCAATATTATCTTTTATATTTAAAGAATTATTTGTTTCAATAAATATAATGCACTCTGTTTTATCTATCATCTTATTTAATGAATTTGCTAGCATCATATGCACATGTGCAGTAGAAATATTTCTCTTATTATAATCAAACAACTCACCATTACTCTGTTTACAGTATTCCTCATCTATTTCTCTGAGTAAGTCATTACAATATCCCCAAATATATGAGTCAACAAATACATTTACTCCAAACTTATAATTAAGCCATCCAGCTAAAGCATTTATTACTTTTATGTCTATATGTGAGTGTGATATAAAGATATCGGCGTCAACTAATGGAAACATATCTTCTTGTATATTAGAAAAATCGATTAATCCATCTGCTCTTAAATACTCGTCTATTTTTTTATGTATGGATGCTTTTTTCTTCTCCATTATACTTTTACCATAATCTTCATAACCACTTATTAACGATTCTAATTCTGAATTATTTTCTAATCTATAACATTTATACATTTTTCACATCACCTTAACCACATTTTAATTTTACAATAATTTCATATAAATTCGCTATAAAAAGTCATAGCTCTAAATTAAACCTCTAATCAAATAAAATTACATAATAGATATGTTTAATCTATAATCTTTACAAAGGCTTGTACATAAAAAATATTTTATTTACTAGTAAACAATACGCTATTTGATTTCTTTATATACTTTGTATTCATCTATTTTATTGTTTATTTCAATTGCAATATCAATATACATTTCAAAATTCTCAATAAAATCATCCCATTTAACACTATAAATATAAGATGAATATCCAGTATAAACAGTTTTACTTGAACACGCTTTTATATCTTTATTTATTTTATTAAACATATTTTTTTCTAGAATGTTAAATAATATATTTGTATTTAAAATTCTACAACTACAATTGCCACATCTATTATCTTCTATATAATATTTATAACTATTATTTTCATCTGGAATAACTACTGCTAACACAGCATTGGTATCACTAGTTATTCCATTTCTAGTATATCTTTTTAATGAATATGAAATTTCCCAAGGTATCCATTGTTCTTCTTCATACGTATTATCTTTCATATTCTTTGATATTAGTACAATAGTTACAGTACTATCATATATTTTATCTCTTAATTTCGACTCTATTGTACTATCTTTAAAGTCGCTTAAATCTTCTCCATCTTTCTCACCTTTATTAATATGATTCTTATCACCTAATAACTCTTGTATTTTATCAACATAATTTCTTACAGTAGTATCTTTTATTCCTTCTAAGTTTTTTACAGATTTATCAGCGTACTTATATGATATAAATATCTTTCTTCCCATTTTATCACCTTTACCACTTAAACAATTATAATTTTGATATAAATTCTAATATTATATCTACTATACTATCTTTATTTTCAATTTTTAACATTTCCTCAAATAATGGCTTTAACTCTTTTTTATTAGGATAATATTCTTCAAAATTATCAATTATTTCATTATAAATTAACCTTGATTGATACCCCGTAACTCCTACTGGTATTATTTTTAAACCTTTTTCTTTAGCGATTTTAAATTCTTTGTCTAATCCATCTGCATTTACTAAAGCTCCATTTTTCTTTTTATTTCCGAATACAAATATCGCAATGCCTGCTTGTGATATCATTTTTTCTCTATATTTTTGCCATAAAGTTTCTAATTTAATATCTCCACTCTCTTTTTGTGGAAAAGGCCTCAATATTAACATGTCATCGACATTACTTTTTTTATTGTTTTCTCCATACTCTAATACACCATTTATAATGTAACTACCTACACCTAAACCAAATCCTGAAATAACTTTAAAATTCTCTCTAACTAATCTATTGCTTAAATCATGTAAAAAGTTTGCTGCTTCATTCTTGGTGAAATCTCCATACTCTTCTGCACTCCCAGATATAAAAATATTTTTTTTCATAAACTCATATTCTATATCTTTTAAAATTTGTGTAATCTCAGAATAATCATCAATTAATAGAGTATTGATTGCATACCTCTTTAAATCCTTTATTTGTAATAATTGCTTTGTCTTTGCATTTAAATAGCTTTCTTCATCATTAAATTCTTTTCTTTCAACTTTTTTTAGAATACAATAATGAGGTCTTTGATTTCCCTCTAATCCAATTCTTACTCTACTTAATATATAATTTAGATTTGGGTCATTAAAACTAAATCCAATAAATAAAAATGTTTTTGATACTAAATCTCCTTTAAGTACAGTTGTAAAAAGAGTATGTGTTTCTGAATATTTTTCGTAGTCATCTCTAGTAATTATAGCCTTCTGTACTTGAGATACATCTCCATGCATTTTATAAACTATAGCATCTCTCTTTGGTAATGTTATTGCTAAATTAGCTTCATCAATTTTCACATCTACTATTTTATTAGCATTATATAATGCCTCTTCTATTAAAGTATCGTAATTAGTAGTCCAAAATATCCCTAACGGTAATCTCGCTAATATTTTATGATTCTCTGTAACCTCCACATTATCTTTAAATTCTTCTAATATTATTTGATTTATAGTTCCCCTACTATTTTTTTCATTACAATAATATTGTGCTAACCCTACTAAATCATGTTCTTCCCTATCAATATCTAATTCTAACTCCATAGAAATATCTTTAAGTAAGCCTTTCCAATTTACATAACCAGCTCCAACGGAAAGTCCTGCACCTGCAAAAATCGCTGCATTACCTTCTCTTAAAGCTTTAACATAACTTTTAATAAATCCTGCTCTATTCTTAATCATAGACTATCTCCACCTTTATTTAATTATTTTCTATATTTATAAGAGTATTTACTTATATAAAAGTATTAATCATAATATTTATATAACTCTTATCTTTCCTGTTAATAATTGTTGCATTAACCCTCTTTTTAACTCTTCTAATTTTTCATTTCTAACTTTATACCCTTTTATTTTTTTATCTATATCTAATAATATTGAAGCTATCTTTACTTGCTCATAATATTGTGGCATTGCAACATTTATACTATATATCTTTTGTCCCGAGATAACTGGTTGAGCATTTTGATTAGCATATTTATTCAAATCTTTATATTTCAATAAATAATACATAAACTTATTATCAAAATCTATTATTTTTTCACTTATATATAAAGCATTATCTGTAATCCATGACTTATAATTGGAGATATGAATACATCCGCACTTTGCTCCAACTCTACCTATTATTAATTTAGATTCATCAAATAAATAGTCATTATGATAACCTGATATACCATTGCCTCCATAAACAGGATATTCACCTTCAATGATATTTTTTTGAGATAAAAAACTTCCACTACTTAATTTAAATATTTCACCTAGTTTCTTAATCTCCCATTCTTTTGGGATATTCCCTAATTCCGTTTTCTTAAATTCAGTATGTCCTATCCCTTTTGTTAATAATTGTTGCATTAATCCTTTTTTAAGTTCTTGATTTTTTTGTATTAATTTTTCTGTATTTTCTATTTGTTCATCTAAAGTTGAAAGTATTTCAGCAATTTTTTCTTGTTCTGTTAAATTAGGTATTGGAATAATATATTTTTTAAGTACATCCATATCTATTCCAGTTTGTCCAGATGTTCTTTGAGATAATCCATCTATTAATTTAAATAAGTGTTCATTTTTAATAAAATAATATAAGTAATTCTTATTTATTATTTCTTCATTAGGAATTGCTTTTATTAGAGCAACGTTATAAGCCCCTTCTATTCCTCTTAAAATTTGAAATATAGGAGGACCATATCTTCCAATCATAATATCATCAACATCACAAAATCTACGGCAAAGCTCTTTAGGTACATAAGTTATAAAATTATCATTTTTATAATCTCTTATTTGTATTAACCTTATCATACCTTCCGACTTATCATTTGAAAAATATTTCTTGGCTGGCTGACTACCACCTTGAAATGTAACTACATCTCCTAGTTTCTTATAATTCCATTCACTAGGACCATTTTTATAGTATTCTGTTTCATTCATTTAACTCACCACCTTACAAAACATCAAATCCTAATTCTTTTAGATATTCATTAAGTTTTTCTTTTGTTTTCTCTTCTTCTTTTTCTAATTCTTTTATTTCATCTATAACTTTTTGTATGTCTACTGGTTCTTCTTCTTCAGTTGTGTCTACATATCTGCTTATGTTTAAATTATAGTCATTTTCTTTTATTGTTTCTAAATCTATTACATTTGCATATTTTTCTACATCTTCAAAGTTATCAAAGGCAGTTATTATCTTTTCTATATCTTCTTCTCTTAATTTATTTTTGTTTCCTTCTTTTACAAAGTCATTGCTTCCGTCTATAAATAATATCTTATTTTTTCTTTCTTCTGATTTTGCCTTATTAAGTACTAATATAGCTGCTGGTATTCCTGTTCCATAGAATAAGTTTTGTGGAAGTCCTATTACTGCCTCTATTAAATCATCTTCTATGAATCCTTTTCTTATCTTTCCTTCAGCTGACCCTCTAAATAAAACTCCATGAGGAACTACTGATGCCATTTTACCTTTCATATTTAAACTTGCTAACATGTGTTCAACAAAAGCTAAATCTCCATATGACTTTGGTGGAATTCCATAAGTAAATCTATGAAAAGCATCATGTGAAGCTTCTTCTACTCCCCAGTTTTTAAGTGAGAATGGTGGGTTTGCTAATACCTTATCAAATACCTTTAATGCTCCACCTTCTGTATGTTTTGGTTCTCTTATAGTATCACCTTTTTGAATATCTGCTCCCTTTGCCCCATGAAATAGCATATTCATTTTACAAATTGCCCAAGTTGAAAGGTTTATTTCCTGACCAAATAAACTTAAGTTCTTAGGATTTCCACCATGCTTTTTAACATACTCTATACTTTGAATAAGCATACCACCTGAACCACAAGTTGGGTCATATATTCTATCTCCTTCTTGTGGTTTTAAAATATTTGTAATAACCTTAACAACCTCAGTAGGAGTATAGAATTCTCCCCCCTTTTTACCACCTTGGTCTGCAAATTGTTTTATTAAATACTGATAAGCATCCCCTAGAATATCTTCTGATTCTAAGCTTGAGTTTGCTAAGTTTACTGTACTAAATAAAACTAAAAGTTGTGCTAATTTTTTATCTGGCACTTTTTCCTTATCATTGTAGTTAGTTGTGCTTAAAACTCCCACAAGTTCTGAGTTTTTAGGCTCATCTTCTAAAGCTTTAAATGCTTTATCTAATTCTGGTCCTATATTTAAAGTTAAATTTCTAAGTTTCTCCCATCTAGCTTGCTCTGGAACAAAGAAAGTCTCATAAATACTAGGGTCTTCTAAAAGTTCTATTACCTCCTCTTTATCTAAGCCATCTTCTAAAAACTCTTTTCTTCTCTCCTCTCTTTCTTCCTCAAACTCATCATTTAATCTTTTTAAAAATAACATTCCAAATATATAATCTTTGTACTCAGCAGCTGATAATTCTCCTCTAAGAATATTAGCACATTGTAAAAGTGTTGACTCTAATTCTTGTAGTGTAAGCTTTGCCATAAATTAATCTCCTTTATTTGTAATCTTATATTAATTTTATCATAATAATATCAAATATTGTTTTAATAGATATAACAAGTTTAAACATTTATGTTTTTATATACTATTTATTAAACACTAAACATATATATTATAGATATTACTATTATAAAGGAAAGTTTAATGAGTAAAAATCCATATCTTGATTCAGTAATAAAATATTTAAAAGACAAAAAGTTTTCAGAAATTATTAATTTAAAACCAAATGAAATAAATAAATTTATTAGAGAAAATAAATCTTATATTATTTCATCTTTAAATTTATCTGAAATTAAAAACTCTTCTGAATCTATAGAAATTGATGAAACTATCAATTATGAAACTATCAATATTGAGAAAGTTAATTTAATAAATAAAGAGCTTACAGACCGATTAGCTGTTCTTCAAGAAAACTTTAATCAAGTCTCTTTAAAAAATCAAAACCTACTTAATGAAAAAGAATCTTTACTGGCTGAAATAGACCATCTTAATAAGAATATAGATAAATATAAAAACAAGTCAGAAAATCAAAAAGTTGAAAACTTAATTTCAATGAAATTAAACACTTTTAATTCTTTATTAAATAACAATTCTCCTGAAAGACAAATAACTATAAAGGATTTTATTCTAGTTAACATATCTAAGTTTATTGATAAACATAATCTAATTAAGACTAAAAATCTAATATCACAAAATCGTGATTTATACTCATAAATGGTCCAAATATGCTTATTATCTTTTATGCATGAAAATTTACTTTTTTAAGTTATACAATTCATAATACTTGTCCATAATATAAATGTATATTTGTTGTGAGGAGTGTAATTAATGAGTAAATTAATAAATAATGCTGGGAATTTAATAAGGTCAAAACGTAAAGAAAAAGGCTATTCTACTCAAGAATTAGCCAAACTCTTAAATGTATCGCCAGGTTTAATAAATAACATAGAAAATGGTAAGACAGATACCTTTAACAAGGAGATTTTTAATCATTTTTAAGTCTTTCAGTCATACGTTCAATATGAGATTTAATGTTACTTTTAGAATTACTTTTAGATTTTGTGGCATTTTTAATATTAATTACATTTGTCACTTGAATATTATTAATACTAGTACTATTCTTCCACCAAATATCATCTTTGTTATTGCCCGAATCATAATCAATATCTATATTATCTTCATTACTATAACAATCATCAAACTCTATAATCTTACAATGGCTTAAAACAGCCTTAAAGGTTTTTATATTTGTAGATTTTATTATATTTCGGTCTTTAAGATATTCTAACATCTGAATAGATTTATCAAATTTTTCAAACTTTTTGAGAACACTAACATTATATTTTAGGTCCTTATTCTCAATTCTTAGGATTTTATTCTGTTTCTTTAATTCTTCAATAGATTCTTTTAATTTTTGTATCTCATGCTTATTAATAAGACATTGGTCCTTATATTCCTTGACTCTTTCGCTTATCTCCTCATATCTAGTATTAAATCCTCTAAGATGATGCTTTAGCATCATTGGGTCATTCCTGTAGGTATCCACAAGCTTATCTGGATTGAATGTTAGCATTATTTCTTTAGATTCTTCATCTCTTTTAGTAACATAAAGATGGTTTAACTCTTCTATGTGCTATTTTATTTCTTTATTTCGGTTAAAGTAACGATAATCAAAATCTATGCCAAAAGTAGCTTCAACATATCTGCTAATTTAGAAGCATCTATTTGCCCTATAACTTTAGTATTCCTAATGTAGTGTTCTATAAATTCCTTTAAATCTTCCGTTGTATATTTAGATTTTCTCCCTCGCTTATTCTTTTTACTATTCTCTAACTCAGACATAAGTCATCCTCCTTTTCCACACCATTTATTATATAGTCTGCAATCATTTCGCCCTTTTGAAATTCTAAAGATTTCATTTTATTTACGCAATCCATATATTTATTTTCAAAATCCTTAATCTTCTTATGGTGTTTAATAATGTATTGCATGGTCCTTATTTCAGAACTTAATTCATTAGAAAGTGATTCTATCTCTTACCTAATAATACTCAGTTTATTCTTAAAATGTATTGAAAAGTCTAAGGTGTGGTTGTTTTTATACCATATTTATCACAAAGAGGGCTAACATAGTCTCATTTTATTAAGTTTTCAAATCATTAATAACTTTCTCTTCTTTAGAATTGCATTTCTTAAATTTATTAACTTGCTTACGTTTATAATATTTTTTTATGCACATGGCTATTACTATATTTATCTCAACCAATATCACAACCGTTAAAACTATTTCATAAAGACCAAGTCCTATTCCGATACCTAAAGATGCTACACAAAAAATTTCTGCTCCAGTAGTTACCCCATTTACTTCAATTCTTTCTCTATCATTAACAGTAAAAATAACACCTCCAGCAACAAATCCTATTGCAGTAATTATATTGGCTATTAACCTTGACTTATCTGCTCCTTCACCTAATCCATGTATAGATATTAGTGTCAATAAACAAGATGTTATACATACTATAGAAAATGTTCCTATTCCAGCTGCTTTTTTCCTTCTAGTCCTTTCGAATCCTATTATTAATCCAATAATTGAAGCTATTGCTAATTTAATTAGTTGAATATATATATCTAACATATTTAACCTCAATATAAAATAAATGTTATACTACTAAAATATGAATTTAAATTTAACTTTGGTATCAAAATAAGTTTAAATCACTTAAAATATTTTAACTTAAATATAAATATAAATGATATTTATATTTACCAATTGGTTTCATATTTATTTTTTTCTTAAATACAATTTAAAATCTGACTAATACTAACTTTGCCCTATATGATACCATTCAAAACTTCCTCATAACCAATTCCTGAAATGACCTGTGCTCCCAACCTAGCATAATCAATTTTTATTACACTTCTTATATAATAATTATTTTGTACAAATTCAAAAACATCCTGACCTAATCTTATTTCCATTAAAGAAACTATAGCTGCACCTACACAAACTAATATCTGTGTTCTAAATCCTGCTGCTCTATTATGATACTCTCTTTCATACCCTATAACTCCTCCAATTATTGTTGCTAATAACAACCTTATAATTACATCTTTAAAGCTTAAAGTTAACCCCATAATAAACTCCTAAAATTATTTAAATGAACTTATTATAAGATATGCTAAATAAATATTAAAATATTTAGTCCTAATTTATATTAAACTATTTTATTTAAAATTTAATTTAAAGAATATGTTTATAGAAAGTATATTACTTAATATAAAATAAATCTTAAGTTAGTTATTAAGCTTAAAACTAATAACTATTATTAAGTGCATAAAATAGTTATTAAAATATAAAAAAATATAGGTTTAAATATATTTAGACTTTTAATCACTCTAAACATACTTAAACCTAATTTACTTATTTAAAAACTTCTATCTAAATATATCTAATTTTAATTTATCTGCTATTTCCTTTAGAAGTTTCATACTAGCAACACTATTTCCTGGTACATCTAAAGCTGGACTAAATAATCCTATACCACATTTATTAGGAACTGAAGATAGTATTCCTCCTCCTACACCACTCTTAGATGGTAGTCCAATATGAACTGAAAAAGCTCCTGATTCATCATATAATCCATAAGTAGTCATTAATGATTTAACAACAGTAGCTGTTTCTACAGAAAATAATCTTTCACCATTCCAAGGCATAACCCCTTCATTAGCTAATACAGCACCTAATCTTGCTAAATCCTTAGCTGTAACTAAAACTGAACATTGTTTAAAGTATGAATCTAAAATATCAGTAACATCGCCTTCCATGATTCCATTACCCTTCATATAATAAGCAAGAGATCTGTTTATATCCCCTGTTTCTCTTTCTGATAAATATATTTCAGTATCTAAAGTAATTTCATCATCATTCATAATCTTTCTATAAAAATCTAAAATTCTTTTAAAACGTTCTTCATCATTTTTTCCTTTAAGTAAAGATACTACTTTAATAGCTCCTGCATTTATAAATGGGTTTGATGGTTTATTTTTATGATTTATTTGCATATTCATAATTGAATTAAAAGCAAATCCAGAGGGTTCTGTTCCAACTTCTGAAAATACCTTTTCTATTCCATTATCTAATATAGCTAATATTAATGTAGGAACCTTTGATATGCTTTCAATTGCAAATCTAACATCATATTCTCCAGCTGAAAACTCTTTATTTTCTTTTAAATCATAAATATAAACACCTAATTGATCTGGATTTACCTTTGCAAGGGCTGGAATATATGTAGCTACATGTCCTTCTTTTGTATATTTTCTATTAGCTTCTACTAAAGCATCTAAATTTATATCCATAAAAATCACCTCTAAAATTATCTTCTAAAAATATTATAAACAGTTAATAATTTCAAAATCAAAACTCAAAAATTTTACTTCATATAATTTTTCTATAGGTTATTTACTAATTTAATTTTAAAATTAAGTTTATTTTAAAACAAAGTAGCTTTTAACTTATACCTAATCCTAAAAGTGTATTTTTTATGAATTTATTTACTTTTTATTAACTTATAGTATTCTTTAGAAAAACTTCAAAGAATACTATAAGCTATTTATAAAAATACTCTTATAAAAAAATTAGAAAGTGACTTATTTGATTGACTATAGTTTTACCTCTTCCCTTTTACTCAATGATGCGAGAGTTGAATCATGAGAAAAATTTATTAAATTACTCTTACTTACTCCTATTTTTTGAGAAGTATATATTCCAGTATGTCCTGAGAAAATATAACTTATTGCGCACGCCATAAATAAATATGGTGCACCTCCTACTCCAAACATCTCTATTCCTAAAACAAAAGAAGCAATAGGCGTATTAGTTGCTCCTGCAAATACACCTACTAACCCTAAAGAAGCTAAAAATGAAGGTGGTAAATTTAATATTCCTGATAATGTATTTCCTAAGGTTGATCCAATAACAAATAAAGGAGTTACTTCTCCCCCTTGATATCCAGCACCTAAAGTTATTGATGTAAAAATAAGTTTTCCTAGAAAATCAAAAGGTGATACATGTCCATTGAAAGCTTCTGATAATAAAGGAAGACTTAAACCTAAATATTTTCTACTTCCTACTAAATAAACTAATAATATTACAATACATCCTCCTACAAAGCTTTTTAATGAGGTATTCTTAAACTTATTAGAAAATAGACCTTTTAATTTATGTGTAAGTTCACTAAATAATCTACTAGCTAATCCAAAACAAATTGCTGAAATTATTACTTTTAAAATAATAAGAGCTGAGATATCTGGTACTCCCAAAACCTTATAATGAGAATGATGCACTCCTAAGATTTTAACAATCTCATTTCCCACAATACTAGCAAATAAACTTGGTATTAAAGCTTCATAACTCATTTTACCTAATACAGAGACTTCTAATCCAAATATAGTTCCAGCAAGCGGTGTACCAAATATAGCTGAGAATCCTCCACTTACCCCCGCCATAAGCATTATCTTTGAATCTTCCTTATTTAATTTTAATAACTTTCCTATAGTCTCTGCTATACTTGCACCAATCTGTACTCCAGTTCCTTCCCTACCTGCTGATCCTCCAAAAAAGTGAGTTACAATTGTTCCAAAGAAAACTAAGGGAACCATGCGAAGTGGTACATCTCCACAATAATTATTTATATTTTCAATAATTAAATTATTACCTTTTACTGAGTTCCTTCCAAACTTATAGTATAGAAAGCTTACTAAAGCTCCTCCAATAGGAAGTAAAAATAAAACAAAGCCATGATTAACTCTATAATCAGTTGCCCATTCTAAAGATTTTAAAAATATAGCTATTACTCCTCCTATAAAAATCCCTATTAAACTTCCTATTAATAGCCACTTTAAAAATGTCTTTCCTATAAGAAAGGTATTATTTCTACTTATATACTTTAAATATTTCTTAGATTTTTGCTTCATTTATATTCTCCCTTCATTCCTATTAATAATTTTCGAGCAAAAAAATAACTCCTACAAAATATAAGCTATATAAACATATAACTTGTATTTTGTAGGAGTCATTAGCATAAAGCATTTAATGGCGAACTCCATCGCCTATAAAAATTACTTTAAAATAGTAACATAATTATAAATAGTTGTCCATATTCAATTTCAACTTATAAAAAACTTATAATCACTTAAAACTACTTATATTAGTTTAATAAAAAAATTATATTCCTAATCTAAAATAATATCCTCAATAACCTTCACACCATTATCAAGCATAGAATTTAAAAATACATAATTCATAAAATTAGATTTATGCATAGGCATATCAAATGTATCTACAAGTTTTTTTGGTACATATATTTCTCCATCTTTATTAACTCTATTAAACTCTGCCCTTAAACTTATAGCTAATTGATAAATACATATATCTGTGCAATCTCCTACTATTATTACATTGTCTATCTCTTCCTTATTTAATATGAAGTTCTCCTCTAAAAATCCATTTGTTGAATTTTTCTTTATAACTTCTATTCCCTCTAAGTTCAACTCCTCAACAAGCTCCCATTCATCAGTATCTTTCATACAATGCTTAGGATATGCTTTTAATTCTATTGAGTCTTCTGTATGATAATCAGTAAAAGCTTTAACTTTTATTCCATTATTTAAAGCACACTTTGCTAAATTGCTTATTGGATTTATTAACTTCTCTATCCTATCACTATATAAAGCACCTGCTTTAGCAAATCCTTTATTTATATCAACTATTAAAAGCATTGTTCTGTTCTTATCTAAACTTTTTAACTCTATACTTTCTAAGGATTGAAGTCTTTCATAAATTCCACTTATCATTTCATTACTTTCATTTAATAATAGTTCTTTAGTCTCCATGATTTAAGTCCCCCTATATTTTTTATATTTATTTTATTATGTAACCAATCCATTTCTTTATCAATAATTATAGATATTTTTAACATTTAATTAAGAATTCATTCTTAAGAATTTTTTAAAAATTACATAAAATAATTTCATTTATTATATTTATATAACAGGAACTCTCATTTGATAAATTAATTTTAAAACCATATAATCAAAGAGTAATCCATATTATGAAATGTTAAATCTTATAGAAAAGGAGGGTAAATATTGAATAAATTTTTTAGAAACAATAAATCATATATAAAAATGGTATTAGTAATAATAGTATCTTATCTATCAATAAAATTAATAGATAATATTCCTAGTGTTATGTCTGCTATTCATACGATTTTAGCAGTACTATTACCTTTTTTATTAGCATTTATTATTGCCTATATATTAAATCCTATTGTAAATTTATTTAGCAAAAAATTTAAATTATCAAGAGGAATTAGTATAGTAATAACTTACTTAATATTTGTAACATCAATTTCACTAGCAGCAACTTATTTATTACCTAAATTATATACAAGTTTAATCGAGTTAATAGATAATATACCTGCATTTACTAATTATGTACAAAACCTATTTACAGAAATAATGGCAAGCTTTAAAGTTCCTGAAGGAATAAACTCTTATTTACCTCATGGAGATACTAATAAACTAATAACATTTATTGGTTCTATGGTTACAGTATTATCAAACTGGTTATTAGATGCTGCCATAAGCTTAACTAGCTCTATAATAAACTGGATATTTGGATTCTTAATTTCCATATATGTTTTAGTAGATAAAGATAAATTTTTAGCTCATAGTAGTAAAGTTACAAGAATTATTTTTGGTAAGAATCTTGGAAACGAAATATTAGAATTTGTAAAGATACTTAATGAAAAAATAGGAACTTATGTTGGAATAAAAGCAATAGATTCCTTAATAATAGGTGTACTAGCCTTTATTGGATTAACAATAATGAAATCTGAATATGCACTTTTATTATCAGTAGTAGTTGGTATAACTAATATGATTCCTTACTTTGGACCATTTATAGGTATGGTTGTAGGATTTTTTATAAATGTATTTATAAGCCCAATGAAAGCAGTTATTGTTCTAATATATCTTTTCATATTACAACAATTTGATGCTTGGTACTTAGATCCTAAACTTATAGGAAACAGAGTTGGTCTTAGTCCATTTTTAGTAATTCTTGGAGTTACTCTTGGAGGAGCTATTTATGGTCCTATAGGCATGATACTTGGAAGTCCAGTTATGTCAGTTATTAGAATCTATACTTTAAAATTAATTAAAAAATTTGAATATAGAGCTGAATAAGAAAAAGAAGTTGTATTAAAGCAACTTCTTTTTTCTTACTTAAATATATTTTAAACCAAATTTAATTTCATTATATACTCATTTATAGCTATATTCCTATTTGTTGATTTTATAGATTTTTTTATTAAATGAGATTTTTTTATTGCTACAGTAATTTGCATATCACAATCAATTTCCTTTTTAAAATACATAAGTATTTGGCCAGTTAAAACTTTTCCACCGATATCAACCATAGGCTCATTAGCTTTTATATTCTTATTTATATAAGTGCTTACTATTATATTAACTCCCTCTTTCATTTCTATCTCTATAAATCCATAATCCTTTGAAATATTAATAACTTCCCCCTCAATTGGAGAAAATAAAAATTCATTATGTGAATTTAAACTAATTATTTCTTCTAACTCCTCTAAATTAAAAGCCTTGTTTAAAACAATATAATCTAAAACATTTCCCTCACTTGGCGCCATAATATAAATTTCATTATCTGATTTATTTAACATATATAAACACCTCTTGTTTTTAAAATATTTAGACCTTATTAATTTATATGTTTTCAGCTTTTAAATTATAATTCTATCTACACTTATCTTAATTAAAGAATATCTTAATAAATTATCTTTTTCCTTTATAATAAGTTATAGAATATATAATTCATAAAAAGCCAAATTCAATCACAAAATCTTTTATAATTAAAATTTTTGATATAATACCTTGTAATTTTTGAATGTTTTTTATTGATTTTGATTGTTTTTGGATGTATAATTTAGTTACAAGGTTTTAGGAGGTTATTATGTTAAGTGAAAAAAGACATGAGATAATATTAAACTTATTAAAACTAAAGGGTTTTGTTAGCCTAACAGAATTGCTTGAAGCTACTGAAAGCTCTGAATCAACTATAAGAAGAGATTTAAGTTACTTAGAATCTATAAATCTATTAAAAAGAGTTCACGGTGGTGCTAAATCATTGGCTAATGTTTCAAAAGAATTAAGTTACAACGAGAAATCATCCAAAAGCATTCACGAAAAAAGAGCTATAGCAAAATATGCAGCTTCTTTAATAGAGGATGGCGATTGTATTTTTGTAGATGCAGGCACTACAACATATGAATTAATCGATTACTTAGAGGGAAAAGATATACTTGTTGTAAGTAATGGCTTATCTCATATAGATACATTAATACAAAAGAATATTAAGTGCTATGTAATAGGTGGAAACATTAAGATCTCTACAAAAGCAATAACTGGATGCGATGCATTAATGTGTCTTTCAAAATTTAGATTCGATAAATGCTTTATTGGTGCTAATGGAGTTCATCACACCTATGGACTTACTACTCCAGATACTGAAGAAGCAATATTAAAAGAATGTGCAATAAATAATTCTAGAAAAGCTTATGTATTAGCTGACGACTCTAAATTTGGAGAGATTTCAACAATAAAATTCTCTGATATTAACAAATGTGTAATAATAACAAACGAAAAACCTGAAGATACTACATATGATAAAAAAACTGATATAAAGGTGGTTGATATTTAATGATTTATACTCTTACTCTTAATCCATCTATTGACTATGTAATAGATGTAGAAAACTTAGAGCTAGGAAAAGTAAACAGAACAAGTAAAGATTTTAAATTTCCTGGCGGAAAAGGAATTAATGTTTCAAGAATTTTAGGAAATCAAAAAATAGATAATATAGCTCTTGGATTCCTTGGTGGATTTACAGGTAAGTTCATTGAAGATAATTTAAACTCTTTAGGAGTAAAAACAGAATTTATAAAGGTAAAAGGTGATTCAAGAATTAATGTAAAAATTAAATCTAATGAAGAAACAGAAATAAATGGAGCTGGTCCAATGATAACAGCTGAAAACTTAGAATCACTGTTTTATAGATTAGATCAATTAGTAGAAGGAGATATATTAGTTCTTGCAGGTAGTATTCCATCTACTCTACCTAGAGATTTATACCTTCAAATACAAAAAAGAGTTTCTAAGAAGAATGTAAAGGTTGTAGTTGATACTTCTGGAAAAGCTCTTTTAGAAGCTATAAAAAATAAACCGTTTTTAATAAAACCAAATAATCATGAAATTGAAGAAATATTTGATGTGAAAATAAATTCTGAGAAAGAACTTATTAAATATGGAAAAGAATTAGTTTCTCTTGGAGCAGAAAATGTAATAATCTCTATGGCTGGAGATGGTGCTCTATTAATAACTAAAGATGGTGTATTTAAGGGAAATGCCCCTAAAGGAGAAGTTAAAAACTCAGTAGGAGCTGGTGACTCCTTAGTAGGAGGTTTCTTAGCAAAATATGTTGAAACTAAAGATTTAATTGCTTCCTTTAAAAATGGAATAGCCTCAGGAAGTGCTAGTGCATTCTCTTTAGATTTAGCTCTTGCTGAAGATGTAAATAAATTATTACCAATTATAAAAATTGAAAAATATGAGGAGGTTTAAAATATGAAAATTTCTCAATTATTAAGTCTTGACACAATAAAACTTGACCTTGCTGCATCTAATAAAAATGAAGTTATAGATCAATTAGTTGATGTTTTATGGGATGCTGGAAAGTTAACTGATAAAAATCTTTATAAAGAAGAGATTTTAAAAAGAGAAAGTTTATCTTCTACTGGTATTGGCGAAAGAATAGCAATTCCTCATGCTAAAACAAAAGCAGTAAAAAATGCATCTTTAGCTCTTGGTATATACAAATACGGTGTAGATTATGATTCACTTGATGGTGAACCTGTTAATATAGTATTTATGATTGCTGCTCCAGCTGGAGCAAATGATGAGCATTTAGAAACTCTATCTAGGCTTTCAGTACTTTTAATGAATCCTGATTTCAAAAATGGACTTTTAAATGCTAAAACACCAGAAGAAGTTATTTCTCTTCTTGATAAATTTGAAGAAAATGAAGAATCTGATGAAACTCAAGCTTCTAATGAAGCAGAAAATAATTCAAATAAGAAATATATCTTAGCTGTTACAGCATGTCCAACTGGTATTGCTCATACTTATATGGCTGCTGATTCACTTAACAAAACTGCTAAGGAAATGGATGTACATATAAAGGTTGAAACTAATGGTTCAACAGGAGTAAAAAATAGATTAACTCAAGAAGACATAGATAAGGCTGACGGTATAATAGTTGCAGCTGATAAACAAGTTGAAATGTCTAGATTTAATGGTAAAAAAGTTGTAATAGTTCCTGTAGTTCAAGCTATGAAAAGACCACAAGAATTAATAAACGAAGCATTAAATGGCTCTGCTCCAGTTTATTCTCATTCTGGAGACTCTTCTAGTCAATCTTCTGGTAAAACTGAAAGAAGAGGATTTTATAAACACTTAATGAATGGGGTTTCAAATATGTTACCATTCGTTGTTGGTGGTGGTATATTAATAGCCATATCATTTATGTTTGGTATTCATTCAGCTGAAATAAATGACCCTACTTTTAGTCCAATAGCTAAATTATTAAAAGATATTGGTGGAGGAAATGCTTTCTTCCTTATGATTCCTGTTCTTGCTGGATTCATTGGATCTAGTATAGCTGATAGACCTGGATTTGCTCCTGCTATGGTTGGTGGTTTAATCGCTTATAATAGTAACTCTGGATTCTTAGGCGGATTAATCGCTGGTTTCCTTGGTGGATACGTAGTTGTATTCTTAAAGAAAGTATTTAGTAAATTACCTCAATCATTAGAAGGTATTAAGCCTGTTTTACTTTATCCTCTATTTGGTATCTTAATAACTGGTGCCTTAATGTACTTAGTAATTGTTGGACCTGTAACTGCCTTAAATAATAACATAACAATGTGGTTACAAAACATGGGAACTGGAAACTTAGTTATTCTTGGAATAGTATTAGGTGGAATGATGGCTATAGATATGGGTGGTCCTATAAATAAGGCTGCATTTACTTTTGGTATAGCTATGATATCTTCTGGAAACTACTATCCACACGCTGCTATAATGGCTGGTGGTATGGTACCTCCTTTAGCAACAGCTTTAGCAACTACTTTCTTCAAAAATAAATTTACTAAAGATGAAAGAGATGCTGGTGCTACTAACTACATAATGGGATTAACTTTCATAACTGAAGGAGCTATTCCATTTGCTGCTGCTGACCCATTAAGAGTTATTCCTGCTTGTGTTATAGGTTCAGCTCTAGCTGGAGGATTATCAATGATATTTAAAATAGGTTTACCTGCTCCTCACGGTGGAATATTAGTAGTTCCAGTAGTTGAAGGAAACCCTCTTTTATATATTCTATCAATATTAGTAGGCTCTGTTGTAGCTGCTCTAATAATCGGCTTCTTAAAGAAACCTGTAAATGAAATAAATAAATAAGTTAATATATAAAATAACTTTTGATAAAACTTACAAACAGTATGAAGAGAATATCTAGATAAGCTTTAGTAATATATTCATAGTAATAATTATAAATTCTTAGCGAAATCTAGTAATTCTCGGAATATGTTTGTAAGTTTTATTTTTAACTTTTTATAACTAACCTTTGTATTTTAAGCAATTAAAATTTAACTACTAAGCAGTAAGTTAAAACTACCTGAAAATAGGTGGTTTTATTTTTTTCCTAAATAAAAAAGATTAGACAGAATTTCTTTTTAGAATCCTATCTAATCTTTAATTAAAAATTTCTATTATAATTACTTTTTATACTATAATACAAATTTAAATATTTCAACTACTATAGCAGCTATACATGCACTTATTGGGATTGTTAAAATCCAAGCCCAAACTATATTCTTAGCAACTCCCCATTTAACAGCTTTAGGGTTTTTAGAAGCTCCAACACCCATTATTGTAGTTGTTATTATGTGAGTTGTACTTACAGGTGCATGGAACATAGTAGCTATTCCTATAACTCCTGCTGCCCCAGTTTGTGCTGCAAATCCATTAACTGCATTTAATTTAGCAACTCCACTTCCCATTGTTTTAATTATTTTTTGTCCGCCTATTGAAGTTCCTGTTGCCATTGCAATTGCACATAAAGCTATAACCCAAGTTGGTACTTCAAAAGTAGATAAAAATCCTCCACTTAAAAGTGCCATAGTAATTATACCCATTGATTTTTGAGCATCATTACCACCATGGTTTAAAGCCATTAATGCTCCTGAAACCACTTGTAACTTTGAGAAAATTCTATTTACAGGACCTGGTTTACATTTTCTTAAGGCCCAGTTTAATAAAATCATAAATATGTATCCAACTATTAGACCTATAATTGGTGATAATATAAGCCAAAGAATTACTTCATCAAAAAGAGTTCCCCAACTTACTATGTTTACTGAATGTGAATAAGCTATTCCTCCACCTATTAAAGATCCTATTAAGGCATGAGAAGAACTACTTGGAATTCCAAAATACCAAGTAATAAGATTCCATATAATAGCTCCTAATATAACTGCTGCAATAACCCATAGAGGTATTTTATTTTGATCTACTATACCATCTCCAACAGTTTTAGCAACTTCAGTTCCTAAAAATGCTCCAACAAAGTTAAATACGGCACATAAAGCTATAGCAGCCTTAGGTGAAAGAGCTCTTGTGGAAATTGATGTAGCAACAGCTGTTGCAGTATCATGAAATCCATTTATAAAATCGAAAGCTAATGTTAAGAGAATAATAACAACTGTTACAGCTAAAGTACTAGACATACTTCATCACTACTCCCTCAACTATATTGGCTACAGCCTCACAACTATCTAAAGTTGCCTCTAAGAATTTGTATATTTCTCTCCATTTTATTATATCAAGAACTGGAGTTTTTCCATCTTCATCAAATAATTCTGATATCATTTGTCTATAGAAAATATCTCCTTTATTTTCTATTTTATTTATTGAAATTACTCTTTCTGTAATTTCTTTATTTTTCTTTTTCATATGTTTAAATTCTTCCATTAAAGATACTAGCTCTCTTGATGCATCAACTATTAAACTACCTAAAACTTTAGCACCTTCTTTTGATTCATTTATGTTGAACATAGTGAATCTATGCATAGTACTTTCTATTGAATCTAAAATATCATCCATTCTTTTTGTTATAGAAAATATATCCTCTCTATCAATAGGAGTTATAAAAGAATTATTCAGCTCTTCTATAAGTCTATGAACTATTTCATCTCCTTTATGTTCTAACTCTTCAACTCTAGCCACGTGGCTTGTTTTATTTTCAAGATCATCTAAGGCTTCACTTAATATTACTGCTGCTTTTTCTACATTTTTTGCTTCATCGATAAACATATCATAAAATTTATCGTCTTTAGGATTTAAGTTAAACATTCGTATTTCATCTCCTGGTTCTCATTATGAATTTTTATTGAACAAATCTAGTATATCATAATATTTTTTTAAATTTAACATTCAATTAATTAATTAACTTATACTTAACACAGAATGTATCTTTATCCATTTATTAAATAAATATACCTCAATTTATTTAATTTAATTAAATAAATTTGTTTAAAACCCCATTATTTTATTAATTATATGTAAATCCACTTAACATTGTATTATATATAACTCAGCACTTTATTAATATTTTATTAAAAACACTCAAATTATATTTTATTTTAAAAGTCTTTTAGCCTCTAAAGCTCTTTGTATTATGGTTATAAATATTATTAAAGAAAATATATTTGTAACTAAATCTAATTTTATAGATGATAATAAAATCATAAGTGAAAAACAAATAAATCCTTCTGATCTTTCTGCAAGTCCTGCTTGGTATCTAAAAGACTTCATACCATTATTTTGAGCTAAGGCTCCTACTGTTAAAAATATGGTCATAGATATTAAAATCATCATAGTTAATATTAAAAGTTCTAATCTACTATTTTCAAATCTTAAAGCTAATACAAATATTATGCTTAGTTCAACAATTCTATCAAAAGTTATATCTAAAAGTGTTCCAAAAGAGCTAGTTAAATTCTTTTTTCTTGCCATAGCACCATCAACGGAATCTAAGTATCCTGATATCCAAAGAAAAACTACTGATAAAATCAATTTATCAAAATATAGAAATACAGAACTTAAAACTCCTATAATTAGAGCCATTATACTAACACCATTTGGTGTTAATCTTAACTTTAATAATGTATTAGCACCTAAATCTATTATTGGATTTACATACTTTCTTCCATAAGTATCTAACATTAAATTTCTCTCCCTCTATTTTAAACTTTCATTTGCTTTTATTTTTATTAGATAAGTATGTGAACTACTCTCCACTTATAGAAATGGAAGCTCCTTAATTAATATACATAAAATCACAATGTTCCAAAAGCTTATATGGTAGTTCCTACCCCAATTTAAAATCAACTCTCTTTTCCTACTTTATTTGCTAATTTAATTCTGTTTATCCATTGATTAATTGTGCTTATATTCCTTTGACTTTTAGCTTTACCATTAATAACATCCTCATTAAAAATAAAATCTAATATATGTAGTGCATTTTTATCTGAAGTTTTAAAGGTATTTACACAGGATTCACAGTAAGAAACTATATTTTCACATTCTGTGGAATTAGCTCTTTTATTTTTTTGACTTAACCATAATTCCTTATTTGTAACTCCTACCATTCCACCACAACCACAACATTCAGTTTTACTTCTATTCTTCTCAAATTCTACTATTTTAATTCCTAAATCCTTAAGTATGTTTCTAACAGCTTCATGAATTTGCTCTTCTTTTTTTATAGGACATGGATCATGCAGTGCAAATTCTTCTTTTAAATCTGAATATTTGTTTTTTAGTTCCTTTGGCACTCCAAATTCATTTATAACTTCCCAAAGTGTTATTACTTTAATATCTTTAAAAGCTGATCCAAAAGTCTTATAACAATTTTCACAGGCTACTATTATTTCATCAACTTCCTTAATTTTTAAATTATTCTCTATGTCATTTAAATTGCTTTCAAATAATTCTAAGTTTCCAATATCCTTTGAAGGTTTTCCACAACATTTTAGAAGTATCTCAACTTCCCCTAAATTATCTATTAAGTAGTCCTTTATTTTAAAAATAATTTCATTGTTATATCCACTTAAGCTACACCCTGGAATAAAGACTCTTTTTATTTTTTTATGATTATTTTTTGATATTAAAAACTTAGAAAAACTACCTTTTTGATGATTTTGAACAACCTTTAAATTAAATTTCTTGCTAGTATTTTTTAAATTCTCTCTATAAGATTTTATTCTTAAATTTTGAAACATCTCTTTTAAGTTTATATCTTTTGGACATGCTTCAGTACATGCATTACAAAGCATACAAGAATATGCAATTTCATCATAATTTATTTTATTCTCATCTATATCTCTTAATATATTTTTAGGACTTTCTCCAAAAGTATTCATCATTGGACAAACCTTGTAGCAAAGTCCACAATTAACACAATCCTCTAAATTTTTCTTTAGTTCCTTATTTGTCATTTTTACCTCTTTTCTCATTCCAAACTTTTTTCCCTACATATATTGCTATACTTAAAGCAAATAAAATTAGAAGTCCACTCATAAGTAATTGTGCTCCCCCAGTAAGCATACCACCAACATAAGAATATACTATTGTGGCAGGTAATTGTCCAATACCTGTAGCAATGAAAAATGACCAAAAATTCATTGATGTAAGTCCTGCAGCATAACTAACTAAATCAAAAGATATAAAAGGTAGCAATCTTGCTATAAGTATAGTATGTTTACCATACTTTTCAAAAAAACCATCTATATCCTTTAAGGCAAATTTACTAGTTAATTTTTCAACTGCATCTCTTCCTAATCCTCTTGCTATATAAAAGCATAATGCTGCACCAGCCATGGCACTACTCCATGATAATATAGCTCCCTTAACCCATCCAAATATAGCTGCATTGCTTAAGGTTATTAAAAAAGCTGGTATTGGTGCTATTACAGATTGAAGTACCATTAATAAAAATGATGTTATAGGTGCCCATATTCCAAAGGATAATATATATTCCTTTATCATATCTAAATTCATACTACTTAAGTAAAATATCATCTGATTTATTTTACTATTAGCAGCTGGAACAAAAAAATACACCAAAAAAGCTACTATTAAAACAATTAAGGTAGCAACCCAAGGTTTAACTATTTTCTTCAAATTATTACCTCCATTTAAATCAAGATTTCATTATTATAAAATAAACCTCTACTTTTTAATAAGATTAATCTAAAAAACTTTAAGCCTTAATTTTAAAGTTAACCTTTTAAATAAAGATTAGTTTAAATTAATAATAATGTTTTTATTAGGTTTTAAGTCTAATTAAAAAACCTTAAATTATTAGTTTAAAGTCACTAATTAATTATATAGCAAAAATTCTAAATAACTATACTGATTGTTGTAAATTTAAATTTTAATTTTATTTTAACTAAAAAAGCAGACCTCACTAAAAGTGACATCTGCTCTTATTTTTAATAATATTATTTTCTTTTCTAGATACTAATAAATTTAGCCCTTAACTCCACCAATATTAACACCCTCTGTTAATTTCTTATGAACTAGTGAGTATATAACCATTGTAGGAACCATTACTATAACTAACCCTGCAAATAATGCTCCCCAATCAGTTGCAAATTTTTGAACTTCCATTAAGTTTTGTAATCCTACTGGTAAGGTCTTTTTATCTGCATCTGTTATGAAAGTCATTGCCATAGCATATTCATTCCAATAATTCATAAAGTTAAATATCATTATAGTTATAATACCTGGTTTAGCTAATGGAACTACTATCTTTGTTAATATTTGAAGATTAGTACATCCATCTATCATTGCTGCCTCTTCATAATCCTTTGCAATCCCCTTCATAAATCCACTCATTATATAGATTGAAAATGGTAAACTTAGAACTGCATATACAAGAGCTAAGGCAAATAAATTATTTAATAATTTCATTTTTTCTAATATTGTAAATAAAGGTACTATAATATATACTGGTTGGATAAATAATCCTGCCATAAATAAATTTTTTATAAAACTACATCCAAAGAACTTTTGTCTAGCTAAAACATAAGATGCTGGTACACTTAAACATAGGGATAAAACCATAGCTATTATAGTTACTAATATTGAGTTAAAGAAGTAAGCACCCATGTTAGCTTCTGTAAATGCAGTTATATAGTTAGTAAACCCAAAACTTTTTGGTAAGGCCCATGGACTTGCATAGAATTCCTTAGTTGTTTTAAAAGAAGACATTATTGTCCATATAATAGGCACTATAACTAAAATTGTTGCAGCTATTAATATAATCCTTAATAAGGTATTAGATATTACTTTTTTAGTTTTGTTTTCAGTATCTAAACCTACATTCTTTCTCTTTTTAGTTTCTAACATGTTATCTCACTCCCTTCTGTTGTAATCTTTTTACTCTCTTTTCTTCCCTTGCATCAGAATCACTTAACTTATTAACTATTAGTGCAAGGATCATAGCAAAGGAAAATATAGTTACTCCAACTGCCATAGCATATCCATATTGAGAATTTGTAAATGCTTGCTTATACATATATGTTAATAAAACCTCTGATTTTCCATTTGGTCCACCCTTAGTCATTACAGTTACAAAGATAAAACTTAAATTAAGTGCTCCTGTAATGAAGAATGCAAAGGTTACTCTAACTACATCCCATAAAAGAGGTAAAGTTACATATACAAACTTTTGCCAAGCTGAAGCTCCTTCTAAATAACATACTTCGTAAAGAGAAGGTGATATTCCATCTAATCCAGCTATATAAATTACCATATAATAACCAACAGCTTGCCATACCATAGTTATAACCAATGCCCATAGGACTAATTTTGAATCTCCAAGCCAAGCTAGCCCTGCTAACTTATCTAAGCCTATCATTTCAAAAAATGCTTTAAGAATTCCTATTGACGGGTCATAAACATATGTAAATAATACCCCTATAACAACCATTGATAATATATTTGGGAAAAATAGTATAACTCTGTAGAAATTCTTTTCTTTTAACTTACTTTGAGTTATTACTACTGCTAAGAATAAAGAAAGGGTTATTGTTATTGCTGGAAATAAAACTAATATAAAAAATGTATTGCCAAAGGCTTCTTTAAAATATCTATCATTTAAAAGTGCTTTAAAGTTATCTAAGCCTATAAATACTGGTTCTCCTGAAATCCCACTCCATTCATATAAAGACATCATGAAACCTTTTCCAATTGGATATAACATAAATATTGTAAATAATATAAGTGCAGGCAATACACACATTGCTAAAAATATTTTTCTTTTATTACTGTTCATGAAATTTCACCCCCTATAAGTTTAAAGAAGGAGAAGAACACCCTCTCCTTCTCAATAAATTCTATTTTATCTTAATAATTATTCAACAACTTCTTTAGCAAGAGTTTGTGAGTCAGATTCTAAGTTGTTAATCCACTCATCAACTGTTAATTCTTTATTTATGATACTTCCTACTGGTCCAAATAAACTATCATTTCTAAAATCTAACTTAGAGTTTGTTGGTTTAAATGAAAGTGGGATTGGTTTAGCACCTTCTTCAACAACCTTATAAGACTCATATCCTGATGCATCTAATGAAGCTTTAGCTTTTTCAACTGATCCCTTAACTGGAACTACAGCCTTAGCTATTTCAGCATTCTTTTGAACCATTTCATCACTATATTGGAATGCTAAGAACTCTTTTGCTAATTCAATTTGATCTGAGTTAGATGGTATATACATTTGCTCTATTGTAGTAGTTACATATGGAGTATCCCCTTCCTTAAATGATGGTGGAGCCATAAATCCAAACTCAAATCCTTCTGGTATAGCATCTTTCATTTCTCCTTCTAACCAACTACCACATGGTAAGAATAACGCTTTACCATTTAAGAATTCAACTTGTGCTTGAGTGTGAGTCATACCAACTGTTCCATTAAGAACCATATCTTCATCAGCCATTCTTTGGAATACATCTAATGCTTTCTTAACATTTGGATCTTTCCAAGCCCCTTCTTTATAGTTGAATATATTTTCTACAGCTTCTTCTCCAGCTGCACTAGCTAACATTGGGAATATTACAGCCTCATTATATCCTGGAGCCTGTCCTTGATAAGTATAAAGAGCTATTCCCTCATCTTTTGCCTTCTTACCTAATTCAAAGAACTCATCCCAAGTTTTTGGAACTTCCCATCCTTTTTCTTTGAATAATGCCTTGTTATACCACATACCTGTAACATTATAGTAAAGTGGTGCTAAGAATACTTTTCCATCTCCATATGGAGTTGTAAGTGGTGTATCTAAAAATCCTGGTAATATTTTATCTTTTAATTTTTGTCCTGGATTATCTGGATCTTCCCTATCAAATACATCACTTAAATCCACTAAAGCTTTATCCTTTATTAAAGCATTAGCTATACCTGATGGGTCATTTGTGCTTAAGTATATGAAGTCTGGTGTATTTGATGATGATAATTTAGGTCTTATTATGTCACCAATTTTAGGATTGGCTTCCATCTTAACTTCTACATCTGGGTGCTTAGCTTCAAAGGCATCTATACAAGCATCCCAATAATCCTTACCAAATCCACCTTCAAAAACAGCTATTTCTAAAACCTTTTTCTCTCCTGAACCTTCTGCTTGTTCAGTTGATGGCTTTTCATTATCTTTTGGTGCCTCTTCTTTATTTCCACATCCAACAAATGCAGAGGCAGCTATAGCAGTAACACATGCAACAGTTAGCATTTTAACTAATTTTCTTTTCATAAACTCTTTCCTCCAATACCCTTACTCATTTCTTGTAAACATTTTCTTCTTACCTTTATAATACTTCTTAATGGAATTTTTTTGAATATAAGTATTTTACTTAAACATGTACTTTTTTTACAATATCCCTACAAAATAAAAATAATCTATATTTACGATAAAACTTTATTACTATAATCCTTTTTAAACTTAGATGGACTTACCCCATAAAACTTTTTAAAAACCCTATTAAAATAAAATTGATCTGTCATTCCAATACTATTAGCAACCTCTTTAACCAAAGTATCTGGCTGTTTTAATAATTCCTTAGCCTTTTTCATCTTTACTTCATTTATAAAGTACATAAGATTTTTTCCTGTTTCATTTTTAAAAATTCTACTTAAATAACTTTCATTTAAATTCACAGCATTAGCTACCATAACTAAGGTTATTCTCTTACTAATATTTTTTTCTATAAACTTTATAATCTCATTAACCTCTTTTTTATAACTAAGTTCTTTGCTTTTTATATACCTTTTATTAATATAATCTATTAAAATAGTAGAATTATTTATTAATTCCTCTATATTATCACTTTTTAATATCTTTCCTTTTAGCTCTTTTATGCCCTTTAAATCCTCTTGAACATACTCATGATTCTCTATTAATTCACACATAAAATTCACATAGTTTATTAAAGTTGAAGGTTTTACATTCATATTAGAACATCTTCTAGCAAACTCCTTTATAAGTTCCTTATTAGCAGAAATTTCTCCTAACTCTATATTCTCTAAAATAGCATCAGTTACTTCCTTTCTAAGCTCAACAGCATCACCAAAACCCACAAACTCTTCATTTGTTATTAAAAAGTTTTCTTTTCCATAAAATTTCAGACTAAGAATTTCCTCAACCCTTTTAAAACTCTCTTTCAACCTTTGTACACTTTCTATTCTTTTTATTAAGACAGCACTAACTTTAATATTTAAATAAAGCATTATCAAATTCTGTATATTTACTGTTTTTACCTTTAAACTATTAAAATCCATTTTAGATATGAAAATATATTTATGATTATTTATAGGAACAATCTTAACTCCATTTGTACTAAATTCTTCTCTTATTATGTTTTCTATAGTAATAGCTAACTTATTTTTGTCCTTAATTTTTTCCGCATAAATCTTTTTATAATTATCTATATAAATACAAGCACCGGTATAATGTTTACCATCATTATCTAAAAAATCAATCTTTGGAAACTCATTTAAAAGTTCTTCATAGGATATATCATCCTTTAAATATTCCTTTAACAAAGAAATCTCAGCTAATTTCCTAGTCTTATCAAATTCATTTTTAAACTGTGCTTCTTTTTCCTCTTCCTCTTTCCTCTCTTCTAAGCTCTCCTTAAATTTATCAATTATATCTTCTAGTTCCTTTGGTCTTAAAGTTATTTTTAATAAATAGTCATCTGCACCCTTTTTCATTGCTTCCCTAACTAATTCATATTCTCCATGATTGCTAAGAACAAGTATCTTACCCCTAAAATTCTCTTCTTTAAGCTTATGAATTAATTCAATTCCATTTAACCCCTTCATTTTAAGGTCCGTTATAATAAGATCAGCACCCTTTTCATTTAGTATATTAAGAACTTCTGAGCCATCTTGAGCTAATCCAACTATATTAAACCCATGAGATTCCCATTCTATTATATTTCTCATAGCAATTCTAACTATTTTTTCATCATCAGCAATAATAACCTTGAACATAAAAAATTCCCCCTATATACTTTTAGGAATTACTATTTTAACAATAGTTCCTTTATTCACCTCACTATAAATAGTTGTCCCGTAACCTACTCCAAATGTTAACTTTATCCTTTCATCAACATTATTCCATCCAATACCTGAAAGTTTATTATCCTTAACCTTTTCTTTACTATTAAAACCCTTTCCGTTATCCTTAATTGATATTAAAATATTTTCTTCCTCTGATATAATCTTAATAACAATCTTTTGATCCTCTTTATTTTCATCAATTCCATGAATTATTGAATTTTCTACTATGGGTTGTAAAATAAACTTTATCACTTTATTTTCTAATAAAAGCTCATCTACTTCATACTCAACTTCAAAGGAATTTCCATACCTTATCTTTTGAATAACAACATAATTCTTTATATTCTCTAATTCTTCTCTAATAGTTACAAGCTCATTTTTATCTATAATTGTGTTTCTTAAGAGTTCTGCTAGGGAACTAAGGCCCTCACTTACTGTATAATCTTGATTCATTAAGGCTGTCCACTTTAAAGAATTCAAGGTATTAAAAAGAAAATGTGGATTAATTTGAGCCTGTAACATTCTTATTTCTAAATCCCGTTTCTCAACCTCTTGTAATTTTGTCTTTTCAATTAATTCATTTACCCTTTTTAGCATAGAATCAAAATTGTGAGAAATAACACCAATCTCATCTTCATAAGTGTCATTTACTAAAACCTTTAAATCTCCTTCAGATACTTTTTTCATCTTATTTAAAAGGTTATATAAAGGCTCTTTAATACTTGAATATAAAAAATATGAAAATATTAGTACTACTGAAGTGAAAATTAAGCCTATTACAATCATTTCTTTCCTTAAACTGTGAATATCAGAATTTATAAAATCATAAGGAGTCATTGAAGCTATATACCAATTAAATCCCTTTAATTTTCTATATGTGGCTACATAATTTTTTCCATTTACTAATATGCTTCTTGCAGTGTCTTTAGAATCTTTATTTTTAAGGAAATTATTTAAATCAGGCTCCTCTAATATAAAATTACTCTTTAAATTATTTTCAGAAATTATTATGTTATTTTTCTCATCTATTATAAAAATTTCGCTACCTTTTCCTACATTAAAAAGAGAAAAAGATGATGCAAACACTTCATTTTTTATGGCCATGAAGATATATCCAACAATGCTATTATCCTGCTTTACTGGAGTTACTATGCATATATGAGGTTCATTATTTAAAAGTGTAGAAAACCAAAATAGTCCCTTTTTAGCTTCATCAGCATACCTTTCTATATCTTCCCTCTTAAAATATTTAAAGCCTTGCATATAAGAAACTTCATAATCATTTGATATTATTTCAACCTCTGCTAGATTAGGTAAAAGAGAAAGTTTTTTAGATAGATAATCATTCATATACTTTAGAAATTCATTCTTTTCTTTTCCATCCATAAATTTGTAATTTATAAGATTATTAGCTATTTTTTCATTCATTGATAATTCAATAGAGGCTCTTTCTAAGAACTCTTTATTTTTGTAAATGTCTTCACTCATGATTGAAAGCATATTTTCAGAATAATTTATTGCGTTATTCTTCAAGGCATTAGTAGCTTTTGCATATAAAAGTATGCCTAAAATACTACTACAAAAAATTATTCCTACGGAAATTGATGCTATAAGTCTATTTTTAATAGAAGTTTTTCTAAGAAAATTTGATATTCCTCTTAAGGTGTTTTTTATTTTCCTTATAATTTTTCTCACTCCTTAGCATTATTTCTATATTCTTTTTTAACATTTTATCATATATGGTATTTTTTTGAAACCGAGATGGGAAGTTATCAGCCGTATTTTTACCAATATTTTCAACAACCTATAAATATCAAAAAGACCCTTAGTGAAAAACTCACTAAGGATCTACAATATAAGGGAATTAAAAGAAAAAGCTTATTTATTTATATTTAACCATCTTATTTCCATAGGAGCTAAAGTTAAAGTTTCAACTTTAACACCATTTACATATACATCTGTAATCTTTTCTTCTTGAGTGTTATTTATTACAGCCATTTTTCCTACTTCTAAGAAAGCTGCACACTCAGTATCTATATTAGTTACATAGAATTTTTTCATCTCATCCTCTTTACTTGCAGCCCAATAAATTGCTCTTAATAAAATTCTACAATTCTCTGGAGTATATGGGAATCCTGCAAAATAAACACTTCTACCTTTTCCATAGGTGTTTACAGCACAAGTAGTATCTCCTCTAAAGTTATTCTTTAAGCAATGTTCATTACCAAATTCCATTCTTAAAACTTGATAACTATCACCCTTTCCATAAACGCCTTTCATCCCTTCACCAAAATCAATAGCTTTTTCACCAATCTCTTCTGTTATAAAATGATGTGGATTTAATTCATTATATTTTCTAGTGCTTAAGCTAAATCCAACTTCCTTGTCTACTCCTAAAACATCTGCTAATTGGAAGAACTTATTCTCATAATGTATTGCAGTTGGTTCTCCAACTCCTATAAATCCTCCACCATTATTAACCCACTTTCTAATCATAGAAACTAATTTAGGATTTTTCCAATACTCTCCACCACTCCAAGCAGTGTAAGCATCTCCAGCATTTATAATAACTCCAATATCCTCTGGAATTCCATTTTCTAATATATCATCAAAACTCATAAATTCTACTTCTACAGGCATACCACTTAAACATTCAACAATTCCAGCATATGAATATATTTCTTTATACCAAAGTGCATGAGCTACTTGTTGAGTTTGCCAGCTTCTTAATTTACCCCAACAGTTTAATACCCCCACCTTAAATGGAGCTACATATGCCTTAGTACCTTTTATGGTTTCATGAATTTCTCTAAACTCATCACATATTTTTTCAACTTGCTCAACAAACTCTGGGAATTTAACTGCAAGGCTTAAATATCCACCATATCCTATTCTATCTAGTGGACTTCTTAATATAGCTCTTCTTGCCTGTAACCAATTCTCCCTTGCTTCCCCAACAGGATCCCCTGTTTCATTAAATACATCTGGGAAGAAGTATGGTAAAAATCTTCCTTCTGTGTACTTAACTCCTGGAATATCAGCTATCATTCTCATAGTTGTTCCATTTCCTACTGAACCAACAACTGCATCTAATCCAATGCTTTTAAAGTACTTTCCATAAGGCTCTGTTCCTATCCAGTTATCACCTAAGAACATCATTGCTTCTTTTCCGTTTTCATGGCATAAATCAACTAACTCTTTAGCCATTTTTGAAACATGCTGACATTGAAAATCTATGAAATCTTTATATTGTTTTGTTGGCACTCTAAATGTTGAATTATAATAACCAGCATCTACTATATCTTCTGTTCTTAATTTATACCCTTTTTCTTTTTCAAATTGCTCTAAAGCTAAAGGACTTACTGATGAACTATATCCAAACCAATCAACGAATTTTTCCTTAGCAACCTCGTTAAAGCATAATGTAAAGTGATAAAAGAAAGTAGTAAATCTAACTACATCTACTTCTGGATTTTCATGAATCCATTTCTTTAAAGCTTCTTTAACATACATACTAGTCTTAGACTGTCTACAGTCATATGGCATTTCATGTGGTTTATCTCCCCAGTCATTAGTTATATGATTATACATTTGAGTTGGATCCCAAATCATATAAACTAAGAAGTTTACTGTATATTCATGATAAGGTGTAGTTTCTTCTACTGTTAAGATTTCACTCTCTTTATTAAAATTCCATTTTGAAGTATCTACAACTTCACCAGTAGTTCTATCTATAACTTCCCACCATTTTTTTTCATCATGAACTTTATCTACTTCAAATTGCTCTGAATAATATCCAGCTAAGATTTTTATTTCAGTTTTTTCTGATTTAGCAATAACAGGCTCTGACATTAGGTAAAGTTGTTGTAATTCATCTTTATTTTCCCTAGCCCATTTTTGGTCACTTCTAACTGTTAAGTATGTAGAATATAACTTAACTCCTAAATCAACAATGTCCTTAGAAAGCTTAGTGCCATCACAATCCCTTAAGGCATCAGCTCCCCATCTATCTATAATACTCTTTATTTCTTCTTTCATATTAGAATCAGTCGGTATTGTAACTCTTCCCTTTAACTCTCCCATAAATTTCTCCTCCATTTCCCTCAATCTAAACATTTAAAGTCATGTATATTAATATAACCTTTTTCTTACAGTTTAATATTAACATTTGTCAATTAACGTTTACATGTAATTTATTTACTAAATCATTGAAAATTTTGAGTATATTATTTTTAATGATAATTTACTATTAAAAGTCCTTCATTAAAATAAAAAACTTACAAACATATTAAAAGAACTACTAAAAGTTCTCTTCACATGGTTTGTAAGTTTTATAGACGGTTATTTTAATCCATTCCCTTTTTTAATCTTATTAAAGGTTTAATAATTTAGCTGTTACATCCTCTAAAGAATTTAATTCATTATCTAAATTTTTTATCTCTTCCTCAGCACTTGGTGTAAGGTTTAAAAGAATAAGACCTGAAGTTGAACATGTATTTTCAGTAGCTTCATGTAATCCTATTCTAGTATGTATTATACAACCATATCTAGTTAGTATTTCTTGAACTCTTGGTGCTGCAACAGTTCTAGGTGATATTTTGATAGCCATTATAGTGTACATAATAAATCCCTCCATAAATAATAATCCTAATTACATATTAGCATATATTAGTAAATTTTTCTTGTATAATCTTTAATTATTATTTACAAAAATAATTATAATATACATATTTTTTATTACTTCTTCATTTAAAAAAATTTCAAATAAGTAATTATTTTATAAATACATCTGTGAAAGAAACAACACTATAAAATTTCTCTCATCTAAAAAGTTTCTCCCCTTAATCTTTCTATCCTCTTTATAAAATATAAAATCAAACATACTACTTCCTCCAATACAAGTTCTTCATATGCCATTCTATCCATATTTATTAATATTAAACCTAAGAATATTATGTTATTTCAAATAAAAAAATATTATATAATGTTTATATAATAAGATTTAAAGGGGTGTTTTTATGAATAATTTTTTTAAACATACACTAGAAACTCATACACCTCAAAGTATGAGTAAGATTACATCTTATATAAGAGAGGATATAAAAAAGAGTAATATTGAAAATGGAATTGTAGTTGTTTATTGTCCACATACCACTGCTGGCATAACAATAAATGAGAATGCAGACCCTGATGTTGTTAAGGATTTAATTTATGGATTTGAAAAAGTTTATCCAACTACTGATCATAAATATAGACATTTTGAAGGCAATTCACATTCACACCTTAAAAGTTCTACAGTTGGAGTATCTCAGCAGTTAATATTACATAGAGGTAGATTAATCCTAGGTCAATGGCAAGATGTGTACTTCTGTGACTTTGATGGCCCAAGAAACAGAACTTTTTATGTTAAGATTCTTGAAGGTTAATTAGAAAAACTTAATAGATTTCTAAATTATAATAATCTCTATAAAATATAATAAAATGATTATTTATATTAATTTTCAATTAAAGTAATAAAAGACTTTACCTTAAAAATATGAAATATCTCTCATTTAAATATATTTCAAAATTTAAGGAAAGTCTTTAAATTTATTCTAAGGGAATATCTACTTCTCATTAGATATTCATTACATATTTTTTATTTCCTCAATAATGCTACTTTTTATATTATCCATTGGAAAAAGTTTTCCTGGACACAAAGTATCTACAACCTCTCTATGTGGAAGTATATCTTTTATTGGATATTTTAAGCTTAAATAAGTTCCTAATTTAACAAGTGAATTTTTTTGCGCCTCATTTAAACCCTCTTTTTCAAAATTTCCTTCAATACATATTCCTAAGGTATTATAATTTGCATTTTTAGCATGAGCTCCTATTACATTTTCATCTCTACCTTTATAAATTGTTCCATCCTCTCTTATATAGAAATGATATCCTATTCCACTCCATCCATTATCTAAATGAAACTTATGAATATCCTCTGGACTTTCTGGTGTATCTGTTGCTGAATGATGAATAATTAATCTTTTAGGTGAATTACCTTTTTTAAGCCCACTTCCCCATTTATAATCAACTTCCTTTATATCTAATTCCTGCCTCATTTTTTCTAACCCTCTATTTGAAATATTCTTTTTATAAATATCTCTATAACTCTCATCTCTATTGATTTTAGAAAAAACAAAGAAAATACTTCCACTAATAATCAATATAATACTAAGTAAAAATATAATCCTTCTTCTAAAAATCTTTTTTCTTCTCTTTGATAAATTAATATTCTTAATTTTATTCTGCTCCAACTCTGCTCTTCCCCCTTTTGCTTTTTAATACAACAACCCCAATATTAAAGATTCCTATTTTAAAATATTAAAAAACACCATAGTATTTAACACCTTATATGTAAATAATAAACAAAAATCTTTTTAATCTCTACCTTATTTTTAATAATTTACATTTTGTTGCATTCATAAATTTTTACTCCATATTTAAAATATTTTAATTCCTAACTTTTAAAGTATGATGTATTTACCTATATACATAAAAAGAAAATTTTATTTTAAATAAGCTTTTTTTTAAATTTTATAATTAATTTCTTATTTAACTAATATTATGTATAGATAAGTTTTTTTGGAGGAGGTATTTAATATTGAAAAGATCATATAGAGATATGGCCATAATAAGAAAAAGACTTTCGTTTATCCTTGCATTTATTATAATTATGTGTTTCATCCTAAGCCTTAGATTATCTTATGTAATGATAGTTAAAGGCCCTGAATATGCAGAATTAGCTGTTGAACAATGGACAAACGAAGTTAAAATATCTGCACGAAGAGGAAAAATACTAGATAGAGATTTAAACGAACTTGCCGTTAGTTCTAATCTTTATAGAGTTGACTTTAACTTAAATGCAATTAGATCTTATACAAAGAAAACAGGAAAAACTAATGAAGAATTAGCTTTAGAAATCTCTAAGGTTCTTGAAATGGACAAAGATAAAGTTTTAAAAAAATTAGAATTTAAACTTCCTTCTGGAGCTCCTGCTGGGGCTGCAATACTTGCTAGAAGAATAGAAAAGGAAAAAGCTGATAAAGTTAAAGAATTAGAAATTCCAGGAGTAATGGTTTCTCCAGACACTCAAAGATACTACCCTAATGATAATTTTCTTTCTCATGTCTTAGGTACTACTAACTCTGATGGTGTTGGATTAAATGGTATTGAGTTAAAATACGATAGGGTTTTATCTGGAACTCCTGGATTAAAAATAACTGAAATGGTTAAGGACGGTGCTGAATATCCTTATACTATTTCTAGATTTACATCTCCTGTAGATGGTAAAGATGTAGTTTTAACCATTGATGAAAAATTACAATACTTTGCTGAACAAATCGCTGAAATAGGTTTAGTACACCATAATGCTGATGCAGCATCAGTAATAATAATGAATCCAAATAATGGTGAAATTTTAGCTATGTCTAACAAACCTGACTTTAACCCAAACAAACCTTATGATGGAGCTGAAAATTTTTCTGGAAATACCTCCTCAGATAGAATTCAAAAAATGTGGAGAAATAGATCTGTTTCAGACTCCTTCGAACCTGGTTCTATTTTTAAGATAATAACAGCTTCTGCAGCTGTTCAAGAAGGGGTAGCTGGTAAGGATGAAACATATACTTGTAGTGGTGGTCTACAAAAAGGTGATAGATTCATTAAATGCTGGAAAAGAGGTGGCCATGGCACTCAAACCTTTGAAGAAATAATACAAAATTCCTGTAACGTTGGGTTTATGAATTTAGGAGAAAAATTAGGTGCTGAAAAATTAAATGAATATATTAAAAAATTTGGTCTTGGTAAAAAATCTGGTGTAGATTTACCTGGTGAATCTCCTGGAATAGTTAAGAAAACTGAAAATATAACAGATATGGACTTAGCAACTATTTCTTTTGGTCAAACTAATACTGTTAACCCAATTCAATTCATGACTGCAGTTAATGCAGTTGCCAATGGTGGAACATTAATTCAGCCTCATGTTGTTAAAGAAATAAGTCATATAGATGAAAATAATGATAGAGTTATAGATGAAACCTTTGTTCCTAAGAAAACAGAAAACTTAATAAGCAAAGAAACTGCTGATCAAATAAAATTGGCCTTAGAAAACGCAGTAAAAAATGGATCAGCAAAAGGAGCTTATAAAGAAGGATATGGAGTTGCAGGTAAAACAGGTACTGCCCAAAAAGTTAATCCTGAAACTGGTGGATATGGTGGAGGATATGTAGCTTCCTTTGTTGGCTTTGCCCCTTATGATAATCCACAAATTTCTGTTATGGTTTCTGTTGATAATCCTAAAAATGGAGAATATTATGGTGGTAGAGTTGCAGCACCTTTAGCTGGAATGCTATTCCAAAATATATTTAACTATATAGATTTAACAGAATTCCACTTAGATGAAAAACTTCCTGAAAAAGAAACTGTTATAATTCCTGAAGTTCGCGGATTACCTATAAATGATGCCACAAGCATGCTAAAAGAATTAGGTATATCTTATGAAATAGAAGGTGAAGGTGAATTTATAGTTGAAAGTAATCCTGCTCCTGGATATCCAATATCACCAGATACAAAAATAACCTTAATAGCAGGTGATAGTTCAAACTTAAATAGTGATGTTATAATTCCAGACTTCACAAACTATTCTAAGGAATCTGCTGAAAAACTTCTTAATCAATTAGGCCTTATAGGAGAATTTGTTGGTGAAGGTCCATCTGTAACTAAACAAAGTATTTCACCTGATGAAGTTGTAGATGGAAATTCAAAAATTACATTAACCTTAGGATATTAAAAATTTGTTAATGTAAAATGTATACATTCCTTATTTAAATAATTATTTAATGGTTAAAATTATTTAATTTCAAAATATAGGCTTAAATATTAAAATTATTTAATTCCATTTATTTGACATTAAATACAAAAAGTTTTATAAATAATTTGTAAATATTATTAACTTTTTTTAAAAACTGTTTGATACTTAAGTGGCTTTCCTAAATTAGCCTTTACTACATCGAAACTTTTTCCTTTGCTATTTTAGGTGTTAAACATTATTCAGTCAATGAGAGTACATAAAGTACTCTCATTTTTTTATTCAAAATAATTTTTTCTCTCTTATAATTAATTTTCTAAATTTATTTCCTTATAATATAGTATAGTTTCTCTAGGATCATGAAAATAATCTTTTCCATTTTCATCTACAAATGGTTTATAAATTTCAACTTTTATTTTTTTAATATCTTCACCTTCCTTAGCAATAGTTGATAAGTATTCTCCATAACTAGATAATTCTTCTCCACTGCTTGTTCTTAATATATTTCCTTTTTCATCATAAACTCTTACCCAGTAATCATTTTTTTCTCTATCATAACCAGTAGTAACCACTTTTAATTTAATTGGAGTTGATATTATTTCTTTAATACCAATACCATCATTATTAATAGCATTAACTTCTATACACTTAGATAAAGATTTATCAACTTTTACTGGCACTTTAAAGTTCCAAGTTCCTTCTAATACATTATCTTTATCTCTCTCACTATTCCATCCTTCTTCAACTATTGAATTGAAATTTATTATAAATTCAAATTCATCTGGAATCTTCATATTTAAGCTTGTTAAATTGTACTCCTCTACTCCAACAAAAGTATGATCATCTATGAATCTTCCTTCTAATCCAGAAACTCCACTATTATCTAACTCACTATCTGTAAAACTTACTTTAGCTTCTGCAGCATAGTCTAATTGCATTTTTTCAATTTTTTCTGCTTGTTCTTTAGTTATGTCATAATCTTTCACAGGATCATATTTATATTTTATATATTTAAAAGGTTCTTTACTTTCAATTACATAGCTTACATATAAATTCTGTCCATCACAAAGAATCTCTGACAAAGTTATTCCTACCCCATTATTAGATACAGTCTGATTAACTTCTGTTGCATATTTTGAATAATCTCCTTTATTCCATATTTCCTTTTGTATTCTTTCAAAAGCATTCTTTATTACTGGCACTCCATAAGCCAAGGTGGTTGTACCAACACCAATTCCAGTAATTATTGCAAGTCCTGCTGCAATACTTTTAAACACTTTCTTATACCCTTTACCTTTTATTTTATTTTTCTTTTTATCCTCATGAGCCATATTTATTGCCTCATCTATAATATCATCTAAATTATTTGGTAAACTTATCTTATCTAAATCTTTTTTATTCATTTAAATAGCCCTCCTTTAAAACCTCACCTAAAGCTTGTTTTGCTCTTCTTAAATAAGTTTTAACTGTGTTTTCTGGAATTTCCATAACCTTTGCAATATCTTTTATCTTCATATCATTAAAGTACATCATTATTATTACTGTTTTATAACTATCATTTAATAAATCTATTGCATTATATAAATCTAACTTTTCCTCTGTAGATATTTCACATTTTTCTTTTCTTATCGGTGTACTTTCATCCAACATTTCATTTTTTCCTTTTTTCTTTAGAAAATCAATTGATACATTTATTAAAATTCTTGTAATCCATGTGTTAAAAAACTTTGCTTTTTTTAATTTTTCAATATTTAAAAAGGCTCTATATACGGTTTCATGTATAACTTCAAGAGCATCTTGCTCATCTTTAACATATAAAAACGCCATTTTGTATAAGTATTCTTTATTGTTTTTTATAAGGATTCCAAAGGATTCTTTATTTCCTTTCATTGATTCTTTTATTAACTTAATTTCATTTAATTTATTTTTTCTATCTATATCTAGATATGATATACTCATAGTTTTTTCCATCTTTCCCCTCCTAGCAAAACTTTAACATCCATGTCTACATACATTAGTCTTTTTAAGTAGCTAGAAAGTTTCAAAAATTTTCATTTTTTCTTTAAATTAGGTTTTATTTAAAAAACTTTCTAAAATATTCTTCTTTAAACACCATTCACTAAAAACTATACTAATTATAAATTAAGCAATAAAAAAAAAGCATATTAAGACTTATATAAATCCTAATATGCTTCTTATAATCTTTATTTAACATATAATAAATACTCACTATTGTTCTATTAAACCTTCTCTAATTAAGAAAGCTTTAGCAACCTCTTCTGGTGATTTACCTAATACATCTACTTCATAGTTTAAGTCAATCATTTTTTCTTCATTGATCTTACCACTTAAAGAGTTTAAAACATCCTTTAATTGTGGATATTTTTCTAAAGTTTTATTGTTAACTATAGGTACTGCACTATAATTTACAAAGAATTTCTTATCATCTTCTAAAGTTTTTAAATCAAACTTTTTAAGAAGTCCATCTGTTGAAAATGCATCTATAGCCTGTGATTCCCCATTTGATAATGCTGAGTATCTAAGACTTCCATCTAAAGATTTAACATTTTTAAAATCCATGCCATAGTAATTCTTTAATCCTACTAAACCATCTTGTCTATTTTGGAACTCAATAGTTGGAGATAATACAAAGTCACTACTGTGATTTGCTAAATCTGATATGGTATTTATATTATACTTATCAGCTAATTCTTTTGATATAGCTATATTATAAGTATTATTAAACCCTAAGGGTTCCATTACTGTTAACCCATGTTCCTTATTCATATTTTCTTTTATGCTATTATAATAATCTACACTATTATCAATATTTTTTTCTTTCATAACATTAACAAGTAATGTTCCAGTATAATCAACATACACATCAACATCACCTTTTTTAAGAGCTCCAAAGGCAACTGATGTTCCTCCTAGATTTAGCTTTTTTTCAACTTGTAAATCTGTTTTATCCTGAACTAAATCTGCATACATATTTCCTAAAATAAGTTGCTCAGTAAAGTTTTTTGATCCAATAACCACTTTATCTTTTTTACTTGATATAAATGCTGAAATTCCCATAAATAAAATAGCTATTATCATTATTACACTTATTACTTTAAGAACAAAAGTATTTTTCTTTTTGTTATCATTACTTAATCCCTTTGGTGTAACAGCTACCTCTATTTTTCCGAAAATAAAGTCAACTATTAAGGCTAAAATACAAGCTGGTATAGCTCCTGCTAAAATCATATTATTATTTACTGTTTGAACTCCTGAGAATACTAAGTATCCAAGTCCACCGGCACCAATAAATGCAGCTAAAGTCATAAGCCCTACAGCTGTAACTGCTGATATTCTTATACCAGACATTATTATTGGCAATGCTAATGGTAATTGTATCTTAAATAAACTTTGGTTCTTAGTAAGTCCAATTCCCTTAGCAGATTCTAATACTACAGGATCTATTCCTGAAATTCCTGTGTACGTATTTTTAACTATTGGAAGTAATGAATATACTACAACCATAAAGATTGCAGGTGTACTTCCTATTCCTAATATTGGAATAAGTAATCCTAGTAAGGCCATAGAAGGCACTGCTTGTACTAAGTTTACAAATCCTAGTATAGGCTTTCTTAAAAACTTAACCCTTGAAACAAGAATTCCTAATGGAACTCCTATTAATATAGCTATTCCTATAGCTGTAATTGTTAAATATATATGTTGAACTAATAAATCTAATATTTGAGTTTTCTGTGAAATTACATATTGTAATAAATTATTCAAATATATTCACCTCCATGTCTAAGAATTGGTCGCTTAATATTGAAAGTAAACTACTTCTTGTTATAAGCCCTACCAATTTTTCTTCTGAGTTAACAACAGGTATAAATCCTACTGAGTTTTCATTCATTACAGTTAAAATATCAACTAAACTGTCATCTTCATTAACTCTTAGTGGATTTTCGCTCATAATTTCTGAAAGTGCTCTTGATTTTTCATTTGTAATTTTTATATCTTTAAAAGTAACAATACCTTTAAGTACATTTTCTTTATCAATAACTAATAAACTATCAACCTTATTACTTCTCATTATTTCAATTCCCTGTAATATGGTTCTAGCCCCTTTAACAGATACAGGATTTTTTATCATTATATCCTTTGCTTTTATGAAGTCAGGATTATTCCAAATCCTATCTGATCCTATAAAATCTCTAACAAAATCATTTGCTGGATTTCTAAGTATATTTTCTGGAGTATCATATTGAGCTATTTTCCCGCCATTCATTATGCATATTTTATCTGCTATCTTTAAAGCTTCATCCATATCATGAGTAACAAAAATAATTGTCTTTTTAAGTTCCTCTTGAATATTAAAAAGCTCTTCCTGAAGTGAAGTACGTGTTATTGGATCTAAAGCACTAAAAGGCTCGTCCATTAAAATTATCTCAGCATCTGTTGCAAAGGCTCTTGCAAAACCTACCCTCTGTTGCTGTCCTCCACTAAGCTCTGATGGATACTTATTTAAATAAATTTCAGGATCTAATCCAACCATATTTAAAAGATCTAAAGTTGTCTTCTCTATTTTTTCAACATCTTTACCCTTTTTTAGTCTTGGAATAAGCTCTATATTTTCCTTTATTGTTAAATGTGGAAACAATCCATTATTCTGAATTACGTATCCAATATTTCTTCTTAATTCAATAGGGTTTTCCTTAGCTAAAGATTTCCCATTTATAAATATTTCACCAGAAGTAGGTGTTATTAACTTATTTATAAGTTTTAAAGTAGTTGTTTTACCGCATCCACTAGAACCTATTAAAACAACTAGACTTCCTTTATCAATAGTTAAAGAAATATTATCTAGTATCTTTCTGTCCCCTATTTGTTTAGATACATTTTTTATTTCTATCATAAAAATCCCCCTTTTCTTCTGACAACTTTTATTTTTTTAAAAAGTTGTTAGTTCATTGTAACACGATTTTAAGTTAAATTCAAATTTTAATTTGTTTAACCTAAAATTTATTTCATATAATTTATCAAATTCTAAATACTATGTTAGCCTCTACTAATGGCTATATTGCTATCTTCATAGGCTTTTAAAATAGTATTTAAAATAATAAAAAAACACCATTATATAAAACAGTGCTCTACATAATAAAATCTATTTATTTTTTGCCTCGTTTAAAATATTCTTTACATCTGTACTAGTTCTTCTTTTATTCTTTTTACTTTTACTAAATTCATTACAAATATTATATATTAACAAATTTGTATCCTCCTTTTAATTTACATTTTAAAGTAATTCTCCCTATATAGAGAATTGAACTTTCACTTAAATTATAGACATAATTTAATATTTATATATCAAAATTTTTATTTTTTTCCTTTAATTCACAGGTTTAATTGTAAGTATTAAAAATCATCTAGTTTCTCTTTTGAGTTAACAACTAGTATGAATATATTCTATTTTTTCAACAAAAATTAAACTAATCAAATATCACTCTAAATCAACTTTAATTAGCTATAATATATGAAAATACATATTATTAATTTTTCCCGTAGTAACTTTTTATAAATCTTAAATACATAGTCCTATGATGTAAAGCTATACTGAATTAATAATATACTTTTAAATTTTTTACTGGATTTATTAAGAATATTTTAGGTGTTATGTTTTTATACCATTTATCATGTTTTAGAAACTTTAAAACATTAGTATAAAATAATTTTGTACCTATTGAAGTGAAAATCCTCTTTACGAAGTGAATTACAATTTACCATATTGTAATTTAAATATTTTATCTCTCTTCTATACCTTTTTAAACCTGAGAATAAACTCTAAACTTTATTTTATTATAAAAATAATTTATTTCTATATTCTAATTTCAGCATTTAAACCCACAAGCTGAGAGTTAAGTATAACATATAAAAGTAAGAAATGCAAACATTAGTTCTCTTTTTAATTTATAATCCTTATATAAAAAATATTTTTTCTTATATTTAAAGTAAAAGAATTTACCAAAGATCATGAATAAAGCTTACAATTAATATATTTTATACAGGTAAGTTTTATTAATAAATCTCTTTGATAAATTCTCTTTAAAATATTTATGAACCTAAAAATCAATATTTAAATATAACCAAATTTAATTTTAATATGAAATTTTCTTAACTAAATAAAAAGCTTTTATTTTAACCTTTATTACTAAAATGTATGTCTTTTATTACATTATCTATTTTTTCAACAGCCTTATCTTCAGCCTTAAACTTTTCTTCTATGCTAAAACCTGTTCCATCAACTAATAATGGATGAAATTTTTTTATTCCTAAGAATTTCATTATATCTTCAACATAATTTAAGCCTTTATTAAATATTCCTTTAGTAAGCCAAGGAATTTCTCCCCCTGAAGATTGTATATACACCATTTCTCTTTGTTTATCATCTAATAACCCTTTAACTTCTTCTGGTGTTACTTTAATTGTTATTTTGTTTTGGACAACACAATCTATGTATTCCTTTAATGGTGCTGGGAAAGATAGTGTCCATAAAGGGGCTGCTATTACATATAAATCTGCACTTTTAAATTGCTCACTTAATTCTATTATTCTCTTTACTTCTTCCTTTGTCTTTGCATCTATACTAGCAGTCTCACAATCTACCACAGAACTTCTTCCTGAAAAATGCTTATACTCTAATCTAGGAATAAAATCTTTGTATAAGTCCACTTCCTCTATTTCAAACTCTGGATTTAATTCTACAAATCTACTTATAAAAGCTCTTCCAATAGTCTTACTTGATGAAAGCTTCTCTGGCTTTGAGTTTACTGTAATATAAAGTAGCTTTTTCATATACTCACCTCATTTAAATTTTTTAAATTAACTTCTTTTTCTTATCTTGTGATTTTTTTAGTTTTTTATTAATAATTATCTAATTTTAAATAAGTTTTTATTTTTTAGCCAAAATAAGTTTATATTATTAAAAATACTTACCCTAAATCTTAAATTTCATTGATAATACTTATCACTTTCTTATTGACAAAAGAAAAATCAAAGAGTATATTTGAATCACAACCACCCCCTATGGGAGGTTAAAATTTAAAAGGAGGAAAACTGTTATTCCTTTCTTTATAACAAGGGAATATGTCAGCTATAATTTTTATGATAAATAAATCAATTAAAATAAAAGGTATGAGTTGTGCCGCTTGTGCTGCTAGAATCGAAAAAGTTCTAGGTAAAATGGATGGTATATCAAAAGCTAGTGTTAATTTGGCAACTGAAAAATTAAATTTAGAATTTGATGAAAATAAAATATCCTTTAAAGAAATAGAAGAAAAAATAAATAAGCTCGGTTTCTCAGTAGTTAGAAACTTAAAGAAAGAATCTTTCAAAGTTTCTGGAATGAGTTGTGCTTCCTGCGCTGCTAGAATTGAGAAAGTTTTAAATAAATTATCTGGAATATATAATGCTACTGTTAACTTTGCTAATGAAAGCCTTCAAGTTGAATATGATGAAGATGAAATTTCCTTAAAAGAAATTAAAGAAAAAGTAAAGAAATTAGGCTTTGAACTAAAAGGAAATAATAAGTCAACTTCCTTTAAGGTAGAAGGAATGACTTGTTCAGCCTGTGCTGCTAGAATTGAAAAAGTAACAAGTAAAATGGATGGTGTTGAAAGTTCTAATGTTAACTTTGCAAATTCTACTCTTAATATTTCTTTTGATAAAGATAAACTTTCTGCTAATGATATAAAAGCAAAGGTAGAAAAATTAGGATATAAACTTTTAGATGCCTCTCAAGAAGATGAACATGAAAAAGCAAAAGAGAATGAAACTAAAAAAATGAAAAATAGACTCATTGGCTCAGCAATATTCACTATTCCATTATTTATAATATCAATGGGACATATGGTTGGTCTTCATTTACCTAATATAATAAATCCAATGCATAATCCCTTAAACTTTGCACTTATTCAATTAGTTCTTACAACTGTTGTTATCTTTATATGTAGAGATTTCTTCATACATGGTTTTAAAAATTTATTTATGAGAAGTCCTAATATGGATTCCTTAATAGCTATAGGCTCTGGTGCTGCATATGTTTATGGATTATTTGCAATATACCACATTTATATGGGTGATAGTAACTATGCTATGCAATTATATTTTGAATCTGCTGGAACAATACTTACATTAATAAGTTTAGGTAAATACTTAGAAACTTTAACTAAAGGTAAAACTTCTGATGCAATAAAAAAACTTATGGGATTAGCTCCTAAAACAGCTACTCTACTTGTAGATGGCAAAGAAAAAATTGTTTCTATTGATGATGTTAAAGTTTTTGATTTAATACTTGTTAAACCAGGTGAAAAATTACCTGTAGACGGTAAAGTTGTAGAAGGATATACATCCATTGATGAAAGTATGCTAACTGGAGAAAGTATTCCTGCTGAAAAAAAAGTAGGAGATACAGTCTTTGGAGCTAGTATAAATAAAAATGGAAGAATAATTTATGAAGCTACAAAGGTTGGTAAGGATACTGTAATCTCTCAAATAGTTAAATTAGTAGAAGACGCTCAAGGATCAAAAGCTCCAATTGCAAAATTAGCTGATACTATTTCAGGTTATTTTGTACCTATAGTAATATCTTTAGCAGTAATTGCAAGTTTAGCTTGGTATTTCTCTGGTGAAAGTAAAACTTTTGCACTTACAATCTTTATATCTGTATTAGTAATTGCTTGTCCATGTGCTTTAGGTTTAGCTACCCCAACAGCTATTATGGTTGGTACAGGTAAAGGTGCTGAAAACGGAATTCTTATTAAAAGTGGTGAGGCTTTAGAAAGCACACAAAACTTAAATACTGTTGTCTTCGACAAAACAGGAACTATAACTGAAGGAAAACCTAAGGTTACAGATATTATTTGTGAAAATATTTCAAAAGATGAACTGCTTTTATTAGCAGCCTCAGCAGAAAAAGGTTCAGAACATCCTCTTGGAGAAGCCATTGTTAAGGATGCTGAAGAAAAAAATCTTAAACTAAAAACTGTTTCAGATTTTGAAGCAATACCTGGTAAGGGAATTAAGTGCTCTATTGAAAATAAATCAATTTTATTAGGTAACTTTAAACTTATGAAAGATAAAAATATAAATCTTAAAAATTTATTAGAGACTTCTGAAGAATTAGCTTCAAAGGGAAAAACTCCTATGTTTATTGCTATTGATGAAAAAATAGCTGGTATAATAGCTGTTGCTGATACAGTTAAAGAAACAAGTAAAAAAGCTATAGAAACTCTACAAAAAATGGGACTTGAAGTAGTAATGTTAACAGGAGATAACTTAAAAACAGCTAAGGCTATTGCAAAAGAAGTAGGTGTAGATAGAGTTATTGCTGAGGTTCTTCCTCAAGAAAAGGCTGAAAAAATTAAATCTCTTCAAGATGAAGGTAAAAAAGTCGCTATGGTCGGTGATGGAATAAATGATGCTCCTGCTTTAGCTATTGCTGACATTGGAATGGCTATAGGTTCAGGTACTGATATAGCTATGGAGTCTGCTGATATAGTTCTAATGAAAGGTGATATATTACATGTTGTTGGTGCTATTCAATTAAGCAGACAAACAATGAAAAATATAAAAGAAAACTTATTCTGGGCCTTTGGATATAATACCTTAGGTATTCCAGTAGCAATGGGAGTTCTTCATATATTTGGAGGCCCACTACTTAATCCAATGATAGGTGCCTTTGCCATGAGTTTTAGTTCAGTATCAGTGTTATTAAATGCTTTAAGACTAAAAAAATTCAAACCAAACTATAAATAAGCTTTTAAATATATATTATTCAAAAAATGTAGGAAAATTTATTTTTAATAAAAGCCCCTACATTTCCACAATTTTTATATATCCTTTAATAAAATAAAATTTAGTGCTTTTATTTAAATAAGGTATGATGATATAGGATAGATAGTTTATATATTAAATCCTATATCTTTTTTATATTAATAATAAATTCTCCTATAAATAAGTTATAATTAAGTTAAGAACCATATAATAAATACTAATGAGAAAAATTAGGAGGGGTAATTATTGAAAGAACTTTTTGTAAGTTATTTAGTTATAATAAATTTAGTGGCAATAATTCTAATGTATATAGATAAACAAAAAGCTAAAAAACACCAATGGAGAATTAGTGAGGATACCTTAATAGGTGTTTCCATAATAGGAGGCGGAATTGGTGCCTTATGGGGAATGCATATTTTTAGACATAAAACAAAGCATGCAAAATTTACTATAGGTATTCCTTTAATAATAGCAATTCAAGCACTTTTAATTCTCTACTTTATTAGATAAATAAGAAAAAGAACTGTACCAAATTAACCTCTAAAAACTTCCAAAATTATTTTTGAAAGAGTTACTAAATACTCTCTCTTACTAATTTTCGAAAAAATTTTTATTGGCTTCTGATACAGTTCTATTTTTATATTTAAATCTCTAAAATTAATCTATTTGTTATTTGCTACTAATAACATCTCTCTTAAAACTTTACAAGCTACAGCAGTTGATGCTCCTGTTTGGTCATACTGTGGTGATAATTCATTAATATCAAATCCCACAATATTTAACCCTCTAAGTTTTAATATTGAATTTAAAAGTTCATTAAACTGAATTCCACCAGGTTCTGGTGTTCCTGTACCTGGGAATACAGATGGGTCTAAAACATCTAAATCTATTGTTACATAAACAGGTTTATCCTTAACTTTTTCAATAGCATAATCTAAAGTATTACAATTAAACTTGTTTGTATAAACGTGATCTTTTGCCCATAAAAACTCTTCTTTTTCACCAGAACGTATTCCAAATTGGAATATTTTATTGTCACCTACTAAATCCCAAACTCTATGTATAACTGTAGCATGAGATAGTTTTTGACCTAAATAATCTTCTCTTAAATCTGCATGAGCATCAAAGTGAATTACATGAACATCAGGATATTTTTTAAATACACCTCTAAATGCCCCTAAAGTTACTAAATGCTCTCCACCTATCATAGCTGGTATTTTCCCATCTTCAACAACCTTAGTTGAAAAATCCTCTATTAAAGCTAATGCTCCCTCTGAATTTCCGAAGGGAAGCTCTATTTCTCCCCCGTCAAAAATATTAAAATCATAAAGATCTAAATCTTGATATGGGCTATAACTTTCTAATCCCCAAGACTCTCCTCTCATTACTTGACTTGCAAACCTAGTACCTGGTCTAAAAGAAGTTGTTGAATCAAAAGGAGCTCCAAATACAACTATGCTTGATTCATCATATTCAGCTTCACAACCTATAAAAGTGCTTACATTTCTATTCATCAACATTCTCTAGCATCTCCTTAACATAATTCGGTAATGCAAAACATCCTTTATGTAAATCAGTGTTATAATATTTAGTTTTTAATCCTAAATTATTCCACTTTTCTATATCAGCATTTAATGGATCATATTTTTTTGATGCAAACCCAAATAACCAATGTCCTGATGGATAAGTTGGTATATGAGCTTGATAAACTCTACATACTGGGAAACATTCTTTTATTCTCTTATGAGCTCTCTTCATTCCTCTTGCATAAGCTTCATAATATGGACTTTCATGTTGATTTACAAGTATTCCATCTTCTTTTAAGGCCTTAAAGCAATTTCCATAAAATTCTCTTGTGAATAAACCTTCTCCAGGTCCAAATGGATCTGTTGAATCAACTATTATTAAATCATATTTATTTTCAACTGAACGTACAAACTTTAATCCATCTTCAAAGAATAAACTTACTCTAGGATCATCTAATTTATTAGCTGTTTGAGGTAAATATTCTCTACAAACATCAACAACTAACTTATCAATCTCAACCATATCTATCTTTTCTATAGTTTCATATCTTGTAAGTTCTCTTACAGTTCCACCATCTCCAGCTCCTATAACTAATACATTTTTAATATTAGGATTTGTAGCCATTGGAACGTGAACTATCATGTCATGATAAATAAATTCATCCTTTTCTGTTACCATCATAAGTCCATCTAATGTGAAGAAAGTTCCAAACTCTTGAGATTTAAAAACATCTATTCTTTGGAAATCGCTCTTTCCACTATAAAGTTGTTCATCTACTTTGATTGAAAAACGTACTTTGTCTGTATGTTCTTCTGTGTACCATAATTCCATAATTAAAATTCCTCCTAACAATCTAAAACATTTATATATTCAATTTCCATATCTTCAGGGCCTGTAACTAAACTTCCCTTTTTCTTAGAATACTCAATATAATCTATAGTCTCTTTAGTTATAAGCTCTCCTGGGGCAAGTATTGGAATTCCTGGTGGATAACACATTACAAATTCTCCAGAAATTAATCCTTCACTTTCTCTCAAAAGAACCTTCTTCTTATCAGCATAAAAAGCCTCTTTTGGTTTAACTTTAACTATAGGATCTATATATTCGTGGTCAAAAATATCTTTTTTATCTTTTTCATGAATTCTCTTAATCTCACTTAAAGCTGAAACTAATCTCTCAATGTTATATCTAGTATCTCCAACTGATATTATGGCAAGAATATTAGCCACATCTCCAAGCTCTATCTGAATTCCATAATCATCTCTTAATATGTCATAAACCTCTATTCCAGCAAGTCCAGTTTCTAAAGTGTTTATAGTAAGCTTAGTTACATCAAAATCATAAATATCATCACCATTATTTATTTCTTTTGAGAAAGCATAATAACCACCTATCTTATTTATTTCTTCTCTTGCATATTCAGCTATTCCAACAACCTCTTCAAATATTCTTTCTCCATTTAAGGCTAAATTTCTTCTAGCAATATCTAAAGAAGATAAAAGTAAATAAGAACCACTAGTTGTTTGTGTTAAGTTTATTATTGTTCTCACATAATCTGGCTTAATTCTGTTACACTTCATAAGAAGCATAGAACTCTGAGTTAATGAGCCTCCTGTTTTGTGTATGCTAACAGCTGCCATATCTGCACCTGCCTCCATAGCTGATACTGGAAGTCTCTTATCAAAATAAAAATGAGTTCCATGAGCTTCATCAACTAAAACATACATATTATTTTCGTGAGCTAACTTAACTATTTCTCTTAAATTAGAGCAAATTCCATAGTATGTTGGGTTATTAACAAAAATAGCCTTAGCATCTGGATTTTCCTTAATGGCCTTTTTTATATCTTCCATTGCCATTCCTAGGGAAATTCCAAGTCTACTATGAATTCCTGGATTTATATACACAGGAGTTACCCCTGTTATTATTAAAGAATTTATTGCAGACCTATGCACATTCCTAGGCATTATAATCTTATCTCCATCTTTACAAACACTCATTATCATGGCTTGTACAGCTGATGTAGTTCCATTAACCATGAAAAATGCCTTATCAGCACCAAAGGCCTCAGCTGCTAATTCTTCTGCATCCTTTATTACAGAAGTTGGATGACAAAGATTATCTAAGGGTTTCATTGAATTTACATCTACTGAAACACAATCTTCACCTAAAAATTCTCTTAATTCTGTATTTCCTCTTCCTTGTTTATGACCTGGTACATCAAAAGGAACAATTCTTTGATTCTTGTACCATTTTAATGCTTCATAAATAGGAGCATTTTCTTGAGAAAGTCTTTTCACAGAAATTCCTCCTTTTCTTAATAAATATTTACACCACCGTATATTTCAATCATCTCTTTTGATATTCTATCTCTTATTTCTCTTCTATCATTTGGAGATAATTCATATGGATCAGAATTAAATAAATAATTATTTAAAACTATATCCTTAAGCATCATCTTTGTATGGAATATGTTAGATTGATAAACATTAACATCCATAGCATCGTATTTTTTTAGGGTTTCTCCATCTATATAATCTTGAATAGATTTTATATCATGGTCTATGTAGCATTTTCTACCATCAACATCTCTAGTAAATCCTCTAACTCTATAATCGATAGTTATTACATCTGAATCAAAACTTCCAATTAAGTAATCTAGAGCATTTAATGGAGATATTTTTCCACAAGTAGATACATCTATATCAACTCTAAAAGAAATTATATCGTTATTTGGATGAAATTCTGGATAAGTGTGAACTGTAAGATGACTTTTATCTAAATGTCCAACTACACTATCTCTAAGCTCCAAATATGAAAGTTCTCCTTTATTACATGATGGGTCAATTAGTGCTACTGGTAATGCCTCCTCTGTTATAAGAACATTTACACTAGCTCCCTGAGGTTCATAATCTTGTTTTGAAATATTTAGGACATGAGCTCCTATCATTTCTGTAACATCACAAAGAATCTTTGTAAGACGTTCAGAATTATACTGCTCGTCTATATATTTTATATAGTCTTCCTTTTCTCTTTCTGTTTTTGCATAACAAATATCATAAATATTAAAACTTAGTGTCTTAGTAAGATTATTAAAACCATAAAGGCATATCTTTTCTTTCAACCCTAACATCAATCCTTTCTTTAAACAACTTATTTAACCGCATAAATATAAATTTTGAATTTATTATATATCACCATTTTATTTTTTTCTATAGCAAATTCTTTCTAACCCTTATCTAAAGCTATCTTCAAAGGACATCGTTAATATTTCGGTAACAAAAACTAAGTAAAATACTTAGTATTACTAAACCTAATATTTAATAAAACAAGCTAAAAAAGTATTTAAATATGCCCTTTGAAAGGAATTTTTAGTAAAAATTAAAAAATCCAAAAAAACCTATTTATTAAGTTTTTTTGGATTTTATAAATATTTTGTTAATAACTATACATTATATTCTTCAAATATAGCTTTAAATTCTTCAATATTATCTTTAATCCACTCTTCAAAAGTTGAATTTTTAGCTTCTACAGCCTTTGCAACCTTAATTAAGAATTCTGGAACCTTGTCTTGAAGTATATCTCCATAGTAATCTCCTAAACGAGTTTCACCTATGCCTAATTTTCCACCAAAGTGTAATTCAAATACATTTGATAAAGCATCACCAACTTTTTTCTTTTTACCAGCGAATCCTATATCTCCTATTTCATGCATACCGCAAGAATTTGGACATCCTGAGAAACGAACTCTTGGTAATAAGCCTTCTTTAATTGAATTTTCTTTTAATAATTCTACAAATTCTCTTAAAGTTTTTTGACTTTCTAATACTCCCATTTGACATGTTGGTGTACCTATACAAGCAACGCTTCTTTCAGCTAAAGTCTCTCCTCCTTTACCTTGAGTAAAGTCTAAGATAGCTTCAGCTTCTTTTCCATTTAAGTTTCTTACATATAGATTTTCATCCATACCTAATCTTACTTCTACTTCTTCTATTTTCTCTATTTTTTCTATTAATTCTTTTAATACATCTAAGCTTAATTGTCCTCCAACTGGATGGAATAAAACAGTGTATAATCCTTCTTGTTTTTGAGGTATTAATCTTTCATGTTTTATATTAGTTTTTTCACCTTTTTTACTATATTTTATATCTTCAACCTTAAGGTCTAATCCACCTTTAGCTTTTACTTCTTCTAAATACTTTCTAAAGCAGTTCTTAAACTCTTCTTCGCCCATTCTCTCAACAATATATCTTATACGAGCTTTTCCATGATTTTTATAATCTCCTTCAGCTACAAATAAATTAGTCATAGCTTCAAGACAATATAATACGTCCTTTTCATCTATTAACTCATCAAATTCAACAGATGTTCTTGGATTTCTTCCTAATCCTCCACCTATGTAAAGTTTAAATGCTCTCTTACCATTATTGTCAACAGCTAAAAATCCTAAGTCTGTAACTGTGCAATGAGCTGAATCCTCTTCTGTATTTGAAAATGCAGTTTTAATTTTTCTTGGTAAATTATAAGTATATATTTTACTCATATAATGTGCATTAGATGCTAGTGCATAAGGAGTTACATCAAAAGTTTCTCCTATTTGAACTCCTGATAAAGGATTTAAGGCTACGTTTCTTGGGAAGTTTCCACCACCGCCTCTAGTATATATTCCTTTAGTTAACCCTTCTTGCATTATGTCGCATACAGCATCTATTGATATTCCATGTAATTGTATTGCTTCACGAGTTGTTAAATGTATTTTTTCTAAGTTATATTTTTTAGCCCAGTTATATGCTTCTTCTAATAAACTTAATCCAGCAACTCCTGATGGAACTCTTAATCTCACCATGAATTCTTTTCCTCCACGGTGTGCATAAACTCCCATGCCTCCTGATGCCTTTTTAAATTCACCAACAGTCATTTCTTTATTTAAAAACTTATGTCCTTTTTCTCTAAATTCTTCAATTTCTTTTGATAAAATATCATTTAATGTATTCATTTTATATCACCTCACTAAAATTTTATGCCTCTAAATTACATTAGTAAACAATTATTTCTTTATATATCATATAAGTAATTACTTATATAAAAAATACTTTTTATATCAAATTTTTTCTCAAAATTATTTTTTTTACTGAATTAAATTTTATGCTCTTTGTAAACAAAAATCTTTCTTTATTTACAATATTTTAAAATTTATATTTTTATTATATAATATATTTATAAAATTTATAAGGAGTTGAATTTTATGGGAGAGGAAAAAATAAAGAAGGAACTATTAGATCTCTATAGTAAATGGAGAGTCTCTGAAAAAAGCTTTTTTGAAAAATTAAAATTAAATCATGATTTTAAAAAGTTAGAAAAAGAGCAAAGAAAACTTATAGCAAAGAAATTTTCTGACTTCGCTAAAATTGATACACCATTGACAGAAAAAGAAATACTTGAATTAGAAGAATATTATAATAATACATTTATTTAAGGAGATGTTTTTCATGAGCGATAATAAGTTAAAAGAAGATTTAGTAAAAGTTTATAAAGAGTGGAAAGACCTTGAAAAAAAAGCTGGTAAAAAAATAAAACATCATCATGAGCTAAAAAAAGAGGAAAAAGAAGATGAGATCCAAAAATTTTCAGATTATGCTGGATTGCCAGTTCCTATAACTGAAGAAATGCTTTTATACTTAGATGAAGAATATTTTAGAGTTTAAAAAATACTTACCCTTAACTAAAATAAATTTAAAATAAAAATTATTAAAATATAAAAAAGACACATTATTTTATTAATGTGTCTTTTCTTATATAAAACTTAAATATCCTAATTTAATTATTCAAATCTTCTTAAAGAGATTTAATTTTAATATCATTTTATTCCATCATAGCTGTAATCTTTTTGCTTAATAGTAATAGTACTAAACCTAATACTATACTTACTCCAGCTATTGAACCAAATAGTTCTAAAGCTCCTAGTTTTTCAACAAATGATGCTATGAATCCTGATAAGTAGTTTGCTACTCCGTTACTAGCAAGCCATACACCCATTAATAATGAAGCATATTTAGCTGGTGCTAATGAACTTACCATTGAAAGTCCTATTGGTGATAAACAAAGTTCTCCCATTGTGTTAAATAAGTAAGTTCCTACTAACCAGAACATACTAGCTTTAACTGCTGGATTTTCAACATTTCCACCTAATGACATAGTTGCGAAAACCATTAATAAGAATCCACATCCTAAAACTATCATACCCATAGCCATTTTAGTTGGGATTGATAAATCTCCTCTTTTACTATTAGCAAGTGTAAACCATAATTTTGAGAATAATGGTGCTAATATTAGTATAAATAATGGGTTTATAGATTGGAAGAATGCTACTGGTACTGTCCATCCAAATAAACTTCTATTAGTTGCATTTTCAGCAAATAATGTTAAAGTAGTACCTGCTTGTTCAAATCCTGCCCAGAAGAATACAACGAATGATGCAAGTATTAATATAACTGTAACTCTCTTCTTCTCTTGCTTAGTTAAAGGTTTCTTTTCTTTTGCAACGTCTTTTTTATTTTTGTCTCTTTTTATTTCACCAACATGTGCTAAGTATTTTGGAGATAAAGTTATGAAGATAATTTCTCCTAATATTATACCTATACCTGCTGCTAAGAATCCGTATCTAAATCCATAGTGAAGTATTACTTCTCCTGATTTTGTAGCAAAAAAGTTTTCTGCTAATAATCCACATATTATTGGTGCTATTAAAGATCCTAAGTTTATTCCCATGTAGAATATTGTGAAAGCTGAATCTTTTCTCTTGTCACCATCTTCATATAATTGACCAACTATTGTTGATATATTTGGTTTAAAGAAAGCATTTCCTACTATTATGAACCCTAATCCTAAGTATAAAGCCCATCTAGTTTGCCATCCAAATAAAGTTAAGTTACCTAAAATCATTACTGCTGCCCCAAGCATAATTGATTTTTTCTGTCCTAAAAACTTATCTGCTATTTCTCCACCAATTATTGGTGTAAAGTAAACTAAAAAAGTATAAGCTCCATATATTCTAGCGGCACTAGATACATCATATCCTAATCCACCAGTAACAAATGATGCTGTTAAATAAAGCATTAATAAAGCTCTCATTCCATAGTAACTAAATCTTTCCCACATTTCTGTGAAGAATAAAAGGTATAGTCCTGCTGGATGCTTTAATCTTCCATTGCCTTTTTCTACCTCAAAATCAGTAGATTTAATTGCCTCTGCCATTTTATATTGATCCCCCTCTTTTAATTATGACCTCATTCAAATTATCAATTTATATGAATTTATCATTAAACTTATTATTTCGTTAACACATTTTTAATTATAAATACATTTTTACTTGTAATCAAACTTACTCTTAATAAATTATTGCAAGTTTCTTAATAATTTGATTACATTTCCTCTTAAATACTCCATTTTTCTATGTGTATCATAACAACACAATTGTTTTTTATAGAAAAACATATACTTAAAACTTCTATATCTAATAGAAACATTTTGACAAACTAGTAAGTTTAACTATCTAATTTTATCACTTTATTAATTTCCACTTATTATACCTCCTTAAAAAAATCAAAATAAAAAAGCAGCCTATTTATAATAAACTGCTTTAAAATGAATATCTTAAATTATCTTCTTTCAATTCCCTTTTCATTTATCTTCCTATTAGCTACTCTCTTTAAGATTTTAAAGACTACACCAAAGATAGGAATTCCTATTAACATTCCTATTATTCCAAATAAACTTCCCCCAACTATCATGGCAAACATAACCCACAAAGCAGACAATCCTATAGAGCTTCCCACAACCCTTGGATATATCAAATTTCCTTCTAATTGCTGAAGTACTATTATAAATATAATAAACCAAAGAGCCTTAATAGGATCTATTATTAGTATTATAAATGCTGAAGGTATTGTACCTAAAAAAGCTCCAAAAACAGGTATTAATGCTGTTACTCCAATTACTACACTTATTAATAGAGCATATGGCATTTTTAAAATTATCATCCCTATAAAGCATAAAACTCCTATAACTAGGGCCTCTGTACACTGCCCTAATATGAATTTAGAAAACATTTCATTACACATATTCCCTAGTTCTATAATTCTATCTGCCTTATTTTTACTAACAAAAGCATATATTATAAGTTTTAGTTGACTTATTAGTATTTCTTTACTTGCTAGCATATATATAGCTAAAATTAAGGATAAAAAGAAATTTATTACTCCATAAGTTATTCCTAGGGTAAAGTCTAATAAATACCCTAAGGAGGTTCCTACTATTTGACTTGTTACCTTTAATATTTCTTTCCACATATTTAGTAACTCATTAATTATATTTTGCATCATAACTTGTGACTGTGAATTATTTATTGCATTTACCTCTAAAAACTTTTCAAATTGAGATAGGTATTCTGGAATACTATTCATTAAAGTTGAAATACTACTTAATAATTGAGGAATTACAAATAATATAAATAATGTTATAGCAAATATAAAGAGAAGAAATGTTAAAGTTATAGAAAAACTTCTTTTCATTCCTTTGAAAAATTTACCATTTCCTAAGTTTTTTTCTATTAATTTCACTGGAATATTAAGAATAAAAGCTATGGCTATCCCCCATATAAAAGGCTTTAGTATTCCTAAAAACTTATAAAGAAAGTTTATAATATCCTTTATATTTATAAAAAAGAATATTAAAAGTATTATATATGTTGATAAAAAAATATAATCTTTAATTTTATTATTTTTAAACTCCAATGTTTTTCCTCTCCTAAATAAATTTATAAATATGTTATAGTAATTTTTTACTATTTTATCCTTATATTATTAACTTAATTAAAAAATATTAATCTTTTATACACTAAACTTTGAAAAATATTATTAAAAAAGTATATTTTCATATGTATAATGATTATATGATTTAAATAAGAAATATATAGTTTACTTATAAACCAATTTAAGGTATAATTTATATAAAGTTTACAATTGAACTATTCAAGGAGGAAGGTTAATGGATTTAAAAGCTCTTAATCCTAATGGAAATGCTTTTTTAGTTTCTTTTACTAAAGCAAAAAAAACATATAAAAAATTTATTTCACCAACATTAAATGATTTGGGATTAACGCATAATGAATTTGAAATATTAGTTTTCTTACAGGAAAATTTAGAATATAATACTGCAAAGGATATAGTTGAATTTTCTGGTCTTTCTAAGGGATTAATTTCAAGATCTATAGAAAGCTTATTAAAAAAAGAAATGCTATCAATAAAAAAAGATGACAAAGACAAAAGAATATTTAGATTATACATATCTCCCTCTGCCAATGAAACACTTAATGTTTTAAACAAAGTAAGTAATAGATTTTTTAAGTTACTATTAGAAGATTTAAAAGATGAAGAACTTATATTTTTTGATGAAGTTTTAAATAAAATGATTAAAAATCTAAATAACTTAAAAATCTAATTAGGCTATAAATAATTTTAAAAATGGGTTTGTATCTAAATATAAAAAATAAAACTCACAAACAATACTGTTTGTAAGTTTTATAAAAAGTTATTTTAATATACACCCATTTTGTTATTTAACTTCATTTATATGCTTAAACATAGCTTTTATATTTTTTACATTACCATACACTGTTACCTTATCACAAACTTCAAAAGTATAATCAGGAGTTGGGAAATTAACAAACTTGTCCCCTTTATCTATATTTAAAACTTCTATTTCATTTGTTTTAAGATCACTATCTCTTATGCTCTTTCCAATAAGTGTTGCCTTATTTGAAAGATATATTTCATAAACTCCAAAGCCTTTAGTGTTAGTTATTAAAGTTAAATGCTTTGAATTAATCTTGTCCCAAATTTTAGATTGCACAATAAATTTCTCAATTTTATTTTCAAACTTTTCTAGTAAAGAACTTTTATGAAAAAACAAAACAAATACAATAAAAAGAACAATTACAGCTATAGATCCTACATCTATAACACTACTAGTTATTATGTTAACTGCAAAAGATATAATAGTTGCTGTACTTGCATAACTAAATCCCATAAGCCAAATAGCAAGCTTTCTTCTAGTAGGATGTTGAACTATAATTTCACTTTCTTTTGTTGTAAAACCTGTTCCTGTTAAAAGAGATGTAACTTGAAATCTGGCTTTTTCTATTGGAACCCCTGTAAGTCTAAATAATACAGCAAAGAAATCTACTATTATTAAAAATATCATTAAAAATAAAATAAATGTAAGTACTAAAACCACAAGTACCTCTCCTTCCCATTAACTATTTAAAATTATCTTATAATATTACAACATAATAATTTTTCTTGTTGTTCATCATCCAATTTAATATGTTGTTCTTTAATATTATTACTTAAGCTTTTATCTTTCTTTTCATATCCAGCTACTTTAAACACAATACCTAGAATCAACAAAATTACAAGCAAAACTTCTCCAGCAATTATAATCATCCTAAAAAACTTCATAACTCCTCCTAGTATAGAGATTTATAAATTTTTTCCATATCTTTTATTTCCATAGATACATAATTGTTTTTAAGTAATCTTTGTTGATTTTTCATTACACTATGAGAAAACTTTTCAATTTCATCAATTGTCATTCCATATTCTTTTAAATTCTTTCTTCTAATAAGATTATTTAATAAGTTTTCTAACTCTAAATAACAATCCTCTTCCTTTGAATTTATAATACCGCTTATTAATTTTGTTAATTCGCTAATTTTTCCATCTCCATTATTTTTCTTGTAGAAATTTAATACTGCCATTAAAAATTGATAATTTGCCTCTCCATGAGGAACATGATATTTTCCTCCTAAAGGATAAGATAAGGCATGAACTGCACCTACTCCTGCATTCCCAAAGGCTATTCCTGCATAATTACTTGCAATTAAAAACTTATCCATTATAGCATTTCTATGCTCTTCACCTTTTTCTATTATCTCTTTATATCCACTTAAAATCATTTCAATTGCTTTAAAAGCAAATAAATCTGTGTAAGGAGTAGAGTTTGGAGATAAAAATCCTTCTATACTATGTATTAAGGCATCAATAGAACTATAAACAAAAGCTTTATAAGGCATTGTTTTGCAAAGTTCAGGAATTAAAACTCCTTTATCTGCATAAAGTTCATCTACTGCTAAACCTAACTTAGTATTTTCACTCTTTATTTCCACAATAGATATGTTTGTTACTTCACTACCAGTACCACAAGTTGTAGGAACTATAATAAGCTCCTTATCTCTTATAATAGGAAGTTCTCTTTTAAATAGTTTCTTTGTACTACTTACATCTTTTAAGGCTAAAAGTTTACCTACATCTAGGATTGATCCTCCACCAATAGCTATAACTCTATTAAAGTCTATATTTTTTATATCTTTAAAAATCTCATCTATAATCTCATCATTAGGTTCATTGAAATTATATTTGTCCTTTAAGATATAATTACATTTTAAATCTAAAGATTTAAAACTTCCTTCATATATTCTTTTGTTTGTAAAAACTAGGTCTCTTTCATTTAAATTTAATTCTTTTGCAAATTCAGAAGAAGTATAAAAACCTAGTATTTCCGTATTTAAACTTAAAAGTTTCATCTTAATCACCTACTAAATCACTAAAATATTTTAACTAATCGTACCTATAAAAATTACATGAATTAAAACCTTCATTTATTCTTTAATTTTTATTCACAACAAATTAATAATTTTATTATACTAAATTTTATATTTTTTCTACAACCAAAAGTATTTCCAATAAATATTTCATAAATTTCTTTATTAAAAACACAATAAAAAAATCTATAAATGTTAGAAAAACAAATAACATTTATAGATTTTAATTATCTAATTCATATAAAACTTATTATATAAAAATTAATTTGAAAGTTATTACACCATTTAAAATTAATCTACTTGTCTTAATAATCTCTTCATAACATCATTAACCTTAGCTATTCCAAGATCTTCATGAGCCATTACCATTATTAATTTTACATCATTGTAAGACATATCCCATTTATATGATCTTATATCTAATATAGCATCTTCTGGCATGTATTCAAATATCATTCCAGCAACTTCTTCTGCTAGATCTAAATAATCTTCAAATAACTCTTCATCATTTAAATCTTTAAGATCAGAATTCTCTTTCATAAGACCTCTTAAGATATCCATATCTATGCTTAACTTAAAAGCAATTATATCTTCTCTTTTTGAGCTCTTACATAAATCACTTACAACTCTGGCATCAGTATTAAGTTCTATTTCTTTTTTTATGTCCTCACTATCTAACACTCTGTTTCCAAATGCAACGTACATGTAAATTACCTCCTTAGTTGTTTATAACTCTAAACCATATTTAACACAAATATATTTAATTAAAATTATTATTCTAAAATCTACCTATATATTTATATCACTTGTTCATATATTATTACAAGTAATATTTTTCTCTTGTTTAAAAAAATAGTGATTTTAAGTTTCAACCTAAGATAAAGTTATATATGTATCCTTACCTTAATTATGATACTAAGAAAATAACTTTTCAATAATTCCTGTATGTTCTAATAATATATTTATGCCTATAAGAATTAATATAACTCCCCCTACTATTTCAGCATAGTTTTTAAATATATCTCCTAATTTTTCACCTATTATTACTCCTAAAAAACATAAAACAAAAGTTATAATACCAATTATTATTATAGTTTGAACTATAGAAATACCTAAAAATGCAAAACTAACCCCAACAGCTAAGGCATCAATACTAGTTGCAATAGCTAATACTGTAAGATTTTTAGCACTTAACTCCTCTTTTCGCTTCATATTAGCAAATTCTCTCTCTTTTTTTTCATTAGTCTCCATTGATACTGCAACCTCAGCCTTTTCCTCATCCTCTTCTTTTAAAGCTTCAAAAATCATTTTTCCACCTATAAAGCTTAATAATATAAATGCTATCCAATGATCAAAAGCTTTTATATAATCTGCAAAATGTCTCCCAGCTCCCCATCCTATTAAAGGCATAAGTGCTTGAAATCCTCCAAAAAATAAAGCAACTTTTAATGCATCTTTAGCTTTTACTCTTGTAAGGGTTATTCCCTTAGCAACTGATACGGCAAAAGCATCCATAGCAAGCCCAAAACCAGTTAAAACAATTGATAAAATACTCATAATATATCCTCCTACTTATAAAAACTTTATAAAAAAAGACCTATATGCAGCAAAAATACTGCATATAAGTCTCGCTATTTAAGATTAAGCCAGACCAAATCCTTTTTGGTCAATTTGTTGACTTAATCACTCATTCAACTTGAGCTAACTACTCCCTCATATGGAAACAAAGTTTGTTAAATACTTTAAAACTTTATCATAAATATTTGCATAAATCAATGGTTACTATTAAAATTTATTCACATAAATATGTTCTTTATATTTTACTCCGATTTAAGTAAATTTATTTCATTAATTTTATATTTATTTTTGTGTTATATATTAAAACATCAATAACAAATTTTGTGGGAATTTCTAATTTCAATTAGTTTAGTATTGATTTTTTTATATGGAAAGCTAAAGTGATTAACTCTTAAATTTTCATTGCTTATTGAGAAAAATAAGGATAGAGATAAATTTACTATTTAATAAATTTATCTCTATCCTTACATAACATGCTTTGACTTTTAGGATTTATGAACTTAAATTATTTTCTACAAGATTTTTCATGGCATTTAATCTTGTTAGCCATTTTTTCTTCTTCTTTTCTTACTTCGGCCATTTTTTCTTTTTCTATTTTCATTGTATGCTCTGCATCACAATGACTTATTCTATGATGTTTTGACATATAAAAATCCCTCCTTATTCTTTATTGCATAGGTAAATTTTTCATGTTAAAGATATTGGATTAAATTTATCCTTACCTTTACCCCCATGTTACTCTGAAGCTATACCTTTGTAAAAATTAATAAAGTCTCATTTATTATGATTTAAAGTTGAAATTTCTTATTTTACCTAATACTCAATATATTTTCTGTGTATTAAGCCATATCCTGCACTATTTTAAAAAACCCCCTAAAATAAGAATAATTCTAATAAACTATTATGTATTTTATTAGAATTATTATCTTTAAAACATAAAAAAATTAAGAAATTTATAGTGATAAGCTATAAATTTCTTAATCAATTATATACATTCTTATTCTTATTTTAAAAATTTAAAAATGAAATAAATTAAATAGCACTCTTATTTACAGTGATTATAGTTTCTTCTCCAACTTGTGAAAGCTTATATTGGTAACCATCTTTTTCCCATGAATAAACCTTAGAATCACCATTTTCTTTATCCTTGCTAATTTTTGGCTCACCTAATACCTTCTTTATGTTTTCTAATATATTTTCTGGCTCTATTCCTTTAAAGTGAACACTTACTGCACTTATATTTTTTGAGTCATCAAGCTCTAGTATTAAGTTTGCATTATAATTAAACATTCTTGTAGAATAGCTTGAGGAAACAATAACTTTCTTTCCTTCAACCTCTTCTATATTTTCACTTCCAGTTCCCTTTTTTTCTGAAACTTCATTGTAAGTCTTTCCTACATAAGTTCTTAAGTCATTAAAATCACATTGATTTTCAACACTTTCTTGAACTTTTGAATCATTACTATTTGTATTGGCCTTATTATTTGATCCAACACACCCAACCAGCGATGTAACTAACAAAGAGGTTGTTAAAATACTAGCAACAATCTTTCTTTTATTCATTTTTTTCTCCCCCACCTATTTTTCATGTGTTTTTTCAAATGCAAATGTATATGATTTGCATCTTCATCTAATTATAGTATAGTTTCCCCAAAGAAAAATTACAAAACTTATTTTTATAACCTCTTTTAATTAAGTAAATATACTCTAAGCCAAAGGATTTTATTTATTAGACTTAAATGGAGATCCTACATATAACCAACTGTTCTCATAAAAAAGTGTAAACCATAAGAAATTAAGAAGGAAAATATACCATAGGGCATTTCCTCCTGTAAATCCCTTAAGCCCAATTAGTGAAAGTAATCCTAAAAATCCTAAATATCTATATTTGTTATATTCCACAATATCCCCTCCTAATAAGTATTTATAATATAATTATACTATACAAATTAGGAAATATTTTCTATAAAGATCTTTATTTTTATCCTAGAGTGTATTTATATTCAGGTCTTCCAACATTTCCACTAGTTAAGGTTACATTTACTTTTTTAACATCCTCTAAGTAATCCATATATTTTTTTATTGTTACATTGCTTATTTTTAATTCATAGGCTATTTCTCTTAGTGTCCAAACCTTCCCTTGATTTTCTTTTAAAAACTCCATTACCCTATCTAAAGTTTTTTGATTTAATCCCTTAGGTAATTCAACCTTTTCCTCTAAAGATTTTGAAATAACATCTATATCCTGCTGACTTAAAGCCTCTCTTTTATTTAAAAGATTATTTTTTTGCTTATACTTATTTACAGCCTCCTCAAATCTTTCAAATTCAAAGGGCTTAACTAAGTAATCAGTTACCCCATAAGCAAAGGCTCTCTTTACCTCTTCAACGCTATTGGCAGCAGTTATCATTATTACATCAGTTAAATATTTCTTATATCTTAAACTTTTTAATATATCAATCCCATTTTTCTTAGGAAGATATACATCTAAAAGAATTAAATCAATATTTTCTTTATCTAATACCTTTATTATTTCTTCTTCAGTTTGTACTGGGCCTAATATATCTTTAAAGCCCATATTTTCTAAAAATCTTTTATTAATAAGAGCCACCATTGGATCATCTTCTACTATAAGTATTTTCTTTCCCATTATTTTTCTCCTTTTAAAATAGTTATAATAAATATTTTCTCTTCATTGAATTCCTCAATATCAATACAACCATCATAAAGCTCAACTCTATTTTTAACTAATGATAATCCTGTTCCTCTTCCTTCTCCCTTTGAGGAAACTCCTAAGTCAAATATTCTTTCCTTTATATTATTATCTATAGGTTTCCCATTATCTCTCACTTGTAATTCTATCTTTTCATCATCTTCATATAAGGTAACTTCAACTTCCTTGTTTTCAATACTTGAACATACACAAGAATCAAAAGCATTTTCTATTAAGTTACCTAAAATAGTAACAATATCATAGGAATCAACATAATTATGATTTCCAAATAAAAATGATTCCTCTGTTAAAATAAAGTTTACTCCTCTTTCTTTAGCAACTAACTCTCTACTTAAAAGTAATCCTCTTACGTAATAATCCTCTACATTTGAAAATTTTAAAGAGTTATTTTCATGAACCTTTTGAGTTTTTAATATGTATTTTCTAGCTTCTTCATATTCACCTAGTTGAATTAGTCCTAAAATTACATGCAGATTATTTCTAAATTCATGGACATTAGCTCTTAGATTCTTAACAACCTCATCAACTCCAGTTATTTCTTTTGCAATTTTTCTAATATCATTTCTATCCATTAAAGTTATTACAGAACCTAAATATTCACCCTTTTTCATAATAGGTTGTATAGTTACAAATACCTTCTTTCCTTGAAGTATAATTTCTTTCATTTCTACAGGTTTATTTTCTTCTATATAAGGTAATAATTTTTTCAACACCTTATACTTTGAAAATCCATCTATAAGCTTATAGCAATTATCATTTATCTCTGTTATTTCATTATTTTTATTTAAGGCAATAATACCTTCACTTACCGTATTTAATATTATCTTTTTTTCTTTATATAAGGCAGCAATTTCTTCTGGTTCCATTCCCAAAATTGCCTTTTTAACCTTTCTAGCAAAAAGTTTTGATATTAATATGGTAATTAAAAAAACTAAAATAAAAAGCCCCATATATTTTATTAAAGTCTTATGAGTTAAAAGTTGAATCTCATTATAATACTTTCCAACCATAATAAAACCAACTTGTTTCCCATTGTACATTACAGGTTGAAACCACCTTAAGGTTTCTCCCATAGAACCCTTCATTAAGGAATAATAACTACTTCCTTGTGTTAAAACCTCTTTCTTATCCTCATTAACAAATACCTGTCCTATTTGCTTTTCATCTAAATGAGAATACTTAACCCCTCTCATATCAGCAACAACAATAATATCAACATCATTTATAGCTTGAATAAAATGTTTGGTATATTCTTGGATTCTTGAGTTTATTTCTCCATTACTAAGATCTTCCTGAATAAAAGGAATCTCACTTATGCTAAAAGCAGTCTCTTTTAAGGTGTTTCTTACATCTTCATCCATATATGAAAGCTTATCTTCTATAAATAAAGTAAAAGATAACGCTAGTGGAATGAAAGTTATAAGTATAGCCCATAATAATATTTTATTTTCAAATTTTACTTTCATATTTTTCACCACCGTGAAGGAATTATATCATATTGTAAAGATTACTCCAATTCTATTTTTAACTTTTCACTAATCTTTTTTCTAAACCCATATTTTTAATCTTTTTTGCTTTTTAAATATATTTTTTTAGTTCTAAATTAGCTTAGAAAATCTCATAAAAAAAGAGTATATCACAATTTATATCTCTAGAAAATAATAGATTATATTTTCTTAAGAACATAATTATTGATATACTTCTTTTGTTAGTAAACTTATTTAATTTTAACCTTAATTAAAGTAATTTAAAGCCACTTTATTATGCTATTGCATTTTTACAAGTATTTTCTTCTAAATACTCCTTTAAGTTTTCATATGATATTCCTATCATATTTCTTAAAGCCTCATCTGTATATGAACCCATATGAGGAGTTACTAAAGCTCTTGGGTATAAGCTTATTAATTTTTCATATGAATCATTTTCTAACTTTTGTCCCTCTAAGTTTTTGAAGAATACTGCTGACTCACCTTCTAAAACATCAGCTCCAAATCCGCCTAATCTTCCTTCTTCAAGAGCTTTTACTATAGCTTCTATATCTTGTAATTCTCCTCTTGCAGTATTGATTATAATAGCATCATTTTTCATTTTTGATATGAATTCTTCATTTATCATATGATAATTTTGCCCTTTTATATATGGCATATGTACTGATATTACATCAGAAACTTTTAAAACTTCATCTAAAGGCATAAATTCAACTATTTCCTTAGCAGCATCACTTTGGAATACATCATATGCTACAACCTTAGCTCCTAGTCCTTTAAATAATTTAGCAGTTGTTAATCCGATTCTACCTGCCCCTAATATTCCAACTGTACAGTTTCTTATTTCTTTACTAAACATAAATCCATCTACTACAAAGTTTTTATTGCTTGTTCTATTAGTAGTGTAAGCTGTATGTCTTAAAAGCATCATAGCTAAACTTACAGCTAATTCTCCTATAGCATTTGGTGAGTAACCTGGTACTCTAGCAACTTGTAATCCTAAATCCTTAGCAGCTTCTAAGTCAACATGATCAAAGCCAACAGTTCTAGTTAAAACATATTTAAGCCCCTTACTCTTTAATAGTTCTAAGTTTTGTCTATCAGCCATACAGTTTCCTCTTACCATTATAGCCTCAGCTCCTATAGCTTCCTCTACATTTTCATGGTTTAAGTTTTTTTCAACTAAAGTTAAATCATATCCGAACTCTTCATTTAACTTATGGAAGTATGGTACCTCTGTTTCTCTAACTCCATAACATACTAATTTTATCATACGAAAAACCTCCTCTTTTCCCCATCTCTTTGTTTTATTTTAAATCTCTAGTTATCCTTTTAATTTAAATTTCTAATTAAACTTTTCATATTAAATATAAGTGGAACAATATTTGAATGAGTGATTAGAATTTCATTTTTTATGGAATAGATTCAGCGTTAAAAAGCGAAAACTGTTTGAAGCGAAGCGAGTTTTTGAGCTTTAGCTGAATCTATGGAATAAAGAATAGAAATTCTCCACGAAATTCAATAATTATTGAACTATATTTAATATGAAAAGTATGTTTTTAGTTTTAAAAAGTTTGTTAGTTTTTAAATGCTTATATTATTAAGCAAATAAGCCTATGTTTTTGATTATTTGTAATATTACTATCCAGAATGGCATTGCTACTACGGCAACAACAGTTGATAGTAATGAACAGTTTGATGTTAATAAAGCTTCCTTATCAAAACTTATTGCGTAAGCTGCTGCTACTGTAGCAGTTGGAGTAGCTAACATGATAACTGTAGTAGCCATTCCTTCAAATGAAACTGGTAATATACCTGTTTTATTTAATACTACTAATAATCCTAAGTTTATAACTGGAACTAATATTATTTTTATTAAACTGTAAACCCAAGGTTCTTTTTGTCCTACAGCTTGCTTAAATGGTACTTCTGCTAAAGTAATACCTATAGCTAACCATGCAAGTGGTGAACATAATTTATCTAAATATGTAAGTGGTTTATATAACCAAGGTAATGTTTGATCTATTCTTAAGAATGCATAACTCTTATCGCCTATTTGAACTTGTGGTAACATACCTTGGAATAACCATATAAATAATCCTAAGAATGTAGCTATAATTACTGGGTTTAATAACATTTCTTTTAAGTTTTTCTTTAAGTTTTCCTTGTCCATTTTTACACCTGACATTTTGATGTATCCATATGAATATAAGAAAACTCTATATGCTATGTTAAATATTGATGAGTACATAGCTCCAACTGAGCCATAAACTGCTTTAACTATTGGAACTCCAAAGAAAGTTGTTGATCCAAATATAGTAAGTACTCTAAATACGTCTTGCTTGTCCCCTTTAACTCTTGCAAAGATAAATTTTGTTAATACAATTAATAATATGTAAATTACAAATCCCCATACTAGAATATTAATACCTTCATGTAATTCTTTTTGATTAATATCTTTCATAAATGAAGTAAATGCTAATGCTGGAATTGCAACTGTTAATACAACCTTAGTTAATATTTTAGATGCAGCCCCTGTTAATATATTTCTTTTTCTAATATAAAATCCTAAGAATATAATTGCTATTGATGAAAATATTGCACCTATGATTGCATTATCAGTAAGTGTTTTTTGAATGATTTCTAACATTACTAACCTTCCTCCTATTTTGTGTTTTTTTTAACATTTAAAGTTATGTTGATTTTTGTCGAAATTTCTTCTTACAAGAATTATTGTACAAGCCTTGCCCTTTTCAAACAATTTATTTAAGTTTTTAAATAATTATTTAAGTTATTTAAGTTAAATATTTAACAAAATAAAGGTTTATCAAAAACAAAAAAAGTTCCTAAAACAGCTTTATAAGCCATTTCAAGAACTTTTAATCATAAATTTATTATTATTTTTATTTAGAAAAAAGAATATACCTCACTTCATCATCAAAAAAATCCTTTGTTAATTGTTTAATTATCAACTTAGAATCTAAAGATATATATTCTTTTAAAGCATCCTCTATAAGAGCTATCTCATTTAAATTTATCCCTTCTCTGCTCATTAATATTAATTTAAATAAATTATCTCTCTGTATTTTAGAAAACTCCCCTAAAATCCTCATAATTACCTCTCCTGAAAAATCCTTTCCCTTAACCTTTCCAAGAGTTAATTTAGAGTTAGCTATTTTTTTTCTATATTCAGACCATTTATCTCCTAAATCATCCTTTAATAATAGGAAATCTATTAAAATATGAATAAACTCATTTAAATTAACATCATAATTATTTAATATTAAAGAGCACTCCCTAAATCTTGAATCTATATTAATAACTTTATTAAATATAAGCTCTTCATTAAATATGATTAATATCTTGTCCCAATTTATATCCTCTGAAATTTCATCTAATTTATTCATAAATGAAGTTATAAACAATTGATCATTATTAGCATCTTTATTAAAGAAATCAAAAAAAATTATTTTAATCTCTTCATTTTCACTATTTTTATTTAAATCAAGTAAATCCTTAAACCTATTTGTATCATTTAAATACGTTTCATTGAATTCTTTGCTTCCTAATGAATAAAAGTTAATTATAGAACCTCTTCTACTTAGATAAATCCTATTAAACTTCTCTTCACTAAATCCATTTTTATATTTTTTTCTCTTGTAAATTTCTTTATAATCTAAAACCTTTTTATTTAAAGAATATTCCTCACAATTTAAAATCCTAAAAATCCCTTCTTCTCTATGACTTAAGATTTTATCACCAACATATAAAAACCTAAACTTCATAAAAAACCTCACAAATTTCACTTTTAATAGCATACTTTCATTAAAATTATTTAATAAAACCTAGGCAATAAAAGCTATTAATAATTTTTTCTCTCAGCTAGATATAATTATATCATATTAGATTCTTTGTATTATCTAGTAAATTAAATTATATCTATGAAACTAAATATTTAAAAAGTTATCTTAAAATAAATTTCTTTAAATTAAATAACTTGCTTTAAAGTAAATAAGTTACTTTAAATTAATAGCTTACTTTAATTACTTTTAATTATATGACTTACTTTAAATTAAATAAGCTACTTTAAAATAAAAAAATATAGCTGATACAAATTTAAAACTCTAAAAATTTATATTAGCTATATTATTCATATATTTTATTTATACTATTTTTAAGAAAAATTACTTTTTAACACTATTTAACTAAATAACTTATTACATACTTCTATAAACTCTACTTTAAAACAACTTATTTTCAAATCTTATAAGCTTAAATTCTAAAGCTCCTATTCCATTTTATGAAGCACTACTTTGTTCAAATTGGCTGTTATAAAGGCTTGAATAGAATCCACCTTTTTCTAGAAGCTCTTCATGGTTTCCTTGTTCAACTATATCTCCGTCCTTCATAACAAGAATTAAATCTGCATCACGTATAGTAGAAAGTCTGTGAGCTATAATAAAGCTTGTTCTTCCTTCCATAAGTTTTTCCATAGCTTTTTGTATTAAAAGCTCTGTACGAGTATCAACTGAACTTGTAGCTTCGTCAAGTATTAGTAACTTAGGATCTTTTAAGAAAGCTCTAGCAATTGTTAAAAGCTGCTTTTGTCCTTGTGATATATTACTTGCTTCTTCGTTTAAGACCATATTATATCCATCTGGTAAAGTTTTTACGAAATGATCAACATGGGCAGCCTTAGCAGCTTCTTTAACTTCAGCATCTGTCGCATCTAGTCTTCCATAACGTAAATTCTCCATTATAGTTCCATTAAATAACCATGTATCTTGAAGAACCATACCAAATAAGTTACGTAAATCAGCACGCTTAAAGTCTCTTATATCATTACCATCAATCTTAATACTTCCACTATTTATGTCGTAGAATCTCATTAATAATTTAACTATTGTAGTTTTACCTGCTCCTGTAGGTCCAACAATAGCAACCTTTTGCCCAGGTTTAACATCTACTGAGAAATCATTTATTATTATCTTATCTGGATTATATCCAAAATGAACATCTTCAAATTCAACTTCTCCTCTTATTTCTGAAGGATCTACTGAATTAACTGGATCTTTAACTTCGTCCTCTTCATCTAAGAATTCAAATACTCTCTCAGCAGCAGCTGCTGTTGATTGCATTATATTTGCAACCTGAGCCATTTGAGATATTGGTTGGTTAAATGAACGTACATATTGGATAAACGCTTGTATATCCCCAACTGTTATAACACTTTTAATTGTTAACCATCCACCAAGTATTGAAACTAAAACATATCCTAAGTTTCCTACAAAAGACATGATTGGCATCATCATGCCTGATAAGAATTGAGATTTCCAAGCTGATTTATATAAAGTGTTATTTAATTCATCAAAGTCTTTAGTTGAAGCTTCTTCTCTATTGAAAGCTTTCATTATATTGTGTCCACCATAAACCTCTTCTACTTGACCATTAAGATGCCCTAAGTATTCTTGTTGAGATTTAAAGTATTTTTGAGACTTCTTAACAACTAAAGATATAAGAACCATTGAAACTGGAAGTATTATAAATGTTGCTAAAGTCATAATCCAACTTATTGAGAACATCATTATTAATACTCCAATTAAAGTAACTACTGAAGTTATTATTTGTGATAAACTTTGATTTAAAGTTTGGTTCACTGTATCAACGTCATTTGTAATTCTTGATAAAACTTCTCCATTTGTTCTTGTATCAAAATAATTAAGAGGTAAAGTATCCATTTTTTCTGAGATTTGCTTTCTTAAATTATAAGAAACCTTTTGAGCAACTCCTGACATTATAAAAGATTGTATAATCCCGAATATTGAACTTACTAAGTATAGAGCCACTAAAATCATTGCTATATTTCCAATGTATCCAAAGTCTATAGAAGCATTTGGCACACCTGTTATCTTTTGAACTAAACCTTCAAATATTTTTGTAGTAGCTTTACCTAAAATCTTAGGTCCAACAATTGAGAAGGCAGCACTTCCTATAGCAAATAATATTACAATAGCTATAGATAAACTATAGGGTTTTAAATAAACTCCAAGTTTTTTCATTGTTCCTTTAAAATCTTTTGCTTTTTCAACAGCTCTTGGGCCGCCACCCATTCTACCCATTGGGCCGCCCATTCCGCCTTTTCTTTCTTTACTCATTACCTAGCTCCTCCTTTGAAAGTTGAGATAAAGCTATTTGCTTATAAACCTCACAATTTTCTAGAAGTTCTTTATGAGTTCCCTTACCAACAATCTTACCTTCATCAAGTACGATTATTTGGTTAGCTCCCATAATTGTGCTTATTCTTTGTGCAACTATAAGCATTGTACTATGTGATGTTTTCTCATTAAGAGCTTTTCTAACAGCTGCATCTGTTTTAAAGTCAAGAGCTGAGAAACTATCATCAAAAATATATACATCAGGATTTTTTACTAAAGCTCTAGCAATTGAAAGTCTTTGTTTTTGTCCACCAGATACGTTAGTACCACCTTGTGAAATTTCCTCTGCATATTTTAAAGCTTTAGTATTTATAAATTCAGAAGCTTGAGCAATATTTGCAGCCTCCTCTAATTCTTCTAAAAGTGCATCCTCATTACCATATTTTAAGTTACTTTCTATAGTACCTGAGAATAATATTCCTTTTTGAGGAACATATCCTATTTTCTCTCTTAAATCATGTTGTGAAACCTTTCTTATATCTGTTCCATCAACTAATATTTCACCTTCTGTAACATCATAGAAACGTGGTATTAAATTAACTAAAGTAGACTTACCACTACCAGTTCCTCCAATGAAAGCAGTTGTTTCACCAGGCTTTGCAGTAAATGAAATATCTTTTAAAACATATTCCTCTGCACCAGGATATTTAAATGAAACATTTTTAAATTCAACATATCCTTTTTTATTTTTATTAAACTCATCATTCTTTTCAGGATCTTTTATGCTTTCTTTAGTTTCTAAAACCTCAGCTATACGTTGACCTGAAACTGATGCTCTTGGAAGCATTACTGATACCATAGATATCATTAAGAATGCCATTATGATTTGCATTGTGTATTGAATAAATGCCATCATATCCCCAACTTGCATAACTCCATCATTTACATTGTGAGCACCAACCCATACTATAAGAATAGTTATAAGGTTCATTATAAGCATCATAAGTGGCATCATTCCACCCATTATTCTACTAACAAAAAGATTTGTTCTAGTAAGATCTTTATTTACTCCATCAAACTTATTCTCTTGATATTTTTCTGTATTAAAGGCACGGATTACTAACATTCCTGTAAGTGATTCACGAGCTACTAAGTTAAGTTTATCAACAAGCTTTTGAACTAACTTGAATTTTGGAATAGCAAGTCCAAATAAAACTATTACTAAAGAAAGTATAGCAGCTAAGGCTACAGCTATTATCCATGACATTCCAGTATCTGTTTTTACAACTCTAAAAATACCTCCTAGACCTAAGATAGGTGCATAGAAAACTATTCTAAGAAGTAGAACCATAAGAGTTTGTATTTGTTGAATATCATTTGTACTACGAGTTATAAGAGAAGCTGTTGAAAATTTATCAAATTCTGCATTTGAAAATCTAACAACTTTTCCAAAAACTTTACTACGAAGATTTCTTCCAAATCCTGCTGCCACTCTTGCAGCTATTAAGGTTACTGATACTGCTGCAATCATACTTCCAAATGCTAAAAGAATCATTATTCCTCCAGTTTTCAGTATGTATTGGCTTTGTATGTTCTCTATATTCATACCTAAATCAGTATATTGAGCTTTTATAAAAGTAGCTGCTGTTTGAGTAACCATACTCTCTGGCATACTTTCAAATTTCTCATTAATTTCCTTAAGCATATCATTCTTTTGTGCCTCTGGCATATTCTTAATCATAAAGAATGGATCTGTATTAGCAGGCATTCCTTGCATTTGCCCTTCTTTAGGGGAATTGGCTTCCATATTAGCTTTTGAATTATCAGAAGCTCCTGTAGGAGATGAATTTCCCATTACTCCTTCTAGACCCTTTTCTTCAATGCCGCCTACAACTATTATAGCCTTACCCATAATAGGATTTAATTCATTAATTATCTCTTTATCTTTAGTATTTAATTTATAAATATTCTCCTTCTCTAAAGCTGGATAATCTTTTACATATTCATCATACTCACTTTGAGATAGGGTACCTTTATCTAACAACGTATAATTGCTTTCTACTTTTTCTTTTTCATCTTTGCTCATAAAAAGTATTAGTTTATCAAACTCTGATTTACTAATTACTTTTGGAACAGCATTTTCTATCCCACCTTGCTGAATTCCTACATTGACTATGTTTGACATATAATCTGGTAAAGATAAATCAAACATTGCCTGAGCAAAAAGAAGTACTATAACAGCTAAAATTGATGCCGTAAATGGTTTTAAGTATTTAATTAGCTTTGACATTTATTTCCCTCTTTTCTTTTTTAATTTATAATGTTTTAAATTTGTATTGTCTTTGATATTAAGTTAATTCTAAAAATATGTTTAAAAATAAATACTCACTAAAACAAAGTTTTCAAATCTATCCCTTTATAAATAGTTATATTTTAATATTAATTATATTTTTATAACTATTCTATGTCAATAACTATTTTTGGTGTATAATAGTTATATGTGGTTATAATATAAAGTGTTTTGCTACAATACTAAAAACTTTAAAAATTTATTCATTTATTATATTATACATCAACTAAAATTTATAAACTTAATACAATAGGAGGTAAAAATGAATACCATAGAAAATTTAATGGGAGCTACTGAAGAACTTTACACACTATTATTGTGTTTAAATAGAAAAGTATTTAGTCATGATGATATTATTAAAAGATTGTCTATTCCTCCATCACATGCCAAAGTTATATTTCATTTACATTGCGGTGGTGAAGCTTCTGTTTCAGAAATAGCAAAAAATTTATCTATATCAAAATCAAATATGACTCCAATTATAGATAAACTTATTCAAGAAAATTTAGTTGAAAGATTTACAGATCCTAATGATAGAAGAATCATTAGAGTTAGAGTAACGGAAAAAGGACATAATTTTTGTTTAAAACAAAGAGAAAAAACTAAAAAGCATCTTGAAGAAAAAATATCATCCCTTTCACCAGAGGAATTAGAAAGAGTAAAAGATTTAGCTAAAGAACTTAATAGCATTTTTTCTAAAATAGAATAAAAACTGTAAAAGAGATTTTAAAATATAAAAATAAAACTTACAAACATATTCCGAGAATTACTAGATTTCTCTTCACACTGTTTGTAAGTTTTATAAAAAGTTATTTTGATACACTCACTTTATAATTTTTTATTATATTAAGCCTAATTCTAATAAAGCCTTATATATTCCTTCATTTGGAACATTTTCTGTTTGTTTGTATGCGTGTGGTATTAAAGTTTCATGGGCATCTCCCATTGCTATTCCATATTTAACTCTTTGGAACATTTCTATATCATTTTCTCCATCTCCAAAGGCATAAGTATCCTTATCACTTAAGCCTAGCTTCTTTATTAAATGTTCTATTCCATGAGCCTTTGTACATCCTCTTCTATACATATCATAAGATGAATGTCCTGGATGTTGCATAAATACAAATTCATCCTTAAATCTTTCAAATATGTCTTTAAAATCTTCCTTATTATTATCAACAATAACAAGCTTATTTGCTGAAAGTTCGTCTTCTGTCCAATCACCAGTAAAACTTTCCTCTGGAAGAGAAAAATTTTCTACCATTTTTTTAGCCACATCATTATTTAAAACATAACTTGTCTTTTGTCCTTCTAAGATAAAGTTAATATTATGTTCAACACAATAATCCATTATCTCTTTTAATTTCTCTAATTTTATATCATCATTAAGAATAACTTCATTATTTAATTCTATATATGTTCCATTAGATGCTATATATCCATCTAACTCTAATTCCTTTAAACCATCATCAACAAAGCTCATTGGACGTCCTGTAGCAAGAATTGTTAAATATCCATTGTATTTTAATTTTTTAATTGCCTCTTTAGTTTTATTTGAAGGTTTATATAACCCTTTACCACAATCAATTAATGTACCATCTACATCAAAAAATACTATTCCTTTTAAATTCTCCATAAATGCACCCTCCTTTTTAATAATTACTATAATATCATACTTTTTTTCAGATTATAAATATTTTCAACATAATTAAAGGAAAAGTAACCCTGTATAAAAATATAAAAATAAAACTTACAAACACATTCCGAAAATTACTAGATTTTAAGTGAAAGTCCAAATTTTAATTTTGAACCTTGAACTTATCCAATGGAACTTTAGTTACATTAAAGTACTAATTTAAATTCTAAAGCTCACCTAGATATTCTCTTCATACTGTTTGTAAGTTTTATCAAAAGTTATTTTTTAAAAGTCTATTTATTTGTTACATATAATAAGTATTTTAGATATTAATATCTAAGTCAAACTTTTTACTTTATATGCTAAAAAGTTTTCCAACTAAATCACTTATTATTACCCATATTGAGAATTCGTTTCCTCCATATGTTTGAATAAAGTTTCCTACAGTTCCACTTACTAAATTTAAAGAGATAGCTGCTAATACCATTAGGATTATTCCTCCTAAGGCACTTGTAATTATAGCTGCTGGCCATCCACCTCTTGCATTAGCAAAAATAGCTCCTGGAGCAACATCAAAATAACATGCAACTACTAGTGGTATAAGAGCAAAGGTTAATACTCCTGATGCTCCTAACAAGAATAAAGTACCTATACTTGTTATAAGTGCTATTATGAATCCAATTAATAAGGCATTTGGGCCATATGGGAATATCATAGGAATATCTAAGGCTGGAATTGAACCCTTAGCTAATTTATCTGCTATACCTTTAAATGATGGTATTATTTCTCCTAAGATCATTCTTACCCCTGTTAAAAGTATTATCATACCTGCTGCAAAAGTTATTCCTTGAATTAAAGAATAAGTAATAAGTGGCTCACTTCCATATATAGCTATTCTACTTTCTTTTCCTATAAATAAACCAACTATTATATAAACTATAAACATAACTATTGCCGCTGTTATATTTGTATCTCTAAAGAAGCTTAAAGACTTTGGAAGATTTAAATTCTCTATATTTTTATCTTTTTGTCCAACAAGCTTTCCTATATAAGAACCCAATAAACAATATATTGAAGCAGTATGTCCAATAGTAAAACTATCATTTCCAGTTATATACTTAACATGTTTTCTTAGTATATATGGGAATATTGTTATAACTAAAATATACATAATTAATGTGAATATGAATAACTTTAATCCACTTATATTATTTTCAATACCAACAGCTAAAAAAAGCATTGGATACCAAAATAATATATTTCCTGTTAAATATATAGTTTTAAATCTTGTATATCTAGCAATGATTATATTGATTACAAATCCACAAAGAAGTATTAATCCAACATAGCTTCCATACTGTCCTAAAAATACATTAAAATCTCCTAAAGTACTGTTGCTTTGAGTGTTAAATAATCCTGAAAAGGCATTAGCTAAAGGAGTAATTGAAGAAACTACTATATCTACTCCCTTAAGTAGAATTACCATTCCTATTATTCCTTTGAATATACCTTTTAAAATAGCATCTATTGGTTTTCTTTGAAGTATTAACCCAATTGCTACTACAAGCCCCATAAATAAAGCTGGATTTCTAAAAAAACTTACACAAAAATCTAATATTTCTTTCATTTTTAATAATTCCTTTTTTATTTTATCTAATTTAATTTTTCCTTGATTTCATACAAATTAAGAGTTATCATAGCATACATAAATTTATTATAGACTTAATATTTAGTGATTTCTCTATAAGATAATAAATCAAAAATAAAAGCTATTTAAAATAAATATTCTATTTTTCTTAATTTCTTATAGCTTTTAAAATCTTTTCCTTCACTTCTTCTTTATCCATAAAGTTTGATATATAAACAAGCTTTCCACTTACTTGCCCTTCTATCTCTTCTCCAATTTCCTTTGATGTTAAAATTAAATCTGCAGAATTTCCACATGCTGAAGTCATATCAATAGCTTCAACCTCACCATTTATTCCTTCCTCTTCAAGAATTGAATCAACTGTCATTTTTAAAAGCAAGCTTGTTCCAACTCCAAATCCACATACAGTCATAATTTTCACCTATATCCCTCCTCTCCATAGTATCTAGATAGATTTAAATTTTAAGAATTTCTTTTAATATTATCCCTTAGAATTTATCTCTTAAAATTTATCTACAAATAAATATTACTTATAAAATATCCTAATTAAAATATTTTATAAGTTACTTTTTAAAAGTTTAATAAATTACATAAAAAGCTCCATTATCTCTTCTTTATTTTGAGCATTTTTAATTTTATTAACAGAATCCTCATTTATTAAGACCCTTGCTAAATCTTGAAGAGCATCTAAATGGCCTGTATTCTCCTTTGCTCCAATAACAAAAATTATTTCTATTGGATCATTATCCTCATGTCCAAATTCAACTGGATTTTCTAAAGTAAGCATACTAATACAATCTTTAAGAACATAATCACCAGGTCTAGAATGAGCAATAACTACTCCTGGCATAATTGCCATATATGGTCCTAAGTCATTAATCTTCTCTAAAATGTCCTTTACATATTCCTCTGTTATACTTTCCTCTTTTAAAAGAGGTTCCGCAGCCAACCTAACTGCCTCTTCTTTGTTAAAAGCTTTAGCCTTGAGAATTATATTATTCTCATTTAATAAATCCCTAATAAAATTCACCAACTTTCCTTACGTTAATTTAACATCAAACAAACAAAAACCCCTTATTACTTTATAAATATGTTAAATTTACCTAAGTATATTATCATTCCAAAGCATTTAAAGTCAATTTTAAAGGATATTTAAGGAAAATAAGACTTTTAAAACCAAATTAAAACCTCAAATATTTAACCACCTTAAATTTAATCTCTCTACAAAAATTAAACTCTGCTTAAATAAAAAATATCACATCCATACACTAAATATTCTTTGTTAACTAGAATAATTAGCCTATTATAAATGTGATATTTATAAATTACTTAATAAAAAATATTTTACTTTTCTAACTATTTCTCTAAACTTAATCTTTTTCTAAAATATTAAATAACTTATATTAATTTAAAGCTGCTATATTAGCTTCTATTAAAGATTTTACATTAGAGAAATATAGGCTATAACCTACATTATTTGGATATATTCCACCCTTAGTTGTTAATTTAGCATAAGGGGCTGGATCCTTTGTAAATACTGTAGCCATATCCAGAGCTTTTATATAATTATCTTTTCCAATGGCTTCAATTATAGTTGTATATTCATTCTTCTTTCTAATAGAATTCTCTATTATAGGAACTATATCAACATTTTTATTTCTTTCCTTTAAAATCTCAATTATTTTTTCATAATCTTCTTTGAATTCATTAGGTTTAAGTGCCTTTTGATCATTTTCACCAAATATTATATAAGCTAAATCAAAAGTATCTTTATTTTTCTCTAATTCCTCTAAACCTACTTTAACTGTAGCTTTATCTTGTGATAAATTTGTTATATTAGCCTTTGATTTATATGTTTCTTCTAACCATTTAGAAAGACTACTTGTCCAATTACCACTTTCATCTGTTTTTCCTTCACTAAGACCTATTCCATTACCTAAAACTAAGATATTAACTTCTTTTCCCTCTTTTATTTTTTCATAAGGATTTGATGTGGTAGCTTGATTTTCATTATTTTCAGAAGTACTTGTTGAATCCCCACTGTAAGTTTCCATATTTCTAGCTAAAGTCTTCTTGTCTCTTATAGTACCTACTCCTATAACTACTATTAAGGCTATTATTAAAATTATTATTGAAATATCTAAAACCTTAGATTTACTTCTGTTAGAAGAATTTCTTTTAGTATTTTTAACTCTTCTTCCATTCTTCATATTTTTCCTCCATATTTTTATTTGTGAGATAATTGTTATATACTATATATTTTACATAAAAACTGGTCTTTTTTACAGTATAAATTGCAATTTATCTTTATAATTTATAAATCACTATAGAAATTTATTTAATAACTACTTAAATCATAAAATAATATAGCAATTATACTTTTAATTTTAATTATATATTCATAAATAAATGAAAAAAATCTATTATTGTATTAACTAATAATTTGGTGTAATATTGAATTTATCGTAGTTTTATTGGAAAAATTTAATTCGTTATTTAGAGGTGAGTATTATGAAAAGTTCATTAAGAATTAAAAAAATACTAAGTTTAATTCTATTAATTATAATTTTCTTTTGTGCAATGAAAATATATCAAAAACGTTTAGGATATTATACTGATTCAAGAGATTATGACAATCTAAGAGCTCTTTCTCCCCTATCTGATTCTTCTATTAACAAAAATCCAGAAGAACACAATCAGGATGCAGAGAGTGAAAAGAATTTAAAAAATATAAATCCAGACTATAGATTTTGGATAAAGGTTGAAGGAACTAATATAGATTTTCCTGTGGTTCAAGGAGAAGATAATGATTTCTACTTGCATCACAACTTCAACAAAGAAAAAAGCTTCTCTGGTTCAATATTTGTTGATTCAGAAAACAATTTAAATGATGATTCTAATATAGTTGTCTATGGTCATAACATGCGAAATGATACTATGTTTGCTCAAATTAAACATTTTAAAAATGAAAATTTCTTCAATGCAAATAAATATGTAACTCTTTATAGAGATGGGAAAAAATCAAAATTTGAAATTTTTTCAGTTTATCAAGAAAATGCTAAGGACTTAGAATCTGAAATAAAAATAAATTTTTCAAATAAAGATGAGTATGAAAAATACTTAAAAGGTCAAGAGGAAAAATCACTCTTTAAAAGAGAAGGTATAGATTTAAATTCTAATGATAGAATCCTAACTCTAATAACCTGTGGATATGATTTTGTTAATGCTAGAATAGTAGTAGTTGCAAAAGAAATTGATTAAAGTCTTATATATTACAAAATTAAGGTGATGTATCAAAATATAATAATAAAACTTACAAACATATTCCGAGAATTACTAGATTTTAAGTGAAAGTCTAAATTTTCAATTTAGTAACTTGAACTTATCCAATGGAATTTTAGTTACATTGTAGTCATTTGAATAATCATTACTTCGAAAATATCACTAAAGCTTCGAAACTTAAGTTAAAGTCCAAATTTTTAATTTGGATTCTTGAAATTATGCAATGGAACTTTATGAGATTGTATTCCTAAGAAATTAACAGTCTTATCTTTTTAACGTGATATTTTCTACGTAATAATTTAAATTCTAAAGCTCATCTAAATATTCTCTTCATACTGTTTGTAAGTTTTATAAAAAGTTATTTTGATACACGCCATTTATTATTTTAAAGTTTTTCTCTTTAATCTCCAAAGTTTTGAAACGTAATCTCCATAAAGTTCTGGAATATTTAAACCTATATACATAAGTTCATCTCCACTAAGAACTATATCTTCTCCAATTATTTCATACTCTGAATCCTTATCTAAAGCTGTAAGTTTTAAATTTCTAAAATTTTCGTTTACTAAGGCACATTGTCTAACATAACTTACAACAACCTCATTCTTATCTTCTGAAATAGTCATCCATGCTACTTCATTACTATTAAAAGGACTCTTTAATCTATATAAAGTTCCAAATTGTACAGTTTCTCTAATTTCTTTATATAAGCTTATTTGTTCCTTTAATTCTTCCTTTTCTTCATCACTTAACTTAGTTATATCAAGCTCATATCCAAAATTTCCAGCCATGGCAGATACTCCTCTAGTTTCAAGTGAAGTTACTCTATTAGCTTGATGATTAGGAACTGCAGAAACATGACATCCCATAGAAATTGGAGGATAAACCGTAGAGGTTCCAAATTGTATTTTTAGCCTTTCTATTGCATCTGTATCATCACTTGTCCAAGTTTGAGGCATATAATAAAGTATTCCTGGATCAAATCTTCCACCACCGCCTGAGCAGCTTTCAAATAATATATTTGGAAATCTACTTGTTATTTCCTCCATAACTCTATATAGTCCTAAAATATATCTATGAGCTGTTTCTCTTTGTCTCTCTGAAGTCAATCCTAAAGAACCAACCTCTGTCATATTTCTATTCATGTCCCACTTAACATAAGATATATTAGCACTTTCAAGAACTTTGCTTATGGCTTCTATTGTATAATCACATACTTCTTTCCTTGATAAGTCTAATATTAACTGTCTCCTTGCTTGTGATCTAGTTCTTCCTGGAATATGAATACACCAATTTGGATGTTTTTCATAAAGCTTACTAACAGGTGAAATCATCTCAGGCTCAAACCATAATCCAAACTCTAAGCCCATATTATTTATATCCTTAGCTAGCTTACTAAGTCCCCCCTTTAATTTTTCCTCATTAACAAACCAATCTCCTAAGGAACTTTTATCATCATTTCTATTTCCAAACCATCCATCATCAAGAACAAAAAGTTCCATTCCTAGCTTTGAAGCTTCCTTAGCTATTTCCTTTATCTTAACCTCATTAAAGTCAAAATAAGTAGCTTCCCAGTTATTTATAAGTATAGGCCTTACCTTATCTCTATACTTTCCCTTACACAATCTCTTTCTATAAAGATTATGATAAATTTGAGACATGCCATTTAGTCCCTTTGAAGAATAAACTAATACAACCTCAGGTGCTTGAAACTCTTCCTTTGACTCAAGTAACCATTTAAAATCAAAAGGATTTATTCCTATTTGAGCCCTTGCATTTCTATACATATCAACTTCTACATTAGCTAAGAAGTTTCCACTATAAACTAAGCTAAAGCCATAAACATCTCCATATTCCTCATTGGCCTCCTTACTACATAGTGCCATAAAAGGATTTTGAGCATGGCTACTTGCCCCTCTTTTACTTTCAATAGCTTGGCTTCCACTTCTTAAAGTATTTCTAAGAATATGTCTCTCTCTTCCCCATGAGCCTGAAAGCTGAACAAAATCAAATTCATCAGTTGTAAAGTCTACATTAGCACTTAAAACTCTTTCTATATTTATCTTTTCATCACTATTATTAACTATTTTTAAGCTTCTTGTAATAGCATCAAAATCTTCAAAAACATTATATGTTAAGATAACTTCTAATCCTTTTAAAGAATCAACTAAAGTTACTTCTAGTGAATTAGCCTCTTCCTCCTTTTCAACATAAACAGCTGGTAAACCTGAAAGTCTTTGCTTTCCTTTGTAAATTCTATGTGACTTATATCTTAAATCAGTAGCTGATGTACCATCTTCATATTGAAATTCTAAACTTGGACTTCTTAAATCAGTGGCTCCAAAGGTTGGACACTCTTGAGGTATTAATTCTAACTGAAATCCACTTATATTATCAGTATTAGCACAAAAACTTCCAAAACCTCTTCTTCTGAAAAAATATTCTAAGTTATTAGATTTTAACTTTCTTCCCCAATACAAATGACTTAAATGTCCTGTCTCCATAACTTTCAAAACATAACTTGTATTCTTTGTCTTTAGATGAAAAGTTTTAAAATTCTCATTATAATTTATACCCATAATTCTCATAAAGTTATTTATTAACTCTTTCCCCCTATATTAATACTAATATTTTGTATAGACTCTTCTAAATTGATTTTAACTTCTAAAGAAAGTTTAATCTTTAAAGAAAACCTTAACAACGGTTGCTAAAGGCCATAAATAAAAATCTTAATTAAGATTAAACTAAATTCATAAATAAAAAGCTAAATCAAAATTATCAATAGTCTATATACAAATTATCCTTTAATAGCATTATATAGGTAATTCACTTTAAATTAAATATCTCAATATATTTTATATAATAAAAATTTTTTAATAAGATATTAAATCAAGTCTTTATTTAAGTTTCCTGTTACTTTTTAATATTTCTTATCTTTACCTAAGCTGAATATTAGTTTTATAAAATAGTTTTGTTTTCTTCTTACTTAAACTCATTGTCTACTACTAAAATTATATTAATTTCAAAATAACCTTAGCTTTAAAAGGATCTACAATTCATTTCACATCTCAATTTAATATGGGCTTAAAATCTATCCTAAAATAAAAAAAGTTCTACTTTAAAAAAGTAGAACTTTTTGTGGTTGCGGGAGCAGGACTTGAACCTACGACCTTCGGGTTATGAGCCCGACGAGCTACCAGCTGCTCCATCCCGCGTCATTAAATTGTCTCTCTGACTTGTATTAAGTATATTCCTAATTCTCTAATAAGTCAAATGTTATTTTAATAAAATATTTCTTAATTCTATATTAAGTGCCCTTAAGCTACTTATAGCCTCAAAAAATATTTTTATTTATTAAACTTAATATTAATTAAGACAAAATTTTACTATATGCCATTTAATTTTTTAAAAATTATCAACTTATTTTTGTTCATTATTCTCTAAATTCAGTTATATAACTTTTAAACTTATAGCATGATTTTAGAATAACCAACTATGCTTAAATTATTACTAAATTTGCATTTATTTTTACAACTTTAATATTTTTCTTGGTATTATATTTAATTTAGTAATTTTAATATAGATATAATATCCCAAAACTCCACTTAAAGTATTACATATAATGTCATTTACTTCAAAAAACCTTTTTGTGTTAGGAAAAACCAAAGATAATATAACCTGAGAGCTCTCTATAAATAAAGACATAAAAAAGCAGAATTTTAATACTGTACTTAATGAAGTTATATATGAATCCTCTTTTAGCTTATTTTTATTATGTAATTCAAAACCTTCTAAAATTTTATTGATTTTATTTATAATCCCCTTTCCTAAGGTTAATTTTTCTTCATCTATGCTGTAAAAATAACAAAGAAAAAATGCCATTGGACTTAACATTATTGAATTTCCTGTTAGCTGATAAATAACATCTCCTAACCCTCCTGCACCATATATTTGCTTTATACTCCACAGGGGACTAAGCCAAATTTCTGGTGGGTTATAGACAAGCTTATTTCCCCAAGCTATAGTCAATGGAAAATAAACTCTAGAAGCAACTCCAATTAAGTAAATACAAAATAAATCAAAGATAATTTCTTCATTAGAATATATTTTTTTACATGTATATTCTCCTTTAATTATTCCTTTAACTTTAATTGCTCCTCTAAATAAACAAAATAATAAAACTCCTAATATTAAAAATGTGTTTTGAGAAATAATGATCATAAACTCTCCTTTTAATTGTAAAATTCATATAATAGCTGATTTAAGTAAATTTTAATCTCTAAGTACCATATTTATTTAAAAAACCTTAATTATTTTTTTAATGTGCTTCTTTTATTAGAAATCAAAAGTAAATTAAAGTATAGTAGTTATATTGCCTTATTAATTATAGACTTTTACTTCTTATTTTAATCAGATTTATTACAAAAATAAGCTGTATCAAAACTCCATAATACTCGTACAAACCTAATAATAAAGTTAATAAAGTCAATTAGGTGTTTGTAAGTTTATTTATGAATTATTTTGATACAGCTTTATAAAATTAAGCTTCTGTTACAAGCTCTTTCTCTTTATTTTTTTCTTCAACAGTTGATTCAGTAAAAATATTTTCTGTAGCAGATAATTCTCTTAAGTAATCAACAAATCCATCTCTAAGATCTGGTCTTCTTAAAGCATACTCAACAGTAGCTTCTAAGAATCCTAATTTATCTCCCACATCATATCTTCTTCCTTCAAAATCATAAGCATACATAGCTTCTTCGCTCATAAGCTCTAAAAGTGCATCTGTTAATTGGATTTCTCCACCTTTTCCTGGTTTTGTATTTTCTAATATATCAAATATTCTTGGAGTTACTATATATCTTCCTAATATAGCAACATTTGAAGGTGCTTCTTCTGGTGATGGCTTTTCAACTAAGCCTTTTACTTTATAAACTCTACCTTCAATGTGTTTTCCATCTACTATTCCATATTTAGAAACATTTTCTTGAGGAACAGTTTGAACACCTAATACACTAGTTCTATATTCATTATAACAATCAATTAATTGCTTTAAGCATGGCTTTTCTTCATTATAAACTACATCATCACCAAGTAATATGGCAAAAGGTTCATCCCCTACGAAAGTCTTAGCACAGTAGATAGCATGTCCAAGTCCTCTTGGCTCTTTTTGTCTTATATAATGGATATCAACCATATCTGATATATCTCTAACTAAATCTAAAAGTTCAGTTTTTCCTGACTTTTCAAGTTCCATTTCAAGTTCCACATTACGGTCAAAGTGATCCTCAATTGATTTTTTACTTCTTCCTGTAATAACAAGTATTTCTTCTATACCTGAAGCTATAGCTTCCTCAATTATATATTGAATAGTTGGCTTATCAACTATTGGAAGCATCTCCTTAGGTTGTGCCTTTGTTGCAGGTAAAAATCTAGTACCAAGACCTGCTGCTGGTATTATAGCTTTTCTTATTTTATTGTTCATCCTCTTATCCCCTTGTAAATCAAAATTTTAATATTAAGTTTTAATTTAAAGTTTCTTTAATTTTAAAATAGACCTATAAGACTCTCTTTAATAAGCAATTATTGTTTCATTATATACGTAAGAAAATTTCATTAAGAATCTTTTATTGTTTAAGCATATAAAGTTTAAAAGCTTTAGCTATTATTCTAAATTAGATAAAAATAACTCTTTACTAAATTAAATTAGGTCTGAAAGGCTATTTCAAAATCAAAACTAACTAAAAATAAAGCTTAATGTTAAGTTCTTATTTAAAGTTTTTCATTCCAACGCATTGCCACTTCCAGAAGTCTTTGCACATATCTTCTAAGTTTTTCTCTGCTTTCCACCCAAGCTCTTTTTCTGCCTTTGATGGATCTGCAAAGCTTATAGCAATATCTCCTGCTCTTCTATCTACTATTTTATAAGGTATCTCCTTACCTGATGCCTTTGAAAAAGCTTTTATTATATCTAATACAGAATATCCTTGTCCAGTTCCTAGGTTATATACATTAACTCCAGAACCATCCTTTAACTTTTTCATAGCTGCTACATGTCCTCTTGCTAAATCCACAACATGTATATAGTCCCTTACACCAGTTCCATCTGAAGTATTATAATCATTTCAAAATGCTCTGTTCAATAATATATTTGTATTAATTTATAACTTACCAAAAAATCACAGTTTAAATTATAACATAAATTAAACAAAATTTTCAAACAATCTAACTTAAAAACTATTTAAATTATAAGTATAAAATTTAATATGCAAAATAATATAAAAAATTGAATAAATAAAATCCAGCAAATAACTTAAAATAAGTCTCGACTGGATTCTATTAGTTAATATTAAACAGTAACACTCTCTTTTTTAACTTCTTTTCTAAACAAGTCTTCTTTTTCCGATAAATCATTTATATATTCAATAAATCCTTCTCTAAGCTCTGGTCTTCTTAAAGCATATTCTACTGTTGCTTCTAAGAATCCTAATTTATCTCCCACATCATATCTTCTTCCCTCAAAGTCATAAGCATACATTGCTTCTTGTCCCATAAGTTCTAAAAGAGCATCTGTTAATTGAATTTCTCCACCTTTTCCTGGTTTTGTGTTTTCTAATATATCAAATATTCTTGGAGTTACTATGTATCTACCTAGTATAGCAACACTTGAAGGTGCTTCTTCAACAGATGGTTTTTCAACCAATCCCTTAACCTTATAAACTTTTCCTTCAATATGTTTTCCATCTACTATACCATACTTAGAAACATGCTTTTCAGGAACAGTTTGAACTCCTAGCACACTAGTTTTATACTCATTATAACAATCAATTAACTGTTTTAAACATGGTTTTTCCTCATTATAAACTACATCATCACCAAGTAGTATAGCAAAAGGTTCATCCCCTACAAAAGTCTTTGCGCAATAGATAGCATGTCCAAGTCCTCTTGGCTCCTTTTGTCTTATATAATGAATATCAACCATATCTGATATCTCCCTAACCAAATCTAAAAGCTCATTCTTACCTGATTTCTCAAGTTCCATTTCAAGCTCAACTGACTTATCAAAGTGATCCTCAATACACTTTTTGCTTCTTCCTGTAATAATAAGAATCTCTTCAATGCCTGAAGCTATAGCTTCCTCAATTATGTATTGAATAGTTGGCTTATCAACTATTGGAAGCATCTCCTTAGGTTGTGCTTTTGTTGCAGGTAAAAATCTAGTACCAAGACCTGCTGATGGTATTATTGCTTTTCTTATTTTCTTATTCATTTTTTATCCCCTTGATTTTATATTTTCTTAATAATTAACAATAACCTACTTTAAATATTTTAACACCATAATATTTTTACTTAAATAAAATTATTTCAACAAATTTCTACATTTTATTCCTTTAGATTTAATTGATAAAAATAAAGATGTAAAATAATAAAAAACTATTTTACATCTTTATTCAAATTAAAATCTTTTATTATTACTTTTTAAATGAATCCAAGTTCTTGTTATCATATATATATTCTTGAATCTGATTTAAAGTAGCTTGCCTATCATAAACTAAATACCAAACCCCATTAATCATTTTTCCATCGCAATAATTATCTAATGGAAATCTAGTTGTTTCCAAATTCCATTTTACTAAAGGTGGAACATCTGTAGCAAGTTTTATCATATCCATAGATGACATATTTGTCTCTACATATGGTAAAAAGTCATCTATTAATTATGGATACTCTTTTGTTGGAGTTGATTTTAACTTTTCAAAAACCGCTTCTAAAACTACTCTTTGTCTTTCTGTCCTCTTATAATCTCCACCAGTTGCATATCTTATTCTAGAATAAGCTAAAGCTTCTGCACCATTTAAAACTTGTTCCCCTGGAGAAGTTACTCCCGGTATATGATGAATTTCTTCTGGAATTATGTTAATCTTAACTCCACCTAATTTATCAATAATTTCAGGAAGAGAAGTAAAATTGACAGCCATAAAATCTTCAATATTAACCTTAAAATTTTCATTCAAAGTTTTCATAGCAAACTCTGGTCCTCCAAAAGCATAAGCATGAGTAATTTTATCATCTCCATGACCTGGAATATTAACATAAGAATCTCTCATAATAGAGGTCAATTTCATAACTTTATGTTCTTCATCTAATGTTAAAAGCATAATAGCATCGCTTCTACCGGCTTTCCCCTTAGGTGCATTAATTCCAAATAAAGCAATGTTTTTCTTTCTCAACTTGTGATTTATTAATAGATAAATTCTCTTTATTAACTTCAACTTTTTGAACTTTATTTAGTTTAGAGTTTACATAATAAAATCCAATACCTAATCCTATCAAAAATATTATAACTACTTAACTAATTATTAATAGAACTTTTTTATGATTTTTCTTGGTTATGTTACTCATACATTATCACTATCCTTTAATATATAAAATTATATTATATCTCAACTACTGATTTAACATAATCTAGTTCTTCTAAATTATCAATTTCATAAATACTATTTTCTGAAATTTTTTGAATATAAATATCTAGCTTAGAAATATTATTCTTTACAATATCATCCCAATATAATTCACTAAAGTCTCCATTTTCAACCATGTCTTCAAGTTCCTTAACTATTATATCTGTATCTTTCTTATCCCAATAAGATACTCCACATAATATATAGCCTTCATCATCCCCAACTTCTATATCATTTACCTTTAAATTTTCATCAAAGCTAAGTTTCCATTCTCCTTTAAAACCTTGTTTATTAGCAGAAAAATACATTGATGTGTCTGGTTTTTCTAATAAGAAGTTTTCTGCAATGTAAACATCAGCATCAACTACATAAGTATTCTCTAAATATTCCCTAACTAAATACATAGTATATATATTGTTATATACATTATATTTATCATTATTAACTAGTTTTACTCCATATTTATCCTTTAAATAATCAAATTTTTCTGCAAGATAACCTGTAACTACAATTATTTCTTCTACTCCTCTTTCTCTTAAAAATTCTATCTGTCTTTCTAAAAGAGGTCTTCCATTAACTTCTATAAGTGACTTAGGTGTATCTAAAGTTAGGGGTCTTAATCTAGTTCCCATTCCTGCTGCTAGTAATATTGCTCTCATTTATAAATCTCCTTTATTATTCTCTCAAAACTTACTATTATATTTCTTTTTCTTTAAAACAATCTAATATTAAGGTATTTACAATCCCATCTTAATTAGCAAATATTATTGATTGTTTTTATTATATATTTCATATCTATTAAGAACTAAACTATTGTATTAGTAACGTTAGTTAATTCTTCTTCATGTGCTGGTTGAGTTGCCACTATAAATGAGCCTATCATAACCATTAAAGCACATATTACCATTTTAATAGTTATATCATGACCTAATAATAATTTATCAAAAATCATTGCCCATACAACATAAGTTATATTAAGTCCCATTGCTCTTGTTGGTCCTAATTTATGAATAGCTGTATAATAACAAACGTAAGATATTGTTCCCATTAAAGCTGTTCCTATTATAACTAAAATAACATTTCCTTTTAAAACTTCAAATACTAATGGATAAGCTTTTAATAAAGGAAGAATTATTACCCCTGAAAAAAGAGCAGATATAAACTGTCTAATTTGTAAAGCTTGCTTAGGACTTATATCTTCATCTTTCATACCATAAGAACATATTACAGATTCTGACCCCCATCCTAAAACACTTAATCCAGCAAATAAAAATCCTATTAAACTAGCTTTTCCACCATCATTTCCAAATCCTAAAAGCGCTATTCCCAATATACTTATTATTAATCCAATATACCCTTTTTTACTAATTTTTTCTTTTAGGAATATTGCTGCTAAAACTGCTCCAACAGCAGGATATATTGATGATATAGTTGCTGCATATGATGGTCCTATATAGTTAACAGAAAGTAAATATCCAGTCATCCCCATAGGTCCACCAAATATAGATGCTAAAATAACATATTTTGTACTTGAAGTTTTTAATGACTTAAAAAGTTTTCCAACTTGTCTTGTACAAATCATATAAATAAACATCCACAAAGTTGAAAAAAAATCATGTAAAAATGTACTTACAAAAGGAGCTAACATTATAGCTGCCTCTGTATTTATAAATGGAGCCATGGATAATATAACTCCAACCAAAACAGTATCTAGCCCCCATGCCATAGCAGATATAACTCCACTACCATATCCCTTATAATTACTTTTAAACATAATGCCTCTCCTTTTAATTTATACTTTATTGCCCCATTAAAATTTTATCTAATAACTCTAAATTTTTCTTTCCTCTATTATATCTATCTATTCCATATGTTCCAAAATCATCCCCTTGTGCCTCTTTTAAAACAGTCCATATACTCCATAAAAAGTCCTGACATATTTTATAAGCAAGAATTCTTATCTTATACTTATCTTCAATCGAATTATTAAAGTATAGATTTAAGAATAACTCTTCATCATCCCCTGAAAAATCACATTCAATTGAATGAGCAGCTAAATCCCACATAGGATCATTTAATCCACTGTACTCCCAATCTATTAGATACATTCTTTCATTAATATCTTTAACAAAGTTCTCTGGAACAGTATCATTATGACATGGTTTTATTTCCATTCCGTAATCTTTTAAAACTTTTTCTAACTTTAATACTCTTTCTTTTATTTCATAATAATCCTCAAAAAGAGTTCCATTAACTTTTTTAACTATATTCTCATAATCCTCTATTTTCTCAAAAACATTAAATCTATTTTCCATTTTTATTTCCGAATTATGTAAAGTTATTAAAGCTCCTACCACTAATTCCATATTTTCTTTCTTTTTAGCTGTTGCAGGATTAAGAGTTTCTGCTCCCTCTATAAGTTCTGCAATCTTTACTCCAGACTCTTCATCAAAGAAAAGTATTTTAGCATCTATTCCTTCATCTGCTGCTAGTTTAGAGTTTATCATTTCATCTCTTCTATTAATCATAGAGCTTGTACCTAATCCTGGTATTCTTACTATATAAGCTTTGTCATTTACAAAAGCCTTATAGTTTTTATTAGTCATACCTCCTACAGGTGCTATTTCTTTAATGTCCTCTTCTAAAACCTTTAATCCATTAACTATAGCACTTTTTACTTGATCTATTTTATATTGCATTTCTTTTCTTCTTATCATAGGTATAATGTGTTTTCTTACTTTTTCATATTGATCTTTATTGTCAATTTCTCCCCAAACAAGATCATTTATCTTTTCATAACCAACTTTATAATTTCTGGCAACATCTAACATAGTGTACTCATAATTCATGTATGGATTTATATTATGTTTAAACTCTTCTAACATCATTTTAAATAATTTATAAGATATTTTGCTTATACCAATCATTTCTCCATCAATCTTATTAAATTGGTGTACATCTTTTGACATTTTAAAAAGATATCCATCTCTTATTTCAACAAAGGCCTCATCCCCAGATCCACTTTCATTAGTAATTAAAACACAATCTCTATTATAATTTTTAATAATTTGTTCTATAGCTCTACTTTCAAAAACAAGATCATTTTCTACCAATATAAAATCATCATCTATATATTCCTTGGCTAAAGCTAAAGAACTCATAGTTCCTGTCCATTTATAATTTGAATTAGTTACACAGAAAATCGTTGAATCTTTTTTAGCTAATTCTTCATAATATTCCTTCTTATATCCATTTACTATAACGATCTTTTCTATACCATTTGATTTTAAAATACTAGTGATTCTATCTATTATTCTGAATTCTTCAAGTTTTAAAAAACCGGCTGGCTTTCCAAAAGCCCCTTTACCACCAGCTCCTAAAATAACAGCTTGTTTAACTTTATGAAAATTTTGCTTATGTATGGATAACTTTGTGCTTTTAACTTTATCTAATGAATTTTCTAGCAATGCAATTCCTAACTCAGTTAATTCGTATTTAACATTTCTTTTATCAATATCAATCTTAACTATATATTCTCTAGTCAACAGTTCCTTAAGTAAAGAATTTATTTTACCTACAGAAATATTCAGCATTTCTGCTAACTTTCTTTGACTTATATTCTCTTCATCATTTATAATCTTCAAAACTTCAATATCATGTGATAACATCCTCTTCTCCCTCCGTTCATTTTTTGAACAATAATATAATATCACAAAATTTTCCTTATTACAATAAAAAGTAATATTATATAAATTAAGATACTTATACCTTTAATTTCATTAATTTCCAAATAACTATTTATAATATTATATGTATAATATTACTTTTTTGTATTATTTTAATATATAACCAATTTATTTTATACTATTTACCAAGTCATATAAGCAATTCCACTAGTTAATAATATATTCATTAACAATTCTCCCCCCATAAAAATTAAAGTTTAAATTATAAGAACAAAAAGTTTACTATTTAAAATCAAGTTAAAAATTTAATAAATAAAATCCAGTAGATAACTAAAAATAATTCTCTACTGGATTTTATTAATTCTTATTAAACAGTAACAATATTTTTTTCAACTTCTTTTCTAAATAAAGATTCTTTTTTTGATAAATCATTTAGATATTCAACAAATCCTTCTCTAAGCTCCGGTCTTCTTAAAGCATATTCTACTGTTGCTTCTAAGAATCCTAATTTATCTCCAACATCATATCTTCTTCCCTCAAAGTCATAAGCATACATTGCTTCTTGTCCCATAAGTTCTAAAAGTGCATCTGTTAATTGAATTTCTCCACCTTTCCCAGGCTTAGTATTTTCTAATATATCAAATATTCTTGGAGTTACTATGTATCTTCCTAATATAGCAACATTTGAAGGTGCTTCTTCAACAGATGGTTTTTCAACTAATCCTTTAACCTTATAAACTTTTCCTTCAATATGTTTTCCATCTACTATCCCATACTTAGAAACATGATTTTCAGGAACGGTTTGAACTCCTAATACACTAGTTTTATACTCATTATAACAATCAATTAACTGTTTTAAGCATGGTTTTTCTTCATTATAAACTACATCATCCCCAAGTAATATAGCAAAAGGTTCATCACCTACAAAAGTCTTTGCACAATATATAGCATGTCCAAGTCCTCTTGGCTCCTTTTGTCTTATATAATGAATATCAACCATACCTGATATATCCCTAACCAAATCTAAAAGCTCATTCTTACCTGATTTCTCAAGTTCCATTTCAAGCTCAACTGACTTATCAAAGTGATCCTCAATGCACTTTTTACTTCTTCCTGTAATAATAAGAATCTCTTCAATTCCTGAAGCTATAGCTTCCTCTATTATGTATTGAATAGTTGGCTTATCAACTATTGGAAGCATTTCCTTAGGTTGTGCTTTTGTTGCAGGTAAAAATCTAGTTCCAAGACCTGCTGCTGGTATTATAGCTTTTCTTATCTTCTTATTCACTTTTTTTATCCCCTTTTAGTCAATTTATTTTAATATATTTTTATCTTAATTATTAGCTTCTAGTTTATATATATTATCCTTTTAAATAAATAATATATAGCTTTCAGATAAATATAACTTTAAGTTTTTACTTTCATTATTTTTCATATCCATTTGGATGATTCTTATGCCAGTTCCAAGCAGTTTCAATTATTGTTTCTAATGAATTGAATTTAGGTTTCCAATTTAATTCTTCTATAGC